>CDZV01024803.1_pt1 | contig 83320 bp, 115 predicted proteins | sample 554851 | NCBI WGS metagenome assembly CDZV01 (sample SAMEA3182090, study PRJEB8094) | gut metagenome | biome: human; feature: gut; material: Stool; isolation source: human stools | place: Canada | collected 2013-03-12
CCGCATCCACTCCGTACATCGCCTCCAGAGGGGGCGCGATCAGATACGCCAGCGCCTCTCCCTCCGCGATCCCCGCTCCCTCGGACAGGTAGGAACCCGTGCGGGAGATGCAGTGGGCATAGTACACGATGGTGTCGTCCTCATTGGCCGAGACGAAGTGGCACACGTTCTCGATCATATCCACGCAGGCGGCCAGACCGGCCTTCGCCTCCGCGGGGTTGGGGGCGGCCAGGATGCCGATGATCTCGCCGGCCAGCTTGGTGTTGGCGTTGGCCGCGCCGGCGTAGAAGCTCTTGGCATACGCCACGCGGCAGTCGGCCTTCTTCGTGGCCTCGTCCAGGGCGGTATAGGTCACATCATCACAGTCGGACGTGACCAGGGCCAGGGACTTCTCGCCAGGCAGAAGGCCCAGCTCCTTGGCCAGATCGGCGGCCACATTGGGAATGATCTTGGTCGCCAGGACGCTTGCTCTTACAGGATCCCGCTTCATATTTGTTTCCTCCTCATCGTAACGACCCGGGCTCTGTTTGAAAACCGGGGAAGGGTCATACGGACGGTGGTTTTCCCCCGCCCAAGCATGTCGTTTTCGATCGACACCCTGTCGAACCTGAACATAGAGCTCTCCCTGGCCAGCAGACCGCTCACTGCTCCGGACTGGCCCCGGGCAGTGCGGTGAAAAGCTCCGCGATTTTCAAAAGAGGCATCCGCTTCTCCTCCGCCACCCTCCGCAGAAAGTCCAGCGCATCCCCCGCATTGAGCTTCTCCCGCTCCATGACGGCACATTTGGCCCGCTCCAGCGTCCGGTGCTCACTGATCTGCCGTTCGACTTCGGCACAGTCCTGCCGGATGCGCTCCATGGCTCTGTTCCGCGCCAGAGCTGCGGCCAACCCCGGCAGTAGCTGTTTTTCCGTCACCGGCTTTACCAGATAACCTCCCGCTCCCAGATCTCTGGCTGCGGACACCAGCCTTTCGTCCGACCGCCCTGTCACAAAGAAGACCAGCTCCGCCAAATGCTCCTTTCGCAGGTAGGCGGCCGCCGAAAGGCCATCCAGATAGCGCAGGGGGATATCCAGAAAGACCGTCTCCGGCCGAAGCGCCTCACAGAGCTGGACCAGCTCCACGCCGTCGTTGGCTTCTCCGGCGACCGTATATCCGCCCCGCTCCAAAATCCCCCGCAGTCTCCCGCGGTCCTCCGCGCTGCTGTCTGCCAGGACAACATAGTTTCCCTTTGCCTGCATATTCCACCACACATCCCCCAAGGGGCCTTTCAACAACAAAAAAAGCGCACTCAAACACCGGACGGGTGCTCAAGACGCTTCCGCACATCTCGCATAACAGGCAGATCCGCTCTTTCGCGTGACCCGCTTGACGTTATTTGAATTATACACAAACCTTGGGCTCTTGTCAATGTTTCTTAGGCCTTTTGCCGGGAATTTTCCCAGTGGAAGAGGGACGCACCCGCGTGCGCCCCTCCCCCAACGGACTTTCTTTTCTAAAGAACGCCCAGAGCCCGGCTTTGGATCTCCAACCGCTTGTCCCGCTCCGCACGGTTCGCCGCAGAGAGCTCATGTACCAGCCATTCCGGAGCGATCCTTTCCACCAGCGCCCGTACGGCGGGGGGGGTCCATGGGCGATGGGTATCGATGCTCAGGATATGCTGATAACTCTGGCAGAACTGCTCCGCATAGTCCACCGGCCAGGGGTCCGGCAGGCTGCCTGTGTGGGCCTTTACATAGGCGCCGCTGAGGCTCTGGTGGAGGTGGATTCCCCGGACCATGCTCCCCAGCCCGCCGTGCTCCTCCAGCATTCGGCTGACCCAGTCCGCCCCTTCCTCCTGTGTCCTGAGCTCCAGGTTCGCATTCATCAAATGGCCGGTATCCAGCATAATGCCCTTATTCTCATACTGAATGCCATCCAGCAGGCGCCTGGTAAGCGCCGGCATTGTGAAGGTGAAGCCCGGCCACCACTGGTTCTCCACTAGGAAGGCCAGTGTAAGATTTCGGCCCGAAAGCAGCGTGTTGATGACCTCCAGCGCCGCGTCGACGACCTCCTGATGGTTGTGCTCCCAACGATAGGTATAGCCCTCCTCCACGGACACATCCGAGACGTGGAAGACCACATACTCGGCCCCCCACTGCACCGCACGGTCGAGATCCTCGGAATAGAGCTTCAACAGGGTGTCCGGCCCCTCCGGTCCGCCGTAAAAGGAGGTCCATGCGGTCGCGCTCCCAAACTTGCGGGTCAGCGCCCTCCGGTCCGCCCGCCAGAAATCCAGCCAGTCCGGGAAGAAGGTCAGATGGTATCCCACATGGAGATGCTCCGGGATGTTCTCCGGCAGGTCTTCCCCGCCCCAGATCACCTCCAGCCCGTCGCAATCAAAGTGTCGGCAAGCTGCCTCCAAGCTCCTGGTCGATGGATACTCCGCCAGCGTTCCAGCGGTCATCGGCATACTGATCAACTTTTTCAACCAAACGCCTCCTTTCTCTCACATGAACTGAAAAAAAGCCGTGGGACACCCCCTACGTCGGAGCGCCCCACGGTCTTCCCTCAGGTGGATATTCCTGGTATGGGCGGGCCCCGCAGTGGCAGCTACGGGCCCGCGTCCTTCTTCGGATCGCCATACCAGTCCAAAGGGAGGTGAAGAAGCCACCTGACACGTCACATAAGGAGTGAGCGCCGACAACAAAAAAGCCGTATCCTCTAACAAGGATACAGCAATAGCCCTGTGGAAGTGACACAGGGGCTGCACCCTCCTAAGCGCGAGGAGGTTTCTCGTGCGCCATACACAGGCAGGTATTCTGACTTAGGTGTCAAACGCGCTCCCCGCCTTCCCAGAGTTCTCACTCCAGTGACATCTTGGGGGTCCGCTTCACCAATACAGCAACGGCTTTGTGCGGGATTCTCACCCGACTTCCCTTTTGAGCAAATGGGATCAGCACCTGCGTACCACTTATGATTCAGTTGTCAGCTTGGCTGATTTTATTATAATCTCCTCTTCAACCCCTGTCAAGGGGAAAAGGAAAAATCTGAAAGACAATATCCCCCCGCCGCCCAATGGGCGGCGGGGGGATGGGAAGGAGGTCCCGCTTCCTTACTGCCAGTCGGCAGGGAACACGGTATAGGCGTATTTGGCGTGATCGGGGGTGCTGAAATGGATATGGCTACCCTTGGGGATGTAGATGACGTCTCCGGCATCTCCGCCTACCACACGCCCGTCGATCTTGATCTCCAGACGGCCTTCCAGCACGATGTCCCACTCGTCATAGGTCAGGGTCCACTCGAAGTCGGCTCCGTCGGTGAGCTCCATGATGCCGCAACCCATGCGGGGCGCCTCTTCCAGAGTGGCCACATCCTTGAGCTTGACGTCGTTCCGCCCCTCAAAGGGCTCCAGCTTCACGGTGGAGGTCTTGACGCTGAGTACGCCGCTGGGATCCACGTGCTTCTCAAAGCCACAGCCGCAGGAGGACGCGGCGGCCGTCTCCGAGAGGACCTTTTCCACGATGCTGCGGATGAGTTCTTCACTTACATTCATAGCGATTCCTTACCTTTCCAGGCGGTCTTGTTGTCAGAACTTTACGTTCTCGATCTTAGCCAGCAGTTTGGGGGCCAGAATATTGGCCACGATAATGGCGGTAACACCAGCCACCAGCTTGCCCACGATCACAGGGAAGATCATGTCGGGGTTGTTGCCGGCGGTAAAGCCCAGGTGATCGCCGAACACAAAGGCGGCAGACACGGCGAAGGCCACGTTCAGCAGCTTGCCCTTCGGGTTCATCTCGCCCATGATGTTGAACATGGCGATGTTGTTGGCCAGGTTGGCCACCATGCCGGCAGAGCCCTGCTCGTTCATGCCCAGAGCGGCACCGATCTTCTCCAGGGGCTTGCCGAAGGTACGGGTGATCCACTCCACCATGGGGAACGCGCCGATGAGGACGATGGCGATCTGACCGCAGGTCAGCAGGCCGCTGTCCAGGCCACGGGAGCCGTCGGCGGGGTTCTCCACCATGATGTGGAACACAGGGAACATGATACCGGTGATTTGCTCGAACACCGCGATGGCGGTGAGGGCGGTGATCACGATGGTAACGCCGGTGCCGAACTTGTTAAAGCCGTTGATCATGGGGCCGGGGGCGAACCACAGGCCGAGGACGATCAGGGCCGCGATGATGATTACGGGGATCAGGTTCTGGATGATGGTGATGAAGTTGAGGTGATACTCTGGGGCCAGGGTATTCATCATCAGGCCGCCGACAATACAGCCGATGGGCACGGTGATGAGACCGGCCAGGACGCCGGCACCCAGATAGCCACGGTCTTCCTTCTTGATGATGCCCAGAGCCACGGGGATGGTAAACACGATGGTGGGGCCCATCATGGTGCCCAGAATCAGGCCGGCAAAGTTTCCAATGGCTACGTCGCCCTCGGCCAGCTGCATGGCCAGAGGATAACCGCCCATGTCACAGGCCAGCAGGGTGGTGGCGAACATGGCGGGGCTGGCTCCGAAGATGCCGTAAATGGGCTTCAGGATGGGGCCCAGCAGCATAGACAGCACCGGGGCGGCCGCCACAACGCCGGCCATGGACATGGCCAGAGGGCCCATGGCGTTGAAGCCTTCCTCAAACTTTTCGCCGTAACCCAGCTTGTTGCCGCAGATCTTATCGATGGCGCCCACGAGCATGAAGATCATCATGATCATCATGATCACGGAGTTGATGGAAATACCGGAGATCCATGCGGAAATACTCTCGGTAAAGACACTGGGGTCGGCAGCAGCAATCAGTTCACTAAAATCCATATTATGCTCCTTCTCCTTCTCTTGATGAATCGGTTTCGGAGGGCTGCCCCTCCGTTTTGCTTACAGCAGGGACTGGAACAGCTTAGGCGACGGCCTGGGGATGACCGTGGTGCCCACCAGGAGCTCCGCCTCCCGCTCCGCCGCGGCCACAGCCGCCCGGACCGCACCCACATCACCGGTCAGGGTCACATAGCCCTTGCCGCCGATGGCGTAGCCGATGCGGACCTCAATGAGGGTGATATTGGCCGCCTTGGCAGCCACATCGGCGGCCGTAATGGCGGAGGCCACAGAGTAAAACTCCAGAACGCCCACGGCGCCCGGCTTTTCTACCTGCGTGGTCATGCTGATGGCCTGAATGACCTGAGGGTGCACGTTGGGGAGGGTCAGGGTGTCCACCACGCACTCTCCGCCCCGCTTGATTCCCTCAGCCATGGAGGCTTTTACGTCGCCAGTGTCGCCGGCGATCAGGATCATGTACTTGCCAGGGCAGACGGTGGAGGAGCGGATGAGGTCCACCTGGGCCGCCTTCACCATGTAATCGCAGGTTTCGATGCCCCTGGCGATGCTGTTGAGTTCCACCATGCCGATGGCAAGTCTGCTGGCGTTTCCCATGCTTCTCACTCCTTCCGACCGCGGATGCGGGCGCCTTTTTCGGTGATCTCCTCCACCACGCCGGAAATGCTGGCGTGGATATTCGCAGACAGGCCTTCCGCCGCCTGCGCCAACAATTCGCCTTTCTCCACATGGTCGCCCGCTGCCTTTACCGGGATTGCGGGCTTCCCAATGTGCTGTGAGAAGGGGACGAACACTGTCTCTGGGTGCAGTTCCTTACACGTATGGGCGTGGAGACCGTAATATTGGCTGAGGCCCAGACGAGCCACCAGCCGGTCCGTGGGCGTGTGCCGCTGATCCACAAACTCTCTTGCCTGCGGCTCCATGTTCCGCGGGACCTGGATACCACGGGAGCGGAGCTGCCCTTTGATGTACTGGTTCACTTTTCTCGGAGAGAGCCCCATGGGGCAGGCGAACATCTCACAAACGCCGCAGTCGCAGCAGTTTGCCGCATCTCCAAACGCCCGGAGATATTCCTCGTTGTCCTCCATCCTCTCCTCACGCCAGAGATTCCGCATCACCAGATTGGGGCGGATCTGGTGACCAATGAGGTAGCGGGGGCAGAGGTCGGTGCACATGCGGCACTGAATGCAGGCGCTTCTGGTCTGATGCCGGATGGCTGCCATAGGGAGTGCCGCCCGGCGGAACAAATAGTGGTCCTTGGGAAGGACAATGATATTGCCAGTAGTCTTGGTGACCACAGCCGCCTCAATGGCCGCCTGGTCCTCCAGAACCTTGCCCATCATGGGTCCGCCCAGGATCAAAGAATACGCGCCGATGGTCGGCTCTGCCGCCGCCACACACTCGGTAATGGCGGTGCCCACGGGAACGTGGAGCATGATGGGAGCCTTTACCTCGCCCACCACGGAGAGGAACTTATCGGTAACGTTTTTACCCTGCAGGGCGTCGAAGATATTGAGCAGGGTGCCCACGTTGTCCACTACGCATCCCACGTCCAGTGGGAGGCCCCGCTCCGGGACCGAGCGGCCCGTGACCTGCTGGACCATGGTCTGCTCGTCGCCTGCGGGATAGAAGGTCCCCATCTCAAATATCTCCACTTGGGCGCCCATGCGCCCGATGGCATCGGAAAGTGCGGCAATCTCAGCCCTATACTTTCCTTTCAATGCGATCACCGCCCGTTCGGCCCCCAGATGGGTGGCCACGGCGGCCACTGCGGCGATGATCTCGTCCGCATAGGTGCGGCACAGATATTTATCTGTCTCGATGAGAGGCTCGCACTCTGCGGCGTTGACCACAAAGCATTCGGCCTTGGCGTTCAGCTTGACGTGGGTGGGAAACCCAGCGCCGCCTGCGCCGACGATACCGGCTGCCTTGACTGCTTCGGTCAGATTCATGCTTTCACCGCCTTAATCCCTTACCTTAGTCCAAAATGCTGGAGTCGATCTCCTGGTCGTCCACGATACCCACCACAGTGGCGTCAACGGGGACCGCCATGTCCCCGGCCGCGCTCCGGGCCGAGCTTCCGCCGACGATGATGACCGTCTCGCCCACACCGGCGCCGATGATATCGGCGGCCACGATGGGCGTCTTGTCTTTGGAGCCGTCCAGGATATTGATGGGCTGCACGATGAGCAGCTTATAGCCGGCCAGCTTTTCCTCTTTGCGGGTAGCCCAGATGTTGCCGATGACTTTTGCGACTTTCATATGCTGTCCCCCTGTTTGACTGTTGGGCGGCCAGGCCCGGGAGAGCGCAGGGCGCTCTCCCGATCCCCGGCGTCATCACGCCTCGTCCTTGACGATGCTCATGCCGCGGTCTTTGGCGGCGTCCTTTGCAAGGGCGGTGATGATACATTTCTCGCTGATGCGGATACAGGTGACCCCGGCCATATTGGCCTCAATCAGATCCTTTTCGGTGAGTACCCGCTTGTCGATGCGCAGTTCCTTTTGCTCTGCGCACATCGGCGCCGAGCAGGCGCACTCCGGCACCGCAGGCGCTGCCGCCGGAACGGGGGCGGGTTCCGCCGCGCCGAGAATGACCTGTTCCAGGCTGGCCTGCGCACAGACGACCACGCCGGAGGCCACCAACAGATCCAGCTTCTGCTGCATCATATGATAGTAGGCAGCGGGTGCCGTCTCCTTGTACTGGTACAACTCCACCTCTTCGGTGGGAACGTAGACCTTTTTACCTGAGAGGATGGCTTGGGAGGCAAGACGGGTATATGCGCTGTCACAGGTGCCCGACGCCAGCTTACAAAGGGCGTCGCAGGTCAGGTTGAAGAGGATCACGGCCTCAAAGTTGTTCAAATCCACTTCATAGTGGTGCATGAGCGCGCAATCCGTGCTGTAGTGGGCTTTCAGGGCCTCGCTTTCCAGCATGGCATGGCAGGCTGTACCGTGATCCTGGGTGAGGATCAGCAGTCCTGGCTTGTCGCCGCAGTCACCGCACTCCCCACAATCGGCGCTGCCGCCTTCCGCTTCTGAAATCTTCTCGGCTACGCGCCGCAAGATCTCATCCACGATAGCATTATGATCCATGCCTTCCCCTCCTTTCTAAAAACATTCAGATTTTGCAGTTCATGGCGATACCCGCAGGCGTCACCAGGAACGGGTTTGCCGGCTTGATGGTCCTGATCCCCGTCTCTTTTTCGAAGATCTTTTCGATCCCCGTCAGACAACAGGTGCCGCCGCACAGATAGATGGCGTCGGTGTGTTCCTTATCGATATAGCGGTTCACAATGGACGCCATCTTCTCGACGACCGCCTTTACCACCGGCAGAATCTCCTTGTGGCGGGAATAATCCTGCTTGATGGCCTCGGCCTCCTGGAAGGGGACGTGGAAATTTCCCGCCAGTACCAAGGTGAGATGGGTGCCTCCGGTGGGCTCATCCTCAATCTGGACCACCTTACCGTCCTTCAGGATGGCAAGGCCGGTGGTCCCGCCGCCGATGTCCACCACCACGCCATCCTCGATCTGGTAGATCGAGTTGGCGGCGGAGGGCTCATCCAGGACGTTCGTGACCTCGAATCCGGCCCCCTCGGCCACATACTGGTGGGTCTTGACGCTGGACTCGGTGCCCGCAGGCATCGCGATGGCGCAGTTCATCAGCTCCGTGCCCAGGCGCTCCTCCAGCTTGGCCTTGAGTTCCTTGACGATGCGGAGCGCCCCGGAATAATCCACTACCACGCCGTCCCGCAGGACCTGAGCCGCCTGCTTCTCACAGGCGATCGGATTGTTCTCCTCATCCAGGACGACCATAACGATATAGGCCGTGCCAAGGTCCAGGCCCACCTTCAGCTTACTGCCGACAGGCTGGAAGGTCTTGGTCTCCGACTCCTCCACACGGGCCATATATGCGTTTACGCGGTCCAGATCCATCATGCTCTCGGCGCTCCTTTAATTGGGTTTTGAATTCAATTCTGATACTGCCCGGCCAGATAGCGGCACATCATGATGTGCATGGCGCTGGACATCCGGTTAAGCTCCTCGATGATATCGCCCCGGGTATATTTGGCGCCATCGTGGAAGGCCTCCGCCGCAGCCACCTCGGTCTCGCGTACCGCCGTGCGCAACTGATTGAGCAGTGCAAAGTCCTTACCCATGGTGTAATCGGGCAGCACCATGGCCTTGACCCCGAAGAAGCGCTTCGGGTCATGGGACTGTTCCCGCAGCTCCGCATGGGTGAGGCCGATCATCTTCTCCATCGTGAAGGGCTCATCCAGCACATCGCAGCGCATCATTTCCCGCAGGATGTTCAGCACGTCGTCCAGATCGTCGATCAGGGCCTGGCTGCCGCCGTGCTCGTGGATCTCCACCTGCGCGAGCACAAACAGGCTCTGCAGGGAGTCCAGCTTGCCCCGGAAGAGAATGCGGGGATGGTTTTTCACCACCAGTACATTCCCCACCAGATGGGTCATATGTTCCGGCTTCTCCATATAGAAGGCGCCGGTCTCATAGTCCACAAACTTGGGCTTGACCGCCTGGGGCTGGGGCGCGGGCGCCGATGTGGGCGCGGCCATCGTCACCTCGGGCATAGGTGGCACCTCGGTGGCGACGATGCGGGTCTTCTCCTGCTGTCCCGCCTTTACGATCTTGATTTTCCTGGACTGCAGATACTCCCGCGCAGCCGGGGTGAGGATCTTTCCCTCCGGAATGACATAGCACTCGGGCTCTGTGGCCCGCAGCTCACACCGCAGGGCATCCTCTGTGATACATTTCAAGCGCTTCACCCCCTCCGTCGGTTGGTTTATTTACAGCTTACGCTGTTTTACTTATCCAGGGAGGGGAGGATATACTCCACTTCCTCATGGGGACGGGGAATCACATGGACAGAGATCAGCTCGCCCACACGTTCGGCCGCGGCCGCGCCGGCGTCGGTGGCCGCCTTGACAGCTCCCACGTCCCCGCGGACCATCACGGTCACCAGACCGCCGCCCACGTGGACCTTGCCGATGAGGGTAACGTTGGCGGCCTTGACCATGGCGTCGGCCGCTTCGATAGAGGCCACGAGACCCTTGGTCTCGATCATGCCCAGAGCTTGCATTGTTGCCATATTCAGCACTCTCCTAAACTAGTCTCCTCCCCGCAGTCCGGGCGGGCCCCCGGGACCGGACTGCCGGTCCCGGGGCGCTTCCCCGCCGCGGGAGGGGATGGGAAAAATGGTTACTGCTTATCCAGGGAGGGGAGAATGTACTCCACTTCCTCGTGGGGACGGGGGATGACATGGACGGAAATGAGCTCGCCCACGCGCTCGGCCGCGGCTGCACCCGCGTCGGTGGCCGCCTTGACGGCGCCCACGTCCCCGCGGACCATCACGGTCACCAGACCGCCGCCCACATGGACCTTGCCGATGAGGGTGACGTTGGCGGCCTTGACCATGGCGTCGGCCGCCTCGATGGAAGAGACGAGACCCTTGGTCTCGATCATGCCCAGTGCCTGCTGAGTTGCCATATTAGTTTCCTCCTAAAAATATCTCGTACTTATGCGTTCTGGAGACGGGCCATGATGGCACGGACGATATCCTCCACGTCCGCCGTGCTCAAATCTCCGCCCCGGACGCGGCAGATGCCGTCAGAGCAGTCGGGCACACTGGCACGGATGTCCTCCAGTTCTTTGAGCCCATAGGCCACCTTGCGGGTATTGAGGAGCTGCATGGGCCCCACGTTCTCGGAAGTGGCGGAGCCGCCCACAGCGCCGCAGCCCAGGGTCAGCGCGGGCATGAGGCCGGTGGTGCCGCCGATGCCGCCAAGGGCGCTGGGGGTATTCACCATGATGCGGGAGGCGGGGACTCGCTTGGCAAAATAGTCCACCATCTCGTCGTTCTTGGTGTGCATGGAGAAGGTGTGGCCCGCGCCTTCATAGCGAAGGATGGTGCAGACCTTCTCGCATACGTCCTTGTAGTCGGTGCCCGTGTAGAAGGCCAGGATGGGGGCCAGCTTCTCATTGGAATAGGGATGTCCGCGGCCCACGCCGTCCTCAGCGGCCACCAGCACACGGGCGGTGGCGGGAACATCGGTGAGTCCCGCCAGCCTGGCAATGGTCTCCACGCTGCGGCCCACGATCTCGGGGTTCATGGTCCCGTTGGCGCGAAGGATGTATCTGCCCAGCTTTTCCCGCTCAGACTCATTGAGGAAGTAAGCGCCCTGCTTTTCCATCTCGGCCCGGACAGCGGGCACCATATCCTCGTCGCAGATAATGGACTGTTCGGAGGCGCAGATGGTGCCGTTGTCAAAGGTCTTGGAGTCCATAATGCGCTTGACCGCCAAGGGAAGATCACAGGTCTTCTCCAGATAGGCGGGCCCGTTGCCGGGGCCTACACCGATGGCGGGAGTGCCGGAGGAATAGGCCGCGCGCACCATAGCGGAGCCGCCGGTGGCCAGGATCATGGCCACATCACGGTGGCGCATCAGATTGTCGGTGGCCTCCATGGTGGGAATGGTGATACAGGACACCAGGTTCTCATTGCCGCCGGCCTCGGAGATGGCCTGACGGATCACCTTCACGGTCTCGGAGATGCACCGTAAGGCCGTGGGATGGGGGGAGAACACGATGGCGTTGCCCGCCTTGATGGCGATCTCCGCCTTATAAAGGGCAGTGGAAGTAGGATTGGTGGACGGGACCAGACCGGCGATGACGCCCACGGGAACGGCGATGGTGCGGACCTTCTTCTCCTCGTCCCGCTCCAACTCGCCGACGGTCTTCATGTCCTTGACGTACTCATAGACGCCCCGGCTGCCGAAGATGTTCTTGATGATCTTATCCTCGACCTTGCCGAACCCGGTGTCCTCATGAGCCATCTCCGCCAGGCGCCGGGCGTTGCGTACACCGGCGTCGGCAATGGCGCGGACAATGTGGTCCACCTGGGACTGGGACATATTGGCCAGTTCCTTTTGGGCCTCCTTTGCCGCCTCCACCAGCTCACGGACCTCCTGCATGGACAGCAGGTCTTTGTCGTAAAGCTGCATATAATCAACTCTCCTCTTCAGGGGGATGGGTCCGCGCGGCCTCAGCCGCGCATTCAGCGGATCTTATTGTCCCCGAAATTCTCGAATGGCCGCCACAAGCTCTTCTTTTTTTGCAAACCGGATCTCTTTGCGGGTCATATTGGTGATCCCTACGTTCCGAGCCGCCGCCCGGAGCTTCACCACCGGCATCGCCTCCAGCACCTCGTCCGTCAGGTCCGAGAGCTTCAGTTCCGCCGCTCCAGGCTCCGTCTCTTTCTTTACGGGCGCCGACTTCTCAGGAGCGCGATCCGCCTCCGGCTTGGCCGCAGGCGCCGCGCCGGGAGACCGTTTGACCTCCGGCTGCTTGGGGGGCTTGGGAGTGGGCGTGATCGGCGCGGGCGTCGACAGGATGCCCTCGAGCTCTTCGTGAGGTCTCGGGATGACGTGGATGGACACCAGTTCGCCAACCCGCTCCGCTGCGGCTGCTCCGGCATCGACGGCCGCCTTCACGGCGCCCACGTCGCCCCGGACCATGACGGTCACCAGGCCGCCGCCCACGTGCTCCTTGCACGTCAGGGTGACATTAGCCGCCTTGACCATGGCGTCGGCCGCCTCGATCGAGGCCACCAAGCCACGGGTTTCGATCATACCCAAAGCCTTCATTCAGTACCTCCATCTTTGGACCGCCGCAAAGCGGTCCTATCTTTTGAACATCAGGCGATGGGGTTTACTCGATGGGATTGTCGGCCACGAACTCCACCGCGGCGGCGAAGGCGTCGCAGGCGGACTTACAGGCGGACTGGCTGCCGGTCAGCAGGCCCCCGCCGAAGTTGGTCTCGCTGGGGGGCGCGTACAGCACGCACAGGCGCACATCCGCCGCCTTCAGCGCCGCATCCACTCCGTACATCGCCTCCAGAGGGGGCGCGATCAGATACGCCAGCGCCTCTCCCTCCGCGATCCCCGCTCCCTCGGACAGGTAGGAACCCGTGCGGGAGATGCAGTGGGCATAGTACACGATGGTGTCGTCCTCGTTGGCCGAGACGAAGTGGCACACGTTCTCGATCATATCCACGCAGGCGGCCAGACCGGCCTTCGCCTCCGCGGGGTTGGGGGCGGCCAGGATGCCGATGATCTCGCCGGCCAGCTTGGTGTTGGCGTTGGCCGCGCCGGCGTAGAAGCTCTTGGCATACGCCACGCGGCAGTCGGCCTTCTTCGTGGCCTCGTCCAGGGCGGTATAGGTCACATCATCACAGTCGGACGTGACCAGGGCCAGGGACTTCTCGCCAGGCAGAAGGCCCAGCTCCTTGGCCATATCCGGCGCCACGTTGGGGATGATCTTGGTCGCCAGTACGCTTGCTCTTACGGGATCTCTTTTCATGGTAGAATTTCCTCCCTACTCCTTACAGTTTCAGATCCGTACCGCTGGCCTTCTTCTCCAGCATGATCTTAATGATGTCGGCGATATGGGCACCGGCTTCGGCAGGAATGGTGCCGTTTCTGTGGATGTTGGACACCACGGTACGGCGTGCCTCGGGCATACCCACGGTGGCCTTGTAGGCGATGTAGGCGGACATAGATTCAGCGGTGATGAGGCCCGGACGCTCGCCGATCAGGGTGCAGGTGACTTCGGCGCCGGTGATCTCGGAGATCTCATCCATCACGCCCACGCGGCCGTACTTCACAAAGAAGGGCGTACCCACATCGATCTTATAGTTCTGCAGGCCCTGAAGAATGGCGGGCAGCAGATCGGGGATGTTGGCGGCCACCGCGGCAGAGGAGAGTCCGTCGGAGACGTAAATCTGGACCGTGGGATTCTTCTTGCACTTTTCTTTAATCGTGGCCACACCCTCCGGGCTGAGCTTACGGCCCAGATCAGGGCGGGTCAGATAGGTGTCCTTGCAGTCACACTGGGTCTGCACGATGAAGAGGCCCAGATCCTCCACCATTTTCTCATCCACATCGTTGAATACGGCGTCCTGCGCCGCGGAGTGGGCGGCACGGAACTCCAACTGGGGTAGGGTCTTATAGCGGGCGCCGGCCTTTCCAATGCCCAGACGGCAGGGGGCGTTCATCTTCAGCTCGGCGTACTCTTCGCCATGCTCAGGGTGCTCCACCAAATACTGTGAACGGATGTCCACCTCGGTGATATCGGGGATGCAGCCATCCTCGATGTTGGCGGGCTTGTCGCACACCTTGGAGCATGCGCCCGTCTCTGCGGCAGTGGTGCTGCCGACGTTCATTTCGCTGAGTACCTGCTCAATGATTGTTCTCAGATCTTTCTCATCCATGAATCACACCTCCTCCCTTATTTCGCCAGGAACACGGAAGCGTCGCCCGCCTTGGGGGTCAGCTTTCCATTCTCGGAGAAGCCCATCTTCTCCAGCCACGCGTCAAACTCTGCGATGGGACGCAGGCCAAAGATCTCGCGGAGGGCGGCCGCCTCATGGTAGCCGGTGCACTGATACATCAGCATGCAGTCATCACCCTCGGGAACGCCCATGACGTAGTTGCAGCCAGCGGCAACCAGCAGCGTGGCCAGATTCTCAATGTCGTTCTGGTCCGCCTTCATATGGTTGGTGTAGCAGGCGTCGCAGCCCATGGGGATGCCGGTGAGCTTACCCATGAAGTGGTCCTCCAGACCGGCACGGGTGACCTGCTTGGAGTCGTACAGATACTCAGGTCCGATGAAGCCGACCACGGTATTCACCAGGAAGGGCTGATATCGCTTTGCAAAGCCATAGCAACGGGCCTCCATGGTCACCTGGTCCCAGCCGTTGTGGGCCTCGGAGGAGAGCTCAGAGCCCTGGCCGGTCTCAAAGTACATCACGTTTGGCCCGGTGCAGGTGCCGCGGCTGAGCATGGTGGCGCGGCCCTCATCCAGCATCTCGGCGGTGAGACCAAAGGCCTCATTGCCCTTCTGAGAGCCGGCGATGGACTGGAACATCAGGTCCAGAGGCGCGCCCAGCTTGTCGGCGGCGGCGGTCTGGGTGGTCACGTGGGCCAGCACGCAGATCTGGGTGGGAATCTCCCACTTGCGCTTAAACTCATCGAACATCTTCAGGATGCGGGCCACGGACTCCAGAGAGTCATCCACCGGGTTCAGGCCGATGACGGCATCGCCACAGCCTAGGGACAGGCCTTCCATCACGGAGGCAATGATACCCTTGGGGTCATCGGTGGTGTGGTTGGGCTGCAGGCGGGAGGAGAAGGTCCCGGGCAGACCGATGGTCGTATTGCAGTGGGCGGATACGCGCATCTTCTTGGCGGCATAGATGAGATCCAGGTTGCTCATGAGCTTACATACGCCGGCCACGATCTCGGAAGTCAGGCCCCTGGAAGCATGGCGAATCATTTCGGTGGTGGTGCGCTCGTCCAGAAGCCACTCACGGAACTCGGCCACCGTCATGTTCTTGAACTCATTGAAGATGGTCTCATTGACTGCGTCCTGGATGATACGGGTGACCTCGTCCTCCTCATAGGGAACGGCAGGGGAGTTACGCAGATCATTCAGCGTCAGATGGGAGAGAACCACCTTCGCGGCAACTCTCTCCTCAGCAGTTTCGGCGGCAATGCCTGCCAGCTTATCGCCGGATTTTTCCTCGTTGGCCTTGGCCATCACTTCGCATACGCTCTTGAACTCGTACACATGGCCAAACAGCTTTGTTTTGAGAATCACGCTACTTCACCTCTCGTTAAGTATTGAAGATCAGGGTCTTGATCACTACGGGCACCACATGCCCGTCTGCGACTGGTTCGCCAATATCCACATAGTCCCCGCTGAGGGTCTTGATGCCGTCGATGCAGATGACGTCTTTCTTAAAGTCAAGCAGCACGTTGACGGCGTTCCCGAGGACCTTGCCGATATCGGCCTCCACCACAAGGATCAAGGGATACTTGCTCTCTATCACCTCCTTTGCACTCTCAATGATTGCCGCCGCAAGCTTCTGGATCTCTGCAAAGCTGGTGCGCTTTTCCCCGTTGAAGGCAATGGCGATCTGTTCCACCTTGCCCTCAGGCTTGTAGAGCGGCATCTGCTGGGTGACGGAGGACTTGAACGTTTCCAGCGACGCCTCATCCTCCTCGGACACCTTTAAGATGGGGATATTCTTGATCGGGAGCTTGCCTTCGGCATAGTGTATGGTGCTCCCGCTCACCTCGGTGGTATGCGTCCCCGCGCCCACCACCGTGGCCCGTATCGTCTCGGCGGCCCGGAAGAGCTGTACGGCCTGGAGCTCCGGGTTCGCCCGGATGGCCTGACCAAGCAGCACACCTATGTCGCCGTAACGGAATATGTCACCCTCCATCTGCTGATAAACGCAGTCGGCAACACCGCCGGAGAAAGTGATCGCCTTGATCTCCGGTTGGGTGGGGAGGGGTTTGCCGCCGTTGGTATAGAGTCCGGCGTGGTCGACGTCCGCCTGCTTGAGGTGGAGGGACTGCGCCAACTGGTCCGCCATCAAATCACAGACCTTGCGGAGCTTCTGCTCCTCTGCCGGGTCCCCCACGCTGAGGCTGATGCCGTGGGCCTTCGCCAGCGCCTGGATCTTGGGAAAGAGATAGGTGATCCTGCCGCCGTCGACTTTGATGAGGCGGCCGCCAATATCCAGGCAGCACACCCCCCGCAGGGTTCCCTTCTCATAAACTGCAATGTTTGTCGTGCCGCCGCCCACATCCAGATTGGCCACCGTCGTCCGGTGCTCGTGGGAGAGCTTGTCAGTCCCGGCGCCCCGGGCGGAGAGAACCGACTCCAGATCAGGGCCCGCCGTGGCCACTACGAAGTCTCCCGCCAAATCGGAGAGCGCTTCCAGGACATCGTTGGCATTCTGCTTGCGCGCGGTCTCGCCGGTAATGATGACCGCGCCGGTCTTTACGTCTTCCGGCGTCATTCCCGCAGCCTTGTATTCGTCCCGAACGATTTTCTTCACCGCCTCAGCGTCGATCTCTGTGCTCGACTTGAGAGGTGTGAAGTAGATGAGGCTGCGGTAAATGACCTCCTTCTCCACAATCTGGATCCTGGGCACCGTGTAGCTGCTGGCCCGGTTTTCAATGGTCAGGCGGCTGAAGATCAACTGTGTCGTAGAGGTGCCGATATCGATACCCACGCTGAGGATCACTTCATGCAAGGCATTCACCTGCTTCCCTTCATAATTGGTTCCACCAATAGAAAAGGCCCGAACGCGCGGAAAAATCCCACGCATTCGGGCTGCAACGCACCGTTTTCTTCCCCGGCGTTACGTCACGCCGGCTACTTCCATAATTTGATTTTTAAAGTCAAAGGTCACATGGGTCCCGCCGGGCCCCGACTCCACGGATAGATTTCCCCGCAGCTTATCCTTCACCATCGTCTGGACAATGGAGAGTCCCAGCCGGTCGGTGCGGACATTCTCCACATCGTAGCCTCCGCCGTTGTCAATGACCTCAATCCGGGAATACAGCTCCCCGCGGGTGACGACGATGCGGATCAGACCGGTCTCCCTGTCCTCGAAGGCATACTGAAGAGAGTTTTGCAGCAGTTCGTTGATGATGAGGGCCACCGAAGTGGCGATGTCGGAGTCTACCTCGAAATCATCCCCCTCCAGCGTGATGCTCACATCAAAATGGGGGCGGGCAAAATAGCGGACCGTGTTGTTTTTAATGTTGAGAATGACCTCGCCGATCTTTACCTGATCCACGCCGCTCTGGGCCAGCAACTCATGGGTCGTGGCGATGGAGAGGATCCGGTTCATGCTCTCGCCCAGCACCTTGCGGGTCTCTCCATTGTCCGAGCGCCGGACCTGGAGCCGAAGAAGACTGGCGATGGTCTGAAGGTTGTTTTTGACCCGGTGGTGCATCTCTTTGATGGCCACCGATTTGAGGATCAAGGCTTTCTCCTGCTCCTTCTTCCAAGTGATATCCTGGATCACCACGGCGAAATCCATATCCTCGCTGTCGAGCTGGATGCGCTTGATGGACAAACTGTGACGCCCCACGCTGGTCTCTACCACCGAGTAGCCGGACTGGTCCTCCGCGTCATCTGTGGAGTCGATCAGGCGGATGTTTTCATAAATCTGGCCCAGCGGGTCCTCTATGTAGCCAAGCTGCCGGTAAAGGTCCCGGGCCAGACTGTTGCGGAAGGTGACCAGCCCGCCCTTGTCCACCATAATCAAGGCCTCGTCAATGCATTCGGTGAGCCAGTTGTTGCTGCCCACCATATGGGTAAGGGCATTGGCGATCTGCTCATAGCTCTGTTCAGAAAAGTGGAGCCGCTCACTGACCTGCCGCTGCTCGTCGACCCGCTGCTCACGGATAAGAACGCCGATCACCCGGTCTCCGTTCTTAATGGGCTCCACAGACTGGATGGTTCTCGTATTCTCCTGGGTGACGGCCTTCATCTGCTTGGTGGCCACCCCGAGCCGAAACGTCCGGGCCACGGCGGGCTCATTCTCCTGCTTGGCCAAGAGCCCCACCACAGTTTTCTTGTAAGACGAGGGAACATAGGAGGGTTTTGCCTCCGCCACCACAATGGCGTCCCCGTCTTCGGAGGGACAATCAATAAAAATATCCGCGTCTTCCAGGTTGGCCAAGGGCTGGAGCACGGCGCTCATCCCTTGTATGATCGCGATTTCCTCATCCGTGAGGTCCGTATACTTTTTACACAGCTCCTCGATGATATCCATCCTGTCACCCCCCCGACTTCAGGAGGATGATTTCCGATACGCGGCGCATAGACAGGTTCTTCGTCTGGGAAAGTTTGCGGATATAGTCATAGGCGTCCTGTTCGGTCATTCCCTCCTGGGTCATGACCAGCCCCTTGGCCTTTTCGATGATGCTGCGGTTTTCCAGCCGCTCCGACACCTTTTCCATATCCTTGCGCAGCTTCCTCATGTCCTTGCTGCGGGCCACCGCCAACTCAATACTGGGCACCAGAGACTTTTCATCGATGGGCTTGACCAGATATCCGGCCACCCCGATATGTTTGGCCTCGTCCACGAATTCCCGCTCACTGTACGCCGTGAGCATCATCACCGTGTCGGCCAAGTTCTCTTCAAATAGGATCTTAGCCGCGGACAGCCCGTCCAGAAGGGGCATCTTGATATCCATGAGCACCAGGTCGGGCCGACTCTGCTTGCAGGCCTCCACAGCGTCGAAGCCGTCTGCGGCCTCTCCCACCACCTGATACCCCTCTTCGCTCAGCAATTCCTTCAAATCCATCCGGGTGATGGGCTCGTCATCCGCGATAACAACCCGAATCCCGTCCTTGCACATACACTCTTCCTCCTTGTTCTGACGGCGTCCGTCCGCCCGTTACAAGTAGCCCAGGAACTTTAAAAGCTCATCGACTCCTTCGCCGCTGACGCTGCTGGTGACAAATATTTTGTTTGCGCCCGCCATCTGCAAAAATTTCTTCGCCGTCTCCACCTGTTTCGGTGTGGCAAGGTCGCTCTTCGTGACCACACCCAAAGTAGGCTTGGCAAACTGGGTGTTATAGGCAGGGGGGAACATCGTCCCATTTTCAGTGGCATCCTGGACCAGCACAATGATGTCCGCGTCCGTCGCGGTCACCATCAGCGCACCCCGGAAATACCGCCGCTCCAAATATTCTCCCGGCGTATCAATCATGGTCTGATTGACGATCTGGACCGTCTGGGTCTTATGATAGGCCAAATCCTCGTGATTGATGCGCTGACACAGAGTCGTTTTCCCTGCGGTGGAGCGCCCGATCAGGATGATCCGCTTCCTCTTCTCCTCCATAGCCGCTCCGTCAGGTCTTGGTCAGCGGCGCAGGGCTGAACCCCATCATGTTGCACAGGACCTGCATCACGTTGCGCAGCGCGGCCTCCACGGCCGCCACGTCTCCCGTGATGACCAAGGAGCCATTGAAGCGGTCCACAAAGCCGATCTCCACAGCCGCGGCCTTGGTGGAGACATCGGCCGCGATCATCGCGGCCTCGCTGGGGGTGATCGTCATGATCCCCACGGCGCCCCGGGCGTCAATTAATCCCAGCTTTGTATACAGCGACTCGTTCGGATTGGCAATCACGTGGCACAGCGTCACCTGCTTGCCGGGAACAAACTCCTGAATAATTCGCTTTTTTTCATCCAATTCAATCAAAGGGCTCACGATCCTTCCACAGAGTATGTCCTCAAAAGACATAAATAGCCCCCAAGGATCAACCTTTTGTCAATCAATCCTGGGAGCTACATCGCTCGTTCTCTATAAAATCACTCTGCTTCCAGCACTAGCGCCGCGCCGTCCGCCCATTTTATACAAAGCACATATAAGCCTTCTGGTGCTTTTTGTATATTTTAGCAGTTGCCATGCTTCTTGTCAATCTTTTTATGAGCACGGGCGCCGGGACGCCGGCTTTTCAGCCGGCCGGTCCCGATCATCCGCCGCATCCCGCATCAGGGAAGCCTTCCAATATAGGCCTTGTGGAAGACCTGAAGGATCTCCTCTTTGCTACAGAGCCGGGGATTTGTGGCCGTGCAGCGGTCCGCCAGGGCGGCCTCCGCCATAGTCTCCGCCTCGGCCTCGAACTCGGCCTTGTCCACTCCAGCCGCCTGGATGCTGGAGGGAATGTTGAGCTGCTCCACATATCTCCTGGCCGTTCGGATCAGATTCAGCGCGCTCTGGCGGACGCTGGTAGCCTCCAGGCCCAGCAGGCGGGCGATCTTGGCATACCGCTTGGCCACAGGCGTCAGGCTCTCCGAACAGCCGGCGTTGAAACTCATTACATAGGGCAGCAGGATCCCGTTGGCTCTGCCGTGGGGGATGTGGAAACGCGCGCCCAGCGCGTGGGCCATGCCGTGGTTGAGGCCCAATCCGGAATTGGAGAAGGCCACGCCGGCCAGACAGGAGGCATTGTGCATGCCCTGGCGGGCGGCCATATCCCCTGGCTGGTGGTAGGCGGTCATCAGGTGCCTGCGCACCAGTTTGATGGCCTTCTCCGCCGCCGCGTCGGAAAAATCAGTGGCCGCAGTGGACACCAGCGCCTCCACCGCATGCGTGAACACGTCGATGCCGGTGTCCGCCGTAACGGAGGGGGGCACGCTGACGGTGAGCTCCGCGTCCAGAATGGCCACGTCGGGCAGGAGGCTGTCCTCCACCAACGGGTACTTGACCTCTTTTTCAGGGTCGGTGATCACCGCGAACTTGCTCACCTCGGAGCCCGTGCCGCTGGTGGTGGGTACGGCAATGAACATGCACTCGCGCATATCGCATGTCTTGGCCGCAAAAAAGACGATGGCCTTGGCCGCATCGATGGGAGAGCCGCCACCAAAGGCGATCACCGCATCAGGGTGAAACTCCTGGATCATATCCACGCCTTTTGTCACCGTACCGATATCCGGGTCTGCCTTGACCTGGTCGAACACGCGATATTCTGCGCCCGCCCGGTCCAACTTCTCGGTGATATAACTCACCTTCCCGCTGGAGGCCATAAAGCCGTCTGTGACAATAAAGACCTTGTGGAGCTTTGGGGCCAGAGTCTCCAGCCCGCCGCCCTCCATGATTTTGGTGCGTACGCTGAAGGAGTTCATATCTCACGCTCCTTATCCTGTTCCGTGCTCCTGCACTTTCACGCGGTACTTAGGCAAACAAAAAACGCCCTGAACGTACTCTCGTTCAGGACGCTGCCCCGCATCCGCTCTCACCGTGACATCCCGTACTAGCCTCGTACGCAGATGTTAACTGTAGAAATTTTACGCCGCATTAGGTCATTTGTCAAGATTTTTTCTTTCCCATCCCAGCTTTTACCACACTTTCACAAAAAACGGTTTGACATCCGGGCAAAACGCTGACATAATAGAGGGGTCAAAGCAGGTGCGCGGAGGCCGTCCAGCCGGCCTCCATAACAACAGAATATTCCCCGACGCAACCAGCAACCAAAAGGAGTGTGTCAATGGAAATCAGGTTCGTTCTCCCCTCCGAGGCGGCGCAGTTGGCCCGGAACGTGGTCTCCTCGTTCCCGTCCAAGACTCCGGACGCGCTGCTCAGGAATATGGAAAGCGAGCTGTACCAGCCGGACGAGGGGCGCTACCTCGGCTGTTTTGACGACGATGGGACCCTGGTCGGTTCCATCCTGATGATGGATTTCACCCTCAACGTCAGAGGCGTGATGATGCCTATGGGCGCGGCGGCCTATGTGTCCACCAACTTCCTGCGGAAGAAGGAGCATACGGCCATGACCATGCTCCGCGTCCTCATGGGCTATTACCAGAAGCTAGGTACAGCCATCGGCTGTCTGCATCCCTTCATGCCTTCGTTTTACCGCAAGATGGGCTACGGCTACTGCAACGAGAACATTCTCTACCAGCCCCGGCCCAGCATGATCCGTTCCTTCGGGGACAAGTCCGGCCTCTCCTTCGCCGGTCCCGACGACAAGGAGGATATCCTTCGGTTCTACCGGGCCTATGCCGAGAGGACCAACGGCGCCACGGTCCACCATTTCATGGACCCGCACCGCATCTTCGACATGCCCTACGTGGTGGTCTGCCGCAGGGACGGGCGCATCACCGGTTATCTCACCTTCGAATTTGTGGACGTGGACCACTACACCGATATGTACCATGATCTTATGGTCCGTGAGATGATCTATGAGGACGCCGAGACCCTCAAGCAGTTCATGACCTTTTTCGCCTCTCAGGTGGATCAGATCGAACGGGTCCGCATCCTCAGCCCTGACGAATATCTCCATGTCATGTTCAAAAACCCCGACACGGGAGAAAATCGCGCCCACGACGGCTGTATCCACGAGATCGGCCGGAAAACTATGGGCTATATGGTACGTATCTTCGACATCAGGCAGTATTTTTCCGTCCAGACCCACTGCGAAGTCCCCGTATCCCGCCCCTTTACCCTGGCGCTCCAGGTGCGGGACACCTTCCTGGAGCACAATAACGGCACCTTCCTCCTGGAGGTAAACGGCGGCACGGTAACGCTGACGGAGACGGGCACGCCCGACGTGACCCTCTCAACCCAGATCGCCGACCTCTCCTCTCTGGTCATGGGCGCCATTCCGCTGCGCGAGTTTCTCGCCTACGACCGCATGACCCTCTCCGATCCCAGCTACGCCGAGGATATCCAGAGGGCCATCGGCTGGAGCGTCAAGCCGAAAAATCTCACCTATTTTTAAGGGCGGAAATGGAGCATGCCATGAATGTGACCATTGTGAAGGCAGACCCAAGCCGCCTTGCGGAGTGCCGTGAGGTCTTTCTGGACAGCGCTCTCTACGACCATTATTTCACTGCGGAGGGCAGGCTGGAGGGTATGCTGGCCACGGCCGTGGAGAAAGGGGAGCTGTGGCTGGCCGTCACTTCTCAGAATGAGGTGGCGGGCGCCATGTGGATAGAGATGACGGGTTTTTTTGACGTTTTTCCCTATCTGGCCCTTCTCGGGGTAAAAAAGTCGTTCCGTGGCATGGGTGTGGGCCATGTGCTGCTGCGGACCTTTGAGGGCGTCTCTCGTGCCATGGGGTACCGGAAGGCCTCCCTCATGGTGAGTCACTTCAATCCCCGGGCCAAAGCGCTCTACCAGTCCATGGGTTATCAAAAGGTGGGCTATGTGCCCGACGCCATCGTGCCCGGAGTCCATGAAAACATCATGGTCAAAGACCTCTGAAAAGGCGATAAAAAGGACTCCGCCGTGCTTTATCCCGGCGGAGTCCTTTTGTCTTGACCGCGTCTGCCCTCAGGCCCCGCGCGCTTTCTGGCGCGCTGGTATTTAGAGTCCTTGACGCTCCGCAGCGCCGCGACCCGTCCGGCGGTCTCCCGCACCAAACGAGCCAGGTCCGCCTCCGTTCCCTCCAGACGCTCGATCTCCACCTGCCGTTCCCGGGCGGTCTCCCCTGTTCCGGCGTCCCGGAAGATCACATCATCAAAGGCCAGTTCAAATCGGCATCCGGCCGGCCCCTTTACCTCATAGGTCCGCCGCAGATTCTCCACCTGCGCCGCCGGCCGCAGCGCGTCCGGGTCCAGCTCCGGCAGGCGCTCCCGCAGAAAGTCCGCCGGAAGTGCATCCGATGAGAGCTCCAGCTCCTCCTCACGCCGGGCAAAGGCGCCAGTCTGCGGAGTTTGCCCCACAGGCGTTTTGAGCGTGAGGACCCGCCGCTCCCCCCTCCTGCGGACCCGAAGAGAACCGCCGGTCAGCAGGAAGTCGTCCTCCGGCGTATCGTAATAGACGTCCTCCTGGGGCGTTTCTCCCAGGAGGCGCACCTCGTACCCCGCCCGGTTCAGAAGGGAGAGGAGCTCCGCCTGTACCTGCCAGGGCCGCTGGGAGTCCACCACATATTTCTGCTCCAGTTCAATGCCCACACGCTCACCTCGTCAAAAAGGCGGCGATCGCCACATTGTACTCCGGGAGCCCCTCACCAGCCCACAGCAGATCCATGCCGAGCTGCTCCTTCGCCAACGCGGTGAGATCGAATCCAAAGGCGGAGAAGGAATAGCGCATCCGTTCCGGGCGTCGGCAGGGCAGGTCCTGGAGGCGGGTGCAGACCTCGCACTGCTCGCAGCGGCCCGCCGCCACCGTGACAGCGCCCGGGCTGACGCGCTCAAAGGCCAGCAGGGCCTCCAGCAGGGCCTTTTTCACCACGCCGTAGGTCTCCTGGCGCACCGTCTCGGCCTCCTTAGGGGAGCGGAGGGCTCTTGCCCGTTCTCCGTCATCATAGAGGACCTTCACCCCGATGATGTGTGCCATGCGATAGGCCCCCAGATAATCTCCGGCCTCCGGCACGCCGGGCGGACAGGACCACACCCGGCCATAGTCCGGGCACTGCTTACAGGAATGCAAAAACCGCCCAGGAAAACAGTATCTTTTCATCCACTCCGCCACCGGCAGAGCGGCTACCTTTACTTCCGTCCGATACATGCTCGCGCCGCCTTCCCTTTTGTGTTTTGTGCCACCACTATACCACGGCAGGGCGGGACAGGCAAGGAAAACCGTGCGCATCCATTCGTCCTGCTCCCGCAGCCGAATGGCAGAGACAGCCGCATTGCCCGTCCCGCAGTGTCGGCCGCCGTTTCTTTACTAAGATGGGAGGTCCCCCCATGTTCGATGTCATCCTCATTGGCTGCGGCATCACCGGCGCCGCAACGGCCTATGAGCTGTCCAAATATCGGTTGTCCGTAGCGGTGCTGGAGCGGGAGAACGATGTGGCCTGCGGCGCCACCAAGGCCAACTCCGCCATTCTCCATGCCGGGTATGACCCGGAGCCCGGCTCCCTCATGGCCCGCTGCAACGTCCGCGGCGCCGCGCTGGCCCGAGAGCTGTGCCGCAAGCTGGACGTTCCCTATCGGCCCACAGGCTCCCTGGTGATCGCCTTCCACGCAGGGGAGCGCGCCGCGCTGGAGGCGCTCTATGCCCGGGGCCTGCGCAATGGAGTTCCCGGCCTGGAGCTGCTGGACGGCTCCACCGCCCGCGCCCTGGAGCCCAGCCTGAGCCCCCAGGTCATCGCCGCGCTCCATGCCCCCACCGCCGCCATCTGCTCCCCCTGGGAATACTGCCTGGCCCTGGCAGAGACCGCCGTACGCAACGGAGTCCAGGTCCATCTGAGCTCCGGCGTCACCGCCATCCGGCGGGTGGGTGGCGGCTGGCGGCTGGAGACCGCCTCCGGTAGCTATGAGGCCCGCTGCGTCCTCAACGCCGCCGGCCTCCAGGCGGACCGGCTCCACGATCTGGCCGCGCCCCACGCCTTTACGCTGCGGGGCGTCCGGGGGCAGTACCACCTGCTGGACAAATCGGAGGGGAGCCGGGTCTCTCACGTGGTCTTTCCATGTCCCGGCCCTCAGGGCAAGGGCGTGCTGGTGGCCCCCACCGTCCATGGGAATTTGATCGTGGGCCCTAACGCCGAGCCGGTAGAGGGCGGGGATACTGCCACCACCTCCCAGGGGCTGGCCTACGTCCGGGAAAAGGCCCTCCGCTCGATTCCCTCCATCTGTTTTCAGGAGGACATCCGCAGCTTCGCCGGGGTGCGGGCCGTGGCCGAAGGCGGAGATTTCCTCATCCGCGAGGCGGAAGGCGCCCCCGGCTTCTTTGATCTGGCCGGCATCTGCTCTCCCGGTCTCACCGCCGCGCCCGCCGTCGCGGAGTACGCGGTGGAGCTATTGGGCGCCGCCGGCCTTCCCCTGCGCCTCAAGCCCGATTTCATCTGCGAGCGGAAGCGCCTGCGCTTCCATACCCTCTCCCCGGAGGCGAAGACCGCGCTGGTGCGGCAGCGCCCGGAATACGGTCGCGTGATCTGCCGGTGCGAGACCGTCACCGAGGGGGAGATTTTGGACGCCCTCCGCGCCCCCATTCCCCCCCGCTCCCTGGACGGGCTCAAGCGCAGGACCAATACTGGAATGGGGCGCTGCCAGGGCGGCTTCTGCGCGCCCAGGCTGGTAGAGCTTCTGAGCGATGCGCTGGGCATTCCCGCCACCCGTATCCTCCAGGAGGGGGCGGGCACCTGGCTTTTGGCCGGGGAGACGAAGGGAGGACCTGCCCATGTATGACCTCATTGTCATCGGCGGCGGCCCCGCCGGGCTGGCCGCCGCCCACAGCGCCTGGGAAGAGGGCCTTTCGCGCATCTTAGTGGTGGAGAGGGACCGGGAGCCGGGCGGCATCCTGAACCAGTGCATCCACAGCGGCTTCGGCCTTCACTATTTCAAGGAGGAGCTCACCGGTCCGGAGTATGCCGGGCGTTTTCTCCGGATGCTCTCCGAAACCGGGGTGGAGCTGTGGACGGACACCACGGTTCTGGAACTCACACAAGAGCGGCGGGTCCACATGGTGAGCCCCGCGCTGGGCTATCGCGTGGAAGAGGCCGGGAGCGTGATTCTGGCCATGGGCTGCCGGGAGCGGACCCGCGGCGCCCTCTCCATCCCGGGCACCCGCCCCGCCGGCGTCCTCACCGCCGGAGCGGCGCAGCGGTATGTCAACATCGAGGGCTACCTCCCCGGCCGCCGCGTGGTCATTCTGGGCAGCGGCGACATCGGCCTCATCATGGCCCGGCGGCTCACCCTGGAGGGGGCCAAAGTTCTGTGCTGCGTTGAGGCCATGCCCTACTCCTCCGGCCTCCAGCGGAATATCGTCCAGTGCCTTCAGGATTTCAACATCCCGCTCTATCTCTCTCACACCATCACCGAGATCCGCGGGGAAAGGCGGGTGGAATCGGTCGTCATAGCCCAGGTGGACGCCGACCGGAGCCCCATCCCCGGTACGGAACGGACCCTCTCCTGTGATACGGTCCTTTTGTCCGTGGGGCTCATTCCGGAAAATGAGCTCACCCGGCAGGCGGGTATCGAGCTGGACCCCCGCACCCGCGGCGCCGTTGTTTTCGAGGACATGGAGACCTCCCTGCCCGGGGTCTTCGCCTGCGGCAATGTGGCCCATGTCCACGATCTGGTGGACCATGTCACCGCTGAGAGCCGGAAGGCCGGCGCTGCGGCGGCTCGGTACGTCCTCTCCCCTTTCCCCGACGAAACGCCCATATGGCGGGTAACATGCGGCGAGGGCGTCGGCTCCATCGCGCCGCAGCGCCTGCGGCCTGAACGGGTGGAGAAATTCTGCGACCTCTTTCTCCGCCCCTCCGGGGTATACGGCCCCTGCCACCTGGCCGTGTGTTCCGGCGGCCGTACTGTGGCCCGCTATCGCCGCAGAAGGCTCTCCCCCGGCGAGATGGAGCGTCTGGTCCTGCCCCGGGCGCTGCTGGAGCAGTGCTGCGGCGACCTGACCATTTCCGTAGAGGAGGACACGCCATGACCGAACTCACCTGCATCCTCTGCCCCAAGGGCTGCCGCCTCCGGGTGGACGAAAAGAACGGCTACGCCGTGACGGGTAACCAGTGTCCACGGGGGATAGAATATGGAAAGACCGAGCTCACCCGCCCGATCCGGAGCGTCTCCTCCACCGTGGGCATCACAGGGGCGGCCCATCGGCGCTGCCCGGTCAAGACGGACGGTCCCATTCCAAAATCACTGGTCTTTGCCGCCGTTCAGGCGCTCAACGGCGTAACCCTCTCCGCACCTATCCAAACTGGACAGGTGGTCCTGGAAAACATCTGCGGCACGGGGCGAAATTTTATCGCCACGCGGGATATGTGACACAAGGAGGTTCCAATCATGACGGGCAGCTATCTCCTGGCGCTTGACCAGGGCACCACCAGCTCCAGGGCCATTCTCTTCGACAGCGAACAGAACATCGTGGGAAGCGCGCAGAAGGAGTTCACCCAGCACTACCCCCATGAGGGCTGGGTGGAGCACGATCCCATGGAGATCTGGTCCTCCCAGTACGCGGTGATGATGGAGCTCATCGCGCAGACCGGCGTCTCCCCCGCGGAGATCGCCGCCATCGGCATTACCAATCAGCGGGAGACCACCATTATCTGGGAGAAGGCCACGGGGCGGCCCGTCTATCACGCCATCGTCTGGCAGTGCCGCCGCACTGCGCCGATCGTAGACCGCCTCCTGGCCGACGGTCTGGAGGCGCACATCCGCAGGACGACCGGCCTGGTGCCCGACGCCTATTTCTCCGCCACCAAAATCGCTTGGATTCTGGACCACGTGGAGGGGGCCCGTGCGCGTGCGGAAAAGGGGGAGCTTCTTTTCGGCACCGTGGACACCTGGCTTCTCTGGAAGCTCACCGGGGGAGCCGTCCATATCACCGATTACACCAACGCCTCCCGCACCATGCTCTATGACATCCACCGTCTCCGGTGGGACGACGATTTGCTGGAGGCTCTGGATATCCCAAAGGCCATGCTGCCCGAGGTGAGGGACTCCAGCTCCATTTACGGTTACACCGATATTGCCGGGACCAAGGTCCCCATCGCGGGTATCGCCGGAGATCAGCAGGCCGCGCTCTTCGGCCAGACCTGTTTTGACATGGGGGATGCCAAGAACACCTACGGCACCGGCTGCTTTCTCCTCATGAACACCGGCGACCGGCCCTGCGAGAGCCGGAACGGTCTCATCACCACCATCGCCGTGGGCCTGGGAGGTCGGGTCCAGTACGCGCTGGAGGGCTCCGTTTTTGTGGGTGGGGCGGTCATCCAGTGGCTGCGGGATGAGATGCGCTTTCTCACTGAGAGCCGGGACGCGGAATACTATGCCCAGACGGTTTAATCATATTATATAACGGCTTAGATTAAATCAAAATCGGCCACTGAATCGCTAGATAAATAGATTTTTTTGACTGTTTTACGCCAAAAAGATTGCTTACCGTCCCGTGGCAAGTCATCATACAACTGTCTCCAGTCGCCCCAAAATCGGGATTTTAATGCCTCAATGTCAATATCCGGGATATCTTCCGGGATTGCTGCCAGCTCATCATTAAGCGCCCTAAATTGCTTTTTGTAATCCTGGAGGGAGATTAAATCAGATATATAGAGCTCCGACAGCTTGGACAATTTTCTTTGGATCGCGTCTCTCTGGGACTTGTGTGATACAGCTCTCTGCTCATTGCGGCTAATAATTGATGTCTGTACTTTTGCTTCTATGCGGTCCAGCATGTATTCCTCAATTTTTTCCTCATTATAATTTTTATTGTTTGAGCATCCCGTCATTTTCTGCCTAGAGTTGCACCTGTAGTAATGCGTTTCTTTGTGCACTCGTAACGCCGCATACCCTCCCAGGCGATTACCGCACTCAGGACAGATCAAAAGCCCGGAAAAGAGGTACACCCGGTTTTGTGTCGTCTTCCGGACAATACATCCACGGAGAGAGTCCGCTTTTTGGTATTCCGCTGGCGATATGATGGCGGGTATTGTTATTCCGGCGAAATCCCCCATATAAGCGGGATTAGAAAACATGTATCGCGCCGAAGTGTATGATAGCCCAAGCTCAGGATATGCTCTAATTACCTTTGAGATCGATCCATTTTCCAGGTACATATCGAACGCGGCGCGGACCATAGGCCCGGTCACCGGATCAATGGCCACTGACTTTCCATCCAATTTGTACCCTTTGGGGACATTCCCTGTTATGGGCTCATTTCTCTCTTTTTTACCCTCAAAAACAAATTTAATCCGTTCGCTGGTTCTGTCCGCTTCGTCCTGGGCGACACTGAGCATAATATTTACCTTAAACCGACCGGAGGCCGTGACTGTTTCGTAGTCCTCTTGTGTGGCTCTCCAGGTAACGTTATGGGCATCGAGGACGCGCTGAACCTCATAATAATCGGAAATATTTCGGAACCACCGATCCAGTTTTATGAACAATACCATATCAATTTTATCGGACTCAATGTCCGCCAATAAGCGCATAAATTCTGGCCGTTTTGTATATCTTTTACGAGCACTCTTCCCGGCATCTAAATAGCAATCCACAACTTTCATGCCGTGTTCCTTTGCATAATCTCTTAGATGGGCTTCCTGCTCATCCATGGACAGGCCGTGCCTTGCTTGCTCCTCGGTGCTTACGCGGATATATATAGCTGCGCGAATCATAAACCCCGCTCCTTTCCAAATGCCAGCGGCCTACATTGCGCTTCCCCCTGCATAACCCCGCAAATGTCGGGCGGTGAATTTTTTACTTTAGCTTTTTCCTTTCTTGCTCTCGTTGGATTTGTTTAATACTTTTCTTTGGTGTAGGCAGGTCTTCTGGCATGGTACCGCCCAGTTCTTCAATTGTCTGTCGTACTTTTTTACCGACAGCCTCATGCACATCGCCAGCGTTTTGCTTCCCTTTTACCTCTTCCTTGCGAAGCTTTTCATCAGTTTGGGTTGCGCGGAAAAGATTTGCGGCCAATTCGGTACTTCCCATATGGTCAAGGATTTTTGACTTTTCTTAAGGCCCTTACGTGCATGAATTTCTCGCATCCCTAATCCGCCGTACAACCCCTGGTATCCACGATTTTGGAAAATAGCATAGTCATATGGGTCTGTTATCCCAGCCATTTGCGCTGCTTCGGCAAGCGATTTGTTGTGTATTATCATCTCTTGACGGATAGCAAGACGCTTCTGGTCTTCTGATAGCTGGTCATAATCTTCAATTAACTCCTGCTGGCGAGTTTTTACAGCGAAATATGTTTGTCCAACTGCAATAACTGGTTTTTGTGAGTCCCCATTCATAACAACCAGATAACAAGCGTAGCGAGTTAGTACATAATCACCAATTTCTCTATGCCCACCACCGCCTATTTTTAGCAATTTGGTAGTCTCGCCGAAATGATCTGAGACTTGATTTCCACTATTTTGGCAGGCTTCCATAGCACGAAAGATAACGCCCTCAAAGTTTCTCCAATCAGAGTACTGTAATACTTGCCCCAATTCTCGAGCAAGCCAATATTCTTGGCCGTATTCATTTATGTGCTTGATTTTCTCAAAAGTTTCTTCGCTATACCTTTCTATATCTGACAATGGTACGGCCTCCTTTCCTTCCCTTTCCCCCGTACGGTGTTGCTACGCCGGGCGGGGATTTTTATTTCAGCCGCTCCCTGCGGCAAAGATGCTATATGATACCACACCAAAAGTCCAATAAACGTCTCTTTTGTCATTGCCCTATAAATTCTACAGGCTTAACAAAATAGAGGGAATTTATTTGGGAGGTGTGGCTATTGCGTTAATGGAACTAACGTTCTAAAATATAAACTATAGTAAAAGTTCACAAATAGTTTACCATTTGCACATTTACATTTTGTGACAATATATGCTAATATAATCCAAAAGAAACATTTTCTAAAAAATAAGTATGGGAGGGCGCAAAAATATGACGCCGAGGAAAGAAACTGTTGATACACTCAGGAAAGAAATTGAACTTGTCCTTGCTCGGAATAAAAATGAAAACTATTTAAAAGCTCTCCTCACGCGTGCCCTCATCCTTGAAAAACTACATAAGGAATAATCAATAAGGCCCCGGGAACCGGGGCCTTATTTTTTTGTGAAGCCGTCTATCAGTTTTCTGATGGCGGCTTTTTCGTCGTCCTCCATAAACCAATACGCCTTTATAATTCGCTTAATTAAATCATCATCTGACATATGAATCTGTTCCATGACTTCCAAAAATTCTTCGTCTTCGTCTCGCTGGATATGAGGCTCACCTTCTCCGGTACGTAGCCAAAGTTCAGAGATATTAAATTCTCGGCAGATATCGGCAATGGTGCGATCACTTGGGTTGTTTTTTCCAGAACATAGCTCCGAAACAAACGGCTGTGAAAGGTTAAGCCTACGAGCAAATTCAGCCTTTTTAATCCCGGCATCTTTTATACACCACGCAATTCTTTCGTTGATGGTATCCACATTATTGCACCTCCTGTCTGATATTTATTAAATCACAACGAAATCAATAAGTCAATAAAAATCTTCGCTGGACGAATAAAAAGTGTTGACTTATTCGTTAAACTATGGTAAAGTATCGTTAAGCGAAGGAGATGAAATTATGAAAAAACGGCTTCAAGGACACTGGCACGATATTCTTCCTGATGTGTCACTTGTTGTTTCTGCGATAAGCCTGCTTCTTGCGATTGTCGCTCTTGTTGTTCGCCTGAAAATAAGCTGAACAGAGATATGAATATTGCAAGGGCCGAAAGAATTATGGCGATTGTTGCTTTTCTATCGCTTCTCAATGCTCGATTGTGTTCAATTAAGGCGGTTTCTCCGGTTGGAGTAATGCGGTATTGTTCGTCTAGATGAATCGAGACCTCAACATAGTTTAACGCTTCCAAGTGTTTGATATTGAGTATAGAAACATCAATCCCCATTTTCTCCAAGTACGATTTAGAAACCCATTGCCTTTCGGCCGATGACAAAACGACCAAGAACTTCCTTGTTTTTTGGTCAAGCATTATTCTTCTCCCCCCCCCTCTTAAAATTATATCAAACACGAAAGGATGTGACAACATGTACCTGAATCTTGATAGACTGGCTGATGCACAGAGCATTGCCGACAACCTAGCCCTCCTCCCCAAAGATGCGCTCCTCTACATCGCTGGATATGCTGAGGGATGCCGGGATAGGCCCGCACGGAAGCACAAGAAAAAAGAGAGCACCAATGGAGAAAAGAAACCCCTCCAGTAATGGAGGGAGGCGGTAGAACAAGTAAATAAAGATGCCCCGCCGGGTGTCGGAAGCACCCAGCGAGGCAGCAAACCTAATTGAAGCGACCAATCAGGCTTGCAGGAAGATTATACCACATCCTCCTTCAAGCCGCAAGTAAAAGGAGGATTTTTGCTCATGAACGAAAATGACAAGGTTTCTGAGTTAGTCCGGCAGAATCACAACTCCCGCAAACTCACCAGCGAGGCCGTAGAGGCCCTGACTGGGAAACCGCTTGAATGGTTCATTGAAGCGATAGGGAACAGAAATGAGGTGAAAGAGGATGGAAACGAGCTTAACCCAGACGCACACGACAACAAAAACCAGTAAGGAGGGCGCACAAGTTGAGCCTGAGAAAAAGGTAGAGAAGAAGATCCTCAAAGAAGAGCACTTGGATTACCTAATCCAATTGTGGCTGAAATACCACAATGAAACCGCCGTAGAGATTAAGAAAACCTATATTGCATAAGAAAGCCCCGCTTGTCTAGCACCAAGCGGGGCACGGAAGAGGGACACGAAATGGATCGTATACCATCACACAGCAAGAATTATACCACAAGGCGGTGGGTGCCGTCAAGCGCGGGGCGGGACCTCGTCATTACCGGTATTGCCATTGGGATTTGTCTTGCGGCCTGCTGTGCGGTCCACGCGCTGGATGCGGGGCCGGGCATCGCCCCCGTATTGAGTAAGCACCCGGAGGGGCCGAGGCTGGCGCGCGAGCTGGCGGAGGCGGATATTATCAACCCCACTCCATTATCGGACGAGCTGTACATAGTCCTGCTGGATGCCTGCGAGGATAGCGGCGTAGAGGTGCCGCTTGCGCTTGGCGTGATCGAGGTGGAGAGTGGTTTTGATGTGGACGCGATCGGTCCGGACGGCAAAGATATCGGGCTCTATCAGATCAGGACCAGCAACCACGCATGGCTGACATCGGAGACCGGAGCGGACCCTATGACGCCTGCAGGCAACATTGAGTGCGGCGTGTGGATGCTAGGGTATCTGCTGGGCCGCTATGAGACCCAGGACGCGGCCCTTACGGCTTATCGGTGGCGCCATGACAATGGGGAAAGGACATATGCAGCCGCCGTCTTTGAGGCGGCTGAGGAATGGAGGAGCGCATAATGACCGGGGATTTTAGGATAACTTTGGCCTATCTAAAAGAGCTTGGGGCGTGTCGAGACGGGCAACGTGAGTTTCGCAAGGCGTTTCCTGACGGCGCAGGATACCAGGAGACGCTTGACAAGTGCGCTGATGCGGGGCGTGTTGATTTTGGCAAATGGCTATTGGATAAGCTGGGCCCTACAGACGATGTGCGCATCTACCAAGAGCCGATTGAGGACCGCAATAAAGTTATTATTTTTGCAGGCAGAATCGAGTTTGAGGCAGATATTAATGTAAAACATATTTTTGCTGGTTGTGGCATCGAGGCTGGCTGGGGCATCAAGGCTGGCTGGGGCATCAAGGCTGGCTGTGGCATCGAGGCTGGCTTGGGCATCGAGGCTGGCTGTGGCATCGAGGCTGGCTTGGGCATCAAGGCTGGCTGTGGCATCAAGGCTGGCTGTGACATCGAGGCTGGCCGGGGCATCGAGGCTGGCTGGGGCATCGAGGCTGGCTGGGGCATCGAGGCTGGCTATGACATCGAGGCTGGCTTGGGCATCAAGGCTGGCTTGGGCATCAAGGCTGGCTGTGGCATCGAGGCTGGCCGGGGCATCAAGGCTGGCTGTGGCATCGAGGCTGGCTGGGGCATCGAGGCTGGCTGGGGCATCGAGGCTGGCTGGGGCATCGAGGCTGGCTATGACATCGAGGCTGGCTGGGGATACGGGATTTTCGCCGGGATTCGCGTCAAAATCGAGCTATGGTCTAGCCTTGCGATTGTTGAGGCAAACACTAAGCCAACAAATCTTATTTCTGGGCATTGGGTGGAACCAAATGCCCAGAAAAATGGGTGATCATATGTCGAAACGAATTACACAACAAACCCGAAAAGAAGGGTATAATCGAGCGCTGTCCACGATCACGCCGCGCCAAGCTCTAATTATATCGGCACTCAGGACGGGACCGATGACTGCGGCTGAGGTGGCGGACAAGCTAGGGTTTGGAGACCTCAATGCGGTTAGGCCACGACTCAATGAGTTGGAAAAGATGGACATTGTACGTGTAATAGATAAGCGGATCAACCCGCACAGCGGCATAAACAATGCGGTGTATGAGCTTAAAAGGGAGGCCGAAGAATGCTGCATCCAATAATGGACGATCCGCAAGACCGCAGCGCAGAGGCTTATTGCCAACATTGTGGAGCAGAGCTTTGGGGCAGCGACGCGGAGCCAGATTGCGGAGGTAAAACCTTATGCCCGCAATGTCGGGAAGATTTAGCCGAAACGGAGCACCGGAAAGAGATGATCACAGCAGTTTTGGAGGCAGCAGACCAAGAAAACAAAAAGTATTTGTCTGATGATGTGTGCAACATCATCTGGAACAGGCTGGTTTCTAAATTTGGAATATAGGAGGCCAAATTGAATATTTACGAAAAAATTGCCTCCATTATGGGGGATATCCAGTACCTTGCAAAGGACGATAGGGTAGAGTTTAACAAAACCAGTTATCGTGCCCTGTCAGAAGAAAAAGTCACCTCTATCATGCGGGCGGAGCTGTTAAAGCACAAATTGATTGTGTACCCAGTGGCCCAGGCCACGAATCGTGCAGGCACGATTACCCACGTGGATGTGACATATCGGATGGTCAATGTGGAAGACCCCAAGGAATACATAGAGATCGCATCTTGCGGAGACGGCGCGGACACGCAGGATAAGGGGAGCGGCAAGGCGATGACGTATGCATTTAAGTACATGTGGCTCAGGACATTTGCTTTGCCGACCGGAGAGGACCCTGACAAGATTTCCAGCGCGGAATTAGATGCGAAACAGGCAAATATACAGCCTCCAGGGCCTCCTTGCGCGGACTGTGGGAAAGAGATTATGCCATACAACGATGGTAAGAGAGCCATCACCGCCGCAGAAATGGCAGCTCGATCCACGGAGATGTTTGGGCGAGCGCTATGTGCTAAGTGCTCCAAGGCGGAGGGCCGAAGAAGGGCGGATGCTGGCGCATGATACTGACCTGTGACAAGGCCCGTTGGTATGAGGACAGTGAGGGGTTTTGGGCGGCGTTCCGCACACGGGACCGGGCATCAGCCGCCAAGATTGCTGAGCAGATGGACGGCGCTTGGGTGGTGGAGGCCAGGAAACAGCCCCGTAGGCGAAGCCTGGACGCTAACGCCTACCTGTGGGTACTGCTGGACAAACTTGCGGCGGCACTGGGACAGACCAAGGAGGAGATGTACCGGGGCTTTATCCGGGAGATTGGTGTCTTCCGGGATTTCCACCTTGCGCCGGAAGAGGCGGCAACCTTTGAGGTGGCATGGTCCCGGCTGGGAACCGGGTGGGTCACGGAGCATGTGGACTACACCCGCGATGGGGAGCAGGTGGTGATCCGGGCCTATTACGGCAGCAGTCAATACAACACCAAGCAGATGACCCGCCTTATCCGCAGCGTGGTAGAGGAGTGCAAAGCACAAGGGATAGAGACTATGACACCGGAGGAGCTGGCCGGTCTGATGGACCGCTGGCAGGCTGTTTGATGGATAGCATTTTACAGGGCGATACGCGAGAGTGCTACCTCACAGGGGCAACAGATGGGCTCCATAGACATCATATTTATTTCGGCAATCCTAACCGCAAAATCAGCGAGGCAAACGGGTTCTGGGTATGGCTCCGCTGGGACTGGCACAATGGTGCCGAGTATGGAGTGCATTTTAACAGAGACCTGGACTTAAAGCTTAAGCGGGAGTGCCAAGAGAAATACGAGGAGACACACAGTCGGGAAGAATTTCGAAAACTGATCGGGAAAAGTTACTTATAGGAGGGCGAAGCATGCTCAACAAAATTTTTATCATGGGGCGCTTAACCCGTGATAGGCTGGCTTATAGAGAGGCGGGGACCCAATGAAAACATGGACAACGGAAGAAATAGATGTTTTGATTCAAAATTATAATGTTGTTTCGAATGAAACACTCGCAACGTTAATCCCCAATAAAACGAAGCAAGGAATTTATAAAAAGGCATATAAACTTGGGCTTCGCAAATCAAAGGAAATCGAATTTTTAAATAGATCGCTCTCCAGAAAAAGAGAACGGGGAAGCAACTGGAACGGAGGCGTAAGAGTCACAAAAAGAGGATATAGGCAAGTTCTTTCCCCTGAACACTCGAGAGCAGATTCATCCGGTTACGTAATGGAGCACATATTAGTTTGGGAAAGAGAAACGGGTTTTCCCGTTCCTGATGGATGTTGCATCCATCATTTGAACGGAAACAAATCTGATAATCGGATTGAAAATCTTTGCCTTATGTCTTTTGGATCGCACACCACTTTTCACCATTTAGGGAAGCGTCACTCAGAAGAAACAAAGCAAAAAATAAGAGAACAGAGGGCAAAGGTATGCTGAACAAAATATTTTTGCAGGGACGGCTTTGCAAAAACCCCGAGCTCCGGAACACCCAGAACGGCACCGCCGTGGCGTCCTTCTCCCTGGCCGTGGACCGGGACTTCAAGGACAAGGAGACCGGGGAGAAGAAGGCGGACTTCATCAATGTGGTTGCCTGGCGCTCCACCGCCGAGTTTGTCTCCCGGTATTTCACCAAGGGCCGTATGGCCGTCGTGGAAGGCCGTCTCCAGATCCGGGATTACACGGACCGGAACGGCAATAAGCGCACCGCCGCAGAGGTAGTGGCCGACAACGTCTATTTTGGTGACTCCAAGCGGGACGCCGATGGCGGCGGCTATGCCGCGCCTCAACAGCCTGGAGACGGATTCGCTGAGCTTGAGGACGATGACGGCGATCTCCCCTTTTAAGGGGGTACCGAGATCATGGCGGGAAAACCGAAGACCGGGCTTGACTATGCCGGGTGGTCGGTGAATCTCTTTGACGGCGACACAAAGATCGACAAGCTCCTGGACGCACAGGGCTGGACCGGGTTCGGCATTTATTTTTACCTGTGCCAGATGGCTTACAAATTTGACGGATACTTCTACCGTTGGGCTTATGACGATTCTGCATCCACCGCAAGGCGGATGGGGGGCGGCATTGGGTCCGGGACCGTTGAGGAGACGGTGAGATACTGCTTGCAAATTGGTCTCTTTGATCAGGGGCTGTTTGACGGGTGGGGCATCTTAACGAGTAGAGGTATACAGAGGCGATTCTACGCCGCGATCCAGGAGCGGCGCAGAAAAGCCGTCATATCAGATTACTGGCTCCTGAACGATGAAGAATCGAGGGGTCTGGAAAAGTGCGCCTCATATGAGAATGCTCCACCTTCAAATGAGCATTTGCCACCGGCAGATGGTCATTTGCCCCAGGCAAATGCCTATAAAAGTAAAGTAAAGGAAAGTAAAGGAGAGGAGGTACGCGCGTGCGCGCGTAAGGACCCTGATATCGCTCATGTGTTTGGTTACTATTTTGACCACATCTGCCCCCAGATGACCCAAAGGGCAGCGGATGAGTTGAAGGCATATATCAGCGCTATGGGGCCTGAATGCTGCATTCGCGGGATGGACGAGGCCATCGAGGGCGGTGTATTGACTTGGAAATATGTAAAAGGCGTACTGGACGCCAAGCGGAAGCAGGGTGTGAAGAGCATGGAGGACTGGGACGAGCTGGAGAAGCGGAGAAATCAGACAGAACCGCCCACAGCTCCGCCGCGCCCTGCAAAGAGATATCAGACGGTGGAGATCGATGGGAAGCTGGTAGATGTAGAGGTGAAAGCATGAAACAGGGCATATCGCCCGACGTATCGCTTGCCGGGTCCATCCTGATCGACCCCAGGTGTCTGGATGAGGTGCGGCGGACGATTACGCCGGAGATGTTCGGGGACCGGCGGTGCCGGGCCATCTACGAGGCCGCCTGCGAGCTTTCCGACGAGGGAGCGACGGTAGACCCCGTGACGATCCGGAGCCGGGCGGCGGAGTGGGACGACGCCTTCTCGCAGCAGGCCATGGAGATCACGTTGACGGCGGCCAATGTGGGGGCATACTGTGAGGCGCTGCATACGGAGTTTCTGCGCCGGGAGCTGCTGGCGGGCATACAGGAGCGGGCGGACGCCCTGCTGGCGGGCCATGACCCGCTGGGAGAGGCGACGGAGCTGCTGACGCTGACGGAGCGCATCGCAGAGGGCAGCTACGACGCCGGAGTGGTATCGGCGCGGGAGGCGGCTGCGGAACTTCTGGAGGACCTGGACCGTGTAGATGAGGGGTATCGGGCCTTCGTGGAGACCGGAATTTCGGATCTTGACCGCATCCTGGGGGGCGGTCTGATCCGGGAGGGACTGTATATCCTGGCCGCCCGGCCTGGCTGCGGAAAAACCACGCTGGCCGCAGCGCTGGCGGAACGGATGCTGGAAAGGGGGAGGCGAATCCTTTTTATCAGCCTGGAGATGTCAAGAAAGCAGCTCATGGCCCGCAGGGTGGCGGCGGATGTGGGGCGTGCCACGGCGGCCCAGATCCTGCGGGGAGAACTGTCGGAGGAGGAGCGGAAAGCCGTGGGGGAAAGCCTCGTGAAGCTCGCCAAACGGCCATTGTTTTTTAACAGAAGGGCCTCCCTGAACACCTCTGAAATTCAGTTCCTCGCCAAACAGAACCGGGCGGATGTGGTGATCATCGACTACCTGGGACTGATGAAGCACGACGCAGGTAAGAGTCTTTATGAGCGAGTCACTGGCACAAGTAATCAGCTCAAGCGGATGGCGCGGGGCCTGGAGACGCCAGTTCTATGTCTGGCACAGCTCAATCGGGGAGTAGAGGGGCGGCAAAACCAGGAGCCGCGACTTTCCGATTTGCGGGACAGCGGAGCCATAGAGCAGGATGCGGACGGTGTACTGCTCATACACAGGCCGGCGATAGAGGATGCGGACGAATATGGTCCCACACCCATGGAGGTCACAGTGGCAAAGAACCGCCACGGTAGGACGGGGAAAATTGAGCTCAACTGGTACATGAGGAGCGGACGAATACTGGAGGTGCGCCACCGTGGATAGGAGAAGGGCAAGGGCGATCCTGAAAGGGATGGAGATGAAATATCGGGCCATGATCGGCATTGGGTCTGATTTTGACGAGATATATGCGCAGTTTGTGGAGGCGCTGGAAATGGCGGGAAGGGCTCTGGACCATGATTAAATTTATGATCCCATATCCGCCCACCAAAGCGGGTAAGACAGCGTGGAACAAGCGGTACGGGCTGAATGCCTACTACGCCGGGAAACACCATCAGGTGAGAAAAAAAGACGCGCAGGAGCTGCACACCATCGCCTGGGCGGCAATGAAACAGGCGAAGGTCAGAAAGAAAATGGTGACGGGACCGGTGGAAGTCAGATTTTGCTGGGACGATAACCTGGACATTGATAACCACGCCGTCATTGGGAAAGCCGTGGTAGACGCCATGAAGGGCTATTTGCTCCCGGATGATAACCGAAAGTGGGTGCGTAAAGTATCCCACGAGTTTTGGGACGGAGGCGCTATCCTGGTTGAGGTACGGAAATATGAGAAAAATACTGATTTATACCTGTGAGCGATGCGGGATTGAGTTTTCGGGGCGGAACAAACGGAAAGGCCGCATCCTGTGCTCAAAGTGTATGGATATTGAGTGGGAGGCCAGGCGGAGAGAACGGAAACGGACGAAATCAAGACCACAGGGGCAAAGCCTGGCCCAAGTGGCAGCGGAGGCCCGGGCCCATGGGATGACGTATGGGCAGTGGGTGGCGCGGGCAGGAGGAGGAACATAGTGGATATTGATAAGCTGATTGAGGCCATAAGGCTGTGCGGGAGTCAGCCACACGTCCGGCAGTGCAGAAATTGCGCTTACTATGCGGGCGGGGATATGAGCAGATGCATCCCGCGGATGACGGCGGATGCCGCCGCCGCGCTCTCCGCGCTACGGGACGAGCTGGAGCAAGTGAAGCGTGAGAGGGATGCGGCGTATAAACTACTTGGTGGAGAGCCCCCAAAGACCTGTAAGACCTGTGTCCTTTGGGGTGGAAACGGATGGGGACAGTACCAAATTGGGTACTGTGAAGGAGATGACAACCCGCATGGGCCGAATGATTTTTGTTCCAGGCATCGCGGGCCGCAAAAGGAGGGATGAGCGATGGCCATCAAAAATTATACATCCGGGGTGGACGTGTACACGAGCCTGGGTGAGATTCAGGGGGCGCTCGCACAGCACGGAGCACGGCAGATCATGGTGGAGTATGATGACCAGGGACGTCCCACCGGTGTAGCCTTTGCCATTGACACGCCGAACGGGCGACGGGGCTTTATGCTCCCGGCCAACATCGATGGAGTATGCCAAGTACTCCAGCGGAAAAAAGTCAAGGCAGACCTGGCACAGGCGGAGCGTACAGGCTGGCGCAACATCCGGGACTGGGTGCTGGCGCAAATGGCGATCATCGAGGCCGGTATGGTGAGCATGGACGAGGTGTTTCTGCCATACATGACCGACGGTCGAGGCAATACACTGTACCAGCTCTATCAGGGCGGACAACTGGATTTAGGGGAGGGATGAGATATGAACATCGGACTCATTGATGTGGATGGGCATAGTGGGTTCCCAAATTTGGCGTTGATGAGATTGTCGGCATGGCATAAAGCAAGAGGCGACGCCGTGGAGTGGTGGGATGGGTTCAAAGCCTACGACCGGGTATATATGAGCAAGGTCTTTACGTTTTCGCCGGACGTGGAGACCATCATCCGGGCGGATGAGGTGATCCGCGGTGGTACTGGTTACAAAGACTACGGCAGCCTCCCGCGAGAGATAGAGGCCACCTTGCCGGATTACAGCATCTATCCGCAGGTCAAGCACGCGATCGGCTTTTTGACCCGTGGATGTATCCGCAACTGCCCGTGGTGCATCGTCCCGCGCAAGGAGGGGGCAATACGCCCGGACTTTACATGGGAAAAAATAAAGCGATCGGACAGCCGTGATTTGGTGCTCTTGGACAACAATGTGCTGGCACACCCGCATGGGATAGAGCAAATCGACTCAATGGGTCATGCGCAGGTACGGGTGGACTTTAATCAGGGGTTGGATGCCAGACTAATTACAGCGGACGTAGCCCGAATGCTGTCAAAGCTGAGCTGGATACGGTTTGTGCGCCTGAGCTGCGACACAGCGTCTATGCTCCCGGTGATCGAGCAGGCGGTAGCCTATATGAGAGAGGCGGGAATCGCGCCGTTCCGATTTTGGTGTTACATGCTGGTACAGGATGTGGAGGAGGCTCACCGGCGCGCACTGGCACTGGACAAGCTGGATATTATCCCATTTGCTCAGCCGTACAGGGATTATGGCGGCGGTGAGCCGACTACAGAGCAGCGCAGGCTCGCGCGATGGGTCAATATGCGGGCCGCGTTTAAGTCATGTAAATGGGAGGACTTTAGAGGGTGATCATCTTGACAGATCATATTAGCAATCAGCATGCCAAAGCCGACGCCGGAAAGCCGCGCCCTACGCTGGTTCCGGTTTCGCTGATCGAGGCCGTGGCAGCGGTACGCATGTTTGGGTGCGCCAAGTACCACGACCCGGACAACTGGCTTTAGGGGAGGGATAAGCATGGAACCAATCCTGTTTAACATCGAAATGGTGCGGGCTATCATGGAGGGGCGGAAGACCGTCACGCGGCGGGCGGTGAAGCTGCCATACCACCCTGGCGACATCCTGTGGGTGCGGGAAACATGGAATGGAGACTGGTGTGACCATTATATCTACAAGGCGGACGGAGGCAGCGCAAAAGCTGCTGGGTATGCAGCAGAGCCGAAATGGCGCCCATCCATCCACATGCCCAGGGAGGCCGCCCGGCTGTTCCTTCGGGTGACGGATGTGCGGGTGGAGCGGTTGCAGGACATTAACCTTATTGCAGTTTGGGACCGCACCATCAAGCCCGCAGACCTGCACCTCTATGGCTGGGATGCCAACCCGTGGATACAGGTCATTGAGTTTGAGCGAATCAGCAAGGATGAGGCCCTTGGAGGTGAAGGAGGCCGAGGCCGCACTACGGAGGGAGCAGGATGACTGAGTACATCAAGCGAGAGGATGCGCGGTGGGGCACACATTACAGCAGCTCCCTCACATCCACGCCCAGCGCGTCCGCAAGGGCCAGGGCATTGGTAAGGGTGACGTTGCCCATCTTACCCTCGCCCTGCTCGATGCGCTGGATTTGCCTTGTATTGACGCCGGACCGCGCTGATAGCTCGTCGAGGCTCATGTGCTCACGGCGGCGGGCCCACTCCAGATTTGTGATTGGCTTATTGCGGCAGTCGCGTCCGTAAGACACCAGGGAGCAGACGGTACAGTCGCCGTCTGCCCGGATGCAGTCTCCGTATTTTCGCCTCATTTGATCACCTGGTTGTAGTATCCGTGCTCACCGTCGTTACCGAGCCGCTCCACGTCATCCAGACTATATCCCCTAAAATACTTGATTTGAGGTGGAACTCCCAGGCCGGGGAGGTCATGGTGATGCTTGTACAGGTAACGCATAAGCTGTATTTTGACAGGCTCGGTTAAGTCATCCGGGATGCCGCCAGGCGCGGAAGCGTCCAAGTGGAGATATCCATCTTGGGCTTTGCGGTCATCGGACACGACATCCCATCCGTCCTCAGAAAACTTGACTACTGCTTTCCCGCCGAAGTAGGACATAGCGATAAGAGTGATTTCATTGGCTTTTTCCATTTTACATCCTCCTTTTTTGTTGCCATCGTGAGTTTCGGGGTGAGATTTCTGTTTTTAGATTTCGCTTTGCCATGCTTCAAATTTTGCGATCATCGTATCATCTGATACTCTGTGATATTCCGCGACAATCCTCAAGTCCCCGGTCCCAGTGGCGGGCTCAACTTTCTCCCACCAGTCCCAGCCAAAGTCTCCTTGTACGTCCTCCTCGGCGGCTACGTCTACAAGCTTGTCGCTGTATGTCTCCTCATAGTTGTACCCGCTCCCGTCAACCCACTCTTTAATCTTGATAACCTCTCTTATTTTCATTTTTTTCTCCTTCTGCCCTCGCAACCTCCGGGGCGGGACGTTTCCTGCGTTAATATTGCCAAGTGATTTGCTGCCCGTTATCCATATTGACCCAAGCAAGTTTATAAGTCTTTTTGAGGCTGCTGCCGTAGTAGCCGCCGACCGTGACATATACACGGTGCTTCCCGTAGTTTTCCCACTCCCGTGCGCTCAGCTTGTAGCTATCATACGCACTCATAATTTTTTCCGCTTTTTCCGTTAGGATTTCGATGGTTTCTTTTGTTAACCCGTAATTTTCCATTTTTGCTCCTCCTGATTCTGTTCTTCCAGATCCCTTGCTGTGATTATATTATACGCCAATATTGCCTTAATGTCAATACAAAATGTTAAAATTATCTGATATTTTTTAGGGAGGGATAGCGGTTGAGTGAGTTCCCGAAGCGGTTGAGGAAACTGAGGGAGAGCAGGCGTCCGGTGCGGAGTATGGCGGTGACATCCGAACTGATGGGGCTAAGCCACGATGCGCTAAGGCGGTATGAGCGCGGGGAGCGAGAGCCAGGATTGACGGAGCTAAAACTGATAGCCAATTATTACTACGTCAGTTTGGACGATCTTTGTTGGGACGGCGGGGAACAAGAGCATAAATTTTAAACATATCGCAAAAACATTTTGTACATGCCTCCATTTGGAGGTGTAATAACCGGGTCATATGCGACAATGGGAGCGTGGGGGCGAATGCCTCCCGCTCCCTTCCATTTCCTCCTCCTTTCCCGTTGCCGGGCCTCACTCCCGGCAACGGCACGCAGGCAAAGCCGCAAACCTGCAACATAGCCCGTAAGGGCTATACGCCCTTGTAGCTCAGTTGGGAGAGCCTGCGGGTTAATAGGCCCGCTAGGGTCGCCGGTTCGAGCCCGGTCGAGGGAACATAAAGCCACGCCCGCTAGGTTTACGGAGTGGCGACGATGTTGTTGCTCTACTTTAGAGGCGGACTTATAGCTCGCTCCAAAGGCCAAAGAGCTGACTGTGGAAAGACACTATACTGGTGGATCGGGGTCGCTCACCTCGCCAGTAAAATCATTAGCGGCCTGCCAGTAGCCATAGCTGGCCGACTCCGGGCAGAATGGCAACCTTGAGAGTCAAAACCGCGCTGGCCCGCTGAATACTGCCGCAGTCGAGTGGAACGGGCGGAAAGCCGCGTGTCCGGAGACTAACCCAATTATCCGGGGCGGTGTGACAATCCAAGCGGGACAGCGCACATATGCCGCTCCTATCTGCATGAGGATATGGACGGCCCTATGGATGCGCCCCGAGCTGCGGCGGGTGGCCCGTAGCAAATCAGGAGAGGGCGGGTGCCGGAATCCGTCCTCTCCTCAATAAATCGAAACCATATGAGAGGTGGCGATCATGGCTGCGCGTTTGACGGATAAGCAGAAAAAGAAAATAGTGGCTGATTATCTGGAATGTGAAAGCTATAACGCCACGGCAAAGAAAAACGGCGTTTGCGGGCAGACCGTGCGCCGTGTTGTCGAAGAATCTCAAGGATTCACTGAAAATCTCAAACGAAAAAAAGACGAAAACACCGCTGATATTATCGCTTACATGGAAAGCAAGCGTGGAATCGTGTGTGTGATATTGGGAAAAGGGCTTGAAGCGCTGAACAGCCCGGACAAACTGAGAGAAGCAACTCCGGCGCAGATCACGACGGCAATGGGGACGCTGATAGACAAGTGGACAGCCATAAGCGGTGGCCCCGCTGATACCGCCAAAGAGGACGATTTGAGCAGGAGCCTGAGAGAATTAGGACAGGAGTTGGAAAGCGATGAATAAACTCATGCTGGGTGATTGCTTGGGCCGAATGAAGGAAATCCCGGACGGAAGCGTGGATATGGTTCTTTGCGACCTGCCATATGGGTGCACAGGCTTAGAATGGGACAAAGTAATTGATGGGGATCTTTTGTTTGCTGAATATAAACGAATTTGCAAACAAAATGCTAATGTTTTGCTTTTCTGTCAAATAGAATTTGCGAAATATCTTATGGATTCTACTTTCAAAAGCGAATTTTCGCATAGTTTAATTTGGGTAAAAAATAATAAAACGAGGCATCTTTCCGCAAAAAGCCTCCCGCTATCTCAACATGAAATGATTTTGTGCTACCGCCTAAATAAGTACAGCAATAAATCAGCCCATCAAAAACTAAGACATTATTTTATGTCTGAACTTGAAAAAAGCGGAAAAACGGTGAAAGAAATAGAAAGCCTCATCCCTAATTACTCTGCACATCATTGGTTTAGATACTCGTCGGATTATCGTATTCCTACAAGCGATAACTATAAGCGACTGCAAGAAATTACTGGGTACTTTGAACGTCCTTATTCAGAGGTTAAAGCCGAATTTCTTTCCGAAAAGAGCAATCTCTGCACATATAACAGTGTCATAGATAGTGATGTGCTATATGCACCACTAACAGAAAAAAGAGTGCATCCGACGCAAAAACCTGTGAACCTTCTGGAGCGATTATTGCTTACATACTCAAATGTTGGCGATACGGTCCTGGACAACTGCATGGGAAGTGGCTCAACAGGCGTTGCTTGCGCAAAAACTAGCCGAAACTTTATTGGCATAGAACTGGATCCAGGATATTTCCAGATCGCCCAGCACCGCATTGAAGAAGCGCAAGAGCAAACAAAAATCACAATATGATTTCACAAAAACAAAAGAAAATCCTTGCTTTCCCGTACAGCAGATATGACGCCATTATCTGTGATGGAGCTGTCCGTTCCGGCAAGACCTCTATCATGATGGTGGCATTTATCGATTGGGCTATGCGTGAGTTCAGAGGCCAACGGTTCGGCATCTGCGGAAAAACTGTGGACAGCGCCACAAAGAACATCATAGTGCCGTATATCTCCATGAGCTACGCAAACGATCGGTACACGCTCCGATGGAGGAGAGCGGACAAGGTACTTGAGGTAAGAAGGGGATACACGAAGAACTATTTCGAAGTGTTCGGCGGCAAGGACGAAAGCAGTTTTACACTGATCCAGGGCCGGACACTGGCGGGGGTGCTGCTGGATGAGGTGGCGCTGATGCCGGAGAGTTTCGTCAACCAGGCGCTGGCCCGGTGTTCAGTCGCCGGGGCGCGGCTGTGGTTCAGTTGTAACCCGGACAATCCCAATCACTGGTTTTACAAGGAGTGGATACAGAGACGGGGAGCACACAACGCACTGTATCTGCACTTCTCCATGGATGACAACCCATCACTGCCCGAGGAAACAAAGGCCCGGTATCACAGCATGTATTCCGGCGTGTTTTACGAGCGGTATGTGCTGGGGCAGTGGGTGCTGGCCGAGGGATTGATTTACCCGATGTTCGGACCAAATTGCATTACAGAAGAGACACCGGAGAGCGGCGTGTATTATATCTCCATCGACTATGGCACACTGAATCCGTTTTCCGCTGGCCTGTGGTGTGTGACGGACAAAGAGGCGGTGCGCATCCGGGAATATTACTACTCCGGACGGGATACGCAGCAGTCCAAGACGGACGAGGAATATTACATGGATCTGGAGCGGCTGGCCGGTGAGCTTCCGATAGAAACAGTGGTTATTGACCCGTCTGCTGCGTCTTTTATCGAGACCATCCGCAGGCATGGCCGGTTTTCGGTGAGAAAGGCGAAAAACGATGTAGTCAATGGGATTGTGACCACGTCACGCTACCTGAAAAACGGGAAAATCAAGGTGCATTCCTCCTGCAAGGATGCAATACGGGAGTTTGGCCTTTACCGCTGGGATGACAAGGCCCAGGAGGATAAGCCAATCAAGGAGAATGACCACGCTATGGACGAAACCCGCTATATGGCGGAGACAATTCTGAGACATAAATTTGCGGTTGACGATGGGGAAAGGCCAATACTGCCGCTGTAAGGTGGGTTGAGATGCTGACATACCAGAATTTTTTAGAAATCAAAGATGACGCCAAACGGCGGACAGACTTTGTGCTGAACGTCATCAACGAGCACAGGTCGAATCGGATGTACAAGACAGCTGTGGCCGCCGATGAATACGACGCCGAGCGGAATGTAACGATTTTGGAGTTTGTGCGGACGCTGTTTTCTGCAAACGGGCAGAAGCTGACGGACGAGACGGCGTCCAATATGAAGTTGACCAGCAACTATTTTGCCCGGCTGAATACTCAACGGTGTACCTACAGCCTGGGCAATGGGCTGACCTTTCAGGAATCGTCTGTGAAAAAGAAGCTGGGCCCGGATCCGGACAAAAAGCTTAAGGACGCCGGGTATTATGGCATGATTCACGGGGTTTCATTTCTGTATTGGGCCTATGACCACATCCACACATTCAAGCTGACGGAATTTGCCCCATTGTGGGATGAACAGACCAGCGACCTGGGCGCGGGCGTCCGGTTCTGGCAGATAAGCCCGGACAAGCCCATACATGCGGTGCTGTACTCGCCGGATGGGTATATCGAGTATGAGAGCGAAACCGGCGGATCCACGAATCTGGCCCCCAAGACGGGCAACTTTATCCCATACCGCATGACAGTGCAGACAACCCCGGCGGTGGGCGGGGACGTGGAAACGGCCCACAATTACGCTTCTCTCCCGATTATTCCACTGTGGGGAAGCCGCTTACATCAAAGCACGCTTGTCGGTATGCGGTCAAAAATCGACGCTTATGACAGCGTGCTGAGCGGATTCGCAAACGATATGACCGACTGCGCACAAATCTACTGGATTGTCAATAACGCCGGCGGCATGACGGAAAACGACCTGGCAAAATTCCGTGAGCGGCTGCTATACCGTCACATCGCCAATGTGAACGGGGACGACGGAGTCAGCATCACGCCGTACACCCAGGAGATTCCATACAATGCCCGAAAAGCGCTGTTAGAGCAACTGCATGGACAGATCTACAGCGATTTCGGGGCGTTGGACACCAAGAGCATTTCTGCGGCGGCAAAAACGGCCACAGAAATCAACGCCGCCTATCAGCCGCTGGATGAGAACGCAGACGATTTTGAGTATCAGGTCATCGACGCGGTGCAGAAGCTGCTGGCCCTCCAGGGCGTGGACGCTGAAAAAGCGACGCCGCAGTTCAAGCGCAACCGGGTGGCCAACCAGCTGGAACAGACCCAGATGGTGATGACGGCGGCCAACTATCTGGACGATGAGGCGGTGTTGGACCATCTGCCCTGGCTGACGCCGGAAGAAGCGGACGAGCTGCTGAAGCGCAAGGCGGCGGAGGAACTGGACAGAAGTATTGTGGAGCAAGATGCGCTTGAGGATGGTGTGACCGATGGCGACGAGGAACCGGGAGCCTGACGAAGGCCACCGCCTGACCGATATAGAGCTTGCCAAGCTGGAACGGCGCATTTCTTCTGTCTATGGAGATGCCGCGAAGGAACTGCAAAAGACCATTGACGATTACTTTGAAAGCTTTGCCAAGCGGGATAAAGAGATGCAAGACCTCATTGGCACTATCCAGAATGGCAAGGAATGGACGGAGGCCGACTACAAGCAGTGGCGGATGGCTCAGATAGGCCGTGGGAAGCGTTTTGAAGCCCTCCGAGACAAGGTGGCCCAGCGATATACCCAAGCCAATAAAACGGCTGTGAGCTACGTCAACGACGCTACGCCGGGGATTTACAGTCTGAACCGCAACTATGCCGCCTATACCATTGAGCAGGTATCTGGGAGCGCTGATTTTACCCTGTGGGATGAGCAGACGGTGAAGCGGCTGATTGTGGAACAACCTGATCTGATGCCTTACTACCCGCCGAAGCGGGCGGTAAAGCGGGGTATTGACCTGGCATATGGCAAAAAGCAGATCACGGCCAGTGTAACCAGTTCTATTCTCCAGGGCGAGAGCATTAAGCACATGGCGGACGATTTGCAAAGCCGTATCTCCACCATGAGCCGTGACAGCGCTATCCGGACGGCCCGGACAGCAGTCACCGGAGCGCAGAACGCCGGGAGAATGGACAGCTATGTTGCCGCCGCAAAAATGGGAATTAAAGTCCAAAAAAAGTGGGTTGCGACGAAAGATTTTAGGACAAGGCACGATCATGGGATGGCAGATGGACAAATTGTAGAATATGACAAGCCATTTATTATTGGCGGTTATAAAATGATGTTTCCAGGGGACAGTTCCATGGGCGCATCTGGACACGAAATCTATAATTGCAGATGCAGAATGGTTTCCGGCACAGATTTGGACCTTGAAGCAGAGCCGCGCCAAATGCGAGTTAGAGATGCAAACGGCAGGAACGTTTTGGTTAATGAGATGACGTTTGCAGAATGGCAGGAATGGGTGAAAAGCCGTGGAAATTGAGTTTACAGACAATAGCGGGAAAGCCCTAGAAGAATTTAAAGAGGCTTGTCTGCGCGCTCTGGAACGATGTGGAATGAAAGCGGAAAGCTATGCGGTTGATCTTGCCCCGGTTGATACTGGTAATTTGCAACAGCATATTACCCACAAAGTTGATGAGAGCGAACCAGCTGTATACATAGGAACGAATGTTGAGTACGCCGCCTACGTTGAATTAGGCACTGGCGAACATTACCCCGGAGGACGGCCCACGCCCTGGGTGTACCAGGACACAAAGGGAAACTGGCATTGGACAAAAGGCAATCCGGCCCAGCCGTTTATCAAGCCCGCTGTGGCAGACCACGGGCAGACATACCAGAAAATTATTGAGGACGAGCTAAAAGACGGATAAAAATCCGCCCCCGAAGGGGCGGCGGGAATCATCCGACACTCAACCTGGACAGCAGGCCTTCTTGCAATACCTGGGAACAGTTGATGCCCCGTTTATCCGCAAGGTCTGCCATCCAGGACGGAAGAGATACATTTTTTCGGACGGCCCTTGTGTCGGTGGCGGCGCGGTATGCAAGTGTGTCAACCTGGATGAGAGACAGCACATCGGTTGGTTCATGCTCCAACGCGGCCTGTGGAGTGGCACTTGGAATGGGAAGAGATTTATCTTCCGCCACTACAAGCCAACCGGAGGCGGCATCGGTGATTTGCTCAATAGCGTCTTCGATGCTGTCTCCTGTGGTGACGCAGCCGGGAAGGTCGGGAATACGGGCGTACAGTTCGGTTCCATCCTCTGTGGGGGTAAAGATCGCGGTATAGGTATATTTCATAATAGCCTCCATGATAGCAAGGAGGTCAAGGGGCTTTATTAGCCCCTATCCCTCCGGTTTTGTTTGATTTCCTTGCGTATGTATCGGAGCGTATTTTCGGTGAACTTGTGGCGCTTGACGGGGATGGAGCATTTCAATCCTGGATTGTAGTAGATGTCGTGGTTGGTTCCGTGCCGCTCGAATCTGTATCCGCCTTTGTCAAGCTCTTGAATCGCCTGATCTCTTGGAGTCATAGCGCACCTCCCTTATGATTTTATTATACACAGTTTTACACAAAAGTCAACAGAAAATACTCAAAAATACACAATATTTTATTTTGGTAAACACCGCAGAGAACAGCGGTTTTTATACAACGTTCGCCCCCAAAGAACCGGGGCCAAAGAAAAGGAGAACGATATATGGCACTCACACGCAAGCTTTTGAAGGGCATGGGTCTGACGGATGAACAGGTCGACACCATCATTGAAGCCCATACCGACACCGTGGACGGCCTGAAAGCCGATGTGGAAAAGTACAAGGGCGACGCGGAAAAGCTGCCCACCGTCCAGAAGGAATTGGACGATTTGAAAGCCGCAGGGGACGGCGGCTACAAAGAGAAGTACGAAAAGGAGCACAAGGCCTTTGAGGACTTCAGGAAGGAGCGTGAAGCCAAAGATACCCGGGCGGCCAAGGAACAGGCGGTCATGGAGTATTTGAAAAGCAAGAACGTACAGGACACCAATCTGAAACTTGCCCTTCGGAGCCTGTCGGCGGAAATCGACGGGGCCGAACTGGAAAACGGCAAGCTGAAGGACAGCAAGGCCTTTGACGACCTGCTGAGCGGCGAACTGAGCGGTCTGGTGACCACGACCACGGAAAAAGGCACCAGCAATCCGGCAACCCCGCCCGCAAACAACGGAAAGGTCATGACAAAGGCGGATATTTACAAAAAGGACGACAAGGGCCGCTATGTAATGTCCGCCGCCGAGCGCCAGAAGGCGCTGATGGAAAATCAAATTACCTGAAAGGAATGAACTAAAAAATGGCTGCAACGAAAGTTGAGACCCTTACCAACCCCCGCGATTCCCTGCCCAACGTTTATACCAATGTGACGGCCCGGGAAGTGGATTTTGTCACCCGGTTCAACGACAACTGGGACGCCCTGCGGAACATCCTGGGCATTATGCGCCCCATCCGCAAGGCCCCCGGCTCTCAGCTGATCTCTTACACCGCCGACGTGACCCTGGAGGACGGCGACGTTGACCCCGGCAATGTGATCCCCTACAGCAAGGCCACCATTACCCAGGTGACCAAAGCGAACCTAGCCATCAAGAAGTACGCCAAGGCCGTCCCCATTGAAGATGTGGACAAGTACGGTGCGGAGATCGCTGTGGAGAAGAGCGATGACGCCTTCCTGACCAAACTGCAGAACGTGGTGCTGGGTGACTTCTACACCTTCCTGAATACCGGCTCCCTGACCGGCACTGCCGCCACTTGGCAGGCCGCGCTTGCAAAGGCCCAGGGCGAAGTGCTGAACAAGTTCGCCGCTATGGCGAAGGATGTCACCTCTGTGGTGGGCTTTGCCAACATCTTGGACGCCTACGACTATCTGGGTTCTGCGGATATTACCGTGCAGACCCAATTCGGCATCAACTACATCAAGGACTTCATGGGCTACTTCACTCTGTTTCTGCTGCCTGCCAGCGTCTCCGGCAACACTGGTATTGCCCGGAACAAGGTGCTGGCAACTCCGGTGGAGAACATCGACCTGTACTACGCGGACCCCGGCGACAGCGAGTTTGCCCGGCTTGGTCTGAACTACACCGTGCAGGGCGAGACCAACCTGATCGGCTTCCACGCCCAGGGCAACTACAGCACCGCCGTTGGCGAGACTTACGCCATCATGGGCATGAAGCTGTGGGCCGAGTACCTGGACGGCATTGCCAATATCACGGTATCCTCGGGAAACTGAGCGCGCGCCTTTCGGGGCTGACGATTGGCGCGCTGGCATTGACGCCAGCGTTTGACAGTGACACGGCGTCCTATACAGCCACTACCAGCAACGCCACCAACACGGTTACGGCCACGCCGGAGGACGAAAACGCAGAAGTTACCATCCTGAACGGTGAAACGGAAGTGGAGAACGGTACGGCGGCGACTTGGGCGACTGGTGAAAACACATTGACAATCAATGTGAAGAACGGCAGCACGGGAAAGACCTATACCGTGGTTGTCACGAAGTCTTAAATAGGAGGGCAGCGTAATGCTTGAACAGGTTTTGCGGCATCTGAATAACTGGTTTTTAGCGCCGGGTGGTATCCACGAGGATACCTATACCATACAGGACGGCGGCGTTGCGCTTCCCTTCCTGAAAAATGGTCAGTATTTCCGCATCTGTGGCAGCGTGTTCAATGAAGGGTTGCACCAGTATCCGGCGTATGCGCTGACGGATGAGACCTTTGCGGGCGCCGTGTGGGCGCTGGCGGTGCCCAAAGCGGTGGTGGAGCTGGCCGGAGAGATCGCGGAGTGGGAAAAGAAGAATGGGGCGGCGGCAAAAAGTCCGTACCAGTCGGAGAGCTTCGGAGGGTACAGCTATTCAAAGTCAGCCTCCGTGTCCAGCGCGTCCGGCGGAATAAACGGCTGGCAAGACGCATTCAGAAGCCGCCTGAACGATTGGAGGAAGCTATGAGCCTGTTAGACGATTTTGCACGGCCCTGCGTGCTGCTGGAAAAGACGAGGCAGCCAGACGGCGAGGGCGGATATACCGTCGAATGGACGGACGGCGCGGGGTTCCAGAACTATCAGGCGCTGGACACCACCATGGAGGCCCGGATCGCGGAAAAGCAGGGCGTCACCAGCGTGTATTCCGCCCTGGTGGACAAGGCGGTTCCAATTGAGTACAACGACTATTTCCGGGATACCTCCACGGGGCAGACCTACCGGGTAACCTCCAACCCCAGTGAAAAAGAGGCCCCCAAGTCCGCCACGTTCTCCCTGAAGTTCTTCACTTCGGAGAGAAAGGAGCTGCCCACATGAAAGTAAATGTTTTGGGCGCTGAATATAGCGTGACTGTGACGAATGAAGTAAAAGAACCACGCCTGACAAATAAAGATGGGTTCTGCGACGAAACAACCCATGAGATATTTGCGGAGGACTACACCGGAACAAAAGTTACAGACGACCTGGACAGCAAGAGGCTTCTGAAAGAGCAGACCAAAAAAGTTTTGCGTCACGAAATCACTCACGCATATCTCTTTGAAAGCGGACTGGCCGAAAACAGCGAATGGGCGAAAAACGAGGAAATTGTTGACTGGATTGCAATACAGGGGCCAAAACTGTACAAGGCATGGCAGGAGGCAGATGCGCTATGACCAAAGGCGCGGCTTTGCAGGCTTTTTTTGAGCGTTTCCTGCCGTCCTATGCGGCGTCTGCCGTTCCGAATGATGTGACATTCCCCTATCTCACCTATGAGCTTATCACAGACGCCTGGGACGGCGGAGAGGTTGGTATAACGGTCAACCTGCGGGATTACACCACCAAAGAAGCGCCGCTCAATGCAAAAGCGCAGGAGTTGTCTAATGCTATTGGCTTGGGCGGCGTGACGCTTCCTTGTGATGATGGCTTTATCTGGATGAAACGCGGCTCCCCCTGGTGCCAGAGCCTGTACGACGCCAGCGACAGCCACATCAAGCGGCGGTATTTGAACGTGACCGCCGAATACATGACTTTGAATTGAAAGGACTGAAAAGAATTGAAATTTACACGTATTCCCGAGACTGCATTTCAGAAACTGCAGCTGAACGCGGGCATTCTGCTCTCTGACTTTGACCCGGCCACCGGCGAAGTGACGGAGGCCGACCTGATGGGCGCCACCAGCGGCGGCGTGAACTTCACCGCTACGCCCTCCTTCTCTGACTTCGGCGAGGATATTGACAACTGCCCGGTCAACGTTCTGGAACTGAAAAAGCTGGACAGTTGGGAAGTAAAGATGTCCGGCACCTTTATCACTGTGGACACGGCCAGCGCAAAGACCCTAATCGGCGCGGCGGATATCGGAACCACTGACACCACCAAAATCGTCCCTCGCAACGACATTCTGACCGCCGATTTCAAGGACATCTGGTGGGTGGGCGACTACTCCGACAAGAACGGCGACACCAACGGCGGCTTTGTGGCCATCCACATGCTGAACGGTTTGTCCACCGGCGGCTTCCAGCTTCAGAGCGGCAACCGGGAAAAGGGCCAGTTTGCCTTTGAGTTTACCGGCCACTATTCCATGGAAGCGCAGGACACCGTACCCTTTGAGGTCTATGTGAAGGCCGGAACGGCGGAAGGTGCTTAATGAAGCTATCTGATATCAAGGGAGACCGCACGCTGGAAGTCATCGCCGAAATTATCGACCCCATCGCCAATATAGTGGAGGACGATACAGCGTCTGCCATGTTCCGCCGGGAGAAGCTTCCGGAGGGAGTGACGGCAAAAAAATTCTTACTGCAAAGGGCAAGAAAGTCCCTTCCTGTGCTGCTGAAGGGGCACAAGGCGGATATTATCTCCATTTTGTCCAGCATCGAGGGCGTGCCCCCGGAGGAATACGCCGGGGCTTTGAATCTAGTCAAGCTGCTGAAGGATTGCACAGACCTTTTGACCGATGAAACGTTCAGCGCACTTTTTATCTCAGCGCAGAGCGAGAAACAATCTGGCTCTGCGCCGGAGAATACCGAGGCCCCAGAACAGTAAAGGCGTTTGCCCGGTACGCGGCCGCAAGGCTAGACCGGCAGTTGAAAGAGGGCGCGTACTGGGTCTATGTGACCGATGCGCTGAGAATTATCAGCGAGAACACGGCCAAATATACCGATGGAAATTATCTAAAGGCCAGATATGCAGATATGATTCATCCAAAGCCGCAGGATAACAGAACGGGAGATGAGATCGTAGAGGACATTATCAAGCGGGCTGGATTGGTGGTGAAAACGGAATGAATGTATTTGACTTATATGCAAAAATCGCGCTGGACACCGGAGGCTATGAAAAGGGCCTTGAAGATGCCAGCGGGAAAACCTCTGATTTTGCGGACAAGCTGAAATCCGGACTTGCCACGGCGGCAAAAGTCGGAGCGGCGGCATTGACAGCCGCAAGCACAGCGTTAGGCGCTCTCACGAAACAATCTATCGAAGGATATGCGGAGTATGAGCAGCTTGTCGGCGGCGTGGAAACGCTGTTTAAAACAAGTGCCGACGTGGTGCAGGAGTATGCTGCCAACGCTTATAAGACTGCCGGCCTCTCTGCCAATGAGTACATGGAGACCGTCACCAGTTTTTCCGCGTCCTTGCTGCAAAGCCTGGATAATGATACGGCGGCGGCAGCCGAAAAAGCTGACCTTGCCATTACGGATATGTCGGATAATGCTAATAAAATGGGTACTAGCATGGAGTCCATCCAAAACGCCTATCAAGGGTTTGCCAAGCAAAACTATACCATGTTGGACAACCTAAAATTAGGATATGGTGGCACAAAAGAAGAAATGGGTCGGCTGTTGAAAGACGCCGAAAAACTTGCTGGGCTTGACCCATTCAGCCTTAATATCAATTCTTTTGATGACATTGTGACTGCCATTCATATTGTTCAAACAGAAATGGGAATCACTGGAACCACGGCGCTGGAGGCCAGCACCACCATTCAGGGCAGCGTTTCAGCGATGAAATCCGCATGGTCAAACCTTGTTGCCGGAATCGCAGACGAAAACGCAGACCTTGATACGCTGATCGGGAATGTTGTAACCAGTGCGGAGACGGCGGCGGAGAACATCATCCCCCGCATTACGCAGATCTTGTCCGGCATGGGAGCAGCCATCCAGCAATTAGCGCCTATCCTTGCGGCGGAAGTCCCTGCTCTCATTGCTTCCGTGTTGCCGTCTCTGGTGAGCGCCGGTGCTCAACTTCTGGTTGGCATTACTACGGGCCTGATTGGTGCGCTCCCACAGTTGGCGGCATCAGTCCCGCAGATTGTCACGGAAGTGTACAACAGCCTTGTGGCGGCTGGCCCACAGTTAGTCACAGCGGGGGATGAGCTCCTAACCATGCTGGGAGACGGGATCATTACATACGTTCCCGAACTGATTGCCCGGCTCCCGGAGGTTATTACGGAAATCTACAACTTCATGGCGGAGAACGCCCCAAAGTTTATTGAATCCGGGCTTGAATTTGTTGGGCAGTTGGCACTTGGAATTATAAACGCAATTCCTGATATGGTGGCAAAGCTCCCGGATGTGATAAACGCCATTGTCAACTACATTACTTCTGTCCTTCCAGTTATCGTAAAAAAGGGCTCTGAACTTCTGGGGAAATTGACTGTCGGAATCCTCTCTGCAATCCCTGACCTTGTCGCAGCATTACCCCAAATCATTGCGGCTATTGTCGAAGGGATTGGGGCACTGATGGGGAGTATTGTGGACATTGGGAAGAATGTTGTAAAAGGCATATGGGAAGGCATTACTAGCATGGGTAGTTGGCTGGGAGGCAAAGTAAGCGGATTCTTCGGTGGAATAGTTGATGGCGCAAAAAATGTGCTTGGGATACATTCGCCATCTAAGGTATTTGCACAAATTGGCAACAATATGGCTAAAGGATTGTGGGAAGGATGGAATACTGAGTACATAGGCATAAATAAGGCAATAGAAAATGGTTTTGATTTTGAAAGAGCGAGTGTTCTGGGGACATCTAACCCCAATGCTGTAGGTAAGGGGACTGGAATGATTAGCAGCCAATTTTCCACAATCGGAGACATTGTGCTTAATATAACGAGCGAGATTGATGGCGCAGTTTTGTCGCATAAAATGTACAGATACAACATCCGAGAGGGGAAAAACAGGGGGAGTTCCCTGGTGAATGTATGAGTAAGACCTTAAAAATAAATGGGACAGATTTTACAAAAACATTTACTCCATCTGGATATACAGTAGCATATATTAAAAGGCTCGGAAGCAATGGCGGACAAATGAAGGACGGGTCATATAGCGAAGATGTATTAGCACTTAAGGCAAAAATTACGGCCACATGTATGCCATTAACGGATAACGCACAAAGCGAATTGCTACAAGCGATACTTCAGACGCAATACCCGACGTTGTACTATTTTGACCCCAAAGAAGGCGATTACAAGTATATAGAAACTATGGCTGAATTAGGAGAGCAAAAGTACAGGGGGCTTGGATCGGACCAAAAAGAATATTGGACAGGGTTGGTTATAACATTTGAGGAACGATAATGAGCTACAAAATTGTATATGGGGACCGGACCTTCACAGCCAAGGATATCAAGGAGGGACATTGTTTCATCGGAAATTCCATTGCCGGGGACGAGCTCACAATTGATACATTGGATGTGACGGTCAAAAGCTTTGACACGCAGTTCTTCCCGCTGACGGACTCGGACGGATATCTCCTGTGTGATTCAAACGGACACTTCCTTGTAGCCAGGCCCAGACTGGATGATCTGACACAGTATGTCTATGGCGAGCCAGTATATTACTACCATGACGATGTGCTGATCGGTAAGTTTTTCTTGTCATCTGTGATGCGGGTGGGGCTAATCCATTATAAGCTCTCCTGCATTTCAGGGGTCGGTCTGCTGGATAATACCCAGCATTACGGCGGCATGTACACGGGACAAGCCCTGTCCGATGTAGTCGCAGATATTATTTCCGGCACGGTAGAGTACAGCATAGACGAGGCATATCAAAGCATCCCCGTCTATAACTGGCTGCCCATCGGGACGCGGAGAGAAAACCTCCACCAGCTTTTGTTTGTGATGGGGCTCGCACTGAAAAAAGACGCGAACGGAATGATACGGATCACAGCTCTCACGGACAGCGACCCAGCAGAGATCGAAGAGAGTCGTTTGTTTTCGGGCGGCAGCATTGATTACAACACACCGTCCACGGCGGTTTCGGTCGCGGAACACACATATATAGCATTTGCATCAGACGAAACGGTTACGTTGTTCTCGGGTGAAGCGGCGGCGGAAGATATTATTACGCCGAATGGAGCCAAGGTGTCTGGTGTGCTTGTGCCGTTTGATAACCCGATACACGATCTCCAAATCGACAATGGGGAGATTTTAGAGAGCGGCGTAAACTACGCCGTACTGGCACAGAGCTCAGATTGCCTCCTCACTGGTCAAAAGTATACGCACATTGTACGGGAAATTTTACGCGGCGAGGCTGGGGCCAGCAAGGACAACACCGCTACTGTTACGGACGCGACGCTTGTAAATCTGGCAAATTCCGAAAATGTGGCCGAGCGCGTACTTGCTTACTACAGCAAAGCACGCACTGTCTCCAATGATCTCGTGGTCGGTACAGAGCGCCCAGGCGACCCAATAAGCATGGATGACCCGTTTGGAGACCCCATGACGGGCATTATAAAATCCATGGATATCAATATATCCAATTTGCTCAGAGCGCAAACCGAATTTGTGGAGGGGTACACACCCACCGGAATTGGCAATTATTATGAGCACCTCCTTATCATCACCGAAGATGGGACGGTCACAATCCCGGCAGAAGCAAAAGGCAGGGTGCGCCTTGTCCTCATCTCAGGCGGTCAAGGCGGCGCATCCGGCGAAAAAGGCGCAGACGGCACCAATGACAGCCAAAGCGACGGAAACGGCGGTAAGCCTGGTGCGGGTGGTAAGGCTGGTAAGGGCGGTTCCGGAGGCCGCATTTACATTGCCACGATCCCGGTAACTCCGGGACAAACCTTTGCGGTAAAAATTGGGCGAGGCGGAGTCTACGGCTTTTATTCGGAGGACGGATCGGAAGAAGGCTCGTTTGGAAGAGACACCACTTTTGGGGAATACTCCACCGCGAATGGCCGTGCGTCTGAGACCGGATTTGTCGAAATGTTCAGCGGGGTCGCATACGGGCTGCCCGGTGATGACGGTGTGAACGGCGGCAGCGGCAGTGGAGAAGACGGCGCGGGAGAAAGCGTCATATATAATGGCGTTACATACACACCCGGCGCACAGGGAGAAACCGCGAGATACGAAAGCAGCAAAATGACCGTAGTAGGCATTGGCGGCTATGGCGGCGGTGCAGCAGCAGGCCACAACGGGAAAGACGGCGACTCAGGCTCCGCAGCTTATAATGGCGGAGATGGATACGGCACTGGCGGTGACGGCGGTGCGGGCGCGGACGCGGATGCTCCGGCCACTACTCAGTATCGTGGCAGAGGCGGAACGGGTGGCAACGGCGGCGGCGGTGGCGGTGCAGCAGGCGGCGCGTCGAATAACAATGTGGCAACCAATAAATGGGATGGCGAGAACGGTATCGGCGGTGCGGGAAGCCATGGCGGTACAGGCGGCCTGGGAATTGCTTTTTTGTACTATTGAGGTGGTAGCGTGGCAAGTATTATAAAAAAACTGATCAACGGGATTTTGGGCGACGTGGTACAGCTTGATCACTCCGCCCAAGATATTGACGACACCATCACAAAAACGTCCCAACTCACCGGGCGTAATCTGCTGGATAACTGGTATTTTGTGAATCCTATTAACCAACGTGGTCTGGATAGCTATGCAAATAGTAGTGGACTCTATGGTATTGATAGGTGGAAGATACTTTCAGGGCTTTCAAATTTTTGCTACGTTGAAGTTAATGATGGTTATGTGGCTATTGTGAATGCGAATACAACGCCAGGTAATTATATCTATATCGCCCAATATTTTGAGTATGAAATCACGCCAGCTGGCGTTTCACGGACAGTAAGCATTATGGACAAAGACGGGGTTGTGAGGTCCAGCACAAACTCCAATGGTATTAACTGGGTATATGGCGATGGGATTTATATTTATCAGGGCGACGCTAAGAGTCTGAACATCAGATTGGATGCTGGCAAGCGGTTGAATATGAAAGCAATCAAGCTTGAACTTGGTTCAAGTCAAACCATTGCCCATCAGGACATAGCAGGAAATTGGATGCTGAACGAAATCCCGGATTACGGGGAGCAACTGGCACGGTGTCAGAGGTACTATCAAATTTTCGCGACTCAGTCGGTTAGACCGACAAACAAGGACGATTTTAGGCCTGTAATGAGGACAACCCCTGCGCTTAGCACAATTACAATCGGCAGCACAACGTATTATACAGCTAGTGCAGAACTTTGAGGAGGCCAAAATGGACAATACATCAAGAGTCTATATCAAAACAGATGACCAGGGCCGGATTATCCGATGCGAGGGCGAATACACCCTGCCAAGCAATTTGGACGGGTGGGTGCTTATCGAGGAGGGACCGCCCTGTGACCGTCTCAATTTAGCCCAGACGCATTATTTTGAGGGAGGGCTTTACACAGACGATGGTATCCCCCGGTATAAGCTGGAGGACGGACAGACGGCAGCACGTACCGATGAGGAGATCGAGGAGGACCGTGCGGCGCTTCCTGAGCCGAAACCCTCTGACCTCACGGCGCGCGTGGAAGCACTGGAAGAAATCACGGCGGCAATTGAGAGAGGGCTATCCACATGAAACTAAGAGCAACAGGACAAACGCTGGAACTTGTAGAATCCGAACGACTGGTATCCGGGTCGGTAGAAATCTACACGGCAGCATTTGAATTTGATCCGGCCTGGGATGGATATGCAAAAACAGCGGTGTTTACGGACGATATGGGCCGCAGCGCTGAGATCGCATTGACAGATAATACATGCACAGTCCCGTGGGAAATCCTTCGGGCGGGCAAGTACATCCATATAGGCGTATATGGAGTAAATGGGGACAAGCGATATCCGACGATTTACACGGCAAATGGCCTCAGGGTCTTTGAGGGTGCATTGCCCGCAAACCCATCTCAGCCTCCAAGCCCCACAGAATATGAGCAGCTATTGAGCATGATCGGAGACACAGCGGCCCTTAAAACCACGGACAAGTCCTCTTTGGTTGCGGCAATCAATGAGATATACCAAGCAGGCGGCGGCGGAAAGTCCGTTACAGATGCCCAAGTAAATGAGGACGGCGACCTTATCATCACCCTGTCAGACGGCACCACCATCAACGCGGGGCATGTAGTGGGCGCGGATGGTGTGCAAGGACCGGAAGGACCTCAAGGGCCGCCTGGCACGGAAGGAGAGCAGGGACCAGCGGGGCCCAAGGGAGACACCGGGGGGCAAGGCCCGCAGGGGCCAAAAGGTGACACCGGAGACACCGGCCCGCAGGGTCCCGCAGGTGCGGATGGCGTCGGCCTCCCCACGGTGACCGCAGAGGACAACGGCATGTATGCGGGCGTGGTGGACGGAGCGTGGGGCAAAGTGAGCGCGCCGGGTGGAGGTGGAGAGTGGACAGCGATCCAAACCTTAACGCTTACTGAAGAGGTTAGGACCGTTTCGGTCAATATGGACTCCTCCGGCGCAAGCTTTGCCTGCAAAGAGATTTTAATAAGGCAATTCACAACGTGCTCCGAATCGTCCATACAAAACATGAGCATATATGTAAACAACTCGCCTGTGATCGGAAACATGCCGATGATCAAAAATACCGGGGGCTATGGTCCTGCTGAGATCATGATCAACATTGTTAACGGCAGGGTCAAGGCCGAAGTCATATATGTCGATCGCGTGAAAAGCACGGCGGAATTTGAAACGATTACATTACCCTATAATTATGTGCCGAGTACTGTAAACAGCGGAAAATGGATGACGAATATTCCGTTCCTCGACGCAAGCAGTATAACGTCGATCAAATTAGAATGTACTAATTCTGCGGTTACTTTCGGCATTGGCAGCAAATTTGATATTTACGGGAGGTAATCCATGAGAATCTGTGATAACGGCATCTACCGCGACGCCACAGCAGAAGAACTCGCGGAGCTGGAGGCCATGGGACAGGCCCAGCCTCCCATCTCGCCCACAGAGGCGGAACGGCTCTCCGCGTTGGAGGCGGCCATGCTGGAGCTGATGATGGGAGGGACGGGCGATGGTTGAGTTTATCCGCATCCAGTATCGTCTGGGCCGTCTGACGGCGGAGCAGGTGCGCTCCATGGCCCCGAAGTGGATCACTGCCGATCAGGCGGAAGAGATTATCCATATGTGACAGGCCGATAGGCCGGAAAGGAAAATTATTATGAAGCATCTGTACGAGTACATCAATGAGATCATGGACATCGCCTCCGTCAACCACGCGGAGCCGCAGCACGCCAAGGATATGTTTTTGAGCAATATCCGCAACGCCGGGGACCCCACGCTGCCCCACTACAGGGGCGCGGGGAATGTGGACTACGCCGCGCTGGCGGAGGACCTGCCCAGACTGACCCGAGAGGGAGCGGCCCTCACTCAGGCGTTATTTGACCACTACAAGGCGCTGGTGGAGCTACACAGGGCTGGGCGGTACGCCGAGGCGGTGGAGCTGATGCGCGGGGCTGTGGAGGCGGCTGAGGGCGATGAGTAAGTACGTCGCCTCCATCCCACTGGGGGACATCGAGCGCGTCCAGATATACATCAACAAGTCGGTCAAGACCCTGGCCGAGATCAAGGCGGAGACCGGGGCGGACTATCTGATTAACGGCGGACTGTACCAGGGGCCCAAGGCTGTGTGCCACCTTCGGGCGGATGGGCGGACCTATGCTAAGGACCCGTATACCTACTGGGGCTATGCCTGGGACACAGGGCCGGACATCACCCTGCGCTCTGTCCCTGCGGCGGAGCGGCGGAATTACATCTGCTGTGTGTGTCTGTTGCGGGGTGGGAAAGCCGAAACGCTGATTTATAACCGGGATGTAGGGGGCAGCAGGCCCAGAACAGCCATAGGGCTCAAGGACGGGGCGCTGTGCCTCTACTGCACCGACAGCGGGCGGACGCCGGAGGAGCTCCAGGCCGAGCTGCTGGCCCTGGGGTGGGAGAGCTCCGTCATGCTGGACGGCGGCGGCTCCTCTCAGTGTGATCTGGCGGGGAAACGGATCGTCAGCAGCCGGAAGGTACACAACCTCATCTTGGTCTACAAACGTAAGAGGGCCCCATCCGAGCCCGACGACAGCGATAAGGAGGACAAGCCTATGAGCACAAAATACACCGTATGTCTTGACCCCGGCCACGGACCGGATACGGTCAATGGGTCTCCAGACGGGAGTTACAAAGAGAGAGAATTTGCCTGGGATATGTATACCCGCATCCGCCCGCTGTTGGAACGGCATGGCGTCAATGTGATCTGCACCAGGACGGAGGACACCAAGCCCAGTCTGACCGCCCGTTGCGAGGTGAGCAACAAGGCGGGAGCGGACCTGTTTGTCTCTCTGCACTCCAACGCCGATGGCGGCTCCGGCTGGGGGACGGCGCGGGGGCTGCTGGTCTATACCTCCAGCGGGCCCATGACGGCCAAGCGCAATGTGGCTGCCACTGCCATTGTCAACCGGGCCCACGAGGCCGGGGTACGGCTCCACGGAAGCGGCGTCGCCCACCAGATCGAGTACACGGTGTTGGCAAAGACCGACGCACCCGCCGTGCTCATCGAGTATGGATTCCACACCAACCAGGAGGACATTGGTCTGCTGAAAGACATCTCCTACCGGGACAAGCTGGCGGAGGCCACGGCAATGGGCGTGTGCGATTTCCTGGGCGTCACCTGGACGGCGGAGAGCGGCGGGGATGGCACAGATACCCCGGCCGCCGATCGGGCCGCTGAGGCGTGGCAGAAGGCGAAGGACAAGGGCGTCCTGGACGGCACACGGCCCACAGACCCGGTCACCCGGCAGGAATTGGCCGTGGTTTTAGATAGATTAAACTTGATTTGACGGAGGTACTTATTATGGATATCACTGAGCTTGGCATTGCGGCACTGCCCGCGATCACTGTCATCTGTCTGCTGGTGGCCCAGGCTGCCAAGGCTACGGCGCTGGACAACAAATGGCTCCCGGTCATCTGCGGTGCGGTGGGCGGTGTGCTGGGTGCGCTGGCGATGCGCATCATGCCGGACTACCCGGCGCAGGATTACATCACCGCCGTGGCCGTGGGCATCGTCTCCGGTCTCGCGGCAACCGGCGTCAATCAAGTCTATAAGCAGCTCACCGGAGGTAAGGAGGGCTAAGCGATGGAGTGGACCACAGTAACAGTGATTATCGCCCTTGTGGGCCTTGGGGCGGCAATTATTAAGCCGATTGTATCACTCACGAGGTCCATTACTGAGCTGACAATCCAAGTCAAGGGGCTGCGTACCGATATGGATAAGCAGACCGAGCACAACCGAGAGATCCACAAACGCTTGTGGGACCACAATGATGAGCAGGATGATCGGCTGGACGACCACGAGCGGCGGATCGGCTCCCTGGAACACAAAGTATAAGATAATCCCTGACCTGGCATTTAATTTGATATCTTTGAAGAGGGAGTGTAAATGTGGGAGCGCACGTTAACATGCCCGAAACCCTGAAAAATTTATTGCGGTCGGAGATTGAACAGGCAATTTATCAGGCAAATCTCGGTAAAATAGACACCGGGATAGCGCAAAGGTATTTGATAGAGCAAATACCTCAAATTGATATCGCAGCGGAATACGGGTGTGAGCGCTCCACAATATCAAGGCGGCTTCCGCGCATCATTGATAAGGTAGAATCGACTGCCCAAAGGCTAAATTACACATAATTTCACAAAACACGCACACGCCTTCACTGGATTGCCACCCAGTGGAGGCGATTTTTTTGTATAGTAAAGGCAGAGGTGATCCTTATGGGAAACGAGATGATAACACGGCTTATCAACTGCGGATTCTCCGAGCCAAATGCCAGAGATATCTATTACCGGTATTATATTTGCGGAGATTTTGATGGACTCGAATCCTTTTTGTGCGCAAATGAGAGCATAAAAATAAAAGCAAATGCTCAAATCTCAACTGCGGAGAAAAATGGAGAATGGGAAGATATATCAAATACAATGCAAACCCAGACGGAAAAAATGTAGGGGACTGCACAGTCAGAGCAATTTCTACAGCACTGGACCAAAGCTGGGAGGAAACTTACATTGGATTAGCTCTCCAGGGGTTTTTGATGGGCGATCTTCCCTCAGCAAATTCTGTATGGGGTGCCTATCTCAGGTCTAAAGGCTTTGTACGCCGTATTGTGCCGGATACTTGCCCAGACTGTTACAACGTGTCTGATTTTGCAGAGGAACATCCGGATGGTACATATATTTTAGCTCTGTCAGGCCATGTGGTATGTGTCAGTGGCGGGAACTGGATCGATACATGGGATTCTGGTGGTGGAGTCCCGTTATATTACTGGTGCGAAAGAAAGGATGAATCTTAAATGGCATTTGCTCAACCCTATTTTGGCGGCTATCAGCCTGGGTATTATCAACCACCTATGCCGGATCAGCTTGCGCAACTGCGGCAGAATCAGTTCCAGCCAATCGCGCAGCCCGTAGTACAGCCGCCCCAGATGCAGCAGCCGCAGCAAAATCAGCCCACATCCAACGGGATTATCTGGTGCCAGGGTGAAGAAGGCGCAAAAGGATTTTTGGTTGCGGCGGGCAATAGCGTGATGTTGATGGACAGCGAGTCCAGCACGTTTTATATCAAGAGCACCGATGCGTCCGGCATGCCACAACCGCTGAGGATCTTCGACTATACCGAGCGCACAGCTACACCTAAAATTGCGACTCCGGCCAATATGCCCCCCAATGTAGAGTTTGCTACAAAAGCGGAGGTTGAGGCCCTGGCGGCTCGTTTAGACGCTCTGACAATCAAAGATACTGCCAAGCCCGCGAGAAAATCTGCGAAGGAGGATACAGATAATGCCTAATCCGCTCTTTTCTATGCTCGGAGGCAATATGCCCTCTATGTCTGGACCAATGGGTAATTTTGCACAGATGATGCAGCAGTTTCAGCAATTCCGGGCGAATTTCCAGGGGGACCCGAAAGCAGAGGTGGAAAAACTGCTGCAATCCGGAAAAATGAATCAGAGTCAGCTCAACCAATTGCAGAATATGGCGAGACAATTTCAGCAGCTTATGCCCAAATAAGGCTATAATCGTGGCCACGATTTAATATAGCAACCTTAAAATTATTTTGTAAATGCGAAAGGAGACTACATATGTCTTTGAGTTCTGATGGTACTGTGATGACTATGCCTGTTGCACCCACCAATATGGGCGGAAACGGCTTCGGCGGCTTTGGCGGAGATGGTGCGTGGTGGATTATTATCCTGTTTTTGTTTGTTTTCTGCGGCTGGGGCAACAACGGCTGGGGAGGAGATGGTGGCGGCATGAACGGCGGCGTCGGTTCTGAGGTCCAGCGCGGATTTGACCACTCCTCCGTTGTAACCAAGCTGGACGGCATCACCCAGGGTATTTGTGACAGCACCTATTCCCTCAACAACGCCATCAATACCGGCTTCTCCAATGCGGAACTGTCCCGGTGCAATCAGCAGTCGGCCCTGATGCAGCAGCTCAACAATATGGCTATGCAGGCTCAGAACTGCTGCTGCGAGACCCAGCGGGCGATTGACGGCGTGAATTACAACATGGCAACCAATACATGCGCCCTCCAGAACACCATGAACAACAACACCAGGGACATTATTGACAATGCCAATGCCAATTCCAGGGCCATCCTCGATTATCTGTGCCAGGATAAGATTTCTACTCTCCAGGCCGAAAATCAGAGTCTCCGGCTGGCTGCGTCTCAGGCGAACCAGAACGCGGTACTCCAGGCGGCTATGGATGCGAATACTGCGGAGATTCTTCGCCGCACCGCACCTCTGCCCGTCCCGGCTTATCAGGTGGCAAACCCCTATACAGGTGTTTATGGAAGCTGCTGCAATCCCTGCGGCTGCTAAACTGCATAACTGCATCTATTTCGTGACATCACGAAATTGTTCGGCCCCGTGCCGATTTTGAACATAGCGGCGGGGCAATGGCCTCGCCGCTTATTTTAACCGCCTCGAAATCGAGGCATTTAGAAAGGATTGATTTTATGGCTGAGTATACGAATATTGGCCCTGTGACTGTAGCCGCTGGGCAGAATGTGCCCCTTACCGAAACTTCCGTATCTGGGGGAAGCTGTATCGTCCATCGTGAAGGAGCTGGCATTGTGACCCTGCGGGGCCAGACTAACCAGTGCCGGGCACGGTACAAAGTGAGCTTTGGCGGAAACATTGCAATCCCCACCGGCGGGGCCGTGTCTCCGATCTCCATTGCTTTGTCTGTGAGCGGTGAGCCGCTTGCCAGCGCAACTGCAATTGTAACGCCCGCTGCGGTGGAAGACTATTTCAACGTGTTCACGGCAGTCTTTATCGAGGTGCCGCGTGGATGCTGTGTGACGGTAGCAGTCGAAAATACCAGCACTCAGGCGATCAATGTTGCAAACAGCAATCTGATTGCCGAGCGTGTATGCTAATGGAGAGGAGAGATATTATGAGCATGAGAGCCTTAGAGGACCTACGCGAAATGCTCTGCGACGAGCTGGACGAAATCGCAAAAAAGCAGGAAATGTCCGCAGGCGACCTCGAAACTATCCATAAACTCACAGACACCATTAAAAACATTGATAAAATCATTATCATGGATGAGGATGGTGGCTATAGCCAGGCCGGAGACTGGGAGATGGAGGGCCGTGGCAATTATGGGCGCGGAAGCAGCTACGCAAGCCGTGGCAAGCATTATGTAAGAGGCCACTACAGCAGAGACGGCGGAGACTATAGCGAGCGCCGCCGCGACAGCATGGGCCGTTATAGCCGAGATGGGGCAAAAGAGCACATGATGACGCAGCTGGAAGAGATGGAGCGTAACGCCAGTAATGACAAAGAGCGAGATGCAATCCGCCGTTGTATCAACCAGCTAGAGTCCACCTAAAAAGGAGGCGGCCATATGTTGGACGCCAAAGAAATCGGCGTAGCAATCGCCGAACTGGAGTATAAAGACTCCAGCTATAGTAACTACGCAAAGCTGGCAAGCCTCTACACAATCCGGGACCAAATGACCCGGCATGCAGATCAAGGCTATGAGCGGGCCTACTCTGCAACACCAGCGGACCTGGAAGCCCCCACTCGTGTAATCCGGTACGGCGACAGCGACTTTTTGCGGGCCGTGGAGGGCAAAGACCCTGCGGCGGTGTGGGATATCATGGATGAGTTAATGGACACGCTCAAAGTAGTCAACACAAGAGTGTACAATAGCGTTATGCGGAAAATAGACGCAGTGTAGCAAATGAGCCCCAGTTTCTGGGGCTCATTTTATGCGTTATATAATATGATAAAACCTGATGGCCACATTCACCGTCTCGTGGTAGGCCTCATACAGTTTTCGGGCAGAGGGACGGACCACCTCCTGGATGCCCAGGTGGTTCTCCACGCTTTTGCCCAGGCTGAATAGCCGGTTCCCCAGCCAATACCTGTCGGTATCCGGATTTTTCCGCACGAAGCCTCTCGCCTCCAGCGTGGCCAGCGTCCGATAGATCGTGCTCTTGTACACGCCCATATCCGAGGCCATCTTGGTGATGCTGGTCTCCTGGTCCGCCGCTTCCAGATAGATCAGGACCTCCAGGGCCCGGTCCACCGATTGAATCGTTTCCGCCATCCCGCGCGCCGCCTTTCCGCATGGATATCCCTTCGTTTTCCATTTAACTACACTTCAGGCGGAGTGTCAAGATGTTCCGCAGGCTGAAACACCCTTTTTACGGAGCAAACGGGATGGTGAGGTCTCCAACGGTGACGGAGGTGATCTGATCCGTATCGAAAAAGACTCTCCCGCCATCTGCGTTTCGGGCCACAAAGGAAATCGTAAATACGCCCTCCCCCCTGTCGCTGAGGCCGCTGAACAGCGTGTCCACTTCGCTCCCGTCCTTCCTTGAGGCCCTTCTCTCCCCCGCAGGGAAATCTCTGCTCCAGGTTTGCCTCCTCCATGGGCCCGCCCCCCTTCTTCCCTGTTCTCCGGATCAATTGCTCCGTGCTCTGTTGTGAAAACCGGTCTTCACTCTTTATAACGCAGAGCAGGCAGGATTTGTGACCGGCTCTGTCCCTTTTCTCATCCATCCGGTGCGCGGGCGACCTGTCTTGACAGCTCCTTCTTGCATTTTTTACATGCAGCGCATATAATAGTTGGGTGGACAAGCCACATGCACGGGACCCAGGGCGTCCGGCGCTTCCCGCTGGGCGTTCTGCCGCCTCCGCGCTTTACGAAAAGGCCCTGGACATGCCGGAACTGCCGCCACGGGCCAGGAAAGGTGAATCATCTATCATGGGACACACCGACAACTATACCCTTCTCTGCGACTTTTACGAGCTCACCATGGGCAACGGCTACTTCCAAACCGGAATGGACCAGCAGATCTGCTACTTCGACGTCTTCTTCCGGGACGTACCGGACGGCGGCGGCTTTGCTATCGCCGCAGGCCTGGAGCAGATCATCGACTATATTCAGGATCTGCGCTTTTCTCCCGAGGATGTGGATTTTCTGCGCGGAAAGGGCGTCTTTTCCGAAGCGTTTTTGCAGTATCTGCTGCATTTTCAGTTCACCGGTGACATCTGGGCGGTCCCCGAGGGCACGCCCATTTTCCCCGGAGAGCCCATCCTCACCGTCCGGGCTCCGGCCATTCAAGCCCAGTTTATCGAGACCTATGTACTGTTGATCCTCAACCATCAGTCTCTCATCGCCACCAAGTCCAACCGCATCGTGCGGGCGGCCCAGGGCCGTCCCGTCTCCGAGTTTGGCTCCCGCCGGGCCCAGGGGGCCGACGCCGCGGTGCTGGGGGCCCGCGCCTCCTATATCGCCGGGTGTGCCGGCACCGCCTGCACGCTGGCTGACCGGGTATACGGCACCCCTGCCGGCGGCACGATGGCTCACTCCTGGGTCCAGATGTTCCCCGACGAGTACACCGCCTTCAAGACCTACTGTGAGCTCTATCCCCACTCCGCCACTCTGCTGGTGGACACCTATAACGTCCTCAAGTCCGGCGTTCCCAACGCCATCCGTGCCTTTCAGGAGGTGCTGCTGCCCCAGGGCATCCACGATTTCGCCATCCGTCTGGACTCCGGCGATCTCACCTACCTGTCCAAGAAGGCCCGCCGGATGCTGGACGCCGCCGGACTTCAAAGCTGCAAGATCGTGGCTTCCAATTCCCTGGACGAGTATATCATTCGGGACCTTCTGCTCCAGGGCGCCCAAATCGATTCCTTCGGCGTGGGCGAGCGGCTCATTACCTCCAAGTCCGAGCCGGTCTTCGGCGGGGTCTATAAGCTCTCCGCCATCGAGTCGAAGGACGGTACCATCCTCCCCCGGATCAAGATCAGCGAAAACCCGGCCAAGATCACAAATCCCCACTTTAAAAAGGTCTACCGTCTCTTTGAAAACGATACGGGCAAAGCCATCGCCGACCTTATCTGTGTCCACGACGAGGTGGTGGACCCCGCGCAGCCGCTGGAGCTCTTTGATCCGGAAGCCACCTGGAAGCGCAAGACCATTACGGATTTCACCGTACGAGAACTGCTGGTGCCCATCTTCCAGAGCGGCGAGCTGGTCTATCGTCAGCCCAGCATCGAGGAAATGCGCACCTGGTGCGCCGGACAGATCGACACTCTCTGGGACGAGGTCAAGCGGTTTGAAAACCCCCACAATTACTATGTGGACCTCTCCCAAAAGCTGTGGGACATCAAGCACAAGCTGCTGGCAAAGCGCGGCTGAGGCCGTGATGAAAACGCCCCCGCGCACCGATGCAGGCGCGCGGGGGCGTTTTTTCATGTGCCATGACCCTCTTCAATAGTTCAAAATCAGGTCCGCCATCTCCATGAGCATGCTTTTTTGGCGGGCATTCATTTTTTGCAGCGTCTGGGCCACCTCCCGGTCCAGGTAAAGCGGCGAGCTGGCGGCAACGCCGGTGACCAGCTCTCCCAGATCACAACCCAGACTGGCGCCGATCTCCGACAGGGTGTCCAGATTCACCTTTGTGACCCCGCGCTCGATCTGGCTGATGTAGCCCACGGAAACCTGGAGCTGTTCGGCCAGCCACTCCTGGGTCCGCTTCTGTTCCCGCCGCCGCCCTTTGATCCGCTGTCCAATCGCAGCGTAGTCTACCGACATGTTCATCACCCATTTTTATTCTATCGATGACCCGGCTCAAGATACAGACAGCTTGTCATAAAAGTAGAGCGATCAGTGTTGTTTTTCTTTTCCTCCCATGCTATACTAAGCCTATCTGCCCGCTGGTGGTGAGATATCTCTCTGGGGAGGCCTGAGCGCGGAATGGATTTTCTGGACTACTTGACGGAACAGTTGGGCTGTGCCTATCTGTCCGACCTGCACTACATCACCATAACACCGGAACAGGTCGAGACCATTCTGGCGCTGCCCGACGAGCCCTTCGGCCTGGAGGACTACCAGATGGCGATCGACTATCTGACCGGCAGATGTCCGGTGTTTTCAACGAAGGACGAAGCCCGCCGTGCGCTGGTGCAGGCATTCCTCCGCCACGGCCAAAGATAAAATGGGAGACCGGCGCGCCGGTCTCCCATTTTTTCATTTTTCCTGCTGCTCCAGCCACTTTTTGAGCTGCTCCGCCATGGCGGAGGTCCCCTTCTCCTCCCGCTGATTCTGTAGGAATCGCTGTACGTCCCGCTTTCCCGCGGCGCTGTGCGCATGCCGCTTCTTAAAGTCGGAGAGCCGTTCCCGATAACCGCACACACAGGCGAAGAGCTGCTTTTCCCCTTCGCTCCGAAGCTCCATCTTTTTGTGGCAGTTGGGGCAGCGGGCATTGGTGGTCCGGGTGACACTCCGCCGGTAGCCGCACTCCCGGTCCGGACACACCAGCATCTTTCCCCGCTTGCCCTGGACAGCCAGAAGGAACTTGCCGCAGTCCGGGCACTTCTCCCGGGTTACGTTGTCGTGGCTGTAGACGGCGTCGCTTGTCTTCACCTCTCCCACCAGCCGGGATGCATACCCGCGCATTTCGCTTACAAAGGCGCTCTCCCGCTCCAGGCCCCGCGCGATGTCCCCCAGCCGCTTCTCCCACCGGGCGGTGAGCTGGGCGGAGCGGAGGTCCGCCGGCGCCAGCTCCACCACCTGACGCCCCTTGGAGGTGGGGACCAGCTCCCTGCCCCGGCGCTCGATATAGAACGCAGAAAAAAGCTTCTCGATGATGTCCGCCCGGGTGGCGGGCGTCCCCAGGCCGCCGGTCTCCTCCAGGATCTTTCCCTGGGCCCGATCCATACCCTGGGTGGGCGGATGCTCCATGGCCGTGAGCAGCGTGGCCTCCGTGTAGCGCTTGGGAGGTGCGGTCTTGCCCGTGCTCACCCTTGCGGAGAGCACCTCCACAGAGTCTCCCTGCCGCAGGGGAGGCAGGGATTGCTCCCGCTCCTCCCCCTCTTCCTCCTCGTCCTCTTCCAGGAGGAAGCGGCCGTAGGCCGCGCGCCACCCCGGCTCCTTCATGATTTTTCCTCTGGCCGTAAAGGTCTCGCCGCCCACCGTAAGGGTGAGCCTGGTCTCCTCATATTCGCAGGGCGGCAGGAGCACCGCCAAAAATCGCCGGACCACCAGATCATAGATGTTCCGCTCCGGACCGGACAGACGGAAGAGCTCCGGCTGCTCCTCGGTGGGGAGGATGGCGTGGTGATCAGTGACCCTGGCGTTGTCGACCAGGAACCTGGTCTGAAGCGGCCGCTTCATGAGGATGGCCCGGGCCAGGTCCCGATATTCGTCCACCATGACGCTCTTGAGCCGCTCGGGAAGTGTGCTCACCACATCGTCGGAGATATACCGGGAGTCGGTGCGGGGATAGGTGAGCAGCTTGTGCCGCTCATACAGGGACTGCATCAGCGAGAGGGTCTCCTTGGCGGAGTAGGCGTATTTCCGGTTGGCGTCCCGCTGCAGCTCCGTAAGGTCATAGGCCGCCGGGGGCGGCGCCTGCCGGAGGGTCCGCTTCACCTCGCTGAGCACGCCATGCTTTCCCTGGAGGGCGGCGCAGAGGTGCTCCGCCCGTTCCCGGTCGAAGGTCCTGGTCTGTCCGTTCCGGTCCCGCCAGGTGGCCGTGAACCCCCGGCACTTCGCCTGCACGGTGAAATACTCCTGCGGGACAAAGCGCCTGATCTCCTCCTCCCGGTCCACGATCAGGGCCAGGGTAGGGGTCTGGACGCGCCCGGCGGAGAGCTGGGCCCCGTGCTTACAGGTGAGCGCCCGAGTGACGTTGAGCCCCACCAGCCAGTCGGCCTCGCTGCGGGCGCGGGCCGAGTGGAAAAGATCGTCATATTCTCCCGCAGGGCGCAGATGGGAAAAGCCGTCCCGGATGGCCTTGTCGGTCTGGGAGGATATCCACAGCCGCTTGGCGGGCTTGTTCCATCCCGCTTTCTCCATGATCCACCGGGCTACCAGTTCCCCCTCCCGGCCGGCATCGGTGGCGATGACCAGTTCCTGCACGTCCCCCCGGCGCATCAGGGCCTGGACCGCGCGGAACTGCCGCCCGGTCTCCTTGATGACCGCGGTCTTCATGTGCTCCGGCAGCATAGGCAGGGTCAGCAGGTCCCATTTCTCCCAGGCCTTGTCGTAGGCCTCCGGAGGAGCCAGCTCCACCAAGTGGCCCAGGGCCCAGGTCACGATATACCGTTCCCCCTCCAGACAGCCCTCTCCCCCACGCCTGCATCCCAGTACGCGGGCGAGCTCCTTTCCTACCGACGGCTTTTCCGCCAGCACCAGCGTCTTTGCCATGCCAAAACTCCTTGCTTTTCCAGTTTGGCTCCATTATACTGGAAGAACAGGGAAAAAACAATCACCTCCCTGTCACAAACGCCTTTCCCGAATCGATCCCTTTTATGAGAGTATTGGCTTTTATGGAGAAAGAAGTTCGTATCCTGGACCCCGCCGCAATGCAGCAGGCCAGAATGAACATGAACCTTCCCCACTATGCAGGGACTGGCCGGGATAAAAAAAGGCCCTCAAGCGGGCGAAAGAGGCTGAGCGCGCCTTCCGGACCGCCAAGGGCTACGAGCCCGATACCTTCTGGCGCCGGTTGAGGCGGAAGTTCCAGCGGGGATCGGCGTCTTTTTCGTCACACAGGAAGAAATGAGGAAACCGATGATGATTCGCAAAGCCACCGCCGCCGACCTGGACGGGGTCGCCGCCGTCTATGAAGCCGTACTGAACCGGGAAGAGCAGACCGGCTGCCATTGGACCAACTGGCAGAGCGGCGTCTACCCCTGCCGTGCCACCGCCGAGAGAGCTCTGGCGGACGGCACCCTCTATGTGGACGAGGTCAACGGCCACATTCTGGGCTGCGCCAACCTCAACCATGTCCAGCCGCCCGAGTACGGCTCCATTTCCTGGACAATCCAGGCAAAGCCCAAACAGGTCCTGGTCATCCACACCCTTTGCATCCGTCCCGAGTGCGCGGGCGGCGGCCGGGGCCGCCGGTTCGTGGCCTTTGCCGAGGGCCTGGCCACCGGTCAGGGCTGTCGGGTCATCCGCCTTGACACCTATGAGGGCAATGCCCCTGCCGCTGCCTTTTATCCCAAATTGGGCTACCGGCTGGCCGGATCGGCGGAGTTCTTTTTCGAAGGCTTTGCCCGGGAGAACCTGATCTGTTTTGAAAAGGAGCTCCGTGGCGGCGCGGACCGGCCGGCGGGAAACCGCCGGCCGGGCACGGCTGCGCCGGCTATGCCTTCCACCGCTTCAGCGTCGGCAGAAACTCCATAAGCTGCGCCCTTGCCTCCTGCTCCGTGAGCTGTAGTCCAGCCGCCTGGTTCCACTCGCTCAGATCCTGCAGATTGTGTTCGATCAGTTCTTCCATGGTGAGGTCCTGGGTGAACGCCCCGTGCTGGAAGCAGAAGGCGCAGTACTCTTCCGATCTGCTCCCATCCTTCCGGGTCCCTTTATCGCTGTCCATCACCAAGGACATGCCGCAGCTCTGGCAAAGTGCTGCCGGACGCCCCAGAAGGTAGTCTACGGACACATGAAAGAGCTCCGCGATCCGCCGTAACGTGTCCGTACTGGGGACGGTGTCTCCACTTTCCCACTTGGACACGGCCTGTCTTGTGACCAGCAGCCTTTCGGCAAATGCATCCTGGGACAGCCCCGCATGTCTGCGCAGCTCCAATATCGCGTTCTTCGTCTCCATAGGTTTTCCCTCCTTTTATAGAGAGCTTACCACCGGAACGCGGGCGATGCAAGCAACTCCTGGTTGCACTTATTCATTGCAAGTGGTAGAAAGCAGCGGAAAGCACCCGTTAAAAGCCTTGCGGCACAAGGCTTTTATGGAGCAGGACGGAAATACCGGGGAACCAGCAGTATCCTTTAAAGGGAAAACATAAGGGAAAAAACGAGCGGGAGCCACCCGGCCGCAACGGCCAGGGGGCTCCCGCCTTTTTGCCTGCGCTGCGCCTTGAAGCGCGCAGACACCGGGTTTTGACCGGTCCTTCAGGCTTTTTCCGGTCCTCTCCGGCCGCCCCTCATGGCCGCGGCCAGCTTCGCTTCCCTCCCGGCGAGGACGTCCAGATAGTCGAAGATCACGTGCAGGACGCCGGCGGTCAGCTTACGCCGGGCGAGGAGCCCCCCGTTGTCCTCGAAATCGTCCATGGTGATGCTGAGCAGTCTGCAAAAGTCCTTCAAATTGCAGTGGAGGGATTCAGCCTCCACTGCCAGCCTGGCAAGCTCTTTCTCGTTCACATCTCCGCTCCCTCACGTCTCCGGCGGCCATGCGCAGATGATCCCCCGGCGCGCGCTTTTGACGCGCTCCCTTTTTCTGATATTATAATACATTATCGTGCACACGATTGCATTTTGCGTTATACTAGGGGCATAAGGGGGAAAGTATCCATATTTCAATATCGCCTCAGGAAGGAGGAAAGCATGGCAGGAAAGACCGAATATAAAAATCATTGGCAGAAAGAGAACGTTGATCGCATAAACCTCACAACGCCAAAAGGAAAGAAAGAAATTATCAGGGCCCATGCAGAGGCCCGCAGAGAGTCTGTGAACGGCTTTATCAACCGGGCGATAGACGAGACCATGGAGCGGGATCAGGCCGCTTCCGGGGCCGCCGGCGAGGCCATGCGAGGCAAAGACTGAGCCCCGGACGCCGCGTGCGTCCGGGGCTTTTGGCGGTGCTGATCCGAGCGGCCTGCCGCGAACCTGAAAAAGGGCGCTGGAACAAATGAAAAGGCAAAAGAGGTGGGAGCCGCCCGGGCCGTTACGGCCGAGCGGCCCCCGCTCGTTTTACCGGGCGAAGAATTCATTCGAAACGCCCTTTCCACCTATTTTTTATGCGTCTCCGCAGACACCTTTCCGCACGTTGACGATAAAATCCTGGACGTTTGTGACAATGGTCTTGACCGACAGGCTGCCCCGGTCCCGCAGCTTATTGACGGCGAACTCCGAGATATCCACTGAGTAAAAATAGAGGGGCCGCACCGAACCGTTCACCACCCGATAACAAGGGGTCATATTTCCCGTGGCCACCGTATGCAGAGTCGACGCCATACAGATGATCGTGGTGGCTTTCCGCACCAGGTCCCGCATGGCGTTCTGCCCCTCGTACACATTTCCATATACTTCGGGCAGCGGGCCGTCATCCCGGACGGACCCCACCAAAACAAAGGGAACGGACTTTTTTACACACTCGTAGAGGATGCCGTCCCTTACCTCGCCCGAATCCACAAAAGCCTGAATGGACCCCAGCCTGCGGACCTCGTTGATGGTGTCGATATGATTATAATGCCCATTGGGGACGGACCTCTGGGTATATACGTCCTGCCCCAGGGCGGTACCCCGGTAGCCCGCCTCCAGGTCGTGGGTGGCCAGGGCGTTACCCGCCAGGATGCCATCCACAAAGCCCTCCCGCACCAGAGCGGCGAACGCCGAACGGGCATCCGCATCAAAAGCGCAGGCCGGGCCCATGACCCAGATGATGTTCCCATGGTCGCGCTCATGCTTTAAAAGCTCGTAAATGGAGTCATAGTCCATGGAGTAAGCGGTCTCCCTGGAGCGTCCCTGCCGGAAGGAGAAGGTCTCCCCACCGCCGCCCTCCTCTCCAAAGCCGCCGGTGTGGACATAGATCCCCTCACCGCCATCCTCCGTGCGGCCCACGGCAACCGGATCTCCCTTCTTCACATTGCGGAACTCCACAATGGAGACGGCCCCATCCCTGCATACCGCCACGCAGTCCATGCGGCTCTCCTCGGCCAACACCCACCGCCCGTTCAGGCGGAAATACTCGGGGAACATGGTGGTGGCGTGATACTGCTCCGGTACCACGCCGTCCCGCTCCGCAGGGAGCAACTTTACATCGGGGGCGTCCCCCAGACCAAGTACGGCAAAATCAGGGGGCTGATAGACAGGAAGGGTAAAACTCATCGTTGGGACTCCTCCTCACTGCTGGTATTATTTCTTGTCCAGCGTACCACATTTTAGTGTGCAACACAACCCCCGCGTGGGGGGCGACACCACAGTTAAGCATTGTTGTCAACACCTCCAGGGTTTCGCGGGCGACAGCGTTATTTCATTTTGATAGGCTCCGCAGTCGGGGAGTCCTTTGCGCCGCAGGCGCCCGTACAGTGTTGGCTCATCCCCGGTATCGGCAGTTCCCCCGCTGTCCGTCAGGCCGCCGTGGTGCCCCGCCACACAGTAGGCCGGAATCAGTCCGCCTACCGTCCGGACCGCCTGGGCGCCGAAGGTGGAGTGGTCCACACGGCCAGGGTCGCCCCGCAGTCTGCGCTGAAAGGCGCTGGAATACTTGCCCAGGTCGTGGGCCAGAGCGGTCATTCTGGCAAAGTCGCCGGAACCAAAGGCAGCGCCGAATCGCTCCGCCAGCTCCGCCGTGCCCTCCAGATGCTCCAGCAGCGTCTGGACCCGCGCTCCGCTGGTATGTGCCAGATACTCCACTCTGACATCTCCCATCTATTTCACCATCATTTCCGCAGTATCCGCTCATTTTTTGGTATATTTATCAAGCCCAGGGTGAAAATACAAGTATCTCGCCTCACGATGCTTCCATATACAGCATGGGAATGATACTGTTCATCAATGCGGCGCTGTTTGGGACAGGGCCGACAGGTGCGTGAGGGCAAGCTCATGTTTCAAATCCTTTTGGTGGAGGATGATTGGGAGCTGAATCAGGTGGTCTGTGCGTTTTTGCGCAAAAAACGGCTTTGAGGCCAGGGGCTGTCCCGGCGCGGCCGAAGCCTACGACGCTATGTACGAAACCCGCTTCGATCTCATCCTCTCCGACATCATGATGCCGGGGGTGGACGGCTTTGACTTTGCAGAAACGGTGCGGGAGCTGGACGAGCTGCTGCTGCGCATCCACGCTCTGCTGCGCCGGGCCGGGGTCGCCAGCAGCAAAAGGCTGACCGTGGGCGCCCTGACCATGGATGCGGAGGAGCGTACGACCACACTGAACGGCAGTGAGATCCCGCTGACGGTGCAGGAATTCAATTTGCTCTTCAAGTTGCTCTCCTATCCCAAAAAGACCTTTACCCGTGCGCAGCTTATGGATGAATTCTGGGACGCGGACACCTCCTCCAGCACTCGCACGGTGGACGTATGCATCACCAAGCTCCGCGACAAGCTCTCCGGCTGCGAGGATTTTGAGATCATTACCGTACACGGTCTGGGCTACAAGGCGGTGCTAAAATGAGCGTTCGTGTCAGCCGCAGTCTGTTTTCCCTCCGGCGCTATCTGCTCTTCTTTGCTCTGGTCTCCTTTCTGGTCACCTGCTGCTTTCTGTTGTTTTTTCGGGAGCTTCAGGCGTCACTGGGAGAGGAGTGGGGGGCGGAGGCGCTCCGACACGCGGCGAAGATCACCTTTGCAAATGTGCTCTTCCTGAGCTTTCTGTGCGCCCTCATCGACGGTATCCGCCGCAAAGTGACGGTGGAGCGCCCGGTCCGGCGCATCCTGGAGGCCACACAGCGGCTGACCCGCGGGGACTTTTCCGCCCGTATCCAGCCCTTCCACGGCCTGGATGGCATGAACGAGTTCGATGCGATCATCAACGACTTCAACAAAATGGCCACAGAGATCTCCGGCATCGAAACGCTGCGTACGGATTTCATCGCCAATGTGTCCAACGAGCTGAAAACACCGCTGGCCGTCATCCAAAATTACGCCGTGATGCTCCAGGACCCCGGGCTTCCGGCGGCGCAGCGGGCCGAATATGCCGGCGCCATCACCGCCGCCACCCGCCGCCTGTCCGAACTTATCACCAACATCCTCAGGCTGAACAAGCTGGAGAATCAACAGATCTATCCCCAGCCGGAGCGCTTTGAACTGAACGAACAACTCCGCGAGTGTCTGTTGGATTTTGAGGCCGCCTGGGAGCGGAAGGGGCTTCAAATCGAGGCCTCGCTGGATGAGGCGGTAGCCGTCACAGCCGACCGGGAGCTTCTGAGCCTGGTGTGGAACAACCTCATCTCCAATGCCGTCAAGTTTACCGGCCCAGGCGGATATATCCGGGTGGGCCTGGAGGAAGAGGGCGTTTGGGCCGTGGTGACGGTCTCCGACACCGGATGCGGCATTTCGCCGGAGGTGGGACCGCATATTTTTGAAAAGTTCTATCAGGGCGACTCCTCGCACACCGCCCAGGGCAATGGGCTGGGGCTCGCGCTGGTGAAGCGGGTGGTGGACATCTTGGGCGGAGAGATCGGCGTGGAGAGCCAGATCGGGCAGGGCAGTGTCTTTACCGTCAGGCTGCGGAGGAGGCCGGAATGAAGCGGGAACGTCTGTGCAGGCTGCTCCGCCTGTTCCGTCCGTCCCTGCCTCTCCTCTGCCTGTCGACCGGCCTGTGTGCGCCGGTGCTGGTGCTCCTGTTCAAATGGGGGCTGGAGGACTCCGCCGTGTCCTACCCGGTCTATGTGATCAGCCTCTATCTGGTGGTCGCCTGGTCCATCTCCCTCCCCGGGGCGGTCAGACGCCTCCGGGCGGCCGTCTACGGGCACCGTCTGGGGCACCGCTACCTGACCGATCTGGCGTTTAGAGGGCGCCTGTCCCTGGTCGTCTCCACGCTGATCAACACCGGCTACGCCCTGTTCAAGCTGGGTGTGGGATGCTATTACCGCTCCGTCTGGTTCGGGGCGGTGGCGGTCTACTATCTCGTCTTATCCGCGGCCAGAGGGCTCTTGCTGTGGAACGTGTACCGGACGGGTGGGGACAAGGCGCGGGAATACCGGATCTCCCGGCTGTGCGGCTGTCTCCTGTTCGTGCTCACGGCGGCCCTAGCTGCCGTTGCGGTACAGATGGTGTGGGACGGCCGGGGCTACCGCTACCCCGGCTTCCTTATTTTTGCCGCCGCGCTCTACGCTTTTTACGCCGTCGCCGCCGCTATCCGCAACCTGGTCCGCTTCCGCAGGCTGGACAGTCCCCTGCTGGCGGCCTCCAAAGTGCTCAGCCTGGCCACGGCTCTGGTCTCCATGCTCTCCCTCCAGACCGCCATGTTCGCCTCCTTCGGCGGGGGGGCGACATTCCGTCGCCGTATGAACGCCGCAACCGGCGCAGGCGTGTGCCTGCTGATTCTCTTTATGGCGGCGGCCATTGTGGCGTGGGCCGGACGGGGCGTCCGGTCCATGGAGGCCGCACAGGGTCGAGCGCACGAGATCGACAAGGAGTGATTACTTACGGATGACAAAAAAGAGGGCTTCTCCTATACCTACTCCGCCAAGCAGCAGGAGGAAGTAAAACGGATCCGCCAAAAATATCTTCCGCCGGAGGAGAACAAACTGGAGCAGCTGCGCCGGCTGGACGAAAGCGCCACACGTCCCGGCCGGATCGCCGCCCTGGCCGTCGGTTTGACCGGCACCCTGCTGCTGGACGCGGGAATGTGCTGCGCCACAGTGTGGACGGCGTATTTTATCCCCGGTGTCGTAATCGGCACCGCAGGGCTGGCTGCCGCCGGCGCGGCCTCTCCCCTCTACTCCGCGATGACAAAGCATCAACGCGCCAAGCTGGCCCTTCAGATCGTGCAGTTGAGCCAGGAACTGATGGCGGAGCGTTAGCCCTGAGAGTATCCCCGCGCCCAAACGCCGGAGCGCTTTCCTTGAAGGGAAGCGCTCCGGCCTCTTTTTCCCTTCTGCCGCGCATATCCGGCAAGGTCCGCCCACGCGGGATATCAAAATCCAGCGGTTGGACATCCGGTGTCAGTTTGTGTCTTGCTGTAGGCGGAATTTCCCGTTATACTAATAGAGACAAGAACATAGGCCGCAGTAGAGAAGGGGCTGCCGGCAGAGCTCCCGGCAAGCCGTGCCTTGACCCCGAAATGAGTCGCTATTTTCCACTCGCCATTCTCGGCTGCCGGACCTTTGTCAAATCTGTACGCAGGCGGGGGACTTTCCAGTCATGAAGAAAAATACGCTGCGCACGCTCTGGCTCAGCCTGACAGTCATGCTCATATTCTGCATCATCGTCTTCACCGGCCTGGCCAACTATACCGTGACGCAGAGCGACCGGGCCATCGGCGAGGTGGGCGAAATCTACATGGATCAGATGGGGACTCAGGTCAAAATGCATTTCACCACGATGATCGAGCTACAGGAGTCCCGTATGAACGGCATCATTTGGAGCACGCCGCAGCAGAGTGCCGCTGAGGATCCCGAGCAGGCCTGGGCGCACCTGGCCTCCATGGCCAGTCAGACGGGGTTTCACTTCCTGAGTCTTTATTCGGCCGGCGGGGCCTGCGACACGATTTTCGGCGAGCCCGTGGAGATCGGCGATCCGGCCTCTTTCATGGACTCGCTGGCGCAGGGCGAGCTCCATGTGACCGACGGGACCCTGCCGTCCGGAGAACGGCTGCTTCTGCTGGGCGCCCGCGCCGTTTACCCCATGCGGAGCGGCGGGACCAGTTCCATCCTGGTGGTGGGCCTTCCCATGGAGGCCATCACAAAAGAGCTCTCCCTGGACATCGGCGTCACTCAGGCCTACTCCCATATCATTCGAAGGGACGGCAGCTTTGTGCTGCGGCAGGCGGACGCTACGCGGGACTCCTATTTTGAGCGTCTTCTGACGCTGGGCCATTTCGACAACGGCACGCCGACCGAAGCGGTGGCCGCCATTCAAAAGGCCATTTCTTCCGGAGAGGACTATTCCCTTCTCGTGGAGATCAATGGGGAGCGCCGCAACACCCACTTCACTCCCCTGACTTACAGCGACTGGTATTTGGTCTCCGTCCTGCCCTACAGCCTGCTGTATGAGCCCACCTACAGTCTGGTCAATCAGAGTGTCCTCTCCACTCTGCTCGGGTGCGGCCTGGTACTGCTGGTGCTGCTGACTCTCTTCTTTTTCTACTTCCGCTTTTCAAAGCGCCAGATGATCGCTCTGGCGGAGGCCAGGGCGGCGGCGGAGCATGCCAACCGCGCCAAGAGCGAGTTCCTGTCCAATATGAGCCACGATATCCG
>CDZV01051282.1_pt1 | contig 80519 bp, 96 predicted proteins | sample 554851 | NCBI WGS metagenome assembly CDZV01 (sample SAMEA3182090, study PRJEB8094) | gut metagenome | biome: human; feature: gut; material: Stool; isolation source: human stools | place: Canada | collected 2013-03-12
GTATAAGGACGGATGAGTTTGTGCCGGATGCCTGGTTTAGCGGCGGCAGCTTCAAACAGGGTGGGAAGGTCCCACTTGCTGTTGGGAAAGCGGTTGGTGAACTCAAAACCGTTATCCGTTTGGACGCACTCCACCCGGATGCCTCGGCAGGCATACCACTTCCGCAACTTTTTCAGGAAATCGGCGGAGGAGTAAGTCGTTTGCTCGGGGTAGGAAGCCGGGAAGCGCAGGCGGGTGAACTCGCCAATAGCCGTATATTGGAACAGGCGAAGCTCCTGGTCTGCAATACGCCTGCGGGGCACTACTTTCACATCCACCTGGACCCGCTGGCCGGGATAGGTCATCTGCTCGTAAGGCTTGGGTTTGTATGCGTTTTTCTTCTCGGCCTGCGGGAACAGTCCCAGCTTGCGCATGACCCGGAACAAGCTCTCCGGGCGGCGGGTATAGCCCCGCTGCCGCAGGCGGTGCCACAGTTCCACCATACCTAACTTGGGGTTTCTGCGGCGCATATCCCGGATCAGCTTCAGATCCGCCTCTGTGTGCTGATTGGGATGGCTGTGCGGGCGTCTGGACGGGCAGGCCAGGGACTGCACCGTCCCGTCCCAGCGGGTCTTCCAGAAGTAGATGTATGACCGGCTCTTGTTGTACTTCCGGCTGGCGCGGCTGACCCCGTAGTTCTCCGCGTATTTCATCAGGGATTGCCGATACGCCATGTCTTGTGTTATACGCTTGCTCATGAAGGATATGACCCCCTCTCATCAAGTTGTTGTGTGGTAACTCAACTTTATCCGATGAGGCCATTTCCTTCATCCTTTTTTATTCATCTGTCCAATATGTATTGTACTCTTACATGTATCAAACAGGAGCATGCAAAAAGTCAAGAATAAATTACAATAAACTTGTAAAGTTGTATGAACGCATAAAATGAGCCGTGCTATTTGCGGCTTGTTTTGTGCGTTTTTCTGCATTTGGGCATGACAACAGCGCCGGTGGCCTCCGTGGGCTCCGGCGTTCAGCTTTATTGTGCGGCAGATCAGCAGGCGCTCATGTAGCTCCGCAGGAGGGTGGCCGCTGTCTGCCACCCCAGCACCTCCCGTGGATAGTTGTTCATCCACTCCTCTGCCCGGCGTATTTCTGAGATAGGCACCTCATCAAAGTTGGTGCCCTTGGGGAAAAACCGCCTTATTATCCTGTTCATGTTCTCGTTGCTGCCACGCTCATGTGGTGCGTGCGGGTGGCAGTAGTAAACGGTGGTGCGCTTTCCTTTCCGGCGGCAAGCCTTTTCCATACCATCGTAGTCTTGAAACTCACAGCCATTGTCCACCGTGATGCTCTGAAACATGGGGTAGAAGTCCTTGCCCAGGCGGCGCTCCAGACCGTTGAGCGCCCGGACCACGCTGGCGGCGGTATGGTCTGGCACCGGGAGGATGATGCCCGCCCTGGTGAGCCGTTCCGTGAGCACCACCAGCGCCCGGCTGGAGCCCACGGTGCCCATCACGCTGTCCATCTCCCAGTGGCCAAAAGTAGTGCGGGAGTTAATGATGGGGTCACGCTTATCAATGCGGGGGCCTTTGGCAGCTCTGGCGGCGTTCCGTTGTTCACCGTATTTCTCGCCATAGTGGCGGCGGCCCTTTTCGTGCAGGTGCTCCGGGTTGAGGACCAGGAACACATCACCCCGGTAGATGTAATTGTAGAGCGTGGCCTCACAGACCGTGGTGTCAAACTGGGGCGGCTTTGCCTTGAGCTCTGCCAACAAAGCTGCGGGAGAATAGTGCTCCTCCACAATTTTCTGCTCCACATAGTTTGCAAAGTCAATGTCATTGCCAATCTTGAGGTCCGGCCCCTTGGCCCGGAGGTTTTCCTGGTATTTGCGCTCCGCCATCTCCGGGCAGTAGCACCAGATAAACTCATAGTCAGAGGTCATCTGCTGGGTCCAGCCTCGTTTGATTTCGTTGTAGATGGTCTTTTTACACACGCCCAGCGCCTCAGCGATCTTGGCCTTACTGTCACCTACCTTGAGCATCTTTTCAATGACCAGGCGGTCCTCCCATTGCAGTTGATGAAAGCCCTTGTAATTCATGTGATACCCTCCTCAGAATATAAAAAAGCGGCGGGGGGATGAACACCCCGCCAGAAAAGGCTTTACTGCCCGTATCGGGTCAGCAGTTCGGTTGTTTCTCCGTCAGGGAGAATGTCAGCCAATGTGCAGTTGAGAGCCAGGCACAGCTTGAGCAGCGTGGCCAGCTTGGCACCACTCAGGTCTTTTGCGCCCTGCTCATAATACTGGAGCATCCGGCCATTGATGCCAGCGGCAGCGGCAAGCTGGGACTGTGACATCTGCGCCTCCAGGCGCTTGGTTTGCAGTTTAGAATGGGTCATAGAGCAGCACCTCCGTTTAATGTACTCTGATTATACACCAAAAGGTGTATGAAGTCAAGAACAAAAAAGCGGCCCACGAAAAGTGAGCCGCTGTGTCAGTCTTTGCAGTTTTTGAGCCTTTCGGCCAGCTCTGCCAGCACCGCAACATCACGGTCTGCCAGGCCAGTGACATCCACCGTGGTGAGCCGTTCCAGCCCCAGCAGGTAGTCCGTGGACACGCCAAACACCTTGGCCAGGTCCACCAGGCACGCCGGTGATGGCATAGAGAGCCCCTGCTCCCAAGAGTTCACGCCGTTTCTGGTGATGCCCAGCCGCCGGGAAAGTTCCGCTTGGCTCCAGCCCCTTGCCTCACGCAGGGCTTTGATTTTCTCAGCGATCAACTGCACCGCCTCCTCTCACAAATAATTATAGTTTGCACATTTGGTATGTCATTATCAATAAAGGCTCCAATACTTGACACGCAGACAGGGTGCAAACTATAATGGAGAAAAGTCAAGAATAAACAGAAAAGGACGGTGAGCTGGGTGTATATTCGCTATACAACGGAGAGCAGCCGCAGGTGGTCAGTCACGCCGGATGAGGAGGCTTTCTTGGCAGCTCTGGAGGCGGCACTGCGTCAGGGGCATAAAAGCGTAGCATTGACCATCAGCCGCATGGCCAATGGCGCTCTCTCCGTGAGCAGCCCCAGAGCGTACTTGGGAAAAGTCAAATTGCAGGGCCGCAAGACCTGGATGCAGTATATAGTCCGCAATGATGCGAAAAGCATTGAGGGTGCGCCACTGGAGGAGTACATCCACCATCTCAATTTTTGGGTCAGATCAGCATAGGAGGTTTTGACATGTTCGGAAAGAAAAAGGCACCGCTGCCGGAGGGCATCCGGCTCATGCACTATGAGGGCCTGCCCGGCTTTGCCCAGGATGCGCCCTGCTTTATGGAGCAGACGGCGGAGGCGCTGGTGTTCCGCCGGGTGGAGGGCCCCAGCGTGACCCTGCCGCTGGCCAAGGTTGACAGCTTGGACATCATGGATGAGCGCAATTTTGCGGCCAAGTACAGAGGCACCAGTCCAAACACTTCCCGCACCAATGCGGTCAAGTGGTATGCAGTTTTCACCTATGGGGACAAACATGTGGCCGTTTGGTTTTTGGGCGGCAAGGAAAGCAAAGAGCTCTATGCCCTTAAAAAGCAGATAGACAGCACGGGCCAGGACATCACCCTATAACGCAAAAAAGCCGGAGAGGTTTGACCCTCTCCGGCTTTCGTCTTATTCAGCGGTTTCCTGCTCTGCGGCGTGCTCCTCCGGCGGCGTGCCGGAGGTCTTGCTCAAAATCAGGTTTTTCAATTTCATAAATACATCTTTGGCATAGAGCACATAGGCCGTGAGCAGCGCCAGGTTGGAGGCGGTCATCAAGTTCACGGTCTGCCCATCCACCTCAATGGCGATGATGTCCGGGTTGAGGTAGCCCGCCATATAAAAGGCAATAAAACAGGCCGCCACGATGATGCCCTTGATGATGCCGTTGCGGAGTTTTACCTTGTCAAAACTGCCGTCAAAGAGGGCGTTGAGGCTGCCCAGCACGATGTTGACGGCCACCAGGAGCACCAGGCCAACGGCCAGATGGATGATGGAAGTAGTCATAAATTTCCTCCTTTACCCCACCAGCGTGAGGTCCTTGATGTTGACAGCCGCCGTTACCACTCCGTTGATGCCGATGACCACACGGGAGCCGTCAATCTGAATGACGGTGTAGGTGGTGGTGTAGACATAGGAGGCCAGACTGCCGCCGTTGTAGGTCTTGGCTCCCTTGGCCACCTTGACCCTGGAGCCCTTGACGATGGCCGGGACCACTTCCTTGACATCAGCGGCATCCACCCAGCCATAGACGGTGGAGGAGCTGCCGGTGGTCTTGATGAGGTGGTAGGGGTGCTTGCCGGACTTGGCCACAGCGGTGACCTTGGCCTCACCGGGCTTGCAGCTCTTGCCGTTGACGGCCATGGAGCTGATATAGTGCTTGGTGCCCGTAAAGGTCACCACGGAGCCCACAGCAAGCCCAGGAGTGGGCTTTTCATCCTTGCCGGGCGTGGATGCCTCCCCGCCGCCGGAGGGCGCAGAGGTGGCCTTGGAGGCGTACTTGGGCACGCCAAAGCCCCGGATGTAGCGGCCATTGACGGCCAGCTTGCGGTAGCCAACGGCATCACTCATGTTGCCCTCAATGACCTTAATGGTCTTGCCATCGCAGGACACCACAATACCAACATGGTCCGCAGAGCCGGTGTTGTTCGTGGTGGCGTAGTTGCTGCCGTCCTGCCAGTCATAGAAAATGTAGTCACCAGGGCTGGGTACATAGGCATCATTCTCCACCCAGGAGCCCAGCTTTTTGAAAAGGTCAATGTGGCGCTCACATCCGCACTCCGTGGGGATGATGTCCGTGAGGCCGCAGGCGATGGCCACAGCGGATGCAAAGGTGGAGCACCAGGCATCCGTGTATTTCACCGCATAGCCCCTGGCCAGGGGCTTGTGGGAGTTGTAGAGGTCAATGATTTTGCGGTGGGAGCCGTTGGCCTCTTTGCAGCCCAGATAGCTCACCGCAGTGTCCACAACTTTCTGCCGGAGTTCTTTTTCAGTCATTGAGCATGTCCTCCTTTACTCAATCTTTCAGCACGATCTCAGTGGCCCGGAGGGCCGCATCAGCACCGTACTTGTCCGCAAACTTGTTGAGAAAACGCTGGGCGTATTTCGCCCGGTTTTCATTCTTGCTTTTCCAGTAGTAAAAGCCGCCCCAGGCACCATCTGTCACAAAAGAGGTGCCGGTGAGCGCCGCAATGGCTGTGACATCATGGTCCGTGAGCGTCCCCACTATCGTGGTGATGCAGAGGAGGACGGAAATGCAGATGTGCAGCACCAGCATTTTCTTTGAAAACTCCATGCGCCCTCCTCTCCAGCTCAGGCCTGAGAGGCGGGGCGCTTATCGTCCCGGACCTCAAGCTCATGGATGGTATTGACCAGCGCCGTCACGGTGCCATTGCCGCCCAGAGCGTGGTACTCCTTATACATGGCATTGACATTCTCAAGGCCGTGCAGAGTTATCCAGCCACGCTCCTCATAGTGATAATAGGATTGCACGATGCGGTCACGGAGGAGGGCCTGGACCCCCAGCTCTACCGCCTTTTGCCGTGCGTCTGCCTGCTTGTATTTCTTGTAGAGGTAGCCAACGGCGGGGACGGCTACCACAGTGATGATGGTGGAGATGATAGACCAGTAGCTCCTCAGCGTTTCCAGCATCCTTTTTGTCCTCCTGTTGTTCAAAAATGAGAGGGGCACACCACACGGGTGTGCCCCTCCTGCTGGGCTGGGGCTTTAGACCTCAACCTCCAGGTCTGCCAGGATTTCCTCCACCTGCTTACGCAGCAGAGCGGGCACCTGGTCAATGGTCTTGCGGCCCTTGATGATGAGGGTAGCATACACAACAGCCATGTCTTGCACCTCCTTTCTCAACAGAAATAAAGCAAGCCGCAGGCGGAGCTCACGCATCGGCGCTCTCCTCCAGCAGCTTGGCAACAGCGTCACGCAGGTTGGCGGGGACATCATCCAGGGTCTTGAGGCCCTTGCGGATGAGGGCGGCATATACCTTAGCCATTCTCTCCACCTCCTGCCAGCATCTCATAGACCTCCGTGAGGGCCACCTGGGTGTTGGTCAGGTCCTCCTCCGTTGCCTGGAGCCGGGTCTTGAGCTCTTTGTTTTCCTTGGTCAGTTCCTCCAGGGAACGCTTGCGCTCATGCTTTGCCTTGAGGCTTGTGTTGTCATAGTAAACAGCCATTATTCAAAAGCACCTCCGATGTTAGAAATATAGCCGCCGGTGTCGCTGGCTCCACGCTCAACAGAGAGCTTGAAGTTGAACGCAAAGCCGTTGGCGGCGGTCTTATTGGTAAACACATGGTTTGCGCCATTCTTGACATCCGCCGTGGCATCCTCCCAGACGGGGGTGGTGTCCTTGGCGTTGTTGGTGACCAGCACCTCCATGACCGCATCCGCAGGCAGGGTGCCCACGATGTTCATAACCATCACAGAAATGGCATCATCCGCCGCCAGCGGCGCTGCCAGCGTGACAGTGGCCTTGGTCACCTTTTTGGCAAAGGTCACCGTGTAGGCGGCGCTGTCAGCCTTGCCGTCAGAGGCCACCACCTTGAGGGTGTGGGAGCCGTTGAGGATTTTCTGCCAGTTGGCAGCCGTGACAGCTTGGAATGTGTTGACCTGGCCCAGGGTTGCGGTGTAGGTGCGCTTGAGCACATTGTCCAGGTACTCCTTGACCGTCACAGTGTCCCCGTCCACATCGTTGACCGTGTACTGGAAGTTAAAGCCCGCCGTCTTGGTGCCCAGGTTGGAGCCATTGGCCGTGGAGCTGGTGATGGTGGGCGCAGTGTTGACGGACACAGTGCCGTCATCGCTCACAGAGAGGGTGGAGGGGAGAGTGAAAGCGGGGCGGGACCCGTAGGTGTTGGTGCAGTAGTAGTAGCCGACATTGCCATTGGTGCTCAAGTAAACGGCGTGGCCGGTGCCGCCCGTGTACGGGGAGCGTGTCCACTGAACAACGGCGGAGCCGTTCATGTAGGCGATCTGGAGAGAGCTGGCGATTTCCAGCGCCGTGCCCTCCACATTAAACCAGCTTGCCGATCTGTTCAGCTCAGTGGCAGACAGCAGGAAAATGGCCCGCTGGAGCGTGCCAACGGTGTTGTTGCCGTTGCCGGGGGTGTACTTGATTTTTGTGGTGCCGATGACCCCACGGATGTCTGCATCAAGCAGGTTTTTGTAGGTGCCGTTGAGCCAGCTATCAATGGCGCTGGAGGCGTAGGCATTGACATTGGAGCTGTGCCACTGGCGGTTGTCATAGCAGTCCTTGCGGACCACCAGCGTGCGGCCCATGCCGTTGAGGGAGTTCTCATAGTTGTGCTTGGCAACATAGAAGCTCACCAGCTTGCCGTTTTCCTTGAGCTGGATGATACTGCCCACAGCTTTGTTGCCCAGGGTGGTTGTGGCCATAGATCAGATTTCCTCCTTTAGAATATTTTGCACACGGTCCCGCACCTGTTGGCGCAGGGCCCAAGTGTTACCATGTGCGGCGTGGGCATCCCACGCCTGCCAGGATTGCAGGATTTGCTCACGGGTCACCAGGCCCGCCGGGTATTCCTTTTCCCAGTGGCGGAGCTTGGCACGCATCCGCTTGATGCTGCTGTGCCGCAGCTTGCGGATGACCTTGCCGCTCTCCGTCAGGTAGGTGTGAAAGCCCAAAAAGTCAATGCCGTTGCGGATGGGAAAGATTTGGGTTTTCTCATTCAGTTCCAGCCCCAGGCTATCCATGTAGGCCCGTATTTCCCGGAGGCAGAATTGCAGGTATTCCTTGTCCGGGTGGATGAGGAAAAAGTCATCCATGTAGCGGCCATAGTATTGGATGTGGAGCTGTTCCTTGACGAAGTGGTCAAAGTCATCCAGGAACAGGAGGGCAAAGAGCTGTGATGTCTGATACCCCAGCGGCAGGCCGTCAGAGCAGTCAATATAGATGCAAAGCAGGTCATAAACAACAGGCTCAAGGTCCAGCTTTTTGAGCTTTTCCTTGAGCTTGTCATGGTTGATGCTTGCAAAGAAATGGCGGACATCACACTTGAGCACCCAGCCCTCAGCGGTGTGGTGCTTATTCCAGTAGTCCGTGAAAAATCCTTTGAGCCGGTCCAGGCCGAAGTGCAGGCCCTTGTTCTTTTGGGATGCGTAGTTGTCCAGGATGAAACTGCGGGTGATGCGGTCATAGAGGAGATTGTCCACTATGGCGTGCTGGACCACCTTGTCCACAAAAGCGGGTGCCTGCACCAGCCTTTTCTTGGGCTCATAGACATAGAACACACGAAACACGCCGGGTCTGTAAATCTTGGTTTTTAGGATATAGACCAGGTTGACGATGTTCTCAAGCAGGCGCACCTCATAGTGTGCGGTGGCGGCTCTGGAGCGTTTGCCCCGCCGGGCGGCCAGGTATGCCGCATAGATCACCGCAAAGGTGCATATTTCAGAAAATTTCATACAAACGGATGGCCCCCTATCAGTGTTCGGCTGGCCAGCCTCTCCTCATGCGCTGTGTAGGTGCCGCATGATAGGACCAGTAGCCTCGCCACTTTTCTGGAAAGCAGCGGGGCATCAGCGCAATGTGTTTGCCTTGGCCTCACCAAGGCTGGGTATGACCTCCTTTGATGTGATGGATGGCACGGTTTTGGGCTTTGGGCCTACTCAGTCAGGCCTTACCATCAGAGCGGGGCGGGACCCGTTGGTGTTGGTGCAGTTGTTGTTGTTGACATTGCCATTGGTGTTCAAGTAAACGGCGTTGTTGGTGTTGTTCGTGTTCGGGGAGCACAGTGGAAAAATAGGTCATACCCAAATATAACAGCTCTCGGCTGGTATATCCTTTCAGGGGTTGCGGGCCAGGGCCTCAGCAATTTGCTGGGCCATCTGGCCCATTTTGGCAAGCTCCTGGTTGGCCTTTGCCTCACGCAGAGCGGCGGCACGGTTGCTGTCATTGCGTTTCCAGTTGAAAGCCTTTTGACGGACCGGGCGCACCAGCTCTGCCCAGTAGTGGCACTGGTCACCAGAGATGTACTTGCGCTTATAGCTCAGGTTGATGTACTGGTTGAGAGTGTCGCAGAGGACGATGACCTCATCAAGGTCCTTGAGGCGTTCCTCATACTCAGTTTCAAAATAACGGCCATCAGCGGAGTTGCATTTCTGGAGGATGGCGCTGGCCATGCGCTGCATGTCAGCGCACATGTGGAAAGTCTGGCTCTTGGGAAAGTGAGGCTTGCCGTCATCCTTGATTTTCTCAAAGAGCTCCTTTTCCACCATCTGGCCGTTTTCCATCACATAGGCCTTGACCTTGGTGTATTGGGGCTCTTTGACCTTGACCCGCTGGATGGTGTAGTCCAGCAGATTAGTGGCAAGCGGTATGATGTCATAGTTGGGCACTTAAAACTCAATCCTCCCTTGGCTTTCATTCCACACACCAGTGACCACCACGCCGGAGAGGCTGGTGAAAGCCACGCTCCAGGAGTTGCCGGTGACATTGGTGTCATATTTCAGCTCCAGCGTGCGGACACGGGTGGCCAGGCCGGAGAGGTCCGTGGTGTTGGTCTGGACCTGCCCCTCCAGTGTGGTCACTCTGGAGCTCAAAGGAGAAACCAGGGCCTTGACCTTTGCCCAGAGGCGTGCTGTCTGGAGGTCATCAAGGTAGGGCCTTTTTGCCATGTCATTGGCCTCCTTTACTTGCAGATATTATCCAGCTCTGTGTTGGAAATGGCCACAAGGTCCTCCGCAAGCATGTAGGCGGACAAGTCCATCGTACCGGCCAGCACATCCCATGTGGTGCCGTTCCAGGCCACATTGTCACCGGCGTTGACCCCGTGGGCCGCATCGGCATTGACAATGTTCCACACATCGCCTTTCTTGTTGCCGGTGGTGGGCAGGTCTGCATAGGTGTCCTTGGAGCCCTTATATTCAAGGGCGCTGGACATCTTGGCATCCACCTCATCCTTGGTGTAGGCATCTGCAATGCCGTAGCCTGCCAAAGAGGTGGCCGGGCTCTGCTTGCCCGCCGCCAGGTCATAGGCAGCTTTGACGGCGCTGGGCGTGGCGGCCTTGGTGGTGCTGGTGTCATCGGTGGCGCTGGAGAGCTGCACCACGCCTTTCTGGTTGGTAGTGCCGTTCTTGACGGAGATTTTGCCGCCGCTGACATCCACATTGGTGCCAACAGTCACGCCTCCCTTGACGGAGGCGCTGGCATCCGGCAGGGTGTAGTTGTTGGCGTTGGCCTCCACGCCGCCCAGCTTGGCCTTTTCCTCGTTGGTGTAGTCATTGGCACTCAGGCCCTTGCCCTCCACCTTGTCCACCTTAGTGGTGTCAGAGGGGTGCACATGGTCACCACGGGCAAAAGCGGTTTCCGTACCAGCGGCAGCGGTGCCGTCCATCTTGGGCACGGTGCTGGATGCGGCAGCGCCCTCCGGCACATCCTTAGCAGTGATGAAACCGCTGTCATTGGTCAGATCAGAGGTCTTGCTGGGCAGCTTGATGTTGGCAATGGCCGTGGCCACATAGGTCTTGACCTTACCCCACAGGTAAAGTACACCATTTTCATCAAGCGCTTTCTTGCTGTTTGCCATTTTGGCTGTCCTCCTTATATGAGTAGTTTTTCAAGCTCCAGGTTTGTGATGGGCAGGATGTCTGCGTCACTGCCAGGAGCGCCCTGGGGGCCTTGTCGGCCCCTCAAATTGACAGGCTTGGGGTTTTCTTTGTTGCCGTCATTGGTCCAGCTCAGGGTGCACTCATCGCCCTCCACAGAGGGGTAAAAAGTGGTGCCGTCAATTCCTTGCTTGCCGGTGTTGACATACTGCACAGAGCCAAAGCTGGCGTGCATCATGCCGCCGGTGGAGAGCTTGACCGCAATGACCCTGGGCGTGGTTTCAAAGTTTACTGCATAGGTCACATTAGATCACCCCGTCCTTGAATATCTCCCCCACATTGACCCGCATGGGCTCACTGGCAATGGCGTTGTCCAGATTGTCCCGCAGGCGGAGTTGCACCCAGACAGGCTCAAGCTCCGAAAAGAGGAGCGTGTCCTCCTGGGAAAGCGGCAGCGTGATGATGCCGTTTTCTTTGTCATAGGTGACAGCAGTGAGGTCCTTTTCCAGCACAGTTTGCCTGTTCTGCTGAAAAGTGATATACAGGGCAGATATAGTGATTGCCTCCGGCAGCTCAAAGGTCAGCACAGGGTTTGTGCCTCTCCGCATCTTGTTCACCTCCGCATCTTAAAACTCAATTCGGCCAAGTTCCTCATTCCATACGCCGGTGACCACTACATCCGTCAGCGTAACAAAGGTGACCTCAAAGCTGCTGCCGGTGACATTGGTGCCATATTTCAGCTCCAGCGTCTTGAGGCGGCTATCCAGCCCCGTGAGGTCCACACGGATGCTGGCGTGCGCTGTGTCGGAGTTGTTATGCTCATTCACAGCGCCCCCCACCAAAGCGTTGACCTCCGGCTTGGTGTAGACATCGCCCTGCTGCACAGCATTGAGCGCCAGCGCCCGGATGTCGGAGTGGCTGGTGCCGTTGGTGTTGTGCTCTGCCAGGGCGCTCTCCATCTCCGCCCGGCTCACCGTGTCCAGGGCCGGGGTGATGGTGAAACTGACAACGGAAGCATCCGCTACCACGATGTGCATAATCATGGTGAGCTTGCCGGACACGCCGCCATCCGTGGACACCTTTTCTGTGTCGGGGGTGTTGCAGATGGCAATGAGCGTGCCGTCATCGTCAAAGAGGCCCATCTCACGGATGGTGAAACCACCCACGCTGTCATCAATGGTGATTTTCACATCAATCATGTTGGCGTTGGTGGTGCTGACTGCGGCGCTGGCCACATCGCCCTCCCACTTTTTGCCCCGGAGGGCGGTCTGGGCCACGGTGGGCTCATAATACTCACCGCCGCCGTCACCGGCAGCAGCAGTCTTGATGTTGACCTTGCCGCCGTTCAAGATGCACTTGGCGATTAGCGCAGCGCCCGCCGTGGTGATAACGGTGCCATAGTTTTTGGTTTCATTGGGCATAGTGCTTTTTCCTCCTATTCTTGTGGGTAAATCTCCACAGTGTTGTGATACTCCAGAGCACCCACAGCAATGGACTTGCCGGTGCTTTCCATCTCATGGACCATCATGGGCCAGATGTTGACCTCATCCTCATACTCGGTGTAAACGCCGCAGGTGATGGTGCCGTATGACTGCAAAAAAGATGTCATCAGCACCCGCATGTTGGCCGGGCGCACCATGAGGAGCATGTCCAGGATTTCCGCCGCCAGGGCATCCGCATCCGGCAGGACGGTGTAGTCAAGCTGAATGTTGATGGTGTAGTCCACAATGCTCTCCTCATGCCCCAGCTCACCGCAGAGGCCGGTGAGCCAGTTCTTGAGCCAGGGCAGAGTGTAGGGCATCTCCAAGTTCCACAGGGCCTTGATGCGTGCCTTGCGGACCTCCAGCGTGTCCGTGTCTTTGGGGCGGATATTCAGCTCACGCTCCCACACGGCCACGCCGCTGGCCGTTGCCGTGTCCAGGAATTGATTGGCAAGGACCAGGGCCAGAGCGTCCCACGCAATGGAGATTTCCGGCTCATTGGCGGCATTGATGGCTTGAAACTCAAGCACCTCACGGAGCACCGGGGGGAGGTAGTCAAGGAGCTTTCTATCCATTGATGTCCCCCCTCACCGGGATGCTGTCTGCACCCAGCACAAGGTTTTCCTCCTTGCCGTTGATCTGCGTGTCAGCAATGTCCGTTATCATGTCGGAGCACTCGGAGAGGATGCGGCTTTCAATCTGAGAGATGCGGATGGTCAAGTGGTCCGAAGTGGCCCAGGTGCCTGCCAGCTCTGCAAAATAGTCGTCAATGACGGCCTCCACATAGCTTTTGATGGCCTCCCAGTTCCAGCCGGAGGCATAGGTCAGATTGAGCGTGATGCTCACCGGCACCGGCTCCACGCCAGTCACATGGACCACATGGCCGATGGGGGCAAGTCCCAGACCCTCCCCGGCGTTCTCGGTGGGGTCCACCGCCGTCTGCACCTCATCAATGAGGGTTTCAGAGGGGGCGGTGTTATTGGATGCCAGCAGCACCAGCTTGACGGTGCCGCCCACCGTCAGCTTTTTGTTGAGCGCCGCCGTGTAGACGGCGGTGAGCCAGGCCGCCACGGGCTCACTGAGCCCCGCAATGGCGCTGGTGTACCAGGCTGTGACAGTAGCATCCGGGATGAGCGTGGACGGCGCAATGTCCCCGTTCCAGACCGGGTGCACCTTGACGGCGGAGATGCCAGGCATGGCTTTCACCTTTTCGATGTAGTCAGCCTGGTTGCCGCCAAAGGCCTGGGACTTGAAGCTGTCAAGGACACGCTGGCGGAAAACCTCCGTGTCCTCCTCATCATCTCCGGGGATTAGCAGCTCCACCAGCTCTGCATGGGTCAGCCCGTCCACATACTCAATGGGGATGAGCTGGCCGGTGTAGCCGTTGGCATGGGCCCCTGCTGTTTCGCAGGTGACCCGGTGGCTCAGGCCGGTGGCGGTGTCCTCAGAGGTGTCCATGCGGGCCGTCACCACAAAGTTTAGGTCCTCGCAGGAGAAACGGGTGCCCACCGGCACCTCAATGTTAAACTCCGCCCGGAACACTGCGGCGCTGGGCGGGTAGGGGCTCATGTTACGGTCAGCGGCCCGCTTGATGAGATATTCACGGGGCGCTGTTGCCAGGTATGTGGCGGTGAAAACGAAGTCCAGCCCAATGTAGAGCTGGGCCAGCTCCGCCATGGACGGAGCCACACCGTTCATCACCATGGAGCCCTCCCGCTTGTCGATGCCGGAGGACACCCTGGCCAAGGCGCTGGCCAGCAGCGCCTCATAGGTCTTGGTTTCAAACATGGTTAAATCTCAACCTCCTTTGTGGCCTCCAGCTCTCCATAAATGGTGTAGACGGTAAAGCGGACCAGCACGGACTTTCTGCCGGTTTCAAAGGTCCAGTCATCCACGCCGGTGATGCGGTCATCCTGCATCAGGGCATCCGTGATGCGCCTTTTCATCTCACTCATGGCGTAGTCCATAGGTTGGCCGATCAGGTCAACCAGCTCGGAGCCATAATTGCGGGAATAGATGGGATAGGCGTAGCGCTCCACATTGAGGATGAGATAAACCGCTTGGCGCAGGGCCTCCCGCTTGTCGGTCATGCCCGCCACCCGCTGCCCCTCAATGTCCAGCTTGTGAGTATAGCTGGGCTGCTCCTCCAGCTCAAAGCCGATGAGGTCAAGGTTTTCTCCAGTTGTCGGTAGCGTTCCCATCAAGGTGCCTCCCATCTGTCCAGGACAATGTATTTTTGCCCGCCATCGCAGGAGATGAGGATGACCTTTTCCCCTGCCTTGAGGGCCAGGTGTACCTTAAAGGTTTTCCTGCCCTTGTAGGCGTGCTGGTGGGCGGCAAAAGCAGCCTCTCCGCTGCCGCCGCTTTGGCTTTCCGTCTGGTGGTCCACCGTCATGTCCACATTGAAGTCCCGGACATTGTTGGTGAGGATGAGCTGGGCCTCCGTCAAGGTCTTTTTCTGGTCCACCTGGATTTTCAGCGGGGAGGCGGATGTCACAGTGCCAAAGCTCACGGCCATGGGGCCGTCCGCCTTGACCGCCTCCACCGCCGCCTGTTTCACAGCACGGACCAGCTCATTGATGTCAAGCGACAAATGTACCACCTCGCATTTTGAGCTCCATGAGGTGCTGCCCATCGTTGAATGTGTGCTTGACCTGTTCGGCCATGAGGTAGTTGGACACATTGATGTCACCCAGGCCCAGCATGACCACCAGCAGCGTGCCCGCCCTCACACGGATGTCACCAAGGACATCCTGGAGCTTGAGGGTGCGGGTCTTGGTGTTGTAGAGGTCCAGGAGAGCGTCCGCCATCGCCTTGGCGTTGGCCTTGCTGTCCAGTTTCTCATAATATTGCAGGACACCCCATTGATTGATGTGGGAGCCGTCCTGGGCAATATAGATTTCCCGCTTGCCGGTTTCCTTGTTCTCATAGGAGAGCTTGATTTTGTCATAGGTCTGGGTGGCAATGGAGCTCTTATAGTCGTAGTCACCGGCGGTGTCCTCATCCACAAGCATGTTGAGTTTCATGTTGCCCAGGCTCTTGAGGGTCAACTTTCCAACATTGTCATAGAGCACATACATCTGCCCGGTGGCCTTTAGGGTTTCGTCCAGGGCGTTTTGGATGATGTCAAACAGGGTTTGATTGTCCTCCACACGGCTGGCGATCTTGTAGCCCGTGTCCTCAAGCTCTCCCACATTGAGCTGGAAGTCCTCCGCCACCATTTTGATGACCTCGGAGGCCGTCTTGTTGGTGTAGACATAGGTATCTTTATTCTTGAGGTAATAAAGCTGGTCATACACCACGCACTTGATGACATTGGGGTTGTTGCCCTTGCGGGATTTCTCAAAGACAAAGCCATAAAAGACGGGGGTGCCGTCCACGGAAAAACGGCAGGGGTCCCCCTCTTGAAAGCTCAGGCCTGGGGTCTTTACCACCTCAAAGGTGAGCTTGCCCGGCTGGCCTTTGCGTTCCCACTCAATGGTGACACCCTCCACCGTGGGTGGGTACATGATATTGCTACCATGTTGTATCAGCAGCTCATAGCTCATGGGATGGTGAGCACCTGCCCAGGATAGATGAGGTTGGGGTTGCTGATTTTGTCCGTGTTGGCCCCATAGATTTTGGTGTACTGGGCCCCAGCGCCATAATACTTGGCGGAGATGGCCCAGAGGGTGTCACCCTTTTTCACGGTGTAGGTCTTAGCGGAGGGGGCCGTGCTGGCATCCCGCTCCTTTTCCACGGTCACGGTCTGCTTGCCCGTGTCGGTGCTGGGCTGTTCGACCTTGGCCGTTTTCGTGCCGTAGGAGCGCCATTGCTTGAGGTTGATGTCCACGCTGACATCCAGGCCCTCCTTGGCATCCTCCGTGATGTTGTAGTCCTCCACGCTCACGGTCATGTTAGTGTCGAACAGCCGCCGTCCATCCGGGGAGCGCCGCACCAAAATAAACTGGGTGGTGCCCTTGGAGGTCTTGAGCCGTTCCAACACGCCCATGTAGTAGGACGGGGACCGGCTGCCGGTGAGCATTGAGAGCGTCACCGGCAGCACGATCTCACTCAGCCCAGGGGTGCGGAGGAAATTGATCTCACCCTCATTGAGCAGCGTGAGCGTCTTATTTTTGCCCTTGATTTTTACGGTCAGCTTGGCGGGAGTGGGCCACTCCACGCCGCCCAAGTAGCAGGAATAACTCATGCGTGCACCCCCTCAGCAGCGGTGACCAGCGCCTCAGTAAAGCCCTCGGTGAGCTGGCTGATAACGCCGTCCAGATCAGCACTGCCGTCAATTCTGTTGGTCATGCCGGTCATGTCAATCTTGACCTCTGCGGTGGTGAAACGGTTGATTGCATCCCTTTCTGCGATGTCCCGCAGGTATTCAAGCTGTTCCTCTGTCACAGCCAGAGCATCAGCGGTCTTGCCGGTATTGTCAGCGGTCAGCCCGGTGTTGTCAGCAATGCTGCTCAGGTCAAAACCGCTGCCAAGGTCCGTGCCGCCGGTGCCGCCTCCGCCGAAGTCAAAGAAACTGCTCACCTTATCAGCCACACCGTCACCCCACGATGCACCGGCCTTGAAAGCATCAGAGGCCCAGCCATCCGTGAATGTGTCAAAGGTGTTGTAGCCTTTGGTGAAAGCGTCCCCAATGTTCTGGTACTCCTCAACACTGCCATAGGCCTCCGCCGATTTTGCGGCGTATTCATCCGCCTTTGCGGAAATGCCGGAGTAGTCAAACTCGACAAAGGGCAGCTTGTTCAAAGCCGCACAAATGCCCTCTACAACGGTGAGGGCGGTAGACAGCAGGCCGTAAAACCAGCCTTGCACATTGGAGATGACATTGTGGAAAGCGGTGCCGATGTTGGAGCAGCAGGCACCCAGAGCGTTCCAGATGCCAATGGCCACATTGGCCACCACAAGCATGGCATTCCACACGGCTTGAATGGCCACATTGATGCCACCGGTGATAACTCCAAAGCCCGTGGCCGCCACGCCGGTGGTCTTAGCAATCCAGTTGCACAGGGCGATGATGCCCGCCACAAGGGCGATGACCCCCACCACTATCCAGGTGATGGGGCAGGCCAGCAGGGCCGCATTGAGGCCGTACTGTGCCGCCGTAGCGGCAAAGGTTGCCCCAGTGCTCATCATCTCTGCCGCCGCTTTCACGCCAGCAGAGAGCGCCACAGCGCCATTGATGGCCTGAGTGATGAGCGCCACGGCGTTGTAGGCCACAAGTGCAGCCACAAGGCCCCAGGCAATAGGCTCAATCACAGACCAGTTATCAACCACGGCAGAGCCGATGTTGACGAACACATCAAGGATGCCGGAGGCAAGGGCCGTGATGGTGGCCAAGGCGTTCAAGGCTCCGTCCACCACCGTGCTGAATTGCTCACTGTTGGCCAGCTTGTTGAGCTTGTTGAGAACGGGGTCCAATGTTTGGAGCGCCCGGTTTTGCATGTTGGTCCAGATTTGCGCCCAGGTCATGGGCATACTCTCAAACTTGGCGTTGGTTTCATCTGCCACAGAGAAAAGGGCGTTTTTGACCACCTCGGCGGTGACCTGGCCCTCCTGGGCATATTGCTTGATGGAGCCCTCTGCAATGCCCATGTACTGCTCAATGGCTCTGGCGATGCCGGGCGCATTTTCAAGGATGGAGTTTAGCTCCTCGCCTCTCAGAGCGCCTGCCGCCATTGCCTGGGTGAGCTGGAGCATGGCCGCCGCCTGCCCTTGGGCGGATGCGCCGCCAATGGTAAACTGGCGGTTGACCTGCTCCATAAAAGCAATGAGCTCATCATTGGAGCTGAAAGCGGCTCCAGCGTTTGCGCCCATGCTGGCAATAGCAGATGCCGTGTCAAGGTAGGCAGCTCTGGAGCGCTGGGCAGAGGCCATGATTTTGGCCTCCAGCTCATCCACGCTGCCGCCGTCATCCACAAGGAAAGACAGGCGGGCGGTGGTGCTGGTCATCTGGTCAGAGAGGCCGATGAGCTTATTGAGCCCGGCACCGGCGGCCAGTGTGGCCACCAGGGTCTTGACCTTGCCCAGCATACCATCTGCCAGGGAGCCACCGGTGCGGAGGCCTCGGTTGAGGTTTTCCTCCTGCTCTGCGGCTCTGCGGTAGCCGTCCGCCATATCCTGGATTTCGGCATTTGCTCCCACAAGCTGGGAGCGTGCTTGTGCAATCTGGGCGGCATCAACAGCTCTGCCAGAGGCACGCTGGACCTGCTCAAAGGCGTTGAGCGTAGTGTCAAGTGCGGAGGTTATCCTCTTGAGCACGGCGCTCATCCCGTCATTGAGGACCATTTGCGATCTGATAGTTGCCATAGTTTCACCACCTTGGGAAAAGCTCCCGCCCTGTATCGCTCAGGGCGGGAGCCTTATTTGCGTTTTGCTTTGTTCTTGAGTTCCGCCTCTTTTTTCCGCTCCGCCGCACAGCGGGCATCAATAGAGGCGATGACAAAAGCACGCTCCTTGACGGGCAGGCTCAAAAACTTGGACGGCTCCCAGCCAAACTTTTGCAGACAGAAGTGTGCATAGCTGGCCTCTGGGTCACCGTCCTCTATTAGTTTTTTGCCTCATCAACCAGCTCATTCTCAGTCTTGAAACCGTTGAGCTGGAAAACTTCCGTCACATAGTCATCAAACTCACCGCCGATGAGCAGCTTGCCCAGCAGCTCCTCCGGCTTGGCAACACCCCAGTCATTCTGGAGCTCTGCGTTGCTCAGGTCCGGGAACACCGTGCAGCGGGCGCACACCTTGGCCTGGAAAGCGTAGCTATCAAGCTGCTGGGTGTACTGGCCCTTTTTGCCGGGCACCGGCACCTGCCGGACGCAGGAGTTGCGGATGCGGGCGTATTCATCAGCGGAGATGCAGCAGATTTCCCACAACATGGGCTTGCCATCCTCCCCCTTGAAACGGGGGGAGGCGGCAAACTTGTAGTTTTCGATCTGCTCAACATTGGCGTGCATAAATGCGGACAGGTTACTCATGGATGATTTCCTCCTTTAGTTGGCCGCCCTTACATATAGGACGGGTTGGTGTGCTTTTCGGGGCGGGTGAAGCTGTCGCAGTAGCCCTCAAGGGTCTGCTCCACAAAGTCACCCTCTGCGTTGAACATGGACAGCAGCACATCACCATCCAGCACGCAGTTGTTGTAAATCTTGGTGCTCCGGCCAACGGAGGTGGCGGGGTCATCGTTGGAGGTCTGGATGTCAAAGGTAGGCATCACACCCGTCTTGATGAAGTCCTCAACCACCTGGTCAAAGATTTCCGTGCACTTATAGACCGTCATGGAGAAAGCCAGGGCAATGGTTTGGGCCTTGTGGCCGATCACGGGATTGCCCAGACGGTAAACTTCCTTGGTGTTGATGGAGGCCTTGCCCTCAAACTCCTTGGCCATCAGCATGGAGTAGCGGGTGCCGTTCAGCGTCACGAAGCACTCAGCAAAGTTGGCGCTCACGGCATCCTGGGTGTTCATAGAGATTTTGTCAGCCATGTGTCACAATCCTCCTTTACTGAATGATAACGCTCATGTAGAGCTGGGCCATGGCGTTGATGATGTTGAGGCCGTTGATGGTCAGCAGCACTGCCTTTTTCTTGTCACCCTGCTCACAGGTCACCGTGTCGGGGTCAAAGTTCTCAACAGCACGGATTTTCTCAAGCTCCTGGATGAGCTTGACCACATCGCCCCACAGGGAGGCACGGCCAGAGGCATCATTGGGCACGGTGCCCACATAGCGGGTGTTGAACAGCACCGCCGTGTCATTGGCGATCTGGTCACACACACGGATGGTCTGGTTGGACTGGAAAACCTCTCCCTTGGTGTCGGAGAGGGTCAGCAGGGTGTTGATGTCCTCCAGCACACGGGTGACCCCGTTGACATTGTGGAACATAAACTTGCCTGCCTTGAGGGCCGCCTCAAGCGCTGCCTGGGTGTATTCGGTGTCCAGAATGAGCTCACCGTCATACTTGGCGTTGGTGAGGGACTTGTTGACGGCCACGCCAGCGTGTGCGCCAGTAGCCCAGTAGACCACCGCCTGGGTGTCCACATCGGCAATGGTGGCGTGGGTGGCAGTGTTCCACACACCAATCACGCCCTCATAGTCAGCGCTGGGTTTCCAGGCCACAAGCTGGAATTTGGCACCCACCTCATCCCTCATGCGCTGGGTGTACTTGACATACAGATTGACCACGGTGCTCTCCGTGGCCGGGCAGCACAGGGTGTTGAAAGCATAGGCCTCCAGCTTATCCAGGAAAGCCTGGTGGTCCTCGCCGGTGACTGCCGCATCATCAGCGCCGCCGGTCAGCTTGGTGCCCGCAGTGGCCTCCAGCGTGGCGCTGGTCTTGAAAACCACATAGTCATTGGCCACCAGATCAGTGGCCGCCTTGACCGTCTGGGTGTCAACACACTGGCCGTCCAGGTAGGTGCTCACATCCCATGCGCTGGTGTCATCGACATTGGAGGCGATGACAATAGAGAGGTCATTGCCACGCACACCGGGGTACTTGGCATCCGCATAGGTGCAGCTTGCCTTTTCGCCGTTGCCCAGCCGCCAGCAGTAGACGGTGGTGGCGTGCTGGAAAATCTCACGCAGGGCCAGCAGCTTGGGGTGGTCATACCCGTAGCCAAAAATGGCCTTGCTGTTCTTCTGAAACTCACCAGAGGTGACGGGGAAAACCTCACCCTCCGGGCCCCAGCTCAGAACAAAGGGCGCTGCCGCATAGCCTCTGTCAGACAGAGTGGCGGATGCCTTTGCCACGCTGGAGAAATTGATGTAGCTGCCGGGCAGGACCTTGTTCTGGGTCAGCCAGTTACCTCCGCCAAGAGCCATTTATCTCACCTTGCCTTTCATAAACTTTTCAATCAGCGCATCCACCTCATTCAAGGTGTAGGTCTTGCCATCCTCCAGCAGTGCGCCGATCAGGTCCCGCCGGTGGACATATCTCTGAGAGGCCACCAACTGCGCCTTGGTAAAGGCGGCGGCATTGGCCTCCGTGGTCCGGGTTTTTGCCATTGGCTTATCCCTCCTCATTGATTTTGAGAGTTTCCATGTTCTCCTGCTCCAGCGGGACACGGACGAAGTGGTCATAGCTCAAAAGCACATGCAGGACATCCTCCGCCAGCGTCCACTCACAGCCGGTGGCGTGGATGATGTCCCCCTCCGGGGTTGTGATGCTTCCCAGGACAAAGGACAGCCGGTGTGCCATACCATAGCACTCCGCATCCCCGGCCTTGGGGTAGTAAATCACATCCACCGTGGGTGTCCGCTTGTACCTCTGGCCCACCTCTTTGGCGTGACCGGCACCGGGCATGATGACATTAAAATCTCCGGGCTTGAGCCCTTGCTTGACATTCCCGCCATGCACTTGGGCGGCAGGAAAAGCGGCGTGGAGCGCAAGGCTCACGCCGTCATAGATGCTGTTGAAATTGATTTCAGCCATTGAATACCTCCCGCAGCAGGGCCTCCAGTTTTCTCTCAATCACGCCCGGCGCAAGCCTCTCAAGGTCCTGCTCGGACAGGGTGAGGAAATACTGGCCCGGCACCCAGCCGTCACCGCCCCGTGTTCGGTGGCCAAACTCAACATAGCTTGCGTATTCCACAGGGTTGATGACCTCAATGGTGTAGGCGTTGCCGGACTTTCTGACTGGCAGTGCCTCAGCGTAGGCTTTCGCATCATTGCTGCCGCCTCTGCTGGCGGCATCCGCTTGGGTTTTGGATGTCCAGCCCCGGCGCAGGGTGCCGCCCTTTTTGCCACTGGATTTTGGGTACTGCCCCACAGGTGTGCGGGGGATGACCAGCGCCAGCAGGCGGGCGGCCAACTCCTTTGACACCTCCGTGCAGAAACGGTCCATGTCCATGCTCTGGAGCGTGGCCAGACTGTCACAGAGGCGCTGGAGCTGCTTATAATCGCAGTTTCCCCAGTTCATCAGGCCCACTCCTTGAAAAGCTCCAGCGGCACCTCTTGGTGGCAGCTATACACTGCGCTCTTGCCGCTCCGTTCATAGTCACGGGTCATGCCGTTCTGGGTCACTGTGATTTTAGACCCCTCCGGGATGTCCACGGAGGGGTCAATGTAGAGCACCACGCTTTGGGCCACCTGGGCGGCCTCCTCGTTGGGCTCTGTACTCACCACAGACTTGTGGGAAATGCGGCAGCGGATGTCTGCCGCCAGGATGCGCTCCTGGGGCTCCGTGCGGCCATTGGCGGGATTGAGCACCCCGTCCAGCACGGTGATGGTTGCTTTGCCCACCCAGAGGCTCTGCACGGCCTTTTTGTGGGCGGGGCTCCCCACTACCATCTCATCCTCCGAAAAGCCGCCAGCGTACTCTCAGGCGGGCGCATGAGCCCTGCAAGCAGGGCATCAAAGCGGGCCTCAGCGCTGCTGGCTCCATCACTGGCTCCAGCAAAGGTGATGGCCACATCACCCTCCGTGATGCTCTTGGCCGGGGCGGAGAAGTCAAAGCCCTCCAGCCCGTCCAGACCACCGGCGGCTTTCTTATCATAGAGGAATTGCCCGGCCACCATATCCACATGGACATAGAAAAGGCCATCCGGCAGCACCCTTTGATTGATGTCTGCCAGGATGTCCTTTTCACACTTGTCTATGAGGAAATTGAGGCCGGTTTCGTCATTGTCCGTGACGGTGTAGCCCAGCATGGCCAGCCGGGACACCACGGCCTCATACACGGTCATGGTTTAGCCTCTGGACTTGATGCGGGCGATGGGGATAACCTTGTGGTTGATGTAGGAGCGCTGGCTCTCAGTGGCCTCACCAGAGTGGACCAGAGCCCAGTTGGCACCATCGGACAGCTCCGCATCCGTGGGAGAGAGGGTGGTCTGGCTGGTCTTTTCGTAGGAGATGCCCTTGGGGGCAAACACCTTGCGCTGGCGGGTGTAGAGGGTGTCCTGGCCGCCGTTCTTGGCGGGGTCACGGGACATCTCATAGGGCACCTTAGCACCCAGGTCCTCAAAGTTGATGGAGCCCTCACCCAGGACATAGCTGGTGTATTCCTCACCGGCAGGGACATCCACCTCATAATAGGTGGCAATGTTGTCCACGCTGGGGGAGGCCACAGCGTTGTACTTGGTGCCGCTCTTGGTGTAGTAGGTCTTGCCGGGCACCAGGGCGGTGTCAGAGGTCAGCTTGTAGGTGGCGGCAACAGCCTCAACAGGCATCCCGTCATCCACAATGACCAGCTTGCCGTTCCAGGTGTAGAGGGTCAGGTCACGGGTCACGCCGTCCTTATCGGTGTACTTGAGGGCGGTGAGCAGGTTGAGGTTTTCCAGGTTGGTGGCCGGAACAGAGTGCATGAAAATCATGGCAAACTTTTTCTTGTGGTCACCGCAGGCCTGGGCAGTGGCGCTGTTGAGGGTGGAGGCCTCCAGGTTGCCGTTGACAGAGTAGGTGTGCTTGGTGACAAACTCACCGCTCTTGCCGCCGGTCATGGAGAAAACGCCCTTGAGGACCGCCAGGATGGTGTCCTGGTCAATGTCCTGCCAGTAGTCCGCCACCTGCTGGGCCACATTGTTCATAAAGTCCACGCCGCCGGTGATGTCAAAGGAGAAGTCCTTTTCCACCCACGCCTTAGCACGGCCAATGACCACCACGCCCTGCTCAAAGGTCTTGGTGGAGGTGGCGGTGATGTCAGTCTGGCCGTCATAGTTCACGGCCTCACCGTCCAGCAGGCCACGCACGGCCACACGGGCGTAGCCGGTGCCGTTCTGGGTGCCCAGCACCGCACGGATGTCCGGGTTGCCCACCAGGACCTTGGACTTGCGGATTTCGTTGAGGCGGGTGCGGGGGATGCGGTCCATGATGTACTTGAAAGCCTCAGGGTTGAAAGATTTTGCGTCAAACTTAGCGTTAGGCATAATTCAATACTTCCTTTCTTGAAATGATTGTGTTGTTGGGGTTATTCCAGCTTTGCGTCAGGGTTTTTGGCCATGTACTCGGTCAGCTCGGAGTAGGACATCTCAGACAGCTTTTTGGTGCTGCCGGGCTTGCCCCCGTCCCCGTTCTCGCCGGGTTTCCAGCCGCTATACTTGGGCGCATCTCCAAACATAAAGTCAGTAGCAGCGTCCTTTTTCATCGCCTCGACCTTGGCCCCCAGGGTGACGGTTTCGCCGTTCTCCTTAGAGGTGACCTTGCCATCCACCACCTTGGCATCCTTGAGGAAGTCCGCCAGCATCGCACGGACGGCGATGTTGTTCTTGGACCCGGCAGCGGTGAGCTCCGCATCCACCGCAGCAGTCAGCTTGACCGTGGCCAGCTCCTTATCATAGGCGGCTTTCTGGTCCTTGTTCTGCTGGGTGAGCGTGTCGATCTGCTTTTGCAGTTCAGCATTGTCACCGGCGGACTTTTTCAGCTCGGAGAGCTGAGTGTCACGGGTCTTGATACCCTCACGGAGCTGCTTGACCTCGGTTTCCAGCTCTGTGACCTTGGCAGTCTTTGTGTTGAAGTCGGTGCGGGCCACAAAGCCCTTGCCGATCTCCTGAGAAACTGCCGTGTCAATTTCGGGGGTGTACGCATCCCCCAATACGGTTTTCAGCCATTCCAACATGATTGTTACCTCCTTGCATGTCTGCTGTCCTTTTTATCCGGCCAGTCCCGGTGTTGCAGTGCCCATCTTGTAGTCCGCCGGGCCAGCGGTATTTGGGTATGAAAAAAGCACCGTGCATTTTCAGCACGATGCTTTTAACATCAAAAGGGGTTATTCCTCGGAGCTCTCCAGATCAGTGTGGTAGGAGCACTTGAGGCACCGCTCACGCTGTTCCTCGCTCCAGTCGATGCCGCCAGGCAGCACAGAGGGGTTGAGCAGGCGGTCTGCGACATCGCAGATGACCATGCAGTCTGTGCCGTTGACTTGGGCGGCCTTTACTGGGCAATACACTGTTTTCACTCAAACACCTCCATGATTTCCTTTGTCTTGGGGTCAAAGTCGCTTTTGGAAAAAGCGGTGTTGATTTTCCCGCTTTCGTCATCCATATAGGCGGCACCCTCAAAAGAGTAGTAATTGGTGTGGTATCCATCCCAGCGCTTGCGGGTGATGGAGCACTTAGCCTGCCGGATGTAGCCCTTGGCATCCTCCAGCGTGCAGCCGTGATGCGTGCCGTGGGCATCCTTGAAAACCAGCTCATCAACCTCAATGGGCTTGGCGGGCACCCGGACAGAACCGGGCACGCCGGTTGCCTTTACGGCCTCATAGGCCTTGTAGTCAGCCTTGGAGGCCTCCGGCACACGGCCCTTGTAGGAATAGAGCCCGGCCAGGTCTTTGTATTCGGCAGCGTGGTCATATTTCAATGCTTGGAAGTCCTTGAAATAGCGGGGCGCATCCGCACCCAGGCGCTCCCTGTACTTTTCAAACTGGGCTCTGTCAGTAGTTTCATTATAATTGATTTTCCGCATCTTATCAACAGTTCCTTGACCGTGGAGGGCATCCTGCTGGGCTTTCCATTGGTCATAGGTCATGTTGCCGGGCACCTTGAAACGCTCACCCGTCACAGCGTCACGGGCATAGCGTTCACCCATGCCGTCCATGTCCTCAAAGTAGGGGCAGGTGCAGCACCGGCACCACGGATGAAACGGTGGAGCGGTGAGCCCCACCTGGTACTCTGACATCTTGAAAACCTTGCCGTCCATGTCGGCACACAAGCTGCATGTGTCCTTGTCAAAGGAGGCCACGATTTTGTAGCGCTCCACATCCAGGGCCTTGTAGCAGTCTTTTTGCCCGGCGCTGGAGAAATAGGCGCTTTCCGTCATCACCAGGCGGCCAGCCTTTGCCCTGGACACATCAAACTGCTTGGAGATGGCAGAAATGGCACGGTCCGGGGCCTCGCCCCGGATGACCATTTGCGTGAGCTGAGTGTTGACGCTGTTCACAAGGCTCTGCTTGTTTGTCCAGCACCGATCACGGAAAGTCTGGTTGTCCATGGTCCAGGACCGGGAGAGCACCTTGGTGATGGTTTCCTCATTGATGGCCTGCATGGTCCAGCCCACGCCCAGCCCCTTTTGCAGTTCAAAGGCCGTGTGGTAGTAGCTGCCCTCATACATCTTGCGGGCGGCGGCATCCACATAATCCAGTTGGTTGGAGTATAGGACCTCTGCCTGCTGCTGGAGCTGGAGCTTTAGAGCCTCCAGCCGGGAGATGTGCACCCTGGCGCTGGCGTTCTCAAGCTGTTTCATCCAGGCACCATCAATGGCGTTTTGCTCACCATGGGCGATGTACTCAGCCACGGTCCAGTGAAACTCCTTGAGCTCCTTGGAATTGAGCAGCCGCTTGGCCTCTGCCAAGTCAATCTCATTGTTAGTGGCAAAGCGCTGATACCAGCGGGCCATCTGCCGCTCAATCTCAGCTTGGGCGGCGGCAAACTGCTTTTCAAGGTTTTCCACATAGGAGTAGGACTGGTCCAGCAGCGCATCCTCCATGTTTTTCATGCGCTGGGCCCAGTAGGCGGCGTTAGTCTGTCTTGCCATCGCCACCACCCTCATTGTTTACCGGCGGCTGGTTGCGGTTGGCCAGAAAAGCGGCCTGGTAGGGGTCAGCCTGCATGGCCTCCTCTTTCTCATCCTTGATGCGCTGGAGCTCCTGCTCCGGGTCAGTGACCCAAGGGTGCATCTTGACGATGGTTTCATCAGAGAGGATGCCCACAGAGTTCTTGCAGTTGTTGATGGCCTCCGTTTCGTTGATGAGCACATCCCGGTCAAAGATGACTGTGACATCCTCACCCTCAAAGCTCCTGCCGCCGGTGTTGGCCAGGTGCTTGTTGATAAACCAAAGCAGTTCCTCCATGCTGGCCTGAAACTCCATTTCAATGCCGTTGGCATCCAGGTCAATGTCAGAGTACATGCTCTGAATGTTCATTTGGTTTGGGTCACCGCTCATGCGGTCATCTTTGGCATCATAACCTCTGGCGTTCTCAATGATGGCATCCTTGAGCAGGGCCAGCAGGGTCTTGTAGTTTTCAGCGTTGACGGAGATTTCCAAAGTGTCCACGCCGCCCTCAGCCCCCTCATAGGACCGCACCTTGATGGCACCATAGGTGGCCAGGTTGCGGCGGAATGTGCCCAGGTCCTCACCGTCATAGTTCTTGATGACCAGGATGGTGGTGTGGATGTCCTCCTCCATCTGGTTGGCAAAGTTGCTCAGGATGTTGTTGTAGGCATCCTGGAGGCACTTGACCTTGGAGAGGAGTGGGATTTCATGGTGGGAGCTCTTAAAGCACACCAACGGGATGCGCTCCCAGTTGTAGCCCTCCACTTTGCCGGTTTCATCGTCCTGCCGTGTGATGATATAGGGGCCGGAGTAGGCAAAGCTGTCCGGCTCCAGCACGCCGTCATCCGTGCGGATGAAACAGTCCACACCTCCGCCGTGCATGACCTCAACCTTGACAACATCCTTGGCATGTTCGGCCTCATCGTATTCCTGCACCACATAGACATGGACAGCAGCGTCCAGGACGGTGTGGTCAGCGTCCGCCCAGAATGGCAGGACCTCATCAGCAGGAAAGCGCCGGAAAGCCAGCTCCCCGTTTTCGTAGTAGGGATAGAGCCAGGACTTTCCACCAATCCATGCGCCCTCACCAACATTGTGCATGGTACGCAGAAAACGGGCCCCGAACAGAGCCCCCAGGGCCTTGGCATACTCCTTGTTTTCAGTGTCAAAGGACAGCGGACGGCCAAAGGAGTAGTTGGTCTTTTGGTCCACCATCTTGGAATAGAGGTTGTTGACCAGCCGGTTGTTGGGCAAGTTCTTGAGCACAATGGGCTTGCCGTCCTCATCCAGCGCCAGGCGTTCCCGGTGGGTCACATCCTGGTAGCCGTCATAGTAGGCCTCACCCTCAAGCTGCTTTTTGCGCTCCGGGCTGGTGAGCCATGCGGTGATTTCAAGCTCCAGAAAGCGCTTGTCCGTCATGCCCCGTTTGAAATTGGTGGCCACACGGCCATTGCAATCATCCCTCAGATTGAGTGTCACCATTGGTTTCTCACCTCACAAACATTTTGCCTGTTTCCAAGCATCATAAAGTTTCGGCCCTTGTATAGCCATCCAGTCCGTCATTTCCTCATTAGAGGCCCAGCCAGACGGTGAGAGGCTATTGATGCTCAGGCCGCTCTCATAAAGAAAAGCGTGGACCAGTTCATGCCTCATGCACTTACGCATGTAGTCATCCAGGCATTTCTTGCTGCCGGGCTCTTTTCGCTCTGCCGCCGTATATTTACGGGCCACGCATAACTTGATGCTGGTGTCACAGTAGCCATCACAATCTGCCGCCTCAAGCTCAGGGTCTTGGGCCCTTGTCCGATATTCCACAGCATATTGCACACCCAACACAGAAACTCGCACAGTAAAACCTCACTTAAAGCTAATCAGATCAGGCGCATAGACACGGTGCACGAAGTAGCGCACATCGTCCATGCTATGGTCATTTTCTTTGATGGGACGGTCCATCTGAGCTTTTTCATCCCAGCGATACATCCCAAACTCACGGATGCAGTCCGTGCAGCAGTCACAGAAAAAGATGTCACCGCTCTGGAGCCGGGTGGCCACATTGCGGATGCCGTCCAGTACGGAGTTGGAGGCCTTTTCTACACGGTAGCGGTCATGGCGGCGGATGACCTCAATGAAAGAGGCCGCCGATGGGTCCACGATGATGGCGGACACATGCAGGCCATCAGCCAGACGCTCCAGCTCCGTGTAGTGCTCCTCATCGGTGCGCTGGCGGCCCTCCTTGCGGCTGTCATAGTAATACTCCCTCATCCTGTACCACTTGCCACCAGCCTTGCCCCAGAGGCCAATGCTGGTGGGGTTGATGGTGCCGTAGTCGCAGGACATCACATACTTTTCATAGGGCCTGGGGACACTGGGCACAACATGAAAGTCCTTGTTGAACATCGTGTAAATAAGCCCCTCCGCCACCACCCACAGGCCCCGGATAAAGCGATCATAGAAAACGCCAGAGTAAAGGCTCTCATACCTTGCCTTGACTGAGGCGGAGAGGCTGAGGTTGTCATCCATGGTGAAATGGAGGTGCAGCATTTTCCGCCTGCTGGCCTCCAGCACCCACTTGGTATAAAACCAATGGCTGGGGCCCTCCGGGTTGCAGTTAAACCACAGCTTGGCCCCCTCAACAGAGCAGCGGGCCGTGGCCTGGTTGACAAAGCTCTCCGGCATCAGGGCCACCTCATCCAGCAGGATGCCTGCCAGTGTGATGCCCTGGATGAGTGCGGCGCTGCTTTCGTCCTTGCCGCCGAACAGGTAAAAGCTGTTACTCTTGCCGTTGGCGCTCACCACGATCTTGTTTTCAGTGCGGTGCTCCTTGAAAGAGAAAACGCCCGCCAGCCAGACGGGCAGATTGCTTGTCACATTGCGGCGCAGGCTCTCAATGGTCTTGCCGCAGATGGCAAAATTGCAGCCATCAAAGCGGGTCATGGCCCACATGATAAAGCCCACCGTCATGGCCACTGTCTTGCCGGAGCGGATGGAGCCGTCACAGATGATGCCGTCATAGACCTCAAAGCCGGGCCTATTCCACCAGGTCATGGCCAGGTTTTGCCGGGTGCTCAATCTCTGGTATTCCATCCGTGTCTATCTCCTCTCTGGTGCTCTGGTCAATGACCTCAAAGATGTTATTCTCTGGGGCCTCGCTGCCACCGTTCTTGCTGTCGAACATGCCCAGGTGCTTGGCCAGCAGCTCCAGGGCTTTGACCTTATCGTGCACCTTGACCTCCGTGCCCCATTGCCCCTCCTTGATGGAGGCAATGGCCTTGCGCTTTTCATCCGGCAGCTCAGAGGTGGGGGTGATGCGGACAATGCCATTTTGGTTGACAGTGGCGAAGTCAGCACCGTTGGCAAAGGCGATTGCAGCCAGCTCCTCAAGCACCTTTTCCTGGGTGATTTCCACCCGCTTTTGACGCTTGGCCTGCTGCTTTTGGATTTCGGCAGAAACTTGAGTTTTATTGAGTAGTTCCACGGCTATCCGGGAGGCGCTTTTTTCGCTATATCCGGCACGCTTGGCAGCCGCCGTGGCATTGAGGTCCACAAGGTATTCCTGCACAAATCGCTTTTGCTTTTCAGTCAGCTTTGCCATCTCACCACCCCATCACATAGTAAAAGCCGCCCTCATCGGACGGCTCTAAAAAATCGTTAGAATGAAACAGCGGCAAGGGTCTGGGTTTCATCATCCGTCACCTTGCCGCTGTTCAACCAAGGAGGTATTGCATCATCTTGAGGCACTACCCGCAGGATATAGTGTACCACAGAAACACCGAACAGAACGAACAAGTTACAGTTGGACCTCTGTGCCGTCATCTGTTTCCGGCTCCGTGGCCTTGATGTACCTGTTGCACATCATCCGCACGCCGTCAGCAGTGTTACTCCCGCCGATACATGCGGCCACCTGCTGCCACGGCAGTCCATTCACAAAGCGATATGTGAAAACCTGCCGGAGGAGGCTGTCCTCAATGGTGGTGATGTATCTCTCCAAACGGTTGCGCTCATAGATGCACTGCTGGAGTTTGGCCTCAATGATGCCCTTGAGGTCCACGATCTCCGCCGCATAGCGGCCCACACGGTCCCCCACGCCGGGGCTCCGGGGCATCCCGGACAGATCTGACGAACAGGACACCGCCCTGGCCTCCAGCTCAAGGAGGCGCTTTTTGTCCATCTCGATCTCCCGGTTGAGGTAGTAAAGCTGGGACAGTTCTTTCAAAGTCACAAATCAGCACCAGCCTCTCCACGCCACACGGGTTTGCAGTTGCCCTCACCAAAGGTGCACTTGACGGCACACACCCGGCAGGGGTCACCACCGGCCATGACAAAGCGCAGGTCCGCCACGGCCTTGCTCAGTTTCGCCTCAGCAAAGCGGGCACGCTCCTGGGCCCTCTCGCAAGCCGCCAGTGCATCCGTGGCATCCTGGACCGGGGCAAGCTCCGCATCCAGGGCCGCTGCCTCCTCCGTGATGCTCTTAGACACATTGTTGACGGTCTGGAGGGCCGTTTCCAGGATGGCGGCGTGCTGTTTCAGCAGTTTAATATTCAAATTATCGCTCATTTTGCGCTCTCCTTTACTCGCTTAATTCTGGCCTTGAGTGCGGACATGACGGCCTCATGGGTGTCCTGGCGATCTCGCACCGTAGCCATGACATCCTCATCCTGGCAGCCCTGCACCACAAGATAGTGGACGAAAACCTTGTCATAGGGGGAGCCCTGCCGGTATAGGCGGCAGTTGCCCTGGTCATTCAGCTCAAAGGACCAGTTGAGGCCGTACCACACCACATGCTGGCCGCCTGCCTGGAGGTTAAGGCCGTAGGCACAGGAGGCGGGATGTACCAGCAGCACATCAACCTCTCCGTTGTTCCAGGCCTCCTCATCCTCCACGGTCTTGTAGACCCTCACCCGGAGGTCCTTGCGGTGCTTTTTCAGCGCCTCCAGGATGCGGTCACGGTCATGCTGGTAGCCGTAGAAAGTCAGGCAGTGCTCTCCGTTCAACTGCTCCAGCAGCTCCAGATATGCCTCCAGCTTGCAGTCATGGACCGGCACGATGTGGCCGTCATTGCTATACACAGCGCCATTGCACATTTGCAGGAGTTTTCCCACAAGAACGGCGGCAGAGGCGGCGGTGATGACATCCTCATCCACCTCCAGCAGCAGGTCACGCTCAAACTGGTCATAGGCCCGGCGGGCTTTGGCATCCAGCAGCACCGGCACCTCATGCTGGATGAAGTCCGGCAGCTCCAGGTAGTCCTCCGCTTTCATAGAGATGCAGATGTCAGAAATGGCATCCAACACAGCGCTCTCCGCACCGTCTTTGGCCTTGTAGGAAAAAATCTGTGTGCGGCTCCGCTGGTCAGGGTCAAAATAACGCTCACGGTAGGCGCTCAGGGATTGCCCCAGGCGCTCTCCGCAGTCCAGCAGGTAAACTTGTGCCCACAGGTCAATGAGGCCCTTAGAGGATGGCGTGCCGGTCAGCAGGACCATCCGCTTGATGAAACGCCGCACCCGCCTCATGGCTTTCCAGCGCTTGCTCTGGCTGTTCTTAAAGCTGGTGCTCTCATCAAGCACCACCATGTCAAAGGGCCAGGCCTGTTTGTAGTAGTCCACCAGCCACTCCACATTTTCCCGGTTGATGACATAGATGTCCGCCGGAGTGTTGAGGGCCTTGATGCGCTTGGTGGCGCTGCCCAGCACCACAGAGGTGCGGAGGTGCTGGAGGTGGTCCCACTTGGCGGCCTCCTTGCTCCAGGTGGCCTCTGCTACCTTTTTGGGGGCCACTACCAGGACCTTTTGCACCTGCCAGCGGAAATACTTGAGAATATTGACCGCTGACAGAGTGATGACCGTTTTTCCAAGGCCGGGACGGAGAAACAGCCCAACGGCAGGGTCCTCAACTACACGCTGGATGCAATAGGCCTGGTAGTCATGCGGCACATATTTCATGCGGGGAAAACCTCCCTCAAAAAGTCCTTTACTGCGTCCATCCCAAACAGCACCCGGCAGTCCGCCCCCCGTTTCTCCATCTCACTCCGCTGCCATTTCTGGACTTTGGCCAGCCTGCCCACCTCCGTTTTCAGTTCAACAAAGATGGTCTTGCCGGTGGGGGTGATTATCAGTCGATCAGGCACGCCGGGATTTCCGGGTGACACAAACTTATAGCAGAGGCCACCGTGCTCTTTCACCTTGCGAACAAGGTAGCTCTCAATATAGCTTTCTTTCATGGATTTCCTCCTTTCGGAACAGTGGAACATTCGCGCGTGTATGTAGCGCAAACAGGCGGTTTAGAGAGTTTTATTTTTCTCTATTCTCTCTAAATCCTCTCTTTTACCCTAATATAGAAAATGAATGTTCCAATGTTCCACTTAGCCTAAAAGCCTTGCGGCGCAAGGGTTTTGCCCGGAACATTTGCCGGAACATTGCCCGGAACATGTTCCACCTGCCCGGAACATTGGAACATCTGAAAATCTCAAATGTTCCGGGCAATGTTCCGGGTCAAAGCCGCACCTTTTGAAAGCCCCGTTGCTTGCCGCAGTAGCCAAAGCGCAGGGAGCCTCTGGCCCTTTCCCACAAGGCACTGGCCTCAATGATGCTGTTGATTTCTGCCGTGTCACTGTACCTCATATCCCGCTGCTTGCCGTCCAGAGCCTCACACCAGACCTCCAGAGCACACACACGGTCACGGGGCACCAGCTTGACATCTCCCTGCACAGCGCCGCCCCAGAACATCCGGCGGCGGTCAAGCGGCCAGTTCTGCCAGTCCTCCGGCACCGGGCGCTCCAGAAAGTCCAGTATGATGCCCTCACGGGTGTTGACCTCACGGTGGGCCTCCTGGGCCTCCTTAGCGGCGGCCTCAATTTCCCCTTTGAGGAAAAGCGGCTCTCCCGTCTGCCAGCGGACCATGGCCTCAGCCCAGAGCTGGTCAATTTCTCCGGGCAGATCAGTCCAGACGCTTTTGGCCGCCGGGGCCAGGCCCACATCCACCGGCCAGAAACGCCGGTTGCCGGTGCGGTCCCGCAGGTAGTCAGAGGTGTTGGTGGTGCCGAAGAACACACAGCACCGGGGCAGCTCCTTGACATGGCGGCCATAGGCCGCACGGAAACGGTCAGAGCGCAGGGAGAGAAACTGCTTGATGCACGCCACATCCGTCTTGCGGAAAGCGTCCAGCTCACCGATCTCCACCAACCAGACCCCCTGCAAAAGTTCAGAGGCCTCCTTGCCCTCAAAGGTGCGGATGCTGTCATTAAACCAGCCCCGGCTCATCTTATCCAGCAGGGTGCTCTTGCCAATGCCCTGGGGCCCAGCCAGGATGAGCATGTTGTCATACTTGCTGCCGGGCACCATGGCACGGGTGACGGCGGCGGTGAAAGCCTTGCGGGTCACCGCTCTGGTATAGGGGCTGTCCTCCGCCCCCAGGTAGTCAATGAAAAGGGTGTCCAGGCGGGGCACGCCGTCCCACTTGAGGCTCTGGAGGTAGTCCTGGACCTCGTTGAAAGCGTGCTGTGTGGTGTGGAGGGAGAGGGCCCCGTCAATCTTGCCGTTGCCGGTGATGTGGTGGACCTTTTCCATGTACCAGTAGAGGCCATTGTTGTCATTGTCATCCCAAAGGCGGCGTTTGGTGGAGGCGTTCCAGGGGAGCGCATCCAGCACCTCACCACGGCCCGCAAACTGGTTGAGGGCAAACTTGCCCTTGAGCAGCGGGTCATTCTCAAGAATAATCCAGACATTATCAATGGTAGCCTTGGGGAGGCCGGTCTGGCTGTTGATCTCCAGCCGGTCCATCCAGTTGGCGGGCTCTGCATCGTTGGTGGCCTCCATGCCCTCAAAGTCCTTGACGGCCTCCTGGTAGCGCTCCTGGCTCATCAGGGCGGACACATCGGGGTCTTGCGTGGCCAGTTCGCACATGGCACGGTAGGAGGGCAGGCGGTTGGTGGGAGTGCCCGGCTGGGCCTCATCGTCCTTGTCACCAAAGCGATGCAGGCGCACCAGGTCAAAGGCGTTTACCAGCTTGCCGCTGCACGGGTCAGTGGCGTGGTGGGAGTAGAGAAACTTGCCGCTGTCATAGATGACAGCGCCGCCGGTTGTGGAGCCGCCCAGGTAGGTGTAGCGGCCCGGCATACTCTCCACCGGCTCATACATGCCGGGGATGAGCTCATCCATGGCACGGTAGATGTCATAGGTGCGGCAGAAAGCGCCCACAACACCATTTTTGGCCTCCGGGTCACCCTGCTTGACTGCCAGCTTAGTGGGCAGGTTTTGGGAGCCGGGCACCTGGGGCCAGAGGGTGCAGTCACGCCAGTCCTCATACTGGCCCAGCAGGCCCTTGACGGACAGCAGGGGCTTGTCTTTCCACACATAGATGTATTGGCTGTCTGAGCAGCAGCTTGGCCAGTACATCAGACGGGACACCTCAAAGGTGGTGGGGTCACAGAGCTCCAGGCCTATGTACTCCGCCATCTTGCGGGCGATGGGCTCATATTCATCCGCTGAGGCCATGCGGTCCAGCGGCAGCAGGACACGCAGGCGGGGTGCCGCCGGGCTGTGCTTACGGGTGGAATAGATGCAATAGCCGCAGCTCAGCCCCTCAACACGGCGCAGGACATCCTCCGTGCCGCCCGGTGGGATGTTGTCCAGGTCCAGCGTGATGACATCACGCCCGGTCACATTGTTGGCCTTTCGGCGGGGGCCTGACAGTGTGCCTGCCATAAAGCCGCCCACATCCTTGAGGTCATCCTGCTGGGCCTTTTTCATATTCAGATATTCTGCCAGGGGCTCAGTGCCTCTGGCGGGGGTCTGGAGCTTTGCCCACAGCTCAGAAATGAGCAGGGTTTGCGCCTGCCAGACCATGGCCCTCCGGCTGCTACCGGCGGAGATGGTTATTTTGCGGTCAAATTGCATGGGTCACACCTCACGGTTTTGGATGTATCAGGGATTGAGAAATGCGGTTGTCAAGCCGCTGGAGCTTGACGGTGCGCTGCTGGGTCACCTCATCACGGATGCTAAACATGAGCTTGAGCTGTTCCAGCATGATCTCAACATCAGCGATCTCCTCAGCGATGTGGGCGGCGTTGTCCTGGCCACGGAGGTTTTTGGAGAGCTCCTTGGTGAGCTCTGCCATCTCCTCCATGCAGACCGTGCACTGGCTGGTCTTGCCATAGACATTCACCGCAAGCTGGCAGATTGCCGTTTCGCATTTGGTCATCTAAAAAACCTCCCTGTCTTGCGGTCCCGGAGCTCAATGCGGGCCACCAGCTCAAAGCCGCTTTCCGCAATGATAAACTTGAGGACCTTGATGAGAGTGTTGACCTTGGCATCCAGCGCCTCATGCCCCTCTGCGGACACTTTCTTGATGGCGTTGTATGCCGTTGGGTCTGCGTAGCCCTCAGCGTTTTCCCAGGGCTTTGGGCTCATTGGCCAGCACCTCCTTTTGCCATTGTTCGACATCTGCACCCAGCTCCTTGAGCTTGAGCCGTTCCGGGTACAGGTCATCCATTTCATAAAAGTCACGCATCCGGCGGTGTTCTGCGGCCATCGCCAGATAGAAGTCATGGAGCCGCTTGACCCCAAAGCCCAGGTGCCGGTGCAGTGTCCAGAGCACCATGCAGTCCACATCCAGAGCCAGCAAGTCATCTTTCTCAAGGCACTGCTGGTTGATTTCGTGCATCATGGCCATCTGCATCTCCGGGGTCATTATGGACTTGCCCAGAGCGGAGAGCTTGATGCTGAGTGTGGGGTCTTTGGGCACCTGCACACCTTGGCGTTGCAGGTTTCGCCGCTCTTTTCTGTTCATCGCTTTGTGCCTCTCCGGCAGCGCCCGGCGTTCTCATTGGGCTGCCAGTCCTCAACCACAAGGACCGGCTGGCCGGGGCCTTTGTCACAGATGAAGTCACCCTCACCAATGTACTGGCAGCAGTCACACATGCCGGGGTCACACATCCGGGGCTTTTCACTCCTGGGTCTGGGTTTCCGCTTTTTCATAGGGGCAGCTCCTTTCTGTCACGATTTCACCGGCGCAGGCCGCATAACCAGCCAGATCAATAAAGCTGTCAGCTTTGTCCCCAGCCTTGATGCGTGCTACCTTGAGCAGCGCCATCATCATGGCTACATCCTTAGAGGTGAACAGCGTGCCCATGTAGGCGGTCCACAGTTGCCCAATAAGGCCAAAGCTGTCCTCCGGCGTGCCATAGTCCTGCTCACGCTCACCGCAGACACAGCAGCGGGCGGCCTCTAAAATCTCAGAGCGTTTCATGCTGTCATTGCCTCCTTAATAAGATGCGGGCAGTTTGCTTGTACCAGTGCTTTTGCCATGATTGGCACAACACTATTTCCGATACGGGCCACCTGCTCCTTAATTGGGTACAGTTTTCCATCGTAGTCATGGGTGATGATGTAGTCAGCCGGAAAGCCCTGCATGAGTTTGAGCTCCGGCTCTGCTTTTAGCATCCGCAGGAAAATATCTTTGAGGATGTATTTCTCTCCATCCAGTTCAACCACGACATTTACCAGGCCAAAGCGGTCTTTTGTGGTGATAGTGGCCAGGGGCTCCTCAAGGGTCTGGCCGCAGCCCGTGCCGTAGTATTTGATGAGGAAAGCAGATACCAGGCCAAAATGCCCCGGTGATGTGGTGATGGTGTGCAGGGGCTCTCGGCAGCTCTGGCCGGTGCCTGTCTTGTAAAACTTGGTGACAAAGGCTGTTACCAGCCCATAGCGGTTGCTGGTGTCAATGGTTTTGATGGGCTCGGTCAAAAGCTGCCCCCGTGCATCTCCGGCTTTGGTTTCCCCGTGATACTGGATGAGGAAAGCAACGGCCTCTTTGTTGTTCACGATATAGGGAGTGGGGTTTTCCACCACATACTTGCGGTAGCCGTTGGCAATGCGGCGCATGGTGGCCTCCGCCAGGGGCTTTGGTCGGCTGAAAATGGACTTGCCCAAATCAGACCAGTCAATGAAGTCCCCACAAGAAAGCCACTTCTGGGTGCCGTGGCCGCCGTCCTTGCTGTGCGTGGCCACGGGCCAGGTGATAGGGCGCTGGTCCCGCCTGAAAATGGCATACCAGCGCTTTCTTGTGGTGGGTGCTCCATAGTCAGCGGCTACCAGCTCCTGGCTGTCAAAGGCGTACCCCAGGGAGCACATAGCTTGGATGAACTTGTTGTAGTCCTCACCGGCTCGCTCCTTGATGGGCCTGCCGGTGCCATCCAGCGGCCCCCATTGCTGTATCTCCTCAACATTCTCCATGATGATGATTTCCGGCAAAATGGCCTTGGCGTGCTTGTAGACGGCCCACGGGAGGATGCGGAGCCCCTGGTGTCGGGGCTGGCCTCCCTTGGCTTTTGAGTGGCTGGTGCAGTCTGGGGACGCCCACATAAGATCAACCTTTCTCCCGGCCACATATTTCTGGAGGTCAACGGTGAAAATGTCCTCCGTCAGATGCAGGGTGTGGGGATGGTTGGCTTTGTGGATGCGGATGGCCTCCGGGTCATGGTTGATGGCAATGTCAATGGGGCGGTTGAGGGCCAGCTCAATGCCCTTGCTGGCACCGCCACCACCAGCGAAACAGTCAATAATTAAACCATTCATATCACTCACCATCAATGTCATCAAAGATGACCGGCACCTGGGAGCGCATCTGGTGGAGCAGCGGGATGGCCACCTCCCGCATCTGCGGGTGTGCCGCCGGGGCGGTCCGCAGCTTGAAGAAATGCCGCCATTCCCGCAGGTTGGCCGTCATCACCACCTCAGTCTTGAGGCAAGTGGGCAGGACGGCACGGGCCTCTTGCGGAGTGCAGCCCCAGTCCAGCAGCTCAAAATATGACTTTTCAGCCATCCTGCAAGCCACTTTCCAATACTGCCAGCCCGGTGTGCCCTCCGTCAGGAAAGAGGGGCGGATGACGGTGATTTCACTACCAAAGACATCCTTGGAATAGTTGCAGTAGCGGGTGCTCTCCTGGCAGTAGGAGGCCATGCGGTGCCGGACGATTTCATGGGACACACCCCGATCACACACAAACTTGACCGTGATGTCAAAGTGCTCCAGGACGGCCTCATGGCCACGCTTGATGATGCCCGCCACAAACTTGGCGGCGCTGGTGTCGGTGATTTTGTCCTCAGACTTATAGCAGACCCGCCCGCACAGCTCAATGTGCTGGAGGATAGCCTGGCCATCCAGCGGAGTGAGGATTTCGGTATAGGGGTTAATGATTTTCATGTGCTCAGTCCTTTCTAAAGAATGTGCCCACCCAGCCATCAGCGTTGAGCGGCAGATCAGCGGCCCACGGGATGGGCTGGCGCATGATGTTGACCACCGTGTCCAGCATGGTGTCCTCATCAGCCCAGGGGGCAATGTCAATGACCACCTCATCATGGATGTGGAAAATCACCGGCAGGCCAGCGGCCTCAAGGCGTTCAATGGTGTCCGCCAGACAGTCACGGGCAATGGCCTGGACGCAGTTTTCCACCAGCTTGCCGCCGTAGGTTTCGATGCGTTTCCACCGTTTGGTTTTCTGGTCCATGCCCATGTAGGAGATGGAGGGATTGCCCCATTGGTTTTCACCAATGCCGGGGCTCACATAGTAGAGCTTGCGGCCAGATGGGAGCTGAATGGTGAAACAGTCGGTGCCCTGGTTGTAGTCATACTCACGGGCCAGCAGCAGGCCATTGATGCCCACACTGCCGCCCTGGGTGATGACCTGCACGGCGGCATTGTCCATGGAATACCACAGGTCACGGATGCGCTTGTTGGCCTCACGCCAGCGGCTCACGATGTCCGGCAGGTCCTCCTCTGGGATGCCCATGTCTAAGGCTCCCATGTTGATGAGTGCGCCGGTGCTGCCCTGGTAGCCCAGGGCCAGCTCTGCCACCTTGCCCTTTTGCCGGAGTGCATACTCTGGATTGCCCTTTTTGATGAGCTCAATGGGCACGCCGAACATCTGAGAGGCAGAGGCCTCATAGATTTTTCCGTGGGTGCGGAACACCTCCAGCCGCCATTGCTCACCGGCCAGCCAGGAGATGACACGGGCCTCAATGGCCGAAAAGTCAGCGTCAATGAGGACATGCCCCTCCGGGGCCACAAAGGCGGTGCGGATGAGCTGGCTGAGGGTGTCAGGCACGGAGCCATAGATCAGCCGGAGGGCATCCAGCTTGCGGTGCTCCACCAGCTCACGGGCCAACGGCAGCGGCTCTGTGTAGGTGCGGGGCAAGTTCTGGACCTGCACCAGGCGGCCTGCCCAGCGCCCCGTCCTGTTCGCTCCATAGAATTGGAGCAGCCCACGGACACGGCCATCCGGGCACACAGCGGCCTCAATAGCGTCATACTTTTTGGTGCTGGTCTTGCCCAGCTCTTGGCGTATCTCAAGCATCCGCTGGACCTGGGGGCTGTTGTCCTCCTTGCCCAGCAGGCGGGCCACGGTGTCCTTGCGGAGGTCCGCAAGCTCCTCTCCCATGGCCTCCTGGAGCCATTGCGTGAGCTGTGCCACGCTGTTGGGGTTGTCCAGCTTGGAGATTTTCATGGCCTCCTGGGTGAGGTTTTGGCGGGTCACATTGCCCAGATAGAGGGCACCGCTCACCAGGTCCATGTCCACGGCCACGCCACGGGCATTGATGATGAGGTCCGTTTCCCATTGCTTTTGCACGAAGTCTGGCACGGGGAAAGCAGAGAGCCGCCGCTCAATCTCCATTTCAGTCACAACATCTTGGCGGCAGTATTCTTTGAACAGCTCCCACTTGTCGGTGTCATGCTGGGGCAGGTTGCGGGTGCGGCCTCCATTGGCCTTTGTGGGGGCGCAGGGGACGCAGAAATAACGGATGAGCGCCTTGCCGGTGTTGAGCTTGCGCTTGTCCTCAGCAAGCCCCAGAGCCTTGCCAGTGGCATCCAGGCCTGCTGTGTAGCCACAATAGAGGCCGTGGAACATGGTGCAGCGCCATTGGTCCGGCGGCAGGGTGCCCAAAAACTTGGACAGGCAGCCCCACTCAAAGGGGGCGTTGTATGCGTGCTTGATGTACTCCGGGGAGGTGATGGCCTGGACCAGCCACGGGGGGAGGCGTTCCCCCCGTGCCAGGTCAATGATTTCAACAGGCGCACCATCCACACTGTACGCAAAGAGCAGGATTTCAAAGTCCGGGCTGGAAATGTACTTTTGCGCCCCGGCCTTAGCAATCGGCACGCTTGAATAGGTTTCAAGGTCAATGCTGAGATGGTGCATGATGTCCTCCAATTACATGGGCTGGCCGGTGATGGGGTTGATGCCGCCGGTGGTAGCCCAGGGCACCTGAGCAGCAGGGGCGGCGGGGGCCGCAGGCTGGACACCGTAGGCACCGGGGGTTGCGGGCATCGCCGCACCGTAGGTGGGAGTGGCCGCAGGAGTGCCGCCCAGCCCGGCGAAGTCGGAGGCAGCGGAGGCCTGGCCGCTCAGGGGCTCCCCGTCACGGGTCTTGAGAACATTGCCCAGACCACAGCCAATGCCCTTGTTGCCGCTGTTGGAGTAGCCGAAGAAACGGACGGTGACACGGCCATACATGCCGCTGTAAATGTCCGCCGGGGACAGTTCGCAGTTGATGTTGTCAATGCCCACCACCTGGGGCCTGTTCTTGGTGGAGGCGGTCATCACCCAATGGCCCTTGCACTCATCGCCAAAGGGAACACCGGAGGGGCGCACGCCGTCACCATCGTAGATGGGCACCTTGAGCATGGGCGGGCGGGCACCGTTCCACACCTTGGCCATGGCCTCATTGGCGGCGGCCTGGATGGCAGCGTCAATGTCAGCCTTGGTGGCGGCATCGCTCTTGGGGATGAGCAGGGTGACGGAATACTTGGGCTCACCGCCCTGCTGGGCGGCTCTGGGGGTGGTCAGGTTGGCATAGGAGAGGCGGACCTCACCAGTCAGGACTTTCATGGCATCATTCTGATACATAATCTTTTGATCTCCTTTACAGTTAAATTACACTCTGGTGTTTGCATCAGGCTGGGCCTCAGCCCAGCAGGTTTGAAGTTTCACCCAGCGCTCATGCCGGGCTTTGCTCCGCTTTACGGCAGCGGTCAGCCGGTTGTTTTCCCGGAGCTTTTGGCGGTCCTCTTTTAGGCGGCTTTTCTTATTGAACACATTGCGCCAGCCGTTCTGATACTCAATACTGGCCTGTTTCCAGGCCTCTTTGCTTTCAATCACGGCGGCATCCAGGTAGAGGGTCATCTGACGGATGGCTCCCTCATTGCTCCACGGGTCCGCCAGGAGTAGCTTGAAAACCTTGCGGATGTTGGAGAGGGGCATGTCCTCCAGCCGGTCAAAATAGATGTCTGCGTGGTAGTCCCCAGTGTTGATGGTGATGAGCTTGGCGGGGTCTGTGTACTGCGTGCAGCTCTCGCAGACTGCCGGGTCACGGATGACCGCCATACTGCGGCAGGCGTGCTTGCAGAAACGGCCCACGGGGTAGCCCTTTTCCTCATCATCCAGCGGGATGGGTGGCAGCCATGGGGCGGAATGGGCGCAGGTCTGGTACTTACTCATTGGCAGCCACCCCGGCAAAGTCAGCAGCGGCGGGGTTGTAGGCCTCACGCTTGTCTGCGCTGAGGGCCAGCGTGGGCTTACCCAGGGGCTTGGTCACATAGCCGCCGATTTTCTCAGCAAACTCCGCCTTGCCCATCAGTTTCTCCATCTCAGAGAGGGTCTTGGGCTTGCGGTCATAGAGCAGGGCCTCATCATATCCGGCGGCAATGGCGGCTTGGATGGCAGCATCCTGGTCCGTAAAGGTGCGGATGCTCCGGCCAGCCACCAGTTTCCAGCCCTCAATGGGCTTGCCGTCCAGCAGGGCCTTGGTGGCGTATTCCTCCAGGTCCTTGTACCAGGCCACCAGCTCCTTGCCACGGATGAGGAGGTCACCGATCTCCTCATCAGAGAGGAGCGGGTGCACCTCATTCCCATGCGGGCCGATGTGGGAAAACTCCTGGGGGACCATAGCGCCAGGCGGGACGGAGGCGGCAGGCACGCAGTCCTTGAAGTCCTCCAGCGCCGTGTTGGTGTTGGCACGGGCACGGCATTGAGCCCTGCCACGGCAAAAACGGCAGTGGTCACCGGGGACAAACTCACCCAGCCCGGAGAAAGCCTTTTGTGCAATGGGTTTGATGCTCTCGCCCCAAGCCAGCAGCTCCTCCACGGTGATGGTGTCGGTGGTGTAGCTGTCAAGGCGGGGCTGGTCAATGGACATGCGGACCTGCTTGATGGCATCACCGAACACGGGGGCATAGCGCTTGAGAGCGCCCAGAGCGTAGAGCCGCATCTGCGGGTTGCCCACGGCGGACACCGGGACACCCTTGCCGTGCTTGTAGTCCGTGATGCTGAGGGTGTCCCCGCCAATCATCACATTGTCACAGGTGCCAAAGCCCTCCGGGACATACTCCCCAAAGTCCACTTGCACCTCCGCCGCCACAGTGGGCGTGCTGTCATAGAGCATGGCCTGCTCAGTCAGGTGCTCAATGTAGAGGTCACTGGTCTTGTCCATTTCCTCAGAGTAGAGCGGGTTCTTTTTGAGCTTGTTGAGGCGGGTGGTGTAGGTGCGGGAGGTCATCACAGTGAATTTCTTGAGGGTCTTGAGCTCACAGATGGCGTGGGCCAGGCGGCCCTCCTCCGCATATTCGCTGGTGCGCTCCGGCAGGTGCTCCTCAAAGCGGGGGGCAGCCGTGCATTTCAGCCAGCGGGATGCCGATGAGGCAGAAAGCAGGGCGTGCTTTTCGGGAGGCATAGGGCACCTCCTTAGAGCTGTGCGCCCAGCGTCCGCAGTTCGGTGGCAAAGACACCGTACTGGTCCGGCTGGAGCTGGGTGACGGCCTGCACGCCATACTTGGCCAGCAGAGCCAGCAGTTGCTCCATCTTGCCCGCATCCACCAGGCTGGCACCGGCCTTGGCGATCTGGTCAAGGGTGTAGGTGGGGGCCGTGGTCACGGGAACAGTGGGAGCGGGGTTAGTAGGGGCCACAGTCTGGGCAGGTGCCGCAGGAGCCGGTGCAGGGGTAGGGGTTGCCACAGGCGCAGGGGTGGGCTGGGTAGGGACCACAGTAGCGGGCGGCATGGTGACCGGCGGCACCGGGGCAGGGGTGACAGGGGCGGCCACAGGAGCCACGGGGGCGGGGGTGTCCTGGGACACGGAGATGTTGACGGCGTTCTTTTCCAGCGCCGTGGTCAGCTTGTCAATGGCCTTGAGGACGGCAACATCCGCCTCAATCTTGATTTTCATTTCCAACATTGGTACAATCCTCCTTGGTATCATCTTTACAGTCGCAGCGCTCACCGGGGTCAAGGTGGGCTCCGCAGTCAGGGCAGGTCTTATAGTAGGGCATTTCAGTCAACCTCCAGCACACTTGTCCAGTATTCAAAAGCGGTCATAACCTTGCGGGAGTAGTCGGTCTGGTATGTACCTGCATCCCACAGCTTTCTTGCGCCGCCGGGCCCGCAGTTGTAGGCCATCAGCGCAAGCTCTGGCTCTCCGTAGCTCTGGAGATACTGGGAGATGATATAGATACCGGCCTCAATGTTCCCGGCATGGGTCATGGGGTCAAGGCCTTTTTCCAAAAGCCACTCGTGATTGACAGAGTTGATCTGCATGAGGCCATAGTCACCAGTGGCGCTGACGGCATCGGGGTCAAAGTGGGTTTCAACCTCTGCGATGGCAAGGGCCAGAGCATAGGGCACCTCATAGTGTTCACAGCAGTCCTGCATGACTTCCTGGAGTTCGTAGCTGAGGAGCCGCCCCTCACTCACGATGTCATCACGGTGGCGGGCAGACTCCGTGGTTTCCTCTGGTGGTGCAGAGGGCTCCACGGGGCTCTGTTCCGGGGCTGGAGGGGTGACGGTTTCCGCTGTCACCACAGGCTCAGGGGTCTTGACCTCATCGTCCGTCTGGTGGGCACTGCATCCGCTGGCATAGCCAAGGGCAAACACAGTGGCAAGGACGGCCAGAATGGCCATGATGACCATGGCGTTGCGCCTCCGGGCCATGCGGCGCTGGCGGCACCGCCGGGAATACCGGCGGGCATTGGGCTCACTGGTGGTCATGGCGCTCACCTTAACCGTTCATGCGGCGGTTGATTTCCGCAATCAGCTCATTGGTGGTGTACTGGTCCAGGCCGCCATCAACCTCCACGGCATACTGGGAGGGGATGAGGAAAGCGGGGCGGGACCCGAAGGCGCCGGAGCAGTAGCTGCCGTAGACATTGCCATAGGTGCCCAAGCCCATGACCCAGGTATCATCCTCATCCACGCAGGGGGTGCTCCAGGGCGTGGCGCTCCACTCCCAGCTCTCAGGCTTGGGCAGCAGACCGTGGAAACGGCGGATTTCATCAAAGGTCAGCGGGGCCACCTTGCACTTACAGCTCCCGTACTCCTTGGAGCCGTTGAGGGCAGTGAGGTCAACCTCACGGGTGATGAGCTCATCAGCGTGGCCCTCAGTCAGGGCATCCGCAAAGGCACCGTTGAGGTGCTTGCGGAAAGAGCTGGCAGCAAAGTTGTTGGTGGAGCCAAAAGAGCTCTTAATCTGGGCGGCGGTCACCAGCAGGGTGCCAGCCGTGCGGTGCTCCAGCACAATGCAGGGCTCCCCATGAAACTTGACCACCTGGCCGGGGGCCACATTAGAAACAGCGGTTTTCATTGGTGTTGTCCTCCTTGATATTGGTTTGTGTGGTGCGGCACATCTTGCAGATGGAGATGACGCTGAGGCCGATGTCAGACAGCTTTTCGGGATAGGTCAGTGGAAAAAGCTGTCCACACTTTTTGCAGCGGACATGTCTGGTTATCATCGCCATGGCTCAGTCCTCCGCATCGTCATCCGGGCCCTCAATATCAATGAGGTTTTCTGCCTGGACGATGATTTCAGAAACGATCTGCCGAATAGGCAGAGAGGTCTTTGCCCGCAGACGGCGGACCACTTTTTCCGCCTCTGGGGTCAACCGGACAGTTCCGATGCACTCATCAGAAAGCCGGTTGCTTTTCAGCACAATGGGGTTGTTGCTCACGGTTTTGTCCTCCTTGGTTTTTAATAGATGCGGGGTTTCATGCCTCATTGCCGGAGCGCCTACCTCTCCGTTCAAGCCCCTGCTGGACACTGAGCTGGGCCAGGTCGGCGTTGTAGCGCAGGCGCTTGTCAGGGAGCCTGGTGCCGTCCCGGCCACGCCTCAGCTCCGCATAGACAGCGGAGAGGGAGATGCCCAGGGAGCCTGCAATCTCTTTTACACTCATTCCGGCCTCCACCATGCGCTCAATTTCTTGGCGCTCATGGTAGGAACGGAAAGCATAGTCTGCCAATGTGTTCACCTCTTTTCACAGTCAGATTGTTGCCGTAGCGCCTCAGCACCTTAGCGGTACTGAGCGCACAGCAGGCCACAGATGGAGGTGGGCAGGTCATAGGGAATGATTTTCATTTCGTTGGCCCGGTCCATCATGGCGGTGATGCCGGAGAGCATCCACTCATCCACATCCTCCTGCTTGTCCAGCAAGATGTGCACGGCCCGGTGGAGTTCCTTGATGCAGTCCAGCATGACATTGGCGTTGCCCTCAGCGGTCAGCACCATGCACTGCACGGGGCCATCCTTGGAGCTGTTGGCCTGCATGGCCGCAACGGCCTCATCCTCCTTGGCCTTGTTTTCCAGTTCCTTGAGGTATTCCTCAGTGAAATAGAACACAGCACGCTGGAGCCGCTTGGCAACTGCCACCCGCTCCTCAGACAGCACCGGGGCCTCCTCAGTGGCGGGCTCCTCAATCCAGATGTTGGCCGTTTCCAGATGGCTGCTGTCAAGGTTGACCTCCAGACGGTCACCCAGGTCACAGATGTAGTCATAGAAGTGGCCCTCTGCGGTGCTCCGATAGACGGGGTAGCCAGCACGGGTGCTGCTCTGCACATCCTGCTCATAGTCGGTGGGGAAAATCTGGTTGACCTTGTTCCAAGCGTCCTGCTTGCTGGTGACTTTGATGTTTGCCATGATGTAGTCCTCCTTGACGGTTTCCTCTGGATGAGGAATAAAAAAAATTGAGCTACACAACCAATTCCTTGGTGTGTAACTCAATAATAGGGGCTGCCAAAAAAGTTCTTGACAAAGAGGGGTAGATATGATATTCTATTCAAGCACTAAAAAGCAAGTGAGACTAGGGCCCTCCATGCCGGAGTGGCGGAATTGGCAGACGCCCGGGACTTAAAATCCCGTGGGAGAGATCCCGTGCCGGTTCGACCCCGGTCTCCGGCACCATATCGCGGGGTAGAGCAGTTTGGTAGCTCGTCGGGCTCATAACCCGGAGGTCGAAGGTTCAAATCCTTCCCCCGCAACCAGAAGATATCCCTGGAGCCGCAACGGTTCCAGGGATTTTCTTTTGTTGTCTGCTTAAAGCATGATTTGGCGCATATCTGGCGCGCAAGCCACAGAAACACTCTCGTGATTTGAAAAGAAGGACGGCGGCCCACGCTGGGGCTACCGCCCTTCTCCACTATCCGCCGCCCTTCCTTTGGCTTGGCCGGAGCATCACGTCCGCCAGGCACTTACTGGTCTGTTTGTCAATAGCGGTGGAAATGCATTCGACCACGATACTTGTGATGCCGTAAGAGAAACGTACCGTTACCTCTGGTGTACCATTTCAGAATGAATAATGAAAACTAGGTGAACATTCCGGATAAAAAACGAGGTCCGGCGGGTTGCCCTGCCGGACCTGCATAAAGCGGCGCTTACTCCTTGATATGGGCGATGGTCTTGGCCAGCTCCTTCTTGTGCTGGAGGTTGCCCTGGCGTGCGATCATGATGCGCTGGGCCTGGGGGGAGCCGGCGCCGTGCAGGCTTTCGGTGCGGTAGCCCACGGCGGCGGTGCCCAGGGTCAGGTTTTCGATGAGGCGGAGGATGCGCAGCCGGTTCTCGGTGGACACGCCGGAGACGCCCTTCAGGTATTTTTCCACATAGGCGCCCAGCTTCTCGTCCCGCAGGTCGGCCTCGGAGGGGGCGGTGACCATCAGGCCGCCGGCGATGTCCTCCGCCAGCCGGGCGATCTCGTAGGGGAAGCGGGTCACGTTCTGCTTGCACACGTTGGCCAGCAGCAGGTCGATGATGTAGTTGCCGCTGTCTGTGGGGTGGCCCTCGGCGGAGCAGGCGATGCCGCAGCAGTACAGGGTCTCGTTCAGGTGGGTCATCTCGATGAGCTTGTCCTTGATGTGGCTGGCCCTGGCCGCGCCGTTGTAGTCGGCCGCCACCGCCGCCGCGCCGATGAGCACGTCGCCCACGCCCACCTTGCACCCGCCGTAGCTCTGGCGGTGATACCCGGCGAAGCGCTCCACCATCATCCCGGCGAACTCCGTCTCCCCGTTGAGGAAGATGCGCTCGTTGGGCACGAACACGTCGTCGAAGATGGTCAGCGCCTCCACCCCGCCGAACTCCGCGTTGCCCACGTCCAGCTCGCTGCCCTCCCGCTTCCGGGTGTCGCAGCTCTGGCGGCCGATGATCATGAAGATGCCCGGCGTGTCCATGGGCACGGCGAAGCTCACCGCGTAGTCCTTGTCGTCGGGGCCCATGGAGATGGTGGGCATGATGATGATCTCATGGCTGTTCAGCGCGCCGGTCTGGTGGGCCTTGGCGCCCCGCACCACGATCCCGTCGGGCCGGCGCTCCACCACCCGCAAAAACAGGTCCGGGTCCGCCTGCTCGTGGGGGGCCTTGCTCCGGTCCCCCTTGGGGTCGGTCATGGCGCCGTCCACCGTCAGGTCGTTGTCCTGGCAGTAGATCATGAACTGCTTGAAGTTCTCGTGATAATGGGTGGCGTACTTCCGGTCGGTCTCATACGTGGTGGAGAACACGGCGTTGAACGCGTCCATGCCCACGCAGCGCTGGAAGCAGGCGGCCGTCTTCTGCCCCAGCAGGCGCTGCATCTTCACCTTCTTCACCAGGTCCCCGGCGGACTGGTGGATGTGGGTGAAGCGGTTGACCCGCCGGCCGGTGTAGGGGGAGACGGCGGTCATCAGGTCCTCGTACTCCGGCATCTGGGCCAGGTCGTAGGTCATGCGCACGCTGTTCAGCGAGGGCCGCAGAATGGGGTCGTCCACCGGGTCCTCCACCTTTTTCCCAAACAGATATACCTGCATCTTCCGCTTCCGGATGCTCTCAATGTACTCCTCGCCCGTCATCAGTGACATAATAAACGACTTCCTTTCCAATTTATCTTTTTTAGATGGATATGACCATATGGGAGATGGTAAAGACCAGCACGATGAACGCCGTCAGGAATCCGCCCAGCCAGACGCTGCCGCTCTTTCTGCAAAGCACACGGCTCATAACAGCGGAAATCGGCAGGATAAAGAGCAGTCCGAAGCACATGATGCCCGCCAGGGCGGTGGGGAAGGCCATGCCGATGGTGGACATCCACTCCGCGGAGGTCGTGCCGGGGATATACTGGATGCCCCGCACGCCGGTGGCGAAGAGCATGCCATAGTCGTAGGCAAACAGGACTGCCAGTCCGCCGCAGGAGACCGCCGCGATCAGCAGATAGCTCACCCAGGCGGGGGCATTGTTGATGCGGGTCAGGGAATTGTAAATCACCCCCGCCAGCAGGAAGAAGAGGATCCAAACCGGAAGGTATTTGAAAAACGCGATCCAGTGGGCGGCATCCATCGGCATAATGTTGAATTTGAAGAAGGCGAAGTGCGTGCCGGAACAGGCGGCGCAGAGGTAGACCACGGCGTACACCCCGCCGAAGGAGACTGCGGCCAGCAGCAGGGACTTGAGCACCTGCGCCGCCGGCAGCTTCAGGCCGGTGTTTTCCAGGCCGAAGCCCGCTCTCTTGGCGATGAGGAAAAACACCAGCAGGTACAGCGCCAGGAAAACGGCGCCCACCACGCAGTTAAAGAGCATCAGAGAGTTCATGGGCGCCATATTGAAGAAGGCGTTGGGCATAAACTTGGTCAAAAACTTGAACCACTGGGGCTGCATGTAATAGGGATATCCGATCAGCCAGTAGTACAGCAGCGGCGCCGGCAGCAGGAAGATCAGATACAGCGCGGCGTATTTCAGCGCGCCCTTCCCGCCGGTCACCGTGCTCATGGATGGGGCCTCCGGCCGGACGATGGTGGCAAAGAAGGGCAGGCGGAGCAGGGTGAGCGCCAGGGCCACGAACGCCGTCAGGGTGGCCGTCAGGCCGATCAGTCCGCAGGCCGCCCGGCCGTGCCACACCTGGTCGGCGGGGTCGATGGTGGCCTCCCCGCCCCGCAGGGTGATGTCGAAGAAGTCGATACCGTAGGAGATGGCGGTCTCGTCATAATAGGTATCGGAGTGAGTGCCGTCGAAGGAATAGGCGGCCCGGATGGGCTGCATGGTCACAGCGGCGGAGGCGGCGGCGGTCACGGCCTCCGCCCGGCTCAGGGGCGTGGCCGCGGCATCCCCGTACAGGAAGTAGGTGCCGGAGGGCACGTTGGACGCCCCGCCGGTGCCGCAGGCGAACTTAAAGCTGGTGGTATACCGGGCGGCGTCGTCCACCCCCCAGAGCAGGCCGGAGAACTCGTCGTAATCCCCCTCGATGGTACACATATTTACAGGTGCGGCATACAGGGGGAACACGCCGTTTTCAGCGTTGACCCCGTTGTACGTCAAGTCGTTGACGTTGCGCACATTATAGTTATAGCCGGTAAGCACCATGGAGCTGGGGAGCACGATGCCCGCGTCCATGGCGGCCAGATAGGCGGCGCCGGCCGCGGCCGTCTCGTCCTGACCGGCGGCAGCGGCCTCAGTCTGGGCCGCGGTATAGGCGGCCTGCCACTTGGCGTACGCAAGGTAGGCGCCCTCCTGGATGGCGGCGGTGCCCATGGAGTGGCCCAGCATACCGATCCTGGCCGCGTCCACATACTCCAGCTTGCCCAGCTCCTGAAGGGCGGAATAGCTGCCCAGGTCGGGCGCGTAATTTTCTACGTTGCCCATCTCCGCCTGGCGGTAGCCGTCGGGCGGGAGGGCGGACTCCCCGTGGCCATAGAGATCCAGCGCCATGACCACATAGCCCCGGCGGGAGAGTTCAATGGCGTTTGGCTCCATGGCGTCCAGGCTGGCGGTATAGCCGTGGCAGAGCAGCACGGCGGGCAGCTTGTTCTCCGCGCTGGCCTGGACCGGGATATAGAGCTTGGCGTGACTGAGTGCGCCCACATCGGTGGTAAAGGTGATCTCTTCGGTGCGCACCGCGCCGCCGCCGGTGGCGATGACGCCGCCCACGGCGGAGCTGATCAGCATCGCCAGCAGGGCGGCGATCAGCACGATCGCGCAGGCCCGCGGGCCCCGCTTGTGCGAAATGTTCTGTTCCATTCTTCTTCCTCCCCGCCCCCCCGGCGGACGCTCCGCCGGGGGGCTCGCTTTTCTTTCCGCAGCCGGTTACAGGCGGGACAGGAAATCCCGCACTTTGTGGTCGAAGCGGAAGGTTTCCAAAATCCCGGCCATATGGCCCAGGTCGCTGTCGATGGGGTAGCATTCCGCGTTCCCCCCCAGCCAGGTGATGCGCTGCGTCACCCAGTCCACAAACTGCCATGGGTGCAGCACGTCCAGCCGCGAGGGAATGGCCAGCACCTTTGCCTTGATCCGCGCCAGCGCCGCGTCAAGATCGCCGCCATAGGGTCTGGAAACGTCATAGTTCAGGCAGGTGCGGCAGGTATACAGCCAGTGGTTCAGGTCTACAAAGGGCACGGACAGCTCCACAATGGCATCCAGCTTGTCTTCAAAGGACGCCTGGCCCAGCACGCTCTCATAGCAGGCCCGGTCGGCGCTGACGTCACGCTTGTAGGTCCGTTCGTAGTAGCCCGCCTGGAAGGCGGCCACATTCATCATCTCCAGGCACAGCCGCAGGGTATCGGTGGGCTGTTCTTCCTGGTCATAGTAGTTTCCCCCCTGGAACTTCGGGTCGATCTTGGCCACCTTGATGGCGTACTGAAGGGGGTTAAAGCCGCCCCAAACGGGCAGTTTCGGCGTGCCGATGACCGGGATGATCGCATCCATCATGTCCGGGTAGGCCACCGCCCACTGCCAGGAGGTCATGGCGCCGAAGGACGGGCCCATGACCGCCTTCAGGTGGGTGATCCCCAATTGCTCCAGCAGGTGCTTTTGGGTATTTACCACGTCCAGCACCTCGGGCACGGGAAAATCCAGCGCGTAGGGCTTCCCGGTCTCCGGATTCACGGTCATGGGGCCGGTGGTAATGACGTTCGGATTCTTGGCGCCGCAGTTGCACAGATTGTCGGCGCAGACGACAAAGTATTTCTCGGTATCCACTGCCTTACCGGGGCCGATCAGCCCGTCCCAGAAGCCGGGCAGCGGGTCGCTCTCCTGGTATTTGCCGCAGCAATGGCTGCTGGCGGAGAAATAGTGGACCACCAGGATCGCGTTGTCCTTCGCCTCGTTCAGGGTCCCGTAGGTCTCATACCCCAGGCGGACCGGCAGCGTGCGGCCGCAGGTAAAGGAAAACGCGGGGATCTCAAAGGATTGTTTTACGCTCTTCAGGCTCACAGGAAGCCTCCTCCTTTCCAGCCGTGGGTTCAGATAATGCCGACGGAGATCATAAGGATGCACAATACCGTCAGCAGGATGGGCATCACCACGGTCAGGGGGAATACATGCTTGTAGGAATCCTTGGCGGTGACGCCGCAGACGGAGCACATCAGAATAAAGGTGGAGCAGTGGGGCAGCGTGTCCAGGCCGCAGCAGGCGATGGTCATCAGGCGATGGAATGCCTCGGGATTGATGCCCAGGTTGATGTAGTTGGGCAGCATGGTGTCAGCAAAGATCTGCAGGCCGCCCAAAGCGGTACCGGTGATGCCGGCTACCACGTTGACCGCCACGGACGCGGACACATAGGGGTTGAAGGCAGTGGTCAGGCCGTTGGCGAAATCCACAAAGTACTGGAAGCCGGGGGCCGCCTGCACCACGCCGGCGAAACCCATGACGCCGCCGGTCAGCAGCAGGGCGGAGGTGCAGGAGGACCACATTCCAGTGGTGAAGGTCTTGAGCACGCCGTGCTTCTTATGGGCGCCGAAGAAGACCTTGGGGTTGAGGACCACGCAGGCCACGATGGCGATGCACAGAGAGGTCAGGATGCTGTTGGTGGCGCTCATCACGTTCTTCAGCAGGATCATGACGAACACAACAATCAGCAGGGGGATAATAGAGGCCCAGAAGGGGGGCAAATTCTTTTCCTCGTCATCATCCAGCGCATCCGTGCCGGAGACCACGTAGCCCACGCCCAGGGCGGTCTGCCGTCTGGCCTGCCAAGTGACATAGATCCCGGCCAGGACGGTGCCCACGATGCAGGCGATGACGCCCATTACAGGAGCCGAAAACGCGTCCACCCCCAAGCCGTACTCCGGACGGGCCAGCAATGCGTTGGTGCTGGTGGGGTTGCCGGGCAGGCACAGGCACAGGGTCACCGAAGCGCACAGCACAATGCCGGGCAGCAGGTTTTTCGTAATGTTGGCCTTGCGGAACAAGGGGGCGGCCACGGGGTAGACGGCAAAGACGATAACAAAAGCGGAAACGCCGCCCATGGCCATCAGCAGGGTGATGAGCAACGCGCCCAGGGGAGCCCACTTCACGCCGAAAATCTTGAACAGCACCTTGGCCACACTCTCAGCCGCACCTGTGACCTTCAGGAACTCACCGTAAGCGGCCGCCAGGCCGAACAGCAGGAAATAGTTTCCGACAAAGTTTTTCAGTCCAGTAGCGTAAGCGCCGCTGAAGGTCTCCCAAAAGGGAAGCAGGTTGGTAACGACAACTACCAGTGACGCGATCAGAGATGCAATGAATGCATTGACGCCCTTGTAACTTAAAATGATCAGACACGCGATGGCCAGAAGCAGGCCGATAACACCAATTGCGCTCAAACGAATTTCCTCCATTTCTTTCTGTTGGACCATTCTCCGCGGTGAACCGTATTTACGGCGTCTCAGGTAGATCAAATCTGCTCGTACAGTTGGCCAACTGTCCCTCGACGCAATCGATAGTTGCAAACGGCGTGCCAACTTCGGTCTTTTCTTTCTCACCTGCGCAAACCCGTTGCGGCACAGCCGCTTCTGAAGTTTTTGCAAAAAAGTCCGCCCCTCGCTTTTGTTGCAAAAATAAAACAAAAGCGGGGGGCTTGTTCCAAAATCATTTCTGATCCGGCCATTTGGGCGTTTGTTGCAAAAATGAATCGTGTTTTATTTTTGCAACAGCCGTTCCTGTGCGTACCGCTTCCGCTTTCGCACAAAAGTAGCCGGGTCCATGCCCAGACTGCGGGCCGCGTCCCGGACGTTTCCGAAGCGCTCGTAAGCCCGGTTGATAAACTGCAGCTCAAACTGTCCGGTGAGGGCCTTCAGGTCCACCGTGGGGCCGTCCTCCCCGCCGGGCAGGGGCGGCGTCCAAACACTGTGAAAGGGCAGGTCCTCGGCCCGGATCTGATCCGAGCCGCTCATGATGACCATACGCTCGATGATGTTTTTCAGCTCCCGCACGTTGCCCGGCCACGCATAGTTCAGCATGGCCTGACACGCGGAGGCGGTAAGCCGCTTGCGCAGGTTGTACTTTTTGTTTAGCTCCTCCAGAAAGCTCTCGGCAAAGGGGATGATGTCGTCCCGCCGTTCCCGCAGGGGCGGGATGGTGATGGGCACGACGTTGAGCCGGTAGAACAGGTCCTCCCGAAAGGTCTTGTCCCGCACCATCTGCCCCAGATCCCGATTGGTGGCGGCCACGACGCGCACGTCCACGCTCACCGCCTCGTTTCCGCCCACCCGGGTGACGGTGCGCTCCTGAAGCACCCGCAGCAGCTTTACCTGCATCTCCAGCGGCAGCTCCCCAATCTCGTCCAGGAAGAGCGTGCCCTTGTCCGCCACCTCGAACAGGCCCGGTTTACCGCCCCGGCTGGCCCCGGTAAAGGCCCCCTGCACATAGCCGAACAGCTCGCTTTCGATGAGGTTGGGCGCGATGGCGCCGCAGTTGACCGTGAGGAAGCGCCCCTCCCGGCGGGCGCTGTTCTTGAAGATGTATTTGGCGATCTTTTCCTTGCCCACGCCGGTCTCCCCCAGCAGGAGCACCGTGGTATCCAGCGCCGCCACCCGGTCCACCAGTTCCAGCACCTCCAGCATCCGCCGGTCGGCGGCGATCAGGTCCGCGGAGTCCAGCACCTGCTTGCGGGTGTATTCGATCTCGGAATAGTACTTTTCGTTCTGCTCGGCGCTCCGCCGGTACTTTTCCTGCAGATCGTAAAGCTCGGTGGTGTCCCGCACGTTGGTCACCACCATGACGATGTCCCCACTCTCGTCAAAAACCGGGGTGGAGGCAATGAGGGCGTGGCGGCCGTTGCGGAAGACCTGCTCCAGCGTGACCGGTTTTCGCTTGGAGATGGCGATGAGCGTGCCCGAGCGGTCGACGATCCCCTCCCGCTCCAGGTCCCACATGCTGCGCCCCAGCACTTCCTCCGCCCGCAGGCCGGTGATGGTCAGATAGGCCTGATTGACCCGGATGGTGACGGCCTGCCCGTCGGTAATGAAAATACCGTCGTACGAGCTTTCGATAATGGCGTCCAGGCGGTCGTAGGCCTCCTGGAGGCTCCCGAACATCCCGGCGGCCTGGTGGGGGTGATGCAGAAATGCGGGTTCCCGGTTCGGCATGGCGGCGCCCTCCCTTCTCAGATGGTTCCAGTATAATTTGCCCCGGAATGCCTGTCAAGCGCGGACAGCGCCGCCCCCGGTGCGGCATGCGTACCGGGGGCGGCCAAGTCTCTGCGCCTCAGCCGTGTCCCCGGGCCTCCAACGCCCGGGCAGTTCCCGCCAGCAGCCCACGGTACACAGCCAGTTGGTATAGCCGTGCTCCTCTCCCCGCGCCCCCGCCGGAAAGGGCGCGGGCCGAAAGCTCTCGAACCGGGCCAGCCAGGGCCCGTACCGGCGGACGATCTGCGGTGCGTGGGCCTTGTAGTACCACTCTTTGCAGGGTGCCAGCCAGTTATAGTCCAAATCGTGCAGCACAACGCGTTTGATCATAAGACCGCCTCGCCTTCCGCTCGCTGTATGCAGACCGCCCGCAAAATACGCAGTCCCTCCCCAGAACCGAAAAACGCGGTCCCGGCCGAGTGCCGGGACCGCGTTCGGATTTTTGGGGGAAGGCGCGCTTCCCCGGAGCGGCTTTTACTCCACAGCCTTGGGCGCGCTGCCGTCACACTGGAAGAAGTGGACATCGGCTACCTTCTTGCCGTCTACCCACTGGAAGCTCCCCTGGACGCCTTCGAAGACGGGAGAGTTGTACAGCCAGTTGCCCAGCGCCTCGCGCTCCTCGGAGAGCTTGGCGGGGTCGCCGGTGAGCTCCAGTTCCTCAATGCCCTGCTTGATGGCCATCATGGCGTCATAGAAGCCGGGCACCGGGGGCGCGGTGGGGGTTTGTCCGTCGTTGGCCTGCTGATAGGCGGCCACCAGGGTCTGCCATTCCTCGCCGGAGTAGTCGGGGTTGAGCTTGTTCCAAATATAGGTGCCGTCGCAGTCGGAACCGGCCACATCGAAGTAGTTGGCGTCATAGCTGGCGAAGGTGGCGCAGATGCGGCGGCCTTCGTCCACGCCGCGCTTGCGCAGCTCGGTCAGGACCTTGGCGGCCTCGTCGGCCCGCAGGTTCAGGTAGTAGCCGTCGGCCTTCAGGTTCAGGGCCTGGATGGCGGAGGCGGAGCAGTCCAGCTGGCCGGTCTGCACCTCCACCGTGCCCACCACTTCGATACCGGAATCGGGCAGCTGTGCAGTGAGCAGCTCCGTGGCGGCCGCCTGGGAGGCGTCGGTGGGGGTGTAGAAGATCACGATCTTCTTGATGTCGTCGTTTACGGCGGTCCACTCCTGCGCGGCGGCCAGGTCGCCCTCCTCGGAATCGGTCATGTAGCCCATGACGTAAGGGGCGTACAGGTCGCGGATATCCTGGAAGGAGTAGGCGGCGATGTTGGGCACGCCGCCGTCATAGGCCACCTGGCCGGCGGATTCGGCGCCGGGGGCGTCCATGGGGCCCAGCACCACCAGGGCGTTGTCCACCACGCTGGTCATCTGGGTGACGGCCTTGGAGGTATCAAAGGCCGTATCCAGCACCGTGACCTTCACCGGCACGCCGCGGATCCCGCCGTTCGCGTTGATGATCTCGGCGGCGTATTCGGCGGCCCAGCCGGCGGGCTTTCCCACATAGGCGATGGCGCCCGTGGCGGCGGTGAGCATGGGGATCTCCCACTCGGTGACGGCGACGGCGTTGGCGTCGGCGGGGGCGTCGGTACCGGCCGCGGGGGCGGTAGCGGGCGGCGTGCTCTCACCCGCAGAGCCTCCGCTGCTGGAACAGCCGGCCAGCAGGCCGATCATCAGCGCTAGGGAAAGCAAGAGGGCGGACATGCGAAGCTTGTTCCGTTTCATGCAGTTTCTCTCCTTTTCGTGACGTTATCTTCAAAGGCGGAGCCTTCCGCCGTTTGAACGGATGGGGGTACTTCAGCTGCGTCCCGCCGGGACCCTTGCTTCTCCCCCGCGGGCAAAAAGGCGCTTGATCTTACCGGGCAGTTCCCGGGTGATGATGCCCTCGGGCCGGGCCATGAGGATGACCACCAGGATCACGCCGTAGATGATCTGGGTAAAGCTGTTGATGCTGGCGGGCACCCACTGGGGCAGGCCCCACAGCAGGGGCACCGAGACGAACACCCCCCATTGGGTATAGCGCCCGCCCACAAAGAGCATGGTCATGACGGACAAAAGCAGGGAAAAGCCGAAGGTCTCGGGATAGATGGTGCGCATGTTGAAGGCGTAGACGGCGCCGGACACCGCGCCGTAGATCGAGGAGATGGTCAGAGAGAAGACCGTCATCTTCTTCACGTTGATGCCCAGCGTGGTGGCCATATCGGCGTCGGTGCCGATGGCCTCCAGCGCCCGGCCCAGCTTGGAGTGGTTGAGCCGGTAGAGGAAGGCGCCCAGCAGGATCACCAGGATCACAGAATAGAGCAGCAGGTGCTCCACCTTGGGGATGCCCCGGATACCGCGGGTGCCGCCCAGAAAGTCCAGGTTGCGGATGACCGATTGGATGATGAAGATCAGAGCCATAGAGGCCACGGCAGTGACCACGCCCGAGGTGCGGGAGAAGCCAAGCGCGGGCAAAAAGCCCAGGATCGCGCCCACCACGGCGGCGCCCAGCACGCACAGGAAAAAGGGCCAGCCCAGCTCCTTGGCGGCAAAGGCGGCAAAGTAGCCTCCCACGGCCATGCAGTAGACGGTGCCGTTGTACAGCAGCCCCGCCCGGAAGGGCACCAGCGCCCCCCACACCAGGAGGATGAAGGCGCAGCAGAAAATCAGATACAGGGTCATGGATGTGGACAGCATACGTCTTCCCCCCTTAGTGCTGCTTGCCGAACAGGCCGTTCGGCTTCCAGATGATGACCAGCATGATGACGCCGTAGAACACGGCCTCGGTCCAGCGGCCGGGCAGGTAGGCCAGGGCCATGGCCTCCACCACGCCCATGAACAGGGCGGAGAGCAGTCCGCCCTTCAGGTTGCCCATACCGGCAAAGAGCATGAGGATAATGGCCTTGACGGCAAAAGTGTCGCCCAGGGCGGGGGACCCGGCGCCCAAGGTCATGATGCACAGGATGGCGATGATGCCCGCCAGCAGGCCTGCGATCCCGAAGCCCAGCACGCCGGTGCGGCCAAAGGGGATGCCCAGCATCCTGGCCACCCGCAGGTTCTGCGCCATAGCCCGGATGGCGCGGCCCTCCTTGGATTTGAAGAGGAACCACATCAGCGCCACCGCCACCACGGCGCAGCATACCAGGGTGACGATATTGGCTGCGGAGAAGCTGATCAGGCCGATATTGATGGTGTTCTGGCGGCCGGTCATGGCGTCGGGAAAGGCGAAATTGGCGCCGCCGTTGATGTACTTGGAGATAAATTCCGTAATGATGATGCCGATGCCCATGGCCAGAGTGACGGTCTCCAGGTCCGCCCCCCGCACGGACAGGGGCCGGAACAGCGGCTCGGTGGCAATGGTGAACACGATGGCCGAGACCAGCATCACCACGATGCACAGGGGGATGTTGTTTCCGGTATGGGTCAGGGTGAGCCAGCCCATGGCCATGGTGAGCACCACAATGTGGGAATAGCTGTGGTGTACGATGTTGCGCACCAGCACCAGCAGGTTCATACCCAGCACCAGCAGCGCGTAGATGCCCCCGGTGGCGAGGCCGACGATGATCTGTGCGATGAACGATTCCATGGATTCCCCGCCTCCTTTCTATTCTCCGCCCAGGTAGGCGCGCCTGACCTCGGGGTCGTCGGCCAGTTGCCGGGCGGGTCCTTCCATCACGGTCACGCCCAGGTCCAGCACATAGCCCCGGTCGGCATACTGCAGCGCCTTGCGGGCGTTCTGCTCGGAGAGCAGGATGGTCAGGCCCTGCCGTTTCATCTCCACCAGGAACCGGAAGATCTTGTCCACGTAGGCCGGCGAAAGGGCCAGGGAAGGCTCGTCCAGCAGCACCAGCCTGGGTTCCCCCATCAGCGCCCGGCTGATGGCCAGCATCTGCTGCTCGCCGCCGGATAGGGTGCCCGCCTTCTGGGTCTTTCGATCATTCAGAATAGGGAAGTAGGAGAAGACCTTCTCCAGCATGGGGCCATAATCCCCTTTGTGGTGGTAGGCGCCCAGCTGGAGATTCTCCAGCACCGTCATATCGGCCAGCATGCCCCGGCCCTCGGGCACCACCGAGATGCCGGCGGCCACCACCTTCTCCGTCTTCCAGCGGGTGATATCCTGGCCCAGGAACGTGATCGTTCCGCTCTTTGCCCGCTGCAGGCCCAGGACGGCATTGATCAGGGTGGATTTCCCCGCGCCGTTCGCGCCGATCAGGGCCACGATCTCGCCCGGACGGACCTGCAGATCGATCTTCCTGACCGCGCAGATGGGGCCGTAACAGACCGACAGGCCCTCGACGTTCAACACATTAGTCTGTTCCAAGGTACGCTTCCACCACCTTTGGATGATTTTTGACCTCCTCGGGCAGGCCCTCGGCGATCTTCGCGCCGAATTCGATGGCCGTCACCACGTCGGAGGAGCGTGTGACCAGCTTCACGTCGTGGGCGATGAGGATGATGCTGGTACCCTGCTCCTTGATTTGACGGATCAGCGCTTCCAGCCGGGCCGACTCCTCGGCCCCCATGCCCGCGGTGGGTTCGTCCAGCAGCAGCAGCTTGGGGCCGGTGGCCAGGGCGCGGGCGATCTGCAGCAGGTGCTGGTCGGCCCAGGCCAGGTCCCGGGCCCAGCGTCCGGATGAGCGCTCCAGGCCCACAAAGGCCAGCTGCTCCATCGCCCGCTCCCGCATCGCCCGCTCCTGCCGGGACGCCCGGAAGGGCGCATGCAGGAAGGTGTCCGCCGCTTCGGTCTTGGTCTTGGCAACATAGCCGCACATCACGTTATCCAGTACGCTCATGCGCCCCATGACCTTGGGGATCTGGAAGGTGCGGCTGATGCCCAGGCGGGCGATCTCGTAGGCGGGCAGGCCGGTGATGTCCCTGCCGCCGAAAAAGATCTGTCCGTCGGTGGGCGGGAACACGCCGCTGATGACGTTGAATGTGGTGGTCTTGCCGGAGCCGTTGGGGCCGATGAGGCCATGGACGGTCCCTTGCGTTACGGTCAGGTCCAGTTCCTTGATGGCATGCACGCCGCCAAAGCGCTTGTTGACTTTACGCAGTTCCAGGATATCCAAGGCGTTCCCTCCTGTCTCTCTCGAATTTGGCTCCAGTATATCGGCGCTTTGTGATGGCCGCGTGAAAAAGGCGCAAAAAAGATGCACAATATTTCGTTGAAATATTGTGCATCCTGCTTATTCACAGGGCAGTGCAAACCAGAACCGGCTGCCCTCCCCCTCCCGGCTGTCCGCGCTGTAGCGGGCGTGATGGAGCTCCAGGATGGCTTTCACGATGGACAGGCCCACGCCTGTGCTGGCCGCATTCTTGTCAAAGCGGTTGATCTTATAGTAGCGCTCCCAGATCTCCCGGAGCTGCTCCGTCGAAATGCCGCCCCCGGTGTCGATGACCTCGAACAGGCCCTCCCCGGCCCAGCGGCTGACCCCCACGTACACCAGCTTATCTCCGCCGGTATAATTGAACGCGTTGCTGATGAGATTGAACGCGGCCCGCTCCAGCTGCTGCCGGTCCCCCCGCACGAGCACGTCCCGGTCCAGCGAGAGAAAGAGGCGGTAGCCCTCCCGCTCCCACAGATGCCGGAAGTCCCCCAGGGCCCGCTCCACGCTCTCCGCCAAGGGAAATACCTCCATATTCAGCTCCATGGTGCCCGACTGGAGCCGGGACAGGTCCAGCGTTTCGTTGACAAACCGGGTCAGCTTTTCCGTCTCCCGGACGATCACGTCCAGGTGGGCCTCCCGTTTTACCGGATCATCCCCGGAGATCTGCTGGACCATCTCGGCGTAGGCCCGGATCATGGTCAGGGGGGTACGCATGTCGTGGGAAACGTTGGCGATCAGATCCCGGCGCAGGGCCTCGGTATTGCTGAATTCCGTAGCCGCCGTGTCCAGAGCGTGGGAGAGGTGGTCCAGCTCCGTACAGGAGCCCTTGGGAAAGTCCACCCCGTAATCCCCGCCGGCCAGCCGCAGGGCCCGCTGGGTGATCTGAGTGATGGGGCGGGACAGGTTGGACGCCAGCAGAAAGGCCAGCACCGTCGCCACCACCAGTACCACCGCCGTGACCAGAAGAAACCGTGAGGAGAGCATGGAGAGCGTGGTGGATACCGGCACCATGTTCGTGCTGGTGAAAAGCACCTCCCGCAAGCCGTCCTGCAAAGCCACCACCTGGACCTGGACCAGCCACTCGCTGTCATGGACGGTGTCGGGGACCCGGTAAAAATAGTAGCCGTCGGTACCATCCAGGCGTGCAAAGATACCATAATCCACCAGATCCTCCTGGGGCGGAGGCGCATCGGCCCCGTCGTTGCCCAACGAGCGCAGCAGCACCCCGTCCTCCCGCAGGATCTGAATGAAAAAGCCGGACCGGGCCACCGAACGCAGGGAGTCCGCGAACCCCTCCCGCCCGTAGGTGGAGGAGATGATATTGCCCGCCTGCTTGAGCCGGTCGATCCGGTCGTTTTCGTAGGTGGTGCGGATGGTGGTGATCTGGACGACCCACATCAGCCCGCATACCAGCACCGCAAATCCCACCAGCGCCGCCCAGAGCCGGAAGCGGAAGGAATGCACGTCAAACCGCTTCAAATTTATACCCCGCTCCCCGCATGGTCACGATGAAGCCGCGGTAGGGCCCCAACGCGCTGCGGAGCATCTTGATGTGGGTATCCACCGTCCGGTCGTCTCCCAGAAAATCATTTCCCCACACCTTGCGCAGCAGCTGTTCCCGCGAGAGGACGATGCCCTTGTTCTGCACCAGGGTAAAGAGCAGATCATACTCCCGGGGCGTCATCGGCACCGCCCTGCCGTCCACCCGGACGCTGCGGCCCGCCGGGTCCACCTCCAGCCCCCCGAAGGCCGCGGGCCGGACCGCGCCCCCGTCCTGCGCCCGGGCGGAGCGGGCGCAGATGGCGCCCAGGCGTGCCACCAGCTCCCGGGGGGAAAAGGGCTTGACCACATAATCGTCAATGCCCAGCTGAAAGCCCTTGAGCTTGTCGTACTCCTCGCCCCGGGCGGAGAGCATCAGCACCGGCACCGACGGATCGCCCCTTCGGATCTCCCGGCAGGCGGCAAAGCCGTCCATCACTGGCATCATGATATCCATCACGATGAAGTCAAATTTCTGCATCCGGCACAGGGAGACCGCCTCCGCCCCGTTGGCTGCCTCCGCCACCGTATGTCCGTCAAACTCCAGATACTCCCGGATCACATTGCGGATCCCCTCCTCGTCGTCCGCCACCAGTCCCCGCATCTCGCTTCCTCCCTCCGTACACGTCTGTTTTCTTTAATCTTATGAGAACGTGCCGCCCCTGTCAAGAAAAACCGCCTCCCGTGCAGCTGGGAACGGCCGTTCCAGGCCGCATATCGCCCCCGTTTTTTGTGCGTTTCAGCCAAAGAAAAACAGGCATTTTTGATCTGTTTAACAAATTTGTGCAGAGCACTCAAAAAAGGGCTTGCCAACGGGAGCATTTCTTGCTACGATATAGAAAACGTTTGGTGTAAAACGTTTGCGTGAAAACGTTTTGTATCCAGACCAGACTTGACTAGGCCACACCGCAGATTGCGTTCGTCCCCGTCTGCGGCGGCGCCGGGAAGAGGGAGCCATGGGCAAAAAACCGAACATTTTAGTGGTGGGCAGCTTTGTGATGGACCTGATCGTCAGCACCCAGCGCCTGCCGGAGAATGGCGAGACCGTCCTGGGCACCGGCTTTCGCACCGCGCCGGGCGGCAAGGGCCTCAATCAGGCCGTCCAGGCCGCCCGGCTGGGCGCTCAGGTGGAGATGATGGGCTGCGTGGGCCGGGACGCCTACGGGGACACGATGCTGGCATGCGCCCGGGAGGCGGGCGTGGACGTGTCGCATGTAAAACACACCGACCAGGCGCCTTCTGCCATCGGCAATGTGCAGCTGTTCCAGCGGAGCGACGGCAGCACCCAAAACCGCATCGTGGTGGTCCCCGGGGCCAACCTGCTGCTGACGCAGGCGGACGTGGCCTTCCTCCGGGAGAAAATCGGCGGCTTTGACATGGTCATGCTGCAGCTGGAGATCCCCCTGCCGGTCAATATCGCCGTCGCCCGGTATGCCCGTGCCGCCGGGGTGCCGGTGATGCTCAATCCGGCTCCCGCGGCGCCCCTGCCCGCCGACTTGCTTTCCGCCGTGACCTATCTCTCCCCCAACGAGAACGAGGCGGAACTGCTCAGCGGCGTGCCCCTGCACCGTACCGAGCACGGCATCGACCTCAAGCGGGTGGAACATGCGGCGGCGGTCCTGCGGGACAAGGGCGCGGCGCATGTGATCGTCACCCTGGGGGACGTGGGCTCAGCCTATCTGGGAAAGGAATTTCTCCACTGTCCCAGTGTGTCCGGTATCCAGGCCATAGACCCCACGGCGGCCGGCGATTCTTACATCGGGGCCCTTTCGGTGGCCCTGGCCGGCGGCGAGCCGGTGGACGAGGCCATGCGCCGGGCTACCCACACCGCAGCCATCACGGTCTCCCGCATGGGGGCGCTTCCCTCGCTGCCCACCCTGGCGGAAGTGGAAGTCTCGCTGGCCCGGCGCAGCGTCTCCTAACTTCAAGTCCGTCCTACGGAGGTGTTTGTTATGGAATCCCTGACCCAATTTCAGCAGATCGTGGGGGAGAACGTCGCTCAGTTCGTCCAGGAACTGGATGAGGACTACCTCGCCCCCGCCCTGTCCCTTTTGATCGCGGCCAACGACCGAGGCAACCGAATCCACATCACCGGCATCGGGAAGCCCTCCCACGTGGCCCAATACGGCGCTTCCCTCATGTCCTCCATCGCCGTGCCCACCTATTTCCTGGACGGCACCGAGGCGGTCCACGGCTCCTGCGGACAGCTGCGGGCGGGCGATGTGGTCATCTGCATCTCCAACAGCGGCGAGACCATGGAGATGCGCGCCACCGTCACAGCCATTGCCAACAACGGCTGCAAGGTCATCGGCATCAGCCGCAGTCCGGATTCCTGGCTGGCGCGGCACGCGGACGTGCACCTGACGGTCCGTGTGGATCAGGAGGGCGGTCCCATGAATCGTGCCCCCATCAGCTCGGTCTTGCTGGAAAACATCGTATTGCAGGCCCTCAGCGTACGCCTGCAGGCCCACTATGGTCTGACGCCTCAGGAGTACGTCCGTCACCACCCCGGCGGCACGCTGGGCAGGCTGCGGCCGGAAGAACAGGAGGCGGGCCATGGTTAGTACCCGATGCATTCATCCCGGTATCCTGTCCGCCCTGGCCCACGGCGGACACGGAGACAAAATCCTCCTTGCCGACGGGAACTTTCCGCTGGCCACCCGGGCGGGAAGTGCGGAAAAAATCTATCTGGGCCTGGAACGGGACCTGCCCACGGTGTCCCAGGTCCTCGCGGCCCTGAACAGCGTGGCGGTGTTCGAGCGGGCGGAGGTCATGCTGCCGGAACACGGCGAGGAACCCGAATGCTTCGGTGAATTCCGTTCCCTGCTGGGCGGAATGGCGCTCTCCCCGCTGGGCCGCTACGAATTCTACGACGCCTGCTGTGAACCGGGCGTGATCCTGGCCATCTCCACCGGCGAGAGCCGGACTTACGGCAATCTGCTTTTGACCATCGGCGTGTGCTGACGCCCGTTCAAATGCATCCGCCGCGGATGCCCAAGCCGTTTAGGAACGCATAAGGGGGAAATGATTATGCCTGGAAGCAGCCGAGAAGTACGGCTTACCCGAAAAAGTTCGGACGTCGGTGTCGCCACCGCTTTTTTAGCGCCGGCAATCCTTATGATCGTGCTGGTTACGATCATCCCCATCTGTATGGCGATCCGAACCAGCTTTCATGCGACAAATTACGCCGAGGTCGGTGCGTTTGTCGGACTGGATAACTTTATTGCCGTCTTTACCGGAAACGGCCTGAAAAACATCCTTAATTCCATTCGATATGTCCTGCTGTCTCTGGTGGTCGTCATCCCTCTGGGTGTGGCGATCGGGTCTCTGCTGAACCGCAAAATCCGGGGCAATACGCTCCTGCGTACCCTGATCATTATCCCCTGGGTCCTGTCCCAGACGGTGACGGCGCTCTTGTGGCGGTGGATTCTCAATGGCAATTACGGACCGATCGCGTATCTGGTTTATGGGCTGACCGGGCGGAAGGTAGACTTTTTTAGTTCGGCGGGCAGCGCAAATGTCATGCTGGTCTTTGCTAACGCCTGGAATACGGTTCCGGTGGTAATTATCCTGACCATTGCAGCACTGCAGACCATCCCGGGCGATGTGATGGAGGCCGGGCAGATGGATGGCGCCACCCGCTGGCAGATCTATACCCGTATCACCCTCCCATTGATCCGCCCCACCATCATCACCGCGGTCGTCATGCAGAGTATGGAGTACTTTAATATGGTCACGCTGATTTACACCCTCACTGCGGGCGGCCCCTTCGATTCCACACAGACGCTCAGTCTGGCGGCTTATCAAAATGCCTTCAACTACTGGCACATGGATATCGCCTCGGCTTACGGCGTGATCATCTTCCTGCTGAATATCGTGTTCAGTCTGGTCTACGTGAAGCTGCTGAACACCAACCGAGAATGAGGTGCGTGCGATGAAAAAATCGAAGCTGGGCCGTACCCCCGGTCTGGACGCGCTGACCTATGTGGTATTGATCGCCGCCGCGCTGGTGGCGCTTTTCCCGGTGCTGTGGGGCCTGTTTACCGCCCTGAAGTCCCCTGCGGAAGTCAACTCCTTCCCCCCCACCCTGCTGCCCAACGAATTTACTCTGGAAAATTTTTCATCCGTCCTCTTTCGTTCCGGCTTCCCCCGCTATCTGCTTAACTCCGTAATCGTTACTGCCATCTGTATCGTAGTGGCCACCATTGTGGCCTCCCACGCCGCCTATGCCGTAACCAACTTCCGTATCCGCTTCCGTAACCAGATCATGTTTCTCATTTTAATGACCAGCATGATTCCCCCTGTGGTAATGCTGGTACCTCTGTATATGCTCTCCGTCAAAATCGGCCTCTACGACACCCACTTCCTGCTGATTCTGATCTATACCGCCTGGCGCATCCCGGTGCTGACCTGGATCCTGCGCGGCTTTTTCGAAAAGCTCCCCAAAGAGATCATCGAGGCAGGCACACTCGACGGCTGCTCCAAGCCTATGATCTTCTATCGCCTGATCCTGCCCATTTCCAAGCCCGGCATTGTGGCTGCGGCGCTTTTGTCCGCGGTATATGTCTGGAATGACTTTTTGGTCTCCTCCACCTTTACCAGCAAAGACAGCTTGCGTATGCTGTCCGTGGGTCTTTACAACTATATCTCCCAATATGGCATCCAGTGGGGCAATCTGATGGCGGCCGTGATGATCTCCATCGTCCCCATGGTGATCCTCTTCATCCTGCTGCAGCGGCACTTTGTGGAGGGTATGGCGGCAGGCGCGGTCAAGGGATGACCTGTTTTGTGGAAAACGGCTGGAACGCCGAGGATATATCATGAAATGTAAGGAGGAAATTCACATGAAAAAGCTCAAAAGGACCCTGACCCTTTTGCTGGCGGCAGCGATGGTACTGGCCCTGGCCGCCTGCTCCAACTCTAGCGGCGGTACTCCCGCTACCACCGCACCCGAAAGCAGCACGCCCGAGACTACGGTGCCGGAGCAGCCCCAAGGCGGCATCGACATGACCTTCTCCATCTTCTTGGACCCCAATTCCACCGATGATCCCCGCTGCGTAGTGCTTAAGGAGATCGTGGATGAGTACAACGCCACCAATCAGTACGGCAACACTGTGACGGTACAGAGCATCCATTGGAGTCAGTATGAGTCTCAGGTAATCCAGGCCACCGCCGCAGGCAATGGGCCCGACATTGTCAATGCCTTCTCCGATCAGCTCATGCAGCATATCGATGCCGGGACCATTCAGCCCATGACCCAGTTTGCCACATCGTTTATCGAAGAGAATCCCGACTATATCCATACCGTAGAAAAACTGACCCAGGCTGACGGCGAGATCTACTCTCTTCCCTGGGAAAGCCGCGTCACAGTGATGTGGTACCGCAACGACATCTACGACGAGCCCCCCGCTTCCTGGGACGACCTGCTGGCCACCGCCTCCAACAGCGACGGTATGAACCTGGGCTTTGCCCTGGGCCTGAGCGAGGGCAGCAACGGAACCGGCCTGATGGAGACCTTCGTGCCCTGGATCCGCGCCGCTGGAGGAGATATTTTTGACGCGGAAGGAAAGGCCATCTTCAACAGCGACGCCGGCGTGCAGGTAGTGGAGTACATCAAGTCCCTGGTGGATGCCGGGTGCATGGATTCCTCCGTGCTGAACATGACCTATGACGATATTGTGGACGGCTTCAAGGCCGGGAGCCTCTATGCCGTCAACGCCGGCACTCAGCGTGCCGCCACGATCAAGTCCTCCAGCCTGGCACAGAGCTATTCCTCCGCCCCCATCCCCGGCATCAACGACGGAGAAGTCGCCCCCGCCTTTGTGGCCGGCCAGACCTTGGCCATCGGCAGCCAGGCACAGGACCCCGCTATGGCTTGGGACTTTATTCAGTATTTCTATTCCGTGGAAAATCAGAAGAAGTGGATCAGCGCCAACTGCATGCCCATCCGCACTGCCGTCTACGAGGACGCCGACGTTCAGGCAATGGATACCTACGACGAGATGGTTATGTGGAGCGAGTATGCCAAAACCGGCACCATGACCTTCTATCCGGCTGATTATACCGAACTGGAGGTCAAGATCTGCCAGGCGGTTCAGCGTGTGGTCTTCCAGGGTGCTGACGCGCAAAGCGAATTGGATCAGGTCGCCGAGTGGTATAACACCAAATAAAAACGCTGCAGGCGCATGAACGCGCAGGCACGGCGGTGCCGTGCCTGCGCGAAATAAAACAGGATATGGTGTAAACGCATGAAACGCTACTACGATGTAATTGTTGTCGGCGGAGGTCCCGCAGGCATTATGTCTGCCATGGCCAGCGGCAAGCTGGGCGCCTCCACACTGCTGGTAGAAAAAAATGGGTTCCTGGGCGGGGCAGCCACAGCTGCGGTACTGGGCCCCATCTCTCCTTTTCACTATAAAGACGAGCAGGTCATCGACGGCCTGCCCCAAGATTTTATGGACCGCATGGTGCGTGCAAAGGGCAGTACCGGACATATGAAGACCATCGATCCGTACGGAAGCGGCGATTCCCTCGGCTTCTACGACCGGGAAAAATATAAATATGTAGCCGCCGAAATGCTGGTGGAATTCGGTGTGGATATTCTCTATCACGCCACGCTGAGTTCCGTGCAGATGGAGAGCAGCCGAGTGACCGGCATCACGGTTGCCGCAAAGTCGGGCGATCTGCTGCCACTTCACGCCCACGTAGTGGTGGACGCCACCGGCGACGGCGACGTGGCGGTGATGGCAGGGGAGAATTATGTGCTCGGCGATGCGGTGAACCACAAGATGTCTCCCTCCTCCTCCATGTTCGAGATGGCCAATGTGGACACCGGGCGGGTCTATCAGTATATTCTGGACCACCCGGACGACTTTGAGTTCAAATCCGATATCGTACCCATGCGGGAATTTGACGAACGGCTCAGGCAGAAGTATTTTGTCGGCCAGGGCTTTAAACAGCTGGTACGCCAGGCCGTGGAGAAGGGCGAGCTTTCCTTCGGCCGCGATTCGGTCATCGTTCTCAACGGCATCCACCCCAACACCATGCATTTCAACGCCACCCGTATCTGCGGCAAAAACGCCACCGATGTGGTGGAACGCTCGGAGAGCGAGCTGGACGGGCGCCGGCAGATCGAATCGGTCTCTGAGTTTATGATCCAATATGTGCCCGGCTTTGAACACGCATTTGTCAGCGTCACTGGTTCTGAGGTCGGCGTACGCGAGACGCGCCATATTGAGGGTCTGTATACCCTAACAGGGCAGGACGCCTACGAGGGACGCAAGTTTGAGGACTCCGTTTCCAGGGGCTATTTCCCCATTGATCTGCACAACCCGGACGGTGCCACCGGCTATGGCAACGGCGGCGTTTGGATGGTGCTCAAGGATACGTTCGATATTCCCTACCGCAGCCTAGTCCCCAAGCACATCGACGGGCTTCTGCTTTCTGGCCGCTGCATCTCCGGTACCAGCGAGGCCCATGGCTCCTACCGTACCCAAGGCGGCATTATGGGGATCGGACAGGCTGCCGGCGCCGCCGCTGCGGTCTGTGTACGCAACCAGGCGCAACCCAGGCAGCAGGATGTCAAAGAGATCCAGGCAGCGCTGGACCAGCTGGGCGGCCTCTACCGCAGAGATGAAGCGCGCGCCCGAAAGGAAAAGGCGCGTGCCCGCGCCATCACACAGGCCTACATCAAAAGCCAGAACGGGCGGCTGATTACGGACAAAGCGATTCTGGCCTCCTACGAAGATTGACCCGAATCCAGTCTCCGGGGCTCTGCCCCGGAGACTCTATCAATCACAGAAGGTGACAACTATGAAAACGGGTTCCAACTGCAAACTCCACGGCGTTATCCCCGCCATCGTCACACCCCTGCGTCCCAACGGCGACGTAGATGAAGCGCTGCTGCGCAAACAGACCGAATATTTGGTCTCCTCCGGCGTAAACGGCTTGTTTGTCTGCGGCGGGACCGGAGAAGGCGCTTATCTCACCACCGCCGAAAAGAAGCGGGTCTTCGAGGTCATCCAGGAGACCGCCGCCGGGCGGGTATTCCTCTGCCTGGCCGTTATCAACTCCAACACCCGCGCCACCCTGGCCGAGCTGGAGGCGCTCTCCATCTGCAAGCCGGACTTCTTCGTCTCCACACCGCCCTACTACCATGCCATGACCCAGCAGGACATCCTATCCCACTACGCGGCTGTCACCGCTGCTTCCACCGCCCCGGTCATCCTTTACAACATTCCATCCACTACCCACAACACGATCGAGCTGGACACGGTATACGCGCTCTCCAAACTGCCCAACGTGGCCGGTATCAAGGACTCCTCCGGGAATTTTGTTCCGTTTTCCCGTGGACTCTTCGGCCCCCGCTCGGACCAATTTGCCTGGATTCAAGGCGAGGATTATCTCTGCGGCTCCGCCCTGCTGTGCGGCGGAGACGGTATGGTTTCAGGCTTGTCCAACGCCCGGGTGGAGCCCTATGTGGAGATGTACCGGGCCTATGAGCAGGGGGACACTGACAAGATCATAGAATGCCAGCGGCGCATCAACTTCCTTTACCGGGTTATCCACAGCTGCGGCAACGGCAACGCCGCCATCAAAGCGGTAACCGAGCTGGCCGGCCGCGGGGCACGCTATATGCGGCAGGGCAGTATGAATCTGACCGATGAGCAGGTCGCCGTCATCGCGCAGATCATGGCGGAATACGAGGCGCTGTAGCGCGCTTCCCGCCTCCACAGGAGCGGCAAAGGGGTTGACATTGCTTAAATTTGCGGTAAGATTACATAGAAGCCAGGTTTAAGGCCTGTGTTTGTAAGGTTTTCAAGGTAATGGAGTAGGGTTATGTCAATCAAGACCATTGCAGAAATGACAGGATTGTCCATCACAACGGTATCCCACGCGCTCAATGGCACACGGCCGGTCTCACAGCGCAGCATGGAGCTGATCAATGAGGCGGCCGCTCAGATCAATTACCGGCCCAACCTTGCCGCCCAGATGATGAAGACCCACCGGTCCCGTACCGTAGCGATCATCATTCCCGCCACTGAGCAGAACAACTCTACTAACTGTTTTTTCTTTGATGTGCTCAACGGCGCCAAATCCCGCCTGCAGGAATCCGGCTATGAGCTGATCGTCTCCACCTATCCGGAGTCCCGCCCCCAGGATTTCTTCAGCGGAATGTCCATCCTCCACCGGCGCTGGATCGACGGCATCCTGCTGGTGCCGCCCACCCTGCGTTATGAGGACATTGCCCGGATCGAGGATTGCGGCGTTCCCGTGGTGCTGGTGGACCGCTGGGTGAAGGGGGGCAAGCTGCCCCTGGTCTGTTCCAATAATCGTGAAGTAACGGTAGAGGCCATGAAGGTCCTCTACCAGGCCGGACGGCGTCGGATCGCGTTCATTGGGGCGGATTTTCCCAACTCCACCGCCGTGGAACGCTACCAGGGCTATCTGGATGTGCTGGAGGAATTGGGCCTGCCCCGGGACGAATTGCTGATCTGCCGGATGGACGCCTACAGCATGTCCTGCGGCATGGAAGCCGCACGGCGGGTGCTGGGGGCGGGCGCGGACGCCATCTTTGCCGCCAACAGCATGCTGTGCCTGGGCACCGTCAAAGAGCTTCAGGAGCAGGGGATCCATGTCCCGGAACAGGTCGCGGTCATCGGCTTTGACAATTATGAGTGGACGGAGATCACCAATCCGCCCCTGACCGCCGTGACCCAGAACGCCAGTCTGATGGGCCGCACCGCCAGCGAACTGCTGCTGCAGCTGCTGGACGGCAAACAGCCGGAGCAGCGTGTGGTGCGCATCCCCGCCGCCCTGACCATCCGCCAGTCCCACGGTCTGTGATTTTCCGTTTTCCGTACAATAAAACAGAAGCCCGCCGCCTTCTTAAGGCGGCGGGCTTCTGCGCATATGTGCGCACTGCGTACGGTTTCCGCATCAGCGCTGGGGACAGCCGGCCCGCCGGTCTGCGCAGCAGAGCAGCAGCACGCCGAGGGCGGCGATGCCGGCCAGGGAGATGGCAGACCAAGCCTGACGATAAGAAGGGGCGGGCAGATAGCAGCCGAACAGGTTTGGTCCGATCCTGCATCCAAAGCCTCCGGCCACTTCATAAAGGGACTGAAACCGGGCCGCATTGAGCCATTTCAGGCCCTCCAGCGTATGATCCATGGCGCCGTCCCGCTTTCTGTCCCCATCTGCGGACCGCTCCCGCTCAGATGCGGGCCACGCCGCTGTCGCGGGCGGCCTGGGCTACGGCGGCGGCCACCGTCCTGCCCACCCGGGGGTCGAAGGCGGCGGGGATGATGTAATCGGCGTTGCGCTCTTCATCCGAAATGAGGCCCGCCAGCGCCTCGGCCGCCGCGATCTTCATGGCGTCGTTGATGTCGCTGGCCCGCACGTCGAACGCGCCCCGGAAGATGCCTGGGAACGCCAGCACGTTGTTGATCTGGTTGGGGAAGTCGCTGCGCCCCGTGGCCACCACCTTCGCCCCGCCTGCCTTGGCCTCGTCGGGGAAGATCTCCGGCGTGGGGTTGGCGCAGGCAAACAGGATCGCGTCCCGGTTCATGGTCTGCACCATCTCCGCCGTCACCGCGCCGGGCGCCGACACGCCGATGAACACGTCGGCCCCCGCCAGCACCTCCGCCAGGCTGCCCGCCCGCTTCTGCAGGTTGGTCACCCGGGCCATTTCCTCCTTGACGGCGTTCATCCCCTTCTCCCGGCCCGCGTAGATGGCTCCGCTGCGGTCGCACAGCGTCACGTCCCTCACGCCCGCCGCCAGCAGCAGCTTGCAGATGGCGATCGCCGCCGCCCCGGCGCCGTTTATCACCACACGGACCGTCTCCTTCCGCTTCCCCACCACCTTCAGGGCGTTGGTCAGGCCCGCCAGCGTAATGACCGCCGTGCCGTGCTGGTCGTCGTGGAAGATGGGGATATCGCAGCACTCCTTCAGCTTCCGCTCGATCTCAAAGCACCGCGGCGCCGCGATGTCCTCCAGGTTCACGCCCCCGAAGGACCCGGAGATGAGCTGGATGGTGCGCACGATCTCGTCCACGTCGTGGCTCTTGATGCACAGGGGGAACGCGTCCACCCCCCCGAACTCCTTGAACAGCACGCACTTGCCCTCCATAACGGGCATCCCAGCTTCCGGACCGATGTCTCCCAGCCCCAGCACCGCGCTGCCGTCGGTCGCCACCAGGCACATGTTCCAGCGCCGCGTCAGCTCATAGCTCTTGTCCACGTCCTTCTGGATCTCCAGGCACGGCTGGGCCACGCCCGGGGTATAGGCCAGGCTCAGGTCGTTCTTGTCCTGCACGCGCACGGTGGAGATCACTTCGATCTTGCCACGCTTGGCGTAATGCAGCTTCAGGCTTTCTTCCGCGATCGGTGTCATTGGCGTCACGCTCCTTATCTTTCTTTGATTGATCCAAACCTGCGCGTTTTCAGCAGATGATCAGGCCGTTGGGCGTGGTGGTCACCCGCTCGCAGCCGTCCTTGGTGATGAGGAAGTTGCTGCAGGCCAGTCCCACCACCTTGCCGTCCACCGCGCCGGGGTGGCAGGCCACGTACATGTTCTCCGCCAGGGCCATGGTCTCGGCAGGAACAAAGGCGGGCCGCTCCACCATGTCGTATCCCTGGCCATGGCCGAAGAGCCGCCCTTCGGGCAGATAGCCGTGGGCCACCAGGTACTCGTTGTTGGCCCGGAACAGGTCGGGGCACTTGGCGCCCGGCTTCATCATGGAGGCGATCAGATCCAGGCACTTGGCCGCGGTATCCGCAGCCTGCACATACTCCTTGGGCGGCTCGCCCAGCACCAGGGTGCGCAGCGCCTCGCTGTAGTAGCCCCCGGGGCCGTTGAGCTCGATGAGGCAGAACATCTTGTCCCCCATTTTGGTGCGGCGGTACTGCCAGGGCACCACGCCCTTCACCGGGGTGTTGGGATCGGTGCCGATGGACACGTTGATGATGCACTCAGCGCCCAGTTCCCCGCCCAGAGCCCGGATATCGTTGGTGATCTCATATTCATAGCGGTCAGGCCGGAAAATGGCGGGCATGGCCGCGTATACCTTGTCATGCACGGCGGCAGACCAGCGGATCCGCTCAATCTCCTCCGGGCTCTTGATGGCCTTGATGTAGTCCACCAGCTCGGTGGCGTCCACAAACTCCACCCCGCCGAGTTCTTCGGTCAGGTATTTATACATGCTGGCCGGGATGGTAGCCAGCGCCACGAAGCCCACTTTCCGGTAATTGCGGCGTTTGATGCTCTCGATCATCAGGTCGGGCACGTAGCGGTCGGTGTAGCACAGGGTCGGCATCATGGGGGTGGCGGGGGCTTCCCCCACGCCCCGGGCCAGCTCGGCCGCGATGCTGCGGGTCCCTACGCCGCCGTGGCCGATAAAGGTCATCTCGTCCTCCCGGTGGAACAGGACGGACAGCGGGTAATCCGCCAGCGGGATATCGGTAAACCAGCGCAGATAGCCGCCCAGCATATTGTCGTAGCCGTTGATCACCAGGCAGTCGATGTCCTGCTCCGTCATTTTGGCCCGCACCGCGCTCCAGCGCCGCTCCAGTTCCTCGTTGGAGATGTGGTAGCGGTAACGCTCCGGCATGTCGTGAACCATAAGTTGGAATCCCCCTTATTTCATTTTGTGAAATCTTATTTCAATCTTTACCTATCATACCACCGCTCCCCGGATTTTGTCAACGCCTTCCTGCGAGAATCTTTGCCTTTCAGGGGGAGGCAGAGCCGGACGCCGCGCGCGGTGATCCGGTCAAATCCAAGATTTTTCGTGCAAAAAATCTGCCGAAAATCGTTGGATGCGCAATCTTCGGCAACGCTTTCTCTTGAATCACTCTATAAAATCCAATTTTAAAATAGTACCTGCTGAGGAAACTGCCTTGCGGTTTCTTCGCACGGCAGCCGCCGTGTCACCGCTGCAGCGGGGCATAAACCGTCCCGCCGGGAGGTGCGCGGGCCGTCCCGCCCGGACTCCTAGTACCCGAACAAAGCCAAAGGGCCCTGAAAGTCTTGGCTTTCAAGGCCCTTTGGCTTTGTTCGGCACCCATTGCACCCCGCCTGGAGAGGTTCAGCCCGGGTAAGACGCCTTCGCCGGCGCGCTGAGGCGCTCATAGAGCGCCGTCTCCCGGCGGAGCTTTGCGGCCAGTTCCGCGCTGTCGAAGCCCGGCGCGGCCCGCCACCGCCAGTTGCCGCCCACGGTGGAGGGGGTATTCATCCGCCCCTCGCTGCCCAGCCCCAGCAGATCCTGCACCTGCACCACGGCGGTATCCGCCGTGCTGGCCCAGGCCGCGCGCATCATACCCCAGTTGGCCCCGTCCGGGTCGTTCAGGCGCAGATAAGCGCGGGCGTAGGCCGCATCCTCCGGGGTAATGGAGGCCAGCCAGCCCAGGGCGGTGTCGTTGTCGTGGGTCCCCACGTACACGACGCTGTTTCGGGGGTAATGATGGGGCAGATAGACCGAGCCGCTGCCGTCCCGGCTGTCGAAGCCGAACTCCAGCACCTTCATGCCGGGAAACCCGCAGTCGTCCCGCAGCCGGTGTACCGATTCCGTCAGGTAGCCCAGGTCCTCCGCAATGATGGGCTTGGGCCCCACCGCCTCCTCCACGGCCTGGAACAGCGCCCGGCCCGGTCCCTGCCGCCAGCGGCCGTTCCGGGCGGTCGCCTCCCCGTAGGGCACCGCGTAATAGGAATCGAATCCCCGGAAATGATCGATGCGCAGCACATCGTAGATTTCGTACTGATAGGCCATGCGCCGTTTCCACCAGGCATAGCCGTCCCGGCTCATGGCGTCCCAGTCGAACAGCGGATTGCCCCAGAGCTGCCCGTCGGCGGAAAAGCCGTCGGGCGGCACGCCCGCCACCTCATGGGGCAGACGGTCCCCGTCCAGCTGAAACTGCTCCGGGTGGGCCCATACGTCCACGCTGTCGCCGGAGACATAGATGGGCAGGTCCCCGATGATCCGCACGCCCCGTCTGCCGGCGCAGTCCTTCAGCGCCCGCCACTGGCGAAAGAAAAGGAACTGCACCCCTTTCCAGAAGGAAATATCCTCCCCCAGGGCCCGCCGCGCCCGTTCCAGCGCCAGCGGCTCCCGATTGCGCAGGGGCGCCTCCCAGTCCTGCCAGGCCGCGCCGCCGTGGGCGCCCTTCAGCGCCATAAACAGAGCGTAATCCTCCAGCCAGAAGGAGTTGTTCTTACAAAAAACAGCAAACTCCGCCGGCGGCGCGGCCAGCAGCCGGGCACAGGCCTTGCGCAGCACTGGGTAGCGCCGTTGGTACAGAAGGCCGTAGTCCACCGCCAGCGCCTGCGCGCCCCAATCCAGCGGCACATACTCCTCCGCCCGCAGCAGGCCGTCCGCGGCCAGATCGTCCAGATCGATCAGATAGGGGTTTCCCGCAAAGGTGGAAAAGCTCTGGTAGGGGGAATCGCCAAAGCTGGTGGGACAGATGGGCAGCAGCTGCCAGTAGGTCTGTCCCGCCGCCTCTAAAAACTCCAGAAAGCGCCGTGCCGCCGCCCCCATGGTCCCCACCCCGAAGGGCGACGGGAGGCTGGTCAGGTGCATCAGGATACCGCTTGCTCTCACATGGATCAGGCCCTTTCCTCTCTCAATTCCCGCGTGCTCTCCCCCGGCAGGAAGCGGTAGGGGATCAGCTCGTGGACCGCCCCCTCCCCCTCGCACACCTGCCGGAGCAGGATCTCCACGCTCCGCCGGGCCATGGTCTCGGCATCCTGGCGGACGGTGGCGAGCTTCGGCACCAAATAGCCGCCCAGCTCGATCCCGTCAAAGCCGACCACGGAGATATCCTCCGGCACGCCCAGCCCCCGGTCATGGAGGGCCCGGATGGCCCCCACCGCCTGCACGTCGGACATGGCGAACACGGCGGTGAGCTCCGGCATCCGGTCCAGCAGATGCCCCATGGCCTCATAGCCGCTGGACATGGCAAAGCGGCTGATCTCATACTGGCGCTCCGCGTCAAAGGCAAGGCCGTGCTCCGCAAACGCCTGCTGCACGCCGAGAAAGCGGGTATACGCAGTGTTGGACGCCTCCATGCACCCGCCGATGATGCCGATCTTCCGATGTCCCAGCACCATCAGCCGCTCCACCGCCTCCCGGGCCGCTCTGGCGTCGTCGGTGCTGACGCTGGACAGGTTGGCAAAGCCCAGGCCGGCAGCCGAGTTGGTCACCAGCACACAGGGCACGCGGACGGGCTGGAAGGCGGCGCGGAACAGCTCCAGATTGGACCCCAGAAACAAGATGCCCTGGGGCCGGCGCTCGCGGCAGACCTGGCGGGCCTGCTCCACCTCGTCGTGGTCCTCGTCCAGATAATAGACGGTACTCGGGTACCCGCTGTCCCGCAGCAGCGCCTGGATATGCTCCACGATGTCGGCAAAGAGCATATTCCGGGAACCCTTGATAATGATGGCCACGCCGCTGCTGGACTGCTGCTTGAGGTGCTTGGCGTTGCTGTTGCGTTTGAAGTGGTGCTCCTCCACCACCGCCAGCACCCGCTGCCGCGCCGCGTCGGACACATTGGGGCGGTCGTTGAGCACCCGCGATACGGTCCCCACGGCGTAGCCGGACAGCTGAGCGATATCTTTGATGGTCAACCCCTTCACCTCCATACTGCTTCCGGGCGCGCTCAGCCCTTGACCGCTCCGGCCACCACGCCCTTGATGATGTGCTTTTGTCCCAGCAGATAGACTACCACGATGGGGAAGATGGTCAGCATGATGCAGGCCATCATGGGCCCCATCTCCACCCGGCCGTAGCTGCCCCGGAAGTACTGGATCAGCATGGAGATGGTGCGGTACTTCTTAATGTCCAGCACCAGCGTGGGCAGCAGATAGTCGTTCCACACCCACATGGCCTCCAGAATGCCCACGGATACCATGGTGGGGCGCAGGATGGGGAAAACCACCTTGAAATAGGTCTGGATAGGATTGCAGCCGTCGATCATGGCGGCCTCTTCGATCTCAACGGGGATGGTCTTCATAAACCCGGTGAACATAAACACCGCCAGCCCCGCGCCGAAGCCCAGATAGATGATGCAGATGTTCCAGGGCGTGTTGAGCCTGAGCTTATCCGCCAGGGAGGAGAGGGTGAACATGACCATCTGAAAGGGGACCACCATAGAGAACACGCACAGATAGTACATGACCTTGGAGGCCGCGGAGTTGACCCGCGTGATGTACCAGGCGCACATGGAGCAGCAGATCAGAATGAGCACCACGGAGGACACGGTGATAAAGGCGGTGTACCCGAAGGAGACCAGAAAGCCCTTGGCGCCGATGGCGTTTGCATAGTTGCTCAGGCCCGCGAAGGTGTCCGCGGTGGGCAGGGTAAAGGCCCCCGAGGTGGTGATGGCGGTCTCCACCTTCAGCGAATTCATAAAGACCATAAAGATGGGGTACAGATAGATCACGCACACGACGGTCATCAGCACCGTCCAGAATGGGCTGTTGGCAAAAGAGCGGCGTTTGCTTTTCATCACTGTTGCACCTCCCGGGAGCGGGTAGCCCGCAGCTGGATGAGGCCGATGGCCACCACCAGCACGAAGAAGATGACCGCTTTGGCCTGTCCGATGCCCTTCCACTGGGGCCCGGAGCGGGCGTAAAAGGTATTGTAGATATTGTAGGCCAGCATCTCGGTGGTGTGGCTGGGCTCGCCCTTGGTAAGGGCCAGGTTCTGGTCAAAGAGCTTAAAGGAATTGGTCAGGGTCAAAAACACGCAGATGGTGATGGAGGACATGACCATGGGGATCTTGATCTTCCATAGCGTCTGCCAGGAGGTGGCCCCGTCGATCTGGGCGGCCTCCAGCAGGTCGCCGGGCACGGACTGGAGGCCCGCGATATAGATGATCATCATATAGCCGATCTGCTGCCAGGCCATAAGGATGATCAGCCCCCAGTACCCGGCTGCGGTATTCAGGGCCAGCAGGGGCTTGCCCGCCAGGGAGAGCACGCAGTTGATCAGGATCTGCCAGATGTAGCCCAGCACAATGCCGCCGATGAGGTTGGGCAAGAAAAAGATGGTGCGAAACACATTGGTGCCCTTGATGGCCCGGGTCAGCAGCAGGGCCACCAGAAAGGCCAGCACGTTGATCACCACGGTGCTCACCGCGGCAAAGAGGACGGTGAACCAGAAGGAGTAGGTGAAGGTGCTGTCCGCAAAGGCCTTCAAATAATTGCCGATGCCCACCACCTGCGCATTGCCCACCGTGGTGAACCTGCAGAAGGACAGATAGAGCCCCTGGACAAAGGGGATGAGAAAGCCGATGATAAAGGCCGCCAGGGTAGGCAGGACGAAGATGGGGAAATACCGTTTGAGCGCTTTTTCCATGGTGGGTGTTCCCTCCTTTTCTCGGGTCGGGCCCGGTATGCCGTACGCCGGCAAAGCCGGGTCCGCAGCTCCGGTAGCCTTGGATAAAGGCGCGTTCGGCCGCGCCCTCATCGAAAGCCGCCGGGTTTGGAAAAGGGGGAGCCAACGCTCCCCCTTTTCCGGCGGTAACAGCCTCAGCCCTGGCTGAGCTGATATTCAGTGGCCCAGCCGTCCACAAAGGCGGAGACCACGCCGTCCCAATTGGCGTCGGTCTGGTCGGCGGCGTAAGCGGTAAGGGCGGAGCCCACGCCGTTCTTCCACTCCTCAGAGGGCATGGTGGGGAAGCACCAGTCCACGGACTTCTTGCCGGCGGCGATGTACTGGTCCGCGATCCCGACCAGGTAATTGGTGGAGGGCTTGGCGGACCGGAAGGGGCAGACAAAGCCCATGTCGTCGGCCAGGGAAGTGGTGCCGGTCTCAGAGGTGACGACCCAGTACAGGAAGTCCAGGGTCGCCTGGATGTCGGCGGGGTCGGCCTGGCTGTTGACGCACCAGTAGTTCTCAGAGCCGGTGCACAGGCCCTGGTTCTCCTCGCCGTCCACGCCGATGTAGATGGGCAGCATATCCAGGTTCTCGTCGCCCAGGGAGGATACGTCGCCGTAAGCCCAGGTGCCGTTCTGATAGAACACGGCCTGGCCGTTCACGAACTCCGCGACCGCGTCGTCGCCGGTCTTGGCGGAGAGCTCGGCGGGAGCGCAGGTGGCGTTGTTGATGTACAGGTCCCAGATGGCGCGGTAGTTGTCCAGATAGGTGCCGTTGATGGCGTCGGCGTGCACGCCCTCGGCCTCGTACTCATAGTAGATGGGCAGGTTGGCCAGATGGGTCTTGAAGCGCCAGTCGGAGGAGCCGTCCATACCGGCGGAGGTGAACGCGGAGAAGCCCAGCTCGTCCTTGCGGGCGGTGATATCTTCCGCCACGGCCTTCAGCGCGGCGAAGTCGGTGATCTCGTCCATGGAGTGGCCGGCCTGCTCCAGCAGCGCCTTGTTGACGATGATGCCGTAGGTCTCGATGACATAGGCGATGCCGTAGACCGCGTCCGCGTCCTTCAGGGCGAAGTCGTCGCTGGTCAGCTCGCCGTACAGGGCGGAGCCGGACAGGTCATAGCAGTAATCCTTCCAGTTGGCCAGCCCCACGGGGCCGTTGACCTGGAAGAGCGTGGGAGCCTCGCTCTTGCCCATCTCAGCCATCAGTTGGGTCTCGTATTGACCGGACGCCGCGGTGACCACGGTGACGGGCACGCCGGTCTCGGCGGTGTAGGCTTCGGCCAGGGCCTGCCACTGCTCATCCTGCTCGGGCTTGAAGTTCAGGTAATAGAC
>CDZV01006162.1_pt1 | contig 80361 bp, 79 predicted proteins | sample 554851 | NCBI WGS metagenome assembly CDZV01 (sample SAMEA3182090, study PRJEB8094) | gut metagenome | biome: human; feature: gut; material: Stool; isolation source: human stools | place: Canada | collected 2013-03-12
GATGTAGACCTTGTCCGCTCCGGCGAAATCGTTCAGCATAGGCGCAGAAGCTCCACCAGTTTTTTCATCTGTTCTGTGTCACAGCTGGGATATATGTCCAGACTGGCATTGCCGATGCGCAGCGTAGCGGAACGTTCCGTTGTGTTGCAGCACACCTGTTTCGGTACTGGTAATTCTGCAAATGCAACCGCAGGCGTTTCAGACAGTGCCTTCGCTGTACTGGCAACAGACAATAGCTCACGTTCCCAGCGATAGTATGTAGTTGGTGTGGTTCCTCTCTCTCTGCACCACTGCCTGACTGACAATCCGCTGCTTCTGCAATCCCGAATGGCTCCCGCCCATTCCTGCAGCCGTGCCTGGTGCTTCAACTCTATGGATGTCATGGCGTATCCCCCCTGACGTTAATAGTGGTGGAACGTTGCGCAACGTCCCACCACTATTATCCCATAGGAGTCTATACGCCGTTAGCTTTGACGGTTACCTGATTTCCCTGACCGCCTGCGCGCAGCCCAAGGCCCAAACCGTCAGCAAATACCAGCTGGCTGCCCCACAGTATCCCCAGATGGCGCAGTACCCGGACGAAACCAAGTTCAGCAGACCCAACGGAGACTTTGACAGTGACGGTTTCAATCAGGTTTATGACGCATGGCAGGCAGACCGCAGAAAGCAGATGGAGCAGCCGGAGGGCTATACGGACGTGCTGGACGGCTACCTCCGCGCCGTCATCCCACAGCTTCTCACCGGCGGCAGCGGAGAGAACAAGGTCTGCTCCCCCATCAACCTCTACATGGCCCTCGCCATGCTGGCGGAGGTGACGGACGGCGAAAGCCGGGAGCAGATCCTCGCCCTGCTGGGCAGCGGCGATGTGGATGCCCTCCGCGCCGAAGCCGCCGCTGTCTGGAACGCCAACTACTGCGACGACGGCGCGGTGACCAGTATTCTGGCCAACTCTCTGTGGCTCAATGACAAGATCAGCTTCAAGCAGGAAGCCATGGACGCGCTGGCAAAGTATTATTACGCCTCGTCCTTCCGTGGTGAAATGGGCTCCACCGCCTTTGACAAGGCGCTTCAGGACTGGATCGACCAGCAGACCGGCGGGCTTTTGAAGGAGCAAGCCTCCGGCCTGACGATGGATCAGGAAACGATCCTCGCGCTGGCGTCCACCATCTATTTCCGGGCCAAGTGGGACGGCGAGTTCTCCAAGGCCAACACCGCGCCGGATACCTTCCACGCCGACAGCGGCGATACAACCTGTGACTTCATGCGTCAGCGCGGGACGAACACCTATTACTGGAGCGACCGCTTCTCCGCGGTTTCCAAGCCGCTGGAGGGCAGCGGCGCCATGTGGTTCCTGCTGCCGGACGAGGGCGTTGCGCCGGAGGAGCTGCTGGCTGATGAGCCGACGATGGACTTCCTCCTCAGCGGCGGCGAGAGCGCGGAGAGCAAATACCTTATCGTCAACCTCGCTCTGCCGAAGTTCGACACGGCGTCGGATCTGGATCTGGCCGACAGCCTGAAGGCTCTGGGCATCACGGACGTCTTTGATCCGGCGGTCTCGGACTTTTCCCCCATGACCGACGATACGGCGGCCTATCTCTCCCAGGCCCAACACGCCGCCCGCGTGACCGTTGACGAGGAAGGCGTCACCGCCGCGGCCTATACCGTCATGATGATGTGCGGTGCGGCCGCCCCGCCGGAGGAGGAAGTGGACTTCGTTCTGAACCGTCCCTTCGTGTTCGCCATCACCGGGACTGACGGCCTGCCCCTGTTTGTGGGCATCATCCATCAGCCGCAGCCGTGATTAAGGGCTCTGCTTCGCAGGCGGCAGATACGAGGGCACTTAACCTTCCCATATCGCGGGGTTTCAGACACGCAAAGGATCTCAAACGCAAGGGGCGGCATCTGCCGCCCCTTTTTCATGGCCAGAAACACTGCTGGCCGCCCCTTGCTTTTACGTTTCGCCCAATAAACTCAAATTTTTTTAGTCAAAATTACCAGAGGCACTGTCCGTTTCTGACGGACAGCGAAAAAAGCTGTATTTTCTGAAATCAGCCAATTTGTCCGTGTATCAAACACATTCGATTTCACTGTATGGTCATTCGGTGAAAAGCCTGCGAAAACCGCAGGAAAAATTTTGTGCGGATTTTCTCTTGCGGGCGGTATTGTATCTGTATAAACTACATCCATCTACAAGAGACGGACGCTTTGAGCAGTCCGGATCTCGCAAGGAGGATGAATTGAATGAAGAAGTTTGTTTCCATCATGCTGGCGCTGGCTATGTCCATGAGTCTGGCGGCCTGCGGTGCTGACAGCTCCAGCGATGCCAGCAGCGACAGCCAGAGCAGTTCTGACGCCGCTTCCGGTGAAAAAGTCGTAAAGATCGGCGTATTTGAGCCTGCTACCGGTGACTCCGGCGCCGGCGGCAAGCAGGAGATGCTGGGTATGCAGTACGCCAACCATATGACCCCCACCGTGGACATCGGCGGCAAGACCTACAAGGTGGAGCTGGTCTATGCCGATAACGGCTCCGATTCCGCCAAGGCTCCTACCGCCGCTTCTGAGCTGGTGAGCAAGGACGTTTCTCTGGTGCTGGGTACTTACGGCTCTAGCTGCGCCATGGCCGGCGGCCCCATCTTCGGTGAAGCGGGTCTGGCCGCCATCGGCGTGACCTGCACCAACCCCGGCGTCACTGCGGGCAATGACTACTATTTCCGCATCTGCTTCCTGGACCCCTTCCAGGGCACCGTTCTGGCCAACTTCGCGCAGGAGAAGTTCTCCGCCAAGAAGGCCTATTGCCTGGGCGAGCTGGGCAACGAGTACGATCAGGGCCTGATCAAGTACTTCACCGACGCCTTTGACGGCGAGGTCATCACCGACTCCTTCCCCACCAACACCTCCGACTTCAGCACCTACCTGTCGAAGGCTGTCTCCTCCGGCGCGGAAGTCATCTTCTGCCCCGTGTCCATCTCCTACTCCACTCAGATCGTGAAGCTGGCCGCTTCCATGGGTCTGGAGATCCCCATTCTGGGCTCCGATACGCTGGACAGCAACAAGGTGCTGGAGGCGGCTGCCGGTTCCGATGTGCAGCTGTATGTTTCTACGTTCTATCAGGAGGGCGGCTCTCCGGAGTTTGATGACGGTATCAAGGCATGGCTGAACGAGGATTCCACCGCCATGACCAACAACGGCGGCAATGACACCATCGCGGCCGTCACCGCCATGGGCTATGACGCCTACTATGTGGCGCTGGAGGCTCTGAAGGCCGCCGGCTCCACCGATCCCGCCGCTGTAAAGGCCGCGCTGCCCGGTGTGACCTACACCGGCGTCACCGGCGACATCGCCTTTGACGACATCGGCGACGCTATCCGCGACACTGCCTACATCAAGGTGGCCGATACCGCCAACAACGCCTGGGCTCTGGAAACGATGCAGAAAGCCGGTTGATCCGATCCTGCCGACCTGCCTGGCGGGGACTCCCCCGCCAGGCGGTCTTACCGTTTACAGACGGTTCGCGTGAACGCGCCAAGGCCGGGACCGCCCCGAAAGCAGCCGCTCTGCGGCTTTTTTCAAGACGGCTCCGCCGCGTGCCTTCCGCGTAAAACTTGAAAGAAAAGGGAGGGATCCCCGTGCAATACGGCATCTCCATTCTGCTCTCCGGCATATCGCTGGGCGGGCAGTACGCCCTCATCGCCATCGGCTATACCATGGTCTACGGCATCCTGCGGCTGATCAACTTTGCTCACGGCGATGTATTCATGGTAGCCGGTCTGATGATGGTCTACCTCAGCGCCAGCCTGCCGCTGGCCGCGGCCATTCCCCTGATGATCATTCTGACTGTGCTGCTGGGCTTCATCATCGAGCGGGCGGCCTACAAGCCTCTGCGGACAGCCCCCCGGATGTCGGTAATGATCTCCGCCATCGGCGTCAGCTATCTGCTGCAAAATCTGGCGACCTACGTCACCGGCGGCCTGCCCCAGATGTACCCCGCCCTGCCCGGTCTGTCCAACCAGCTGACCATCGCGGGGGTATCCACCAAGTATGTGACGGTGGTCACGCCGGTGCTGGTGGTGCTTCTGGTGGCGGCCCTGACCCAGCTCATCAACCACACCCGGATCGGAATGGCCATGCGGGCCGTGTCCCGGGATTTTGAAACCGCGCAGCTCATGGGCATCCGGATCAACAGCGTGATCTCCGTGACCTTCATCATCGGCTCTCTGCTGGCGGCCATCGGCTCCCTGCTGTACTTCACCAACTACCAGTCCATCGTCCCCCTGTCCGGCTCCCTGCCGGGACTGCGGGCCTTCGTAGCGGCGGTATTCGGCGGTATCGGCTCCATTCCCGGCGCCGTGGTGGGGGCGTTTCTCATCGGTATCTGCGAGAGCATCATCAAGGGCTCCGATTGGAGCGTCTTTTCCGACGCCTTTACCTTCGCCATCCTGATCGTGGTGCTTTGCGTGAAGCCCACGGGTCTGTTCGGCGAAAAGGTCACGGACAAAGTGTAAGGGGGGATCGACTGTGCTGAACGAAAAGAAAAGCAAACGGGGCACGGTGATCGCCCTGCTCTGCGCGCTGGCACTGTTGGCGCTGGTCATCCTGCTGGAAAACACCATGAAGCCCACGGGCATGTTGTTCACCGTTCTGAAAAAGGGCGCGGTTTACGCGCTGGTGGCGGTGTCCATGAACCTGCTCAACGGCTTCACCGGCCTGTTTTCTCTGGGACAGGCGGGCTTCATGCTGCTGGGCGCTTACACCTACGCCATTCTCACCATTCCTACGGCGGACCGGGAAGCGGTGTACTATCTCTATAACGGCTCCGCCGTGAATTTCTCCCTGCCGGAGCTGTTCGGCGGCGGGGCTGTGGGGCTGGTGCTGGGCGTTCTGCTGGCCCTGTTTCTGGGCGGCTGCGTGGCGGCAGCGGTGGCGTGGCTCATCGGCCTGCCGGTGCTGCGTCTGAAGTCCGACTATCTGGCCATTGCCACCCTGGGCTTCGCGGAGATCATCCGGGCCATTTTCCAGTGGGACCCCCTCGGCCCTGTGACCAACGGCGCCAACGCCTTGAAGAACTTCCCCACCTTCTCCAGCTTCAATATCCAGAATGCCGACGGCAAGGTGATCCTGCGGCTGTCCACCTTCATACCGTTTCTGCTGGCGGGGGTGTGTGTGGCGGTGATCGTGCTGCTGATCAACTCCACCTACGGCCGGGCTTTCAAGGCTATCCGGGACGATGAGGTGGCGGCAGAGGCCATGGGCATCAATCTGGCCCGCCACAAGCGGCTGGCCTTCTGCATCAGCTCGTTTTTCGCCGGGGTGGGCGGCGGCCTGTTCGCCATGTTCGCCAATCAGGCGCAGGCCAAGGTGTTCACCACGGCCATGACCTACGAGATCTTGCTGATCGTGGTCATCGGCGGCATCGGCTCCATCTCCGGCAGCTGCATCGCGGCATTTCTGTATGTGGCGGCCAGCGAATGGTGGCTGCGGTTTCTGGACGCCGAGACCTACATCGGCAGCTTCAAGGTCCCCTTCCTGCGCACCGGCTTCCGGATGGTGGTGTTCTCCGTCATCATCATGGTGGTGGTGCTGTTCTTCCGGAAGGGCATCATGGGAGATAAAGAGCTGCCGGATCTCCTGAAAAAGCGGCAGAAAAAAGCAACGAAGGAGGCGGTACAGCCATGAGTGAGCAGCTTTTGAGACTGGATCACATCACCATGCAGTTCGGCGGCGTTGTGGCTGTGGACGATCTGGAGCTGGAGGTCAACGAGGGGGAGATCGTGGCCCTCATCGGACCCAACGGCGCGGGAAAGACCACCGCCTTCAATGTCATCACCGGCGTATACCAGCCCACCAACGGCGCGGTGTGGTTCGACGGGGCAAAGATCATCGAGAACCACCCCCAGGGCAAAATGAAAAAGCAGTACAAGGGCCAGTGTGACGGACTTTTCACGGAGACCCTCTCCCCTACCCCGGACAAGATCACCCGGTCGGGCATGGCCCGGACCTTTCAGAACATCCGCCTGTGGAAGACCCAGACGGTGTTCGACAATGTGCTCATCGCCAAGCATTGCCGCTCCACCAGCAGCGTGTTTTCCGCCGCGTTCCGGCTGAACCGGAAGGAGGAGGCGGCCCAGCGGGCGCAGGTGGAGGAGCTGCTGGAGATCGTAGGGTTGGCCGATGTGAAAAATGAGTTGGCCACCAGCCTGCCCTACGGCAAGCAGCGGCGGCTGGAGATCGCCCGGGCACTGGCGGCGGAGCCGAAGCTGCTGCTTCTGGATGAGCCGGCCGCCGGCATGAACCCTCAGGAAACGGAGGAGCTGACGGCCTTCATCGGGGAGATCCGGGAGAAATTCAAGATCACGATTCTCCTCATCGAGCACCACATGAATCTGGTCATGGGCATTTCCGACCGCATCTATGTGCTGGATTTCGGCAAGCTGATCGCCCACGGCACACCGGCTGAGATCCAAAAAAATCAGCGCGTCATCGACGCGTATCTGGGGGTGGCTGACGATGCTTAAAATTGAAAACCTCCAGGTCCACTACGGCGGCATTCAGGCCCTCCGGGGCATTTCTCTGGAAGTACCGGACGGCAGGATCGTGACGCTGATCGGCGCCAACGGCGCAGGCAAATCCACCACCCTGCGGACCATCACCGGACTGGTAAAGGCCTCCGGCGGCTCCGTCCAGTGGGACGGGCAGGAGCTGCTGGGCAAGTCCATCGACAAGATCATCTCCACCGGCATTGCCATGAGTCCGGAGGGCCGCCGGGTCTTCCCGGATATGACGGTGCTGGAAAATCTGAAGATCGGGGCCTATCTGCGCCGGGACAAGGCAGAGATTGAAAAAGACATCCAGTGGGTGTACAGCCTGTTTCCCCGTCTGGAGGAACGGAGCTGGCAGCTGGCGGGCACCCTCTCCGGCGGCGAGCAGCAGATGCTGGCCGTGGGCCGTGCCCTCATGTCCCGTCCCAAGCTGATGATGCTGGATGAACCGTCTCTTGGCCTAGCCCCGCTGGTGGTGCAGGACATCTTCTCCATCATCCGGGAGATCAACCGGCAGGGCGTCACGGTGCTGCTGGTGGAACAGAACGCCAACATGGCCCTGAAGATCGCGGATCTTGCCTATGTGCTGGAGACCGGCACCATCACCATGTCCGGCACCGGCGCGGAGCTGCTGGCGGACAGCCGGGTGAAGGAAGCGTATCTGGGAAAAAGCAGCTGATTTCTGCCGAATACACGCAATGCCCGAAGGAACATCTCCTTCGGGCATTTTTCTGCAGGAATCCAACCTTCTGCTGACCGCAAAAAAGCTGCCAGGGAGATCAACTCCCCGGCAGCTTTTTCACTCGTTCAATTTCTGAAGTGCGGTCTCGGATGCACATACGCGCCTTAGCACATTAGCAGGATAGGTTCACATGCTCCATCAGGTCGATGAGGACCCGGATGCCCTGCAAATAGGCTCGCACCGGGATGCGCTCATTGGTCCCGTGGACGCCGGTGGCCGCTTCCTGCGGCTCCGCCATGGAGGGACTGCACCGCAGGCAGGTGTCACAGATCTGCTCATAGTGGTGGGCGTCCGTTGCCCCCACGGTCATGGATGGCAGAAATACCACGCCGGGGTAATATCTCTGCAATCTCGGACAGCGCGGATTTCTCGCAGCACGGCTGACAGATAGGCCCTGCTCTTGTGAGGCTTCCCGCTTGAGAGCGGTCTCTTTCAGTTCCTTTTGCGGGAGGGGATTTTTGCCCGAAGACTTTCCAGTCGGTTCAGGGCATTCAGAAGCGTCTCGTCCTTCTTGGCAAAGTGGAAGCGGATCAGATGATTCACCGGCTCGCGGAAGAAGCTGGAGCCGGGCACTGCTCCGACGCCTACCAGCCGGGCCAGATCCTCGCAGAATTTCAGATCGCTGTCATAGCCGAATTCGGAAATGTCCAGCAGGACATAATACGCCCCCTCCGGATCGTTGTGGATGATGTGCAGATCATCCAGTCCCTTGAGGAACAGCTCCTTCTTGTGGGTGTATTTCGCCAGCAGATCATCGTAGTAATCCTGTCCGAATTTCAGTCCCGGGATCACAGCCTCCTGTAAGGAAAAAGGCTAACCCCTCCCAAACTGCTTTGGAAGAGGTGTGCGCCTTTTATTAATCAATTTTTCCAAGTCTCAATTTCTGCCCGACAAAAATTTAAACACTTTGTCCCGCTTACTCCACAGCTTGTCCGACCTGTATCACCAGAACCGGTTGATCTGCACGCCCAAGCTCTGCCCTTTGCGGCAAGTGCCTCTGCCGCTCAGTCCAGCGCCGCCAGCGGCTACCAAGACAGTCCGCGCTCACTTTTCTCGCCGAAGTCCTCTCAGAAAAATGAGAAAGATGCTTGGCGCAGCTCCGTTTTTTCTCCGGCGGTGTTTGACAATGCACCGCCCTGCGGTATAATAACCGTATTGTAAGCTTGCCGGAAACGGCGCAGTTCAAAGGAAGGATGACGTGCTATGACCATGGATACCAAAGCTCTGCTGGCGGAGGCGGAAGCCCTGAAGCCCCAGCTTCTGACGGATCGCCGGACCCTGCACAGGGACCCGGAGGTGGGCCCCTCCCTGCCCCGCACCGCCGCCTATGTGACGGAACGGCTGACGGCGCTGGGGTATACGCCCCGCCCGCTGGCCGGGGGCGTGGTGGCGGACATCACCGGTGAGGACACCGGCCGGTGCGTGCTGCTCCGGGCGGATATGGACGCTCTCCGGGTCCGGGAGGCCACGGGGCTGGATTTTCAGTCGGAAAACGATGCCATGCACGCCTGCGGCCACGATATGCACGCCGCCATGCTGTTAGGCGCCGCCGCTTTGCTCAAGCGGCATCAGGCGGACTTGAAGGGTACGGTGCGGCTGGTGTTCCAGCCGGATGAGGAGGGCTTCACCGGGGCGAAGTCCATGCTGGCGGCCGGGGTCCTGAAGGATGCGCCGTCGCCCAAAGCGGCGCTGGCCCTTCATGTCAACTCCGGCACCCCCTCCGGCATGGTGCTCTGCGGCCGGGGGACGTTCATGGCGGGCTGCACCCTGTTCCGGATCTCCGTCCGGGGCACCGGCTGCCACGGGGCCATGCCGGAGACCGGCGTGGACCCCATCAACATCGCCGCCCACATCTACCTCTCCCTGCAGGAGCTGACCGCCCGGGAGATCTCCGCCAAGGAGCCTGCCGTGGTGACGGTGGGCCGGTTCCAGGGGGGACAGGCCCCCAATATCATCCCGGAGGAGGCCGTGCTGGAGGGCACCATCCGCACCTTTGACCGGGAGCTCAGCGCCCGGATCATGGAGCGCATCCGGGTCATCGCAGAGAACACGGCGGCGGCCTTCCGAGGCAGCGCCCATCTGGAGGAGATCGCCTCCGCGCCGCCGCTGGTAAACGATCCCGCCCTGATGGAGCAGGTCGCGGGCTGGGCGGAGGAGCTGGCTGGCAAGGAGCGGGTGTACCGTTTGGATCAGGGCGGCATGGGCTCCGAGGACTTCGCCTCCTTCACCTATGAGCTGCCCTGCGCCTACCTGCTGCTGGGAGCCGGAACGCCGCAGGAGGACCCTCGCTACGGCAAGCCCATGCACAACGAGGCGGTGGTGTTCAACGAGGACGTTCTCCCCACCGGCGCGGCGCTCCACACCCTGTTCGCCCTGCGGATGCTGGCACAGGAAACCTGAGCCGTCCCCTCCCCTTTTTGCGGCAAATTCAGACTTTGTTCACCAAAGGCAGCGCCGCCGGTGGTAGTCTATGGGCAGAAAAGAGGGGGAACACACATGGAAGAAAAAAAGAAAGGCGGCAAGCGGGCCGCGCCCAACCGCCGTGGCTGGCTGCTGGCGGTGCTGGTATTGGCGGGCCTGGGGATCTGGGGTATTCTGGAATGGCGGGCCCATACCGCGCCGGGGCCGGGCATCTCCGTCAACGAGGAAGCCCTGACCCGCAGCGAGCCGTTTTACCAATATGACGCCCCCGGCGTTACCGCCTATGCCGGGGTGGACGTTTCCAGCTATCAGGGAAACGTGGACTGGCCCGCCGTAAAAGCCGCCGGAGCGGACTTCGCCATGCTGCGGGTTGGCTTCCGGGGCTACGGCACCGGAGCTTTGGTGGAGGACAACGCCTTCGCCCAGAACGCCGCCGACGCCGCCAATGCGGGGCTGACGGTGGGCGTTTACTTCTACTCTCAGGCCGTCACGGAGGAGGAAGCCGCCGAGGAAGCCCGATTCGTGGTGGAGCGGCTCCGGGGGACGAACGTCAGCGGCCCCATCGCCTATGATCTGGAATTTTACACGGCGGACGAGGCCCGGACCGACGATCTCACCGGCGAACAGGCCACCCAGAACGCCCTCGCCTTCTGCGACGTGATCCGTCAGGCGGGCTACGAGCCGGTGGTCTACATGAACCTCCACTGGGCCGGAAGTATGTACGGCATGGAGGAGCTGGCGCACCTGCCGGTCTGGCTGGCCAGCTACGGCCCCGTCCCGGCGCTGGACCGGGGCGTGACCCTCTGGCAGTACAGCGAGAGCGGCGTTGTGGACGGCATCGAGGGTCCTGTGGATCTGGATCTGTGGTTCACCAAGGAATAGCGCCCCTCAACTCCCCGCGAAAAAAGACGATTTTCATGCGCCGCCCCGCGGCGGCCCCTAAAAAGATCAATGACCAAGGAGGTCCCCTATGCGGCTTTCTATCAAAACCTGCACATTGGATATGCCCTTTGCGGCCATGCTGGATTTCTGCGTGGCGCAGGGCGTTCAGGCCGTGGAGATCGGCACCGGCAACTGGTCCGGCGCGCCCCACATCGACTTGGACGAACTGCTCGGCTCCGAAACGGCCCGGCAGCGCTGGATGGACCAGCTTCGCCGCCGGGATATCGCCCTGTGCGCCCTGAACTGCTCCGGCAACCCCCTTGCCTTCCAGAAGGACTGGGAGGTGACGGAGAAAACCTTCCGTCTGGCGAAGCTGCTGGGCGTGGAGAAGATCGTGATGATGAGCGGCCTGCCCGCCGGCTGTCCCGGCGACAAGACCCCCGTTTGGATCACCACCAGTTGGCCGCCGGAGACCCAGGACATTCTGGACTATCAGTGGAACGAGGTGGCCATCCCCAAGTGGAAGGAACTGGTCCGCATGGCGGAGGACTGCGGCATCCGTCAGATTGCGCTGGAAAACCACGGGATGCAGCTGGTGTACAACCCGGAGACCCTGTTCCGCCTGCGGGAAGCCGTGGGCCCTTTGGTGGGCATGAATCTGGACCCCTCCCACCTGTTCTGGATGGGCGGCGACCCCATCGAGGCCGCCCGGGTGCTGGGGGAGCAGGGCGCTCTCTACCACGTCCACGGCAAGGACTCCCGCCCGGAGCGGCGGATGGCCGGACCAAACGGCCTTTTGGACACGAAGCCCATCGACCAGTTCCGCACGCGTTCGTGGAATTACGTGGCCGTGGGCTGCGGCCACGGTGCCCAGTGGTGGAAGGAGTTTTTCTCCACCGTGCGGATGGCGGGCTACGACGGCGACGTATCTCTGGAAATGGAGGACCTGACCATGCCCATGCTGGAGGGCCACCTGACCTCCCTCCGGGTGTTAAAGGAAGCGCTGGTGCTGTAACATCGCATGAGTCGGTCTCTGTAAATTCCCCCAATAAAAGTCATAGGAGGCGTGTCTGTTGACACGCCTCCTGCGAGACTGTCGATAAAGTAGTAAATTCTCCGCGACGGTAAGGAAGGGTGTGCGCGGGAAACCCAAGAGGGGTGTCCCGCGCCATTAAAATCCTAAGTTTTCAGAACTTTTATGAAGTTCTGAAAACTTGCTCAGCGGGGAGAAAAGACTTTTTCGACACGCTGATAGGAGGCGTGTCTGTTGACACGCCTCCTATGTTCTTATATTTCTTGCATTTCCGGTCTTTTCCCTGGGCAGGCTGATGGGAAAATGTCCCGTACAGGGGAAATTTCCCCATCTATTGCTGTAACACTGTTCCGCTTTACAGCAGGCCCTGCAGGAAGATCACAACGATCAGCGCCGGCAGAATGAACTGGAAATAGGGCTTCAGCCACTTGGCGAATTTCAGGCCCTTGCCCTTGTTGGCCTCCGCCACATACTTGTCGAAGCCCCAGCCCCACTTGCTGACGCAGAACAGCAGATACACCAGAGAGCCGATGGGCAGCAGCAGGTTACTCACGAGGAAGTCTTCGCTGTCCAGCACGTCCTTGCCCAGAATGGGATGGAAATCGCTCCAGATGTTGTAGCCGAACACGCAGGGCAGGCTCAGGAGGGCCAGCAGCACGCCGTTGATAAGCACGGCCTTCTTGCGGCTGATGCCGAAGGTGTCCATGCAGACGGCCAGAATGTTCTCAAACACCGCCAGCACCGTGGAGAAGCTGGCGAACACCATGAACAGGAAGAACAGCGTGCCCCAGAAGCGACCGCCGGACATGTTCACGAACAGAGGCGGCAGGGTCTGAAAGATCAGCGCGGGGCCTTCACCGGGCGCAACGCCGAAGGTGAAGCAAGCAGGGAAAATGATGGCGCCCGCCATGAGGGCCACGAAGGTATCCAGAATGCAGATGCGGACAGCCTCGCCGGGGAGGGTCTGCTCGTCGCTCATGTAACTGCCGAAGATCTCCATGGCGCCGATGCCCAGAGACAGGGTGAAGAACGCCTGATTCATCGCGTCGGTGATGAGGCTGCCGAGACCGTGCTCCCGGATGGTGTCCACGGAGGGCAGCAGGTAGAACTTCATGCCCTCCGCCGCGCCGGAGAGGGTCAGGCTGTGGACCGCCAGCACCACGATCAGTGCCAGCAGGCAGATCATCATGACCTTGGTCACCCGCTCCAGACCCTTCTGAAGGCCGAAGCTGCACACGATCAGGCCGGTGACCACCACCAGCTCCGTGAAGACGGCCATGGAGCCGGGGCTGCCCAGCATGGTGCCGAACATCCCGGAGATCTCGTCGCCGGTCATACCGGCGTGAAAGCCGCCGGTGAGGAATTTGCCGAAATAGTTCACCATCCAGCCGGTGACGGTGGTGTAATACATCATCAGCAGATAGCAGCCCGCCAGACAGAACCAGCCGTGGAGGTGCCACTTGGAGCCGGGCTTTTCCAGATTCTTGTAGGCCAGCACGGCGCTCTTGCGGCCGCCGCGGCCCACCGCCAGCTCCATGGTCATCACGGGGACGCCCAACAGCAGCAGGCACACCAGATAGAACAGGACGAAGTAGCCGCCGCCGTTCTTGCCGGTAATATAGGGGAAGCGCCACACGTTGCCGATGCCGATGGCGCAGCCCGCGCTCACCAGCAGGAAGCCCAGCCGGGAGCCGAAGGATTCTCTTTGCATTTCTAAGTACCTCGCTTACACACAACAAATATGCACTTATCTTAGCGAAAAAAACCCCCCTTTACAAGGGGGATTTCTTCATGATAAAATAAGAAAAACTTATTTTGTGTCGTGGGAGGGCGTTATGAATCGAAATCAGCTGAAGTATTTCGTGGCCGCGGCGGAGAGCCGCAGCTTCACGAAGGCCGCCGAGCAGTTCTACATTTCCCAGACCGCCATCACCCAGCAGATCCGTCTGCTGGAGGAGGCGCTGGGCTGTCCCCTCTTTGACCGGAGCACCCGGCCCGTGAGCCTGACCCCCGCGGGGACCATCTTCCTCCGGGAGGCCAAGGGCATTTTAGAGCGCATGAGCCGGGCGCAGGAGCGGGTCCATGACGCCTCCACCGGACTCTCCGGCACACTGCGGGTGGGCTACGTCCGGGGGTACGAGCGCAGCGACCTGTCCGCCCATATCCGCCAATTCCACCAGCAGAACAGCAACGTGCTCATCACCTTTTACCGCTGCTCCACCGACGCGCTGGCGGCGGGGCTGCTGCACCATGAATATGACATCATTTTCACCTGGGACAGTACCAACCTGAAAACCCAGGAGGGCGTGGCCTGCCGCACCGTGGAAAAGGCCCGGTTGGTGGTGGCGCTGTACGCCGGACACCCGCTGGCCCAGCGGCAGCAGCTCCGGCGGCAGGAGCTGCGGGGAGAGACCATCCTCTATATGTCCCCTGACGCCGCCGATGATTCCTACGGCGACGCCTTTTTCATGCAGCTTTACAACGAGGCGGGCTACAAGCCCAACATCCTCTTCCGCTCCGCCGACACGGAGAGCATCCTCATGATGGTCTCCGCCGAGGAAGGCATTTCCATCCTCCCCGCCTACTGCGTGGAAAAGCTCTACAACGCCGACAATCTGGTGTTTGTCCCCCTCATCGGCGAGGGAGAGGTGGAGGAAATCATCGCCGCGTGGCAGACCACCAACCCCAACCCCGCGCTGGCCCGGTTTCTGGCTATGACTCCTCCCCAATGGGAATGAGCCGTCCCGTGTCCGCCCCGCCCCGGTGAGAAATGGAGAGCACCGTCCGGTCCGCCGTAGCCCGCTTCAAGGCCCGCAGCACCGCCCGCTCCGTCTCCGCGTCCAGATTGGCGGTGATCTCGTCCAGCAGAAGCAGCTTGGGGTCCGCCGCCACCGCCCGGGCGATGGACAACAGCTGCCACTGTCCCTGAGAGAAAATGTCCGGGGTGCAGGGGGTGTCATAGCCCTGCGGCAGGGCGCCGATGGCCTCCGCCAGTCCCGCCAGCTCCGCGGCCCGGCGGACCTGCCCCTCCGTGATGGTGTCATCATACAGGGTGATCTGATCCCGGACGGTGCCGGGGACCGGATGGAACCGCTGCTCCACATAGCCGTACAGTGCCCGCCGCTGCGGGCCGGTGAGGGACCGGGGATCCACGCCCTGAATTCGGACGGTGCCCCGCCGGGGGGCATACAGCCCCAGCACCAGCTTAAACACGGTGCTCTTTCCCGCGCCGGTCCGACCGGACAGGGTAGCCAGCTCTCCCTCCCGGATCTCCATATTTAAGTGGTGCAGAACGTTCTGCCCTGCCTCATAGCCGAAGTCCACATCCCGCAGCTCCACCATGGGAGCGGCGGGATTTTCCGTTTCCGGGGCCACTGTCTCCTGCTCCGGCTGGGCCAGAAAGTCATTGATCCGGCGAACGCCCGCCACGGCGGACTGGATGGTCTGGATCTCCATGCCCAGACTTTCCAGAGGAGAGAAGATCTGGCTGATGTAGTTCATCACCGTCACGGCGGTACCGGCGGTCATGCCGAACAGCGTCAGCACCGCCGGGTCTCCGGAGGCGGACAACAGCATGACAACGCCCACCACCACAGCGTTCACCGTGAGGATCACGGGGGAATACAGGGCGTCATAGAAGTTGGTGCCCTCAATGGCCCGGTAGCTCTCCCCCAGTGCGCCGTCATACCGGGTCTCCATGTAGGTCTCCTTGCCCAGCGTCCGGATGGTGCGGAGATTCCGCACCGTCTCCGGCACATATCCGGAGGCCCGGCTCACCGCCTTCCGGTTTTTCAGCTGATTGTGCAGCATCCGCTTCTGGACGAACCGGGTAAAGCCGAACAGCACCGGCAGCAGCGCCAGCAGCAGATAGGCAAGGCCCCGGCTGCACTGCCACACCACCACCAGAATACTGAGGATCCGGCAGGCATCCGCCGCCATACTGATGATCCCGGCGGTGAACAGGGTCTCCACCGTGTCCACGTCCCCCACGAACCGGGACACCAGCGCCCCCGGCTCCTGACGGTTCAGCTCGTCGGCAGGCAGGCGGCCCTCCTTTTCCATCAGGCGGCTCCGCAGGGCGTGGGTGGTTTTCTGGCCGAATACCGTCAACGCGCTCTCCCGGGCGGATTCCAGCCCTCCCGCCAATGCGGTGAAGGCCAGATACCACAGGGGCAGGCGGAGGGTCAGCCCCTCCCCGGCGGTGAGGCCGTCCACAATGCGGCCCAGCACCAGCGGCGGCACCAGCGCCGCGCCTACGGCCCCTGCCACCACCGCCAGAATGGCAAAGGACAGCCAGAGGTGGTCTTTCACCGTTTCCAGCACGACCGTCCCCACATGGACTGCTTTTTTGCGGTCATTCATGGCTGTTCTCCTCTCTGCGCGTCAAACTGCGCCGCGTAATCAGGGGTATTCCCCACCAATTCCTCGTGGGTCCCCACCTTGGCCTCCCCGTTTTCCAGCCAGATCACCCGATCCAGCTCCGGGAACAGATACAGCCGGTGGGAGATCAGAATTACCACGCTGTCCGCCGCCAGACGCCGCAGATGGGCGAAGATCTCCGTCTCCGTGGTCCGGTCCAGCGCCGAAAAGGGATCGTCCAGAATCAGCAGGGGCCTTTGATGGGCCAGCGTCCGGGCCAGCGCCAGCCGCTGGGCCTGACCGCCGGAAAGCCGGACGCCGCCGGTGCCCACCCGGGTCTCCAGCCCCTTCGTCATGGCCGCCACTTCGCCGTCCAGACACACCGCCCGGAGGTAGTCCATGGGATCGCCCGTGTCTCCCAGCAGCACATTTTCCCGGATCGTGCCGCTGAACAGCTCCGGATCATGGCCCAGATACCCCACGAGGCCCGTCCGCTCCCAAGGGGACAGCTCCGCCAGCTCCCGGCCGTCCAGCCGGATGCTGCCGCCGTAGGGCTGCTCGCAGAGGAACGCCTTGCCCAGCGTGGATTTGCCGCAGGCCACCGGCCCGGTGACGCCGATGATCTGCCCCCGGCAGGCGGTCAGATCCAAGCCGGAGAACAGCGGCGCGTCACCGGGATAGCCGCAGGTGAGATCCCGGATCTCCAGACGCTCCACCCTGCCGGCGGAAACGGCGGGCACGGCGGGGATCTCCCGCATCAGGGGCTGGATCCGCTTCCAGGACACCTGCGCCTTGTGGACTGCGTTGAACAGCTTTGCCGCCTTGGAGGATTTGGTGGCCAGCTTGGTAAAGCAGGCCAGAAACGTGGTGAATTCCGCGATGGACCAGACCGTCCAGCCGGTGCCCAGCACGTTTTTCCCGCCGAAATACAGGATCAGCGCCGCCCCGATCATGGAGAGCACACGGTACAGCGGCGGCAGGGACGCTGTCCACAGGTTTGCCTTTACAGCGGTGTGTTCGTAAGCGGTGAGGTGCTCCTCATAGGCTACCCGGCGCTCCTCCTCCCGGCCAAAGACCCGGTAGGTCAGGGCGTTGACCGCCCGATCCATGGTAGCGGCGTTCAAGGCCCCGGCCTGCTCCTTGAAGGCCGCGCCGGTGCGCTGGACGGGCCGCTTCATCCGCTCCGCCAGCGCGTAGCTCCCTGGCAGAAAGGCCATGGACAGCAGCGCCAGCCGCCAGTCATACCACAGCAGCATCCCGGCATAGGCCGCCAAGGCCACGCCGGTGTCGAATACCTCCGTGGTGAATTTCCGCATCCCCTCGGCGCAGTCGTCCACGTCGGAAATGGCCTTGGTCAGCACCGTTCCGGTGCCCTGACGCTCCAAGTCCCCCCGATCCGACCGGACCAGCGCGCCGTACAGGACCCGCTTCATGCGGCGGTTCACCTTGTTGGCAAAGCGCCGGACATAGAACCGCTTCAAAAACCGAAGTCCCTGCACCGCGGCGACAACGACGATGTACCCCGCCGCCAGAGAGACCATGACGGAAAAGCTGCCCTCTCCCAAGAGGATCCGGGCCAGCGCTTCCGTCATCTGTCCCTCAAACCACGGCCCCGCCACCAGACCTATATTATAAAGGAGGCCCGTCACGGTGATGACCGCCAACACCCCGGATTCCGCCCGGAAATAGGAGCTGACCCGGTCCGGCGGAAGCTGTCGCTTACTCATGGCGCTCCCCCTCCCCCTGCTCCGTCAGGGCCGTGATGTGGGGGAACCCCGCCCGGCTCTCCTGCTTGGAACGGCGATAGATGGTGTCCAGCGTTTTGCAGAAAGCGACCTTCTCCGCCTCCGGCAGCTCCGCCAGCAGCCATTCATAAAAGGTGGTCTCCACCTGCGCCTTGGAGTTCCGCAGGCCCTCCGCCTTTTCCGTGGCGAAAAGCAGCTGGCTGCGGCCATCCTTGGGGTTGGCCTGCCGGATCAGGTAGCCCTTGGCCTCCAGACTGGCCGCCCGGCGGGCGGCGGCTCCCTTGTCCACACGGAGCTGCTCCCGGACCTCCGCCTGCGTGATGCCGGGATGGTGGCGCACCAGATGGATGAAATCGTATTCCGCGGTGCCGATACCGTCCTCCTTCAGCGTCCGGACGGCCAGCTTGCTGGCCTCCCGCGCGATTTTCGTGATCTTGCGCTCTGTGAGATCCATTGTTACGGCAAGGGTACACCGTCCAATGTGAAGCATTGGGCGGTGAGGAATTGCCGTTCCCTCCTTTCGTGTATTAAAATCAAGCAATTAAATAACTCGTGGATTTTTCTACGGGTTTTAATTTCTTGAAAGAAATGCCGTCCTTTATCATTTTCCCGTTTATCGTTTTAATGGTAAAGATTCCGGTAGTTCTTCTTCCCCAAATAAAGCAGTCCTGTCCGTTAAATTGGACTTTGTCAAAAAGACGATATCCAAAAACGTACTTTCCTGTTTGATTGGATTTACGGATGCCTCCCTTGAGGATAGTCGCTTTGTGCAGCTGGCGGTTGTGATGTCTCACGGGGCGAATCGTGTAAATCTTATCGATTTGTGCGATTTCCGGAAGGTAGCCCACATTGAAGCCATGCTTCCCCAGTGCGATAGCCAGAGCGTCATTGGTGTGGCTCTTTGGAAGCACCAACAGCTTCTCTCGGGTTGTCTTAGTGATGTAGCCTCTGGTCTCAGCAACAGGAATCGTCAGTTCAGCACGGAGCCTTTGAATCAGAGTCTTCCGCATGATGCCCATGAATGTGGCATCTCGCATGGAACGACGCTTGCGTTTCTTGAGGTTCGCCGCTGTGATAATGCCTTTGTGGAATTTCTCATGACAGCTATCACAAAGGGTGATGAGATTGCTGGGAGCGTCGCCGCCTACCTTCCTGCTCTCCAGATGGTGGACGTGAAGCCGGACCTCTTTTTTCTTGGTTGCGTGTGCTCCACAACACTGGCAAGTGTAGTTGTCTCTCCAAAGTACGTACTGACGCACATTGTAGTGACCGTACATCTCACCCTGCTGGTAGTCTTCACCTTGCGGAACAGGTTTGCCTTTCTCGATGGCTTTCAGCAGCTGCAGGTCGAACTCGGCGGTCTCTACGACCACCTTGCTGACGGGCAGGATACCACAGACGCGCCGGATGGCAGTGATATGCCCTTGGATTTTTACTTCCACAGAAGGTGCGAGCCAGCCTTTATGCTTGCTCCGCACGCGGTTGTCGAACCGCGGCTTGCAATACCGGGTTTTGCAGTTTCTCCGGGCTCTGCGGAACTCTCGACGGGTGGACAGCAAGTCCACCACATCATTCCGGGGTATCACATTGGCCGCAAAGAGTTCTTCCTTCTTTGTCAATGCAGACACTCCAATGGTCTTACTTCCAGCGTCTACGCCCAGAATGACTTCTTGGGTGTAGCCGCTGCTTCCGTAGACCAGCTGGATGGTAAAGGGCGTCCTCTTCTTCACTTTGGCTTTCCCGGCATCCAGCAGATGACGGGCTTTTGCCGGGGAGCAGGGCATCAGCGGACGCCCGTGCTTGTTGATGACATACACTTTGTTTGGCATGATGCCTTCCTCCTCCTTCTTCTTTGATTGTGGCTAACGAAAAAGTCACGCGGCCTTTCGGCCATCAGGTATCCGTACCCAATGTTATCTCAAGGTTTTCGTGTGCAACACCGCTCCTTACCCTCAGAGCTTTTAATCACACACCGCAGTGCGGCAGGTTCGGATTCACGCCCGCCGGTGCCTATTCTTACATTCTTGAGTAACGTAGTGCTCGAAATACTTAGGGTAGTCAATCAGGGCTTACGATTTCTCGCAAGCCCCCTCCAAATCGTTAGATTTGGTGGGGGATATTGACAGCGTTCCTTTCCCCGGAGCCTGTGCCCGGTCGAGAGATAGTTGCATATACATCCTTTTAATTGGATGATAGTGCATCCAGTTTTCTTTGTCAACAAAAAACTGGCTTGCAGCCCCCTCTTTTTCCGATGTTGCAAATTGTTCATAATTTTTTTCTTGACATTGGGAGGGGCGTCCGCTATTATATAGTTCAATTCTTTTAGTTAAATTATTTTAAGTAAATGTTTTTAACTAACAAGAGCCGACTTTCACCGAAACAAGGAGATATATCATGGAATTTGAAAAAGTGCGTGACATCATTGTCGAGACTCTGGGCTGCGATGCCGAAGCCGTGACCCCCACCGCTTCTCTGGCTGACGATCTGGGCGCCGATTCTCTGGCCGCCGTGGAGCTGGTCATGGCCCTGGAAGAGGCCGCCGGCATCTCCATCGCCGAGGAGGACGCCGCTAACCTGAAAACGGTGGGCGACATCATGACCTATCTGGCCGCTCACAAGAATTAACGTGCGTCCGCCGGAGGGTACAGACCCTCCGGCGGTCCGGTTTTGCAGGAAAGGACATTCCATGACCAATCAAGAACTGAAGGACCTGCTGGCCAGCTTCGAGGGAAGCTCCCTGTCCAAGCTGAAGCTGTCCACCCAGGAATTTACCATAGAAATGGAGCGGGCCGTCTCCGCTCCCGCCGCGCCGGTGATCCCGGCAGCGGCTGCTGCCCCGGCGGCTCCCGCAGCCGCCGAACCGGAGGGCGATGCCATCACCGCCCCCATGGTGGGCACCTTTTACGCCGCCTCCGCCCCGGAACAGCCCCCCTTTGTGAAGGTGGGCGACCGGGTACGCAAGGGCCAGCCCGTCTGCCTGCTGGAGGCCATGAAGATGATGAGCGAGATCCCCGCCCCCTGTGACTGCGAGATCACGGCGGTTTTGAAGGAAAACGGCGCGCTGGTTTCCTTCGGGGAGCCTCTGTTCCGCTATCAGCCATGCTGAAGCGGGTATTGATCGCCAACCGGGGGGAGATCGCCCTCCGGGTGCGGCGGGCCTGCCGGGAGGCAGGCATTGAGACGGTCTCGGTGTATTCTCAGGCAGACGCGGAGGCCCTCCACGTCCAGCTGGCCACCCGGTCCGTGTGCATCGGCCCTCCCCGTGCCGCTGACAGCTACTTAAATCCCACGGCGCTGCTCTCTGCCGCCATAGCCACCGGCTGCGACGGTCTGCACCCCGGCTACGGGTTCCTGTCGGAAAACCCGGAATTTGCCGACGCCTGCGCGGAAAACGGCATCACCTTCATCGGTCCCTCCGGGGACGCCATCCGGAAGGCCGGCTCCAAATCCGCCGCCCGAGACCTGATGCGCGCTGCCGGGGTCCCCGTGACCCCCGGTTCCGACGGGCCGGTATCCTCTGTGGAGGACGCTCTGGCCGTGGCGGAGACGGTGGGCTATCCCGTTTTGCTGAAGGCCAGCGCCGGTGGCGGTGGCCGGGGCATCCGCCGCTGCGACAGTTCTAAAGACCTGCCCGACGCTTACGCCGCCGCCAAAGCGGAGGCCAACGCCTGCTTCGGAAACGATGAGATGTATCTGGAAAAGCTGGTGCTGGAGCCCCGGCACATCGAGTTTCAGATCCTGGCGGACCGGCAGGGCCACGTCATCCATCTGGGAGACCGGGACTGCTCCATCCAGCGCCGGAACCAGAAGCTCATTGAGGAGGCCCCCGCCCGGTGTCTGACGCCGGAACTGCGGGAGGAGATGGGCCGGGCCGCCGTGAAAGCGGCGCAGGCCGTCCACTACGAGGGCGCGGGCACCGTGGAATTTCTGCTGGACAGCGACGGGCAGCATTTCTACTTTATGGAGATGAACACCCGGATTCAGGTGGAGCACGGCGTCACGGAGATGATCACCGGCGTGGATCTGGTGCGTCAGCAGCTGCGCATCGCCTCCGGTCTGCCCCTTGATCTGACTCAAGAGGACGTGACCCTCACCGGCCACGCCATCGAGTGCCGCATCAACGCCGAGGACCCCACGGCCAATTTCCGGCCCTGCCCCGGCAAGGTGGAATTTCTCCACTTCCCCGGCGGCCCCGGCGTCCGGGTGGACTCCGCCCTCTATAACGGCTGCACCCTCTCCCCCTATTACGATTCCCTGGCCGCCAAGGTGATGGTCCACGCCCCCACCCGGCTGGAAGCCATCCGCAGGATGCGCCGCTGTCTGGAGGAATTTACCTTAGAGGGCTTCCCCACCAACGCAGAGCTGTCCTATGAGCTGCTGTTCCACCCCACCTTTGTCCGGGGCGGCTGCACCACCGCCTTTCTGGACCGAAGCCTGCCGGAGCTGCTGGAATTCAGCCGCCGGGTAGACGATCACAAAGGATAATACATGGAAAACATTTTTGCGAAACGCCGGGCGCGGCTGCTGGCCATGAAAGCCATGCGGGAGAATTACGTCCCCGGCGAAAAGTTAGTCACCTGCCCCCATTGCGGCGGGGAGAGCCAGCGCAGGGACGTGGCGGCGGCGCTGTCCGTCTGCCCCCTGTGCGGCTACCACTTCCCCATGGGGGCCTATTACCGGCTCAGCAGCGTGCTGGACCCCGGCTCCTTCCGGGAGCTGCATGAAAAGCTGACGGCCAGTGATCCCCTCCGCTTCCCCGGCTACGGGGCCAAGCTGGACGGTGCCCGCCGGAAAACCGGCATGAACGAGGCGGTGGTCACAGCCACCGGCACCGTGGGCGGAAGCCGCTGCGTGGTGGGCGTGCTGGACAGCCGCTTTCTCATGGGCAGCATGAGCGCCGCCGTAGGGGAAAAGCTGACGCTGGCCATCGAGTACGCCGGGAAAAACAAACTGCCCCTGATCCTTTTTGCCGCCAGCGGCGGCGCGCGGATGCAGGAGGGCATTTTGTCTCTCATGCAGATGGCGAAAACCAGCGCGGCTCTGGCCCGGTTCGCGGAAAAGGGACTGCTGTACATCTCCGTTCTCACGGACCCCACCACCGGCGGCGTCACCGCCAGCTTTGCCTCGTTGGGTGACATTATTCTGGCCGAACCCGGTGCGCTTATCGGCTTCGCCGGGCCTCGCGTCATTCAGCAGACCATCGGCGAGACCCTGCCGGAGGGCTTTCAGCGGGCGGAGTTTCAGATGGAGCACGGCTTTGTGGACGCCGTGGTGCCCCGCAGTGAACTGCGGAGCACCCTGGCCCAACTGCTGAAACTCCACGGGAAAGGAGACCGCCATGGCTGAGAAAACCGCCGCAGAGCGGGTGGCGCTGGCCCGCCATCCCCAGCGGCCCAATATCACGGACTATATCGACGGACTGTTCACCGATTTCTTTGAGCAGCGGGGAGACCGGGCCTGCCGGGAGGACCCCGCCATTTTAGGCGGCATCGCCCTGTTCCACGGGCGGCCCGTCACCGTTATCGGCACCCGGAAGGGCAAAACGCTGGAGGAAAACCTCCGGTGCAACTTCGGGATGCCGGGGCCGGAGGGCTACCGCAAGGCTCTGCGGCTCATGAAGCAGGCGGAGAAGTTCCGCCGCCCTATATTTACCTTTATCGACACCGCCGGGGCCTATCCCGGTCTGGAGGCCGAGGAGCACGGTCAGGGCGAGGCCATCGCCCGGAATCTCTTTGAGATGAGCCGTCTGACGGTGCCTGTCATCGCCGTCGTCACCGGGGAGGGCAACAGCGGCGGCGCGCTGGCGCTGGCTGTGGCCGACCGGGTGCTGATGCTGGAAAACGCCGTGTACGCCATTTTGTCCCCGGAGGGCTTCGCCTCGATCCTGTGGAAGGACGCCCAGCGTTCCGGCGAGGCGGCGGAGCTGATGAAGCTCACCGCCCCGGAGCTGAAAAAGCTGGGCGTCATTGACGGCATCGTCCGGGAGCCGGAGGGCGGCGCGCAGGCCGACCCCAGCCGGACGCTGTGGAACCTGGACCGGGCGCTGACCGCCTGTCTGGAACCCCTGCTGAAGGAAAGCGCCGTCAGCCTGACGGAACGGCGCTATCAGAAATTCCGCGCCCTTGGCCGCGGGAAGGAGGACGCATGAACGGGATCAAGCTCCGGGGCACAGGCCGCTGCGTCCCCGCCAATACCGTCACCAATGACGATCTTTCCCGGCTGGTGGATACCAATGACGAGTGGATCACCGCCCGCACAGGCATCCGCAGCCGCTACCGCTGTGAAAAAGAGACCCTCACGGAGCTGTGCGTCAGCGCCGCGCGGGACGCCCTGCACATGGCCGGGATCACCCCGGCGGACATCGGCGTGTGCATCGTGGCCACCGTCTCGGCAGACACTGTGGTGCCCTCTGCCGCCTGTCTGCTGCAACGGGCGCTGGGTCTGCCGGAGGATACCCCCTGTTTTGACCTGAACGCCGCCTGCACCGGCTTTGTCTACGCCCTGCACACTATGGAGTGCCTGCTGAACGCCTCCCCCCGGAAATTCGGTCTGGTGGTGGGGGCGGAGGCCCTGAGTAAAGTGGTAGACTGGACGGACCGGGGCACCTGCATCCTCTTTGGGGACGGCGCGGCCGCCGCCGTGGTGGAGTGCCGGGAGGGCTGGCCCTCCATCGGGGCCGTGCTGGGCAGCCGGGGGGACGATGTTCTCCTGCGTCTGCCGGGCCTTGGCCGGGGAGAGCCAAACGTCCTCTCCATGGAGGGGACGCAGGTGTTCAAATTCGCCGTGGAGACCGTCCCCGCCTGTATGGACGCCACGCTGAAAAAGGCGGGGCTGACCCCGGCGGACATCGACTTCTTCGTGTTCCATCAGGCCAACGCCCGCATCATTGATTTAGCCGTGCGGAAATACCGTATCCCGCCGGAAAAATACTACAAAAACATCGACCGCTACGGCAACACCGCCGCTGCCAGCGTCCCGCTGGTCCTCAGCGAGCTGGTGGAGCAGGGCCGCGTGGGTCCCGGCAGCCGCCTGCTGCTGACCGCCTTTGGCGGCGGTCTTACCTGGGGCGGCGCGGTGCTGGAAATGGCCTGAGCCTCTTTTCTGAAAAGGAGCAATACTATGAAAAAACTCAACGAGCTGCTGGGGACGGAGTTCCCCATTATCCAGGGCGGCATGGCCAACATCGCCACAGGCGAATTTGCCGCCGCCTGCTCTAACGCGGGGGCGCTGGGCGTCATCGCCACCGGCGGGATGCTGGAGGCGGACCTGCTGCGTCAGCAGATCCGCATCTGCAAGAGCCTGACGGACAAGCCCTTCGGTGTGAACCTGATGCTGATGAACCCCTGCGCTGACGAAATGGCCCAGATCATCATAGAGGAGGGCGTTCAGGTGGTGACCACCGGGGCGGGCAGTCCCGGCAAGTACATCCCCGCGTGGAAAGAGGCCGGGATCAAGGTGCTGCCCGTGGTGGCGGCCTCCATTCTGGCCAAGCGGCTGGTGAATCAGGGGGCCGACGCCATCATCGCCGAGGGCATGGAGTCCGGCGGCCATGTGGGAGAAATGACCACCATGGCGCTGGTGCCCCAGGTCATCGACACGGTGGACGTCCCCGTCATCGCCGCCGGCGGCATTGCCGATGGACGGCAGGCGGCCGCGGCCTTCGCTCTGGGGGCCTGCGGTATTCAGGTGGGCACCTGCCTGCTGGCAAGCCGGGAGTGCCCCATCCATGAAAATTACAAGCAGGCCCTTCTGAAGGCCAAGGACAGCGACACCACCGTGACGGGCCGCTCCATCGGCGGGCCGGTGCGGGTCCTGAAAAACAAAATGGCGCGGGAGTATCTCGCTCTGGAAAAGCGTGGAGCCACGTTGGAGGAGCTGGAACACGTCACCCTCGGCGGTCTCCGCCGGGCGGTGTTCGAGGGAGACATGGAGCGGGGCAGCGTCATGGCCGGTCAGGTGGCCGGTATGCTCCATGAGATCAAGCCCCTGCGGCAAATTTTCGAGGAATTGTACACCGGCAGTCAGGCCGTTTTGAAGGCCACGGAGGCAGCATGGCAGTAACCATCCGGGGAAAGACCCTCCCCCTCCCCATTTTACAGGGGGGCATGGGCGTGGGCATCAGTCTGGACGGCCTTGCCGGGGCGGTAGCCGCCTGCGGCGGCATGGGGACCCTCTCCACCGCCGTCTGCGGTTTTCAGGAGCCGGATTTCGCCAAGCGTCCCTTTGAAGCCAACCTCCGGGCGCTGGACCGGCAGGTTCGCCATGCCAAGGTTTTGGCCCACGGCACGGGGCTGATCGCCGTCAACGCCATGGTCGCCACCACCCAGTATGCTGACAGCGTCCGCACCGCTCTCCGGGCGGGGGCTGACGCCATCGTCTGCGGCGCGGGACTGCCCAAGGATCTCCCCGCACTGGCCTCCGAAGTCTCCGACAGCGACGCCGCCATTGCCCCCATCGTCAGCAGCGGCCGGGCGGCGGGGCTGCTGTGCAAGCTGTGGGACCGGCACTATGGCCGCATCCCCGACTTTTTGATCTTAGAGGGGCCGGAGGCCGGGGGGCATCTGGGCTTCTCCCGGCAGGATCTGGACGCGCCCCCCTCCCTTTCCGACCTTTTGCGGGAGGTCCTGACCGCCATCGCCCCCTTCCGGGACAAGGCGGGCCGGGACATTCCGGTATTCGTGGCCGGCGGCGTGAAAAACGGCGCAGACATGGCCCGCTACATGAAGGAGGGCGCCGCCGGGGCGCAGTTCGCCACCCGGTTCATCGCGACGGCGGAGTGCGACGCCTCCGAGGGCTACAAGCAGCGGCTCTTAGCGGCAAAGGCCGATGACATCACTCTGGTGAAAAGCCCCGTGGGGATGCCAGGGCGGGCGCTGCGCAGTCCTTTAATTCAACGGGTGGAGGACGGCACGGAGCCGTCCCCGGAGCGGTGCGTGAAGTGCATCGTCACCTGCGACGGCAAAAACGCCCCCTACTGCATTTCCAAGGCCCTCATCGCCGCCCGGAACGGCGATTGGGAGAACGGCCTGTTTTTCTGCGGAGCCGCCGGCGGCGAGGTGAACACCCTCTCCACCGTGCCGGAGCAGATGGCTCAGATCATGAACGAATGGAGAGCTGCACAATGAATTTAGGATTTTTATACGCGGGACAGGGCAGCCAGCACCCCGGCATGGGCGCTGACCTGTATGAGCGCTTCCCCACCTTCCGCGCCGTGCTGGACAGCGCCGCCGCGCGGGTGGATTTCGATTTGAAGGAGGTCTCCTTCACCGACGCGAAGGGCGTTCTGAATCAGACCCGGTACACCCAGCCCTGCATGGTGGCCTTCGCCGCGGGCATGACCGCCCTGCTGGCGGAGCGGGGCATCATCCCCGCCGCTGCCGCCGGGCTGTCTCTGGGTGAGTATTCCGCCCTCCATGCCGCCGGGGTCTTTGACGCCGACACCGCCGTGGAGCTGGTGGCCTTCCGCGGCAAAGCCATGGAGGAAGCCGCAGCCGGACGGCCCTCTGCCATGGTAGCGGTGCTGGGGCTGGACCGTGCCGCCTTACAGGCCGCCTGCAACGAGGCCGCCAAGGAGGGCTGCGTGGTCATCGCCAACTACAACTGCCCCGGCCAGCTGGTCCTCGGCGGCGAGAAGGCCGCCGTGGAGGCCGCATCGGCTCTGGCAAAGGAAAAGGGTGCCCGCCGCTGCCTGCCCCTGAAGGTCAGCGGCCCCTTCCACACCCCCCTCATGGCCCCCGCCGGGGACGCTCTGGCGGAGCGGTTCCGCACCGTGGAGTTCCGGGAGCCGCAGATCCCCGTGATCTTCAACTGTCTGGGCGCGGAGCGTCCCGATGGCACTGCCATCCCGGAGCTGCTGGTGCGGCAGGTGCAGAGCAGCGTCTACATGGAGGATTCCCTCCGCCGCATGGCCGCCATGGGGCTGGACGCGCTGGTGGAGATCGGCCCGGGCAAGGCCCTCAGCGGCTTTGTGAAGAAAACCGTCCCGGAGCTGCCGGTGTACGCCGTGGAGACTGCGGCGGAGCTGGAACAGCTGACGGAGACGATCAAAGGAGCATCGCTATGAATTTTTCTGAGAAAACAGCCGTCGTCACCGGCGGCAGCCGGGGGCTGGGCCGGGCGATCTGTCTGGAGCTGGCCCGGGGCGGAGCCAACGTGATGCTCTGCTACGCAGGCAACGAAGCGGCGGCCAATGAGACCGTTGCCGCCTGCGAGTCCCTTGGAGCCAAGGCCGCGGCCGTCCGGTGCGACGTGTCGAAAGAGGACGAAGTGAAGGCCCTGATGGACGCCGCCCTCAAAACCTTTGGCCGCATCGAAATTCTGGTGAACAACGCGGGCATCACAAGGGACGGCCTGCTCATGATGATGAAGCCGGAGGATTTCGACGCCGTCATCGCCGCCAACCTCCGGGGTGCCTTCCTTTGCATGAAGGCCGTGGCCCGGCAGATGGTGAAGCAGCGCTATGGCCGCATCGTGAACCTCTCCAGCGTGGTGGGTCTCCGAGGCAACGCCGGTCAGGTGAACTACGCCGCCAGCAAGGCGGGCGTCATCGGCATGACGAAATCCCTTGCGAAAGAACTGGCGGGACGGAACATCACCGTCAACGCCGTGGCCCCCGGCTTTATCGACACGGATATGACCGCCGCCCTGACGGAGACCGCGAAAAACGCCGCCCTCGGCTCCATTCCCATGGGCCGCATGGGCACCCCGGAAAACGTGGCGAAAGCCGTGGCCTTTTTAGCCGGCGAGGACGCCGGCTACATCACCGGGCAGGTCCTGGCCGTTGACGGCGGCATGAGTATGTAAGGAGGAACGCGACATGGAACGACGCAGAGTTGTCATCACCGGTCTGGGGGCTGTGACCCCCATCGGCCTGACGGCGGGAGAAAGCTGGCAGGCCGTGAAAAACGGCGTGTGCGGCATCGGCCCCATCACCCATTACGATCCCGCCGCCCAGAAGGTGAAGCTGGCGGCAGAGGTAAAGGGCTTCGACCCGGAGGCCCTGCTGGGCCGTCAGGAATCCAAGCGTATGGGCCGTTTCACCCAGTTCGCCGTGGCGGCGGCCCGGGAGGCCCTGTCCGACGCCGGGTTCTCCGCGGAGCAGGCAGACCCGGACCGCTGCGGCGTGATCCTCTCCAGCGGCATCGGCGGTCAGGCCATCACCGAGACAGAGCACTGCCGGGGTCTGGAAAAGGGCTTTGACCGGGTGTCTCCCTTCTATGTTCCCACCGCCATCTGCAACATGGCGGCGGGTCAGGTGGCCATCGACGCGGGCTTCCGGGCCATGTGCTCCTGCCCCGTCACCGCCTGCGCCGGGGGCACCAACGCCGTGGGCGATGCCTTCCACTACATTCGGGACGGCTACGCCGAGGTCATGCTCTGCGGCGGCACCGAGGCCTCCATCACGCCCATGTCCATCGGCGGCTTCACCTCCATGAAGGCTCTGACCCAGACGGAGGACCCCAATCGGGCCTCCATCCCCTTTGACGCGGAGCGCAGCGGCTTCGTCATGGGCGAGGGCGCAGGCGTGCTGCTTCTGGAGGAATTGGAACACGCCAAGGCCCGGGGGGCGAAGATCTACGCCGAGGTGGTGGGCTACGGCGCCACCTGCGACGCTCACCACATCACCGCTCCCCTTGCGGACGGCAGCGGCGGTGCCAAGGCCATGGCCATGGCGCTGACCGATGGCGGCGTTTCTCCGGAGCAGGTGGGCTACATCAACGCCCACGGCACCTCTACCCACCTCAACGATGCCGGGGAGACCGCCGCAGTGAAAACCGTGTTCGGCCCTCACGCCTATCAGCTGGCTATGAGCTCCACCAAGTCCATGACCGGACATATGCTGGGAGCCGCCGGCGCCGTGGAAGCCATCTTCACCGCCCTGAGCCTGCAAGACGGCTTCCTCCCCGCCACCATCCACTATCAGACCCCGGACCCGGACTGCGATCTGGATGTGGTGCCCAACGAGGGCCGTCCGGCGGACATCCGGTACGCCCTGAGCAACTCTCTGGGCTTCGGCGGACACAACGGCAGCCTGCTGCTGAAGAAATGGGAGGACTGACATGGGCTTGCAGTTAAATTCCAATGAGATCGCCGAGATTCTGCCCCACCGCTACCCCTTCGCGCTGGTGGACCGCATCACCGACGGGGAATCCGGCGTGTGGGCCAAGGGCATCAAGTGCGTCAGCGTGGGCGAGCCGTTTTTCTGCGGCCACTTCCCCCAAAAGCACGTCATGCCCGGCGTGCTGATCTTAGAGGCGCTGGCCCAGGTGGGGGCCGTGGCGATCCTGTCCCTGCCGGAGAACCGGGGGAAGATCGCCCTGTTCGGCGGCGTGAAAAACGCCCGCTTCAAGCGGCAGGTCATCCCCGGAGACGTTCTGGAGCTGGAATGTACCCTCACGAAGCGCCGGGGTCCGGTGGGCATCGGTGCCTGCACCGCCACGGTGAACGGCGAGACGGCCTGCACCGCGGAGCTGATCTTCGCCATCCAGTGACGGCCTCTCCCCTTTCGGACGCACAGCGGGGAGAAAAGACTTTTTCGACACGCAGAGCAGCAGCGGCAAATTGCCGCTGCTGTTGTTCATTTACGGATAGATGTCCGCCATATTCCGTCCAACGCTCCTGCAAAGCACCCGCTTTCTTCACCAAAATGCACAAAATTTGAAAATTTTGCCGCAAAGAATTGGCGGAGGCAGGTGCTATCCATATAATAAAAACTCCGATCCGGCTCACACCTGAATCGAAAGCCGGGCAAAACAGAGCATATACGGCAGGTCCCCTGTTCTCTATGGGCGGCCCGCGCCGATACGGTATGAAAAATGGTGGCAAAATGACGAAACAGAGAACAACCCCGACCGCAAAACGGAATCACGGATTTACACTGATGGAAATGCTGATCGGTGCGGCGATCATCGCCGTTCTGGTGGCCGTCGCGATCCCGACCTTCAGCTCACAGCTTCACAAGGCGCGCGTCGCAACCGACTGGGCCAACGTGCGAAGCTATTATGCCCAGCTCCAATATGAGTTCATGGAGACGGGGAAAATTAACAACGCATATCTCAATGAATTTTATTTTCCCACATCCCCTCCCGGCCGTACTTCTTTTAAGTTAAGTGGGCAGAAAATCACTCTCAAAAAAGGATCTATCTCGGTGCGAGAAAATGTTGTTGAAGGCATGACCGGATACGACATTCTTTATTTATGTAATGAAAAGCACGACGAATGCCAATTGGTCCTATGAGCTGACCCCGGCAAAAAAGCAGAAAAACCGATTTGCCCCCTTCCCCCGTTGGCAAGAGAGACGAACCCGGGCGCTGTGCTTGCACAGCGCCCGGGTTTTTGTATCTTTGGCAGCAGATCGAGAGGCTCAGGTAAATGGAATGGCAAAAAAACTGCGAAGTAACGATTATCAAGCAGGCTTTTCTAAAATAACATGACTGGGTTCTACGGTTACCGAATGAGCCGAAAGATGATCACCATTGTTCGGCAAATAGAAAATCCGCAAGGTGAACAATCCGGATGCCGTCCTCGATGCCGGTATCCATCTCGTTGAGGGTAACAACATATTTGGGGTAATGGTCGCGGATCTCCATCAGGTTCCCCACTTCGCGGTCCGATGCTTCTGGGATCCGGACGCAGACCTGCACATAAATGCGCTCGTTGCGGCGCGTTGCAACAAAGTCGATCTCCTTTGTATCGTTCTTGCCGATGTAAACATCGTAGCCGCGGCGCTTCAATTCGAGGTACACGATGTTCTCCATCGCGCCGTCCAGCATTTTGCGGTTATAACCCAGCAGCGCGTATTTCAGGGAGACATCGGCAAGATAATACTTCTCCTGCGTTTTCAGGATACTCTTGCCTTGCAGGTCATAACGTTCGCAGGGGTAGATGATAAACGCCTGCTCCATCCAACGCAGGTAGTTGTAGATACTCTCCACCGAGACCTTGCGGTGCTCGCTTTTCAGGAAGGTGGAGATCGAGTTTGCTGAGAAGGTCTTACCCATATTCTCGATGATATACTTCACCACACGGTCAAAAAGATCCTGCTTGTTGATGCGGTGACGCTTGACAATATCGCGGGAGACTACGGTATGGTAAATGCCATTGACGATCTGATAAGCGCTTTGCTCATCATATTCGCTAAGTGCAATGATGGGAAAACCGCCGAAGCGGATATACTCCTCCAGCAGTTCCCTGCGGGATAAAGTGCTGTCGGCCTTGAAGTCCAGATACTCCTTGAACGACAGCGTATAGACGGGAATGGACACATAGCGGCCTGTCAGATAGGTGGAGATCTCGCTGGACATGAGCTTGGAGTTGGAGCCGGTCACATAGATGTCGGCATCCGCACTTTCCAACAGGCTGTTAACCGCCTTCTCCCAGCCGGTGATCTCCTGAATCTCGTCCAGCAGAAGATAGCAGTGTCCCTTGCCCGCCATGGCAGCGGTCAGCTCGTCATACATCTGCTTGGCGGTGATGTTCTCGGGAATATCCATCTCCGTGTACCGCTTGCAGACGATCTGGTCCTCCCCAATACCTCGCCGCAGCAGTTCCTCTCTCAGCATCTCAAAAATCGTAGACTTGCCGCAGCGACGGATACCGGCAAGTATCTTGACGAGCGGCTTGTCGATAAACGGCCCGATTGCCGCGATATAGTCCGGTCTGTTGATCATCGTATCGCCTCCCTACAGCTAATAGTATACCCAAAATAGTTTGTATATTCAATAACTTTTTAAGGTCTAAAACAAAAAACTTTTCAGTTTGGGCATTCTAAGTGTGCGTACACCGCTCTGCAAAATTACCTCGACCGGCGAAATTGAGCAGTGGTTCCGCAGAGCGGCCAGTATGAAGGTAGTCCAGTTCCTCAAGCTGGACGCTTGTCAGTCGGACGGGTGCGTTCTCTGGCAACAAAATTTCGTTGTTCAATGCAAAGACCAGTTGACCATTTCTCTCATTTACGCTATATTAATTTGTTGACATTTCAATTATATCGTATCTGAAACAAAATCAAGCAGTATCCTAAAGTCCGCCTTACCCACCCCTTACGGAGTGGGCTTGCGGCGGACATATTGTCAATCGCATTCCCACTCCAAGCGCAGGGAAATCCGTCATGCAGGAATAGCTTGCGGATCCTGTAAAGCTCTGCTACAATCATTTCACCCGAGCAAAAGAGTAAATGAGTAAAAGAGGGAAACGATCATGAAAATCGATGGAAATGAGCTGGCCATTCTGCAAAACGATCTTGATCGCCGTGGGCAAAAGCAGGAGGCATGGAAGATCAAGCAGGAGTTTCTGAAGCAGGTCCGGGAGAGCGGGGATCACTGTCCCTGTCAGGAGAAGTGCCCGCACCATGGCAACTGCTTTGAATGCGTAACGCTCCATCGCGGGCATCGTGACCACCTGCCCATGTGCATGTGGGATATGCTGAATGAACGCATTGCGGCGCTGTCACACATGACTGAGGGAACGCTGTACGAATATGAGAAAAAGCAAGCAGCCTGCACGGATTGCGAGGGCTGCCCCGGCTGCGGCGAATGAGCCAAAGCAGATCATAGCAAGCGCTCGAAGGTCTCCCCTTCGAGCGCTTTTTGGCGGAAAACGCCTTCCGCTCATAAGGAATCCGTTGTAAATCAGGAAGAAATGTGCTATCTTCTTTAGGCAAGTATCCGCGCAGGATTCCTGACAATCCCAAATAAAGGAGCTTTTCATGCATACGATCCGATCCTGGTGCCGCGCCAACGCCATGCTGGTCATCTCACTGCTGGCCGCAGCGGCGACCGCTTTCTTCGTTCCTCCCGACAGCGCATATCTGGGGTATTATGACCTCAAGACCCTCTCCTGCCTGTTCAGCGTTCTGGCGGTGGTGGGCGCACTGCGGGATCTGGATGTCTTTTCCGCCCTTTCCCAGCGGATGGTGCACACCTTTTCCACCGTCCGGGGCGTATGCACGGCGCTGGTGATCATCACCATGTTCGGCTCCATGCTTCTGACCAACGACACCGCTCTGCTGACCTTTCTTCCGCTGGGCTGGTTCGTCCTCTCCGCCACCGGGCAGGAACAGCACGCCGCGCTGCTGTTCATTCTGCAAAACTGCGCCGCCAACCTCTGCGGAATGATCACCCCCTTCGGCAATCCCCAGAATCTCTACCTTTTCAGCTATTACAGCATCCCTGCCGGAACGTTCTTTTCCGTGATGCTGCCGCCCTTCATTCTGTCTGCCGTCCTCATTCTCCTGTGCTGTCTGCTGTTCCCCAGGGACCGGCTTACGGTGCCGGAGGCGCAGGTCATTGTAGACCGCCGCCGAGCCGTAGTCTACGGCGGGCTCTTCTGTCTGGCCGTCGCCATGGTGCTGCGGCTGATCCCCTATGTCCCCGGACTGGCCGCCATCGTTCTGGCGCTCTGGTTTCTGGATCGGCATGCGCTGAAGTCCGTGGACTGGGGACTTCTGGCCACTTTTGCCGCTTTCTTCACTTTTTCGGGCAACCTTGCCCGGATGGAGCCTGTCCGGATGCTGTTTGTCCGGCTCTTATCCCACGGGACCATGCTGATCTCCGCCCTCACCTGCCAGATCATCAGCAACGTCCCCGCCGCGATCCTCCTCAGCCGTTTCACGCAGGATGCCCGCGGTCTTCTGGTAGGCGTCAACGTTGGCGGCGCCGGAACGCTGGTGGCCTCTCTGGCCAGCCTCATCACTTTCCGGGAATACACCCGCCGCGTTCCCGGCGGCGCCAAGCACTTTCTCATCCTCTTTTCCGCCATCAGCTTCGCTTTTCTGGCGCTCCTTCTGGCTGCCATGTCCCTTCTGGGCTGAGCCGCCGGAGCCTGAGCGCCGAAAAACAAGACAGCTACCGCAAGTGAGCGAAAAGGTTTATTTTTGTGGTACTGTCTCCAAGGTCGTGAAAGTCAACGCCGGTTCGTTTGTAGAAGAACTGGCCGCAAAGGGATATTGCAATCCGACCCAGTTCGAAGCCGTGATTCTTCGGAGAGGTCCGGCAAAAGCAAAGCCGAACCGCGCCGCCGGGCCGCGGCGATAACAAAGCCCCGACGCTTGGCGTCGAGGCTTTGAAAATAACGGATCAATGGGTAAAAATTTGCAGGGTCGTCGTCAGTTCCCGTCCCGGGGAGCGGATCAGCTTCCCCTGATAAGCCAGCGCGGTGGAGCCGCCGCCATCCAGATTGACCGCCTCCACGCAGCCCAGCTGGAGCATCAGCTCCCGAAGCTGCTGAATGGAAGCGGAGCCGGTGGAGACGATGACCAGCTTGCCGTCCGCCAGCTTGCCAAGGGCGGTGCGGGACGTTACCGCGGAGGTAAAGCGTGCCTCCTGGAAGCCCGGCTCCAGCGTGGTGCAGATCGCGCCGTTTTCAACCAGACGGGGGCCGCCGCTGACCATGGCGGTAATCTCCTCCATGGGGAAGCCGCTGGTATCGGAATCGGTCAGTCCGGGAGTCAGGGTCACAGACGTTCCCACGGCTGGCTCACGATACCAAGAGGTAGAGGTAAAGTCATTTCCAAATACCATGACGTAGCCGTTGGCGGGGATCGCCACGGTCTCTCCCGCCGCGACAGCTCTGACATCGGTGATAACGCCGCCCGCCACGGTGGCCGCCGTGCCGTCGATTTTAATGGGTACGCTTCCTCCAAACGCCGGGGTGTAAACCACAGACAGATCGCTTCCCTACGTCTTGCTGTTCATCTCATAGCAGGCCCAGGAGTCTCTGCCGCCCCTGACATAGAAAAATACGGCGGGCCGTCCCACATAGACTGCTCCGGAGCCGGTAAAGCCGAAGGAGGTCAGTCCGGAAACGCCATACAGGAACGTTCCGTCTGCCATAACGTGGCCCACGGGGAATTTATCCTGCCCGGAATAGGCGGCAAAGAAATTCGCGTTGACAATCACATCCGCGCCGGAAGCGGACACGATGCTGCTGAAAGGCGCGGAAGCGCCCAGCTTCTGGTTCACCATGGCGGCCCGGACGCTGACGCCGGGGGCGGAGGTGTCCACCGTGATCACATCGGCGCTGACGGAGCCGGAGGGCAGCGCGTAGGTCTTTGTCACACGGGACACAGCGCCGGAACTGGCACTCTGCTCAGGCTTTGGCGCGCCGGTATTCCGCAGAGAAGAATGGACATAGGACTCCTGCCCGCCGCCGATCAGGCCCTGCGCCCGGCCTTCTTCCCATGTAAATACGCCTTTTTTCGCAAGGCTTTCCGCGAGGGTGGCGCTTCCGTCCGCCAAAGGCGTCGTCAGGGCGCTGACGAACAGATCCACCAGATCCCCGCGATAGAGCGCGTATTGCTTCTGGAGGATGCAGTCAGCGCTGGCGCGGGTCATCATGCCGATCTCCACGGCTTTATCCAGCGATGCGGCAAAGGTGAAATCTCCCGCGCCGTCATCGTAGCCCAATGCCCGCAGCAAAAACGTGACATAGTGTTTGAAGCTCAGAGCGCCGTTGGGCCGGAAGGTGGTGGTGCTCACGCCGGTGGTATAGCCCTGCGCGAACGCGTAGCCCGTATAGGCGCTGGGCTTTCCGGCCGCCACATCGGAGAAGGGGCAGGGGCCGTCAAAGGACAGTGCGTCCGCTTCCTCGCCAAGCATACGGGTCAGCATGATAATACCGTGCAAACGGGTGGCGGAGCCTCCCAGATCGTAGCCGCTGCCGGTGCCGAGGAACAGCCCCAGCGCGTTAAGCCGGTTGGCGTTGGTCTCGTCCACGGCGGCCCGCGCGGGGACGCTTACGCTCAGAGACAGGACCAGTGTCAAAGCCAGCGCAAGCGTGCGCATACAGTTTTTTACATCGCGTCATAAATTTCGGCTGCCCCTATCCATTGAGAGCAGCCATCCCCCCTTATTGTATTGTCCATATGATACTCCCAATTCCATTTCGCGTTTCCGCATCCTCCCTCCTTTGAAAACGCGGGGGTTGGACAGCCGGGGCCGAAAGATCGAATTGGGATATATGATATGCGAAGATCACAAAAGCATGAGCGGCAAAGCCATGAAAAACGCCGGAACGAGGATCATGACAAGATTCTTCAGAATACGGCCCCTGCTTGCGGGAAGGCCGGAATTGATCTGCTCGATGTGGAAAAAAAGGTCGGAAACCCCAGCGCACAGACCGGCGAACGCGGCAGCGCCGAAAATCAGATCGTATGCGATCATAGCAGAAACGGAAGCGTCAAGAGGCCAGGAAACCCGCTCCAACCGGCACGGACACATTCCCGCGGCCTCCCCCTCTCACCTCGTATCGCAGTCAAGCTGCCGCTCGATCCATGCCATCAGCAGTTTCACGATGCGCTCCTGCTCATTCTCCGTCAGCTCCCGTCCTACCGGGACGTGATACCACTTATGCAGACATCCGCGGCAGCAGCAGGCGCAGGCGTGCTGGGCGATAAACACCGGATGCCCGCGCATCGGCGTCTGCTTGCCGTCATTGGGGATGCTTGCCGGTGCAAGCCGCGTTCGGATGAAGTCGGCAGCGTGGCGCTGAATGGTCTCCATACCCTTGTCCGCTATGTACTGCCTGTCCTGCTCACTCAAATGGAACTTCGTGCGGAAGGCGGATCTTTGCAGACGGGCAAGCGCTTGCTCAACTGTCGCCATGGTCCCAGTCTCTATGATCCCGCAGCACAAAGGTCAGCTTTTCCCGCAGTTTCTCGCTGAACCCATCGAGCTCCGCGATGGAAATCACGCCGTCAGACAACAGGCTCAATAGGTTCAGTTCCATATTGCTGCGGCTCATGCGCATCACCACGCCGCCCCGCTTTTTGTCCTCGCGCATGCGTCTTTCCAGCTCCCAGAACTTCTCGGATGCTGGCCCGGTCCCTGAAAGCAGAGCGATATATTCGCGGTTCAACCGCTCCATATAGGCTTCCTGCCAAATTGGGAGACGGGATCTGAAAAGTCTCCAGTCAGCTTCCTTGATGTTATCCGTGGCACTCATTCAATCACCTTCCATCCCAGTTCCTGTATTTTGCGAACGAGATCACCCTTGTCCATGATTCCGTCAGCAAAGGCTTGCTGGAGACCCGGACCGAAGGAGATGCTTGGAACGCCGGAATTGCCGTGCATATCTGCCAGCTCATTTGGCTTCCAGCCGCGCAGGCACCACAAGCGGCTCCCGTTATGGTATTGCATCATGAGCCGCATAAGCGTATCTTGCTGCTTTTCCGTCAGACGGACGCCTACCTCACACAGTTCAATCAGCACATTCTGGATTATATCCGTTGAGCGCAAATAGCCAATATTTTCGGCTCGCCGATGAAACCGCATGATTTTTTCCGCTTCTGTCCCACTGTATTTTGCCAACAAAGCGGAATAAGTGGCAGGGACTTTTTTATAATACTCCAGATTAAACCGCTCGCTCAAATTGAGGAACGAAAACGTCCCCAGCTTCTTCCCGCGATTTTCGTTGGGATACGCTTTGCGCTGTCTTGGCGCACATTCCGCCGCGGTAGACTCCAGATTTCCGATGAAATCCACCAGTGATTTTTCCTCTGCCGATGCGGACGGCGCCGCATAAGAGAGGAAATTGTCAGGAATACAGTACGGATGATCGCCGAGTCCTTCCATCAACGCATAGAAGGAAAACATCTTGCCATAACCGGTGCCAATCAGTTCCTTCGATACGATGTGCCGATCCAGATCATTGTGAGGCTCCTCCGTGTACAGTTCTTCGATCTCATATACCCGATAGGGCTGTACCTCCCGGCGGACGATGGTGGAAAAAGCAATGAGGTCCTGTCGGCGAATACGGGGCGCTTCGCTTTTTAACTCCCGATAAACCGACCACACATCGCGCAGGGCGATGGCTCCATACAGATTTGCGCAGGCGGCAAATAGCGAATGGAGAAAATCGCACGCTTCCGCTGATAACCCCGTCTGCGTATACAGCCTTTTCAGTGATTTTTCGGACAATGGCTTTGGGTATGACATATACAGCACCTCCGCTTTCTGTGTTCAGCGTTCATCCCGGTCGAAGCATTTCTTGTGGTATATCTACCATAGCACAGAATCGGGCCAATAAAAAGAGCAAACGTTGCTGACGCGTCTTTATAGGTTTGATTGCTCTCAAAAAAGAGCGATGGCTTACCATCAGTTTAGTATGCGGAAGTAAAAACTTCAACAACGCAATTTTTTAATGGATGAAAAAATGTGGCTGGTCTGCCAGATGGTGCCGCCCTTGAAGGTCTGGGGCGATTCCGTCAGCAGCGACCACATTTCCGTCATTTTACTGGTCCAAACGCCAAAGGCGTTGGTCAGATTTTCTACGATCCAGTTGTTGTCCAAGTCTCCCTCGCCCCAAATTGTAATGACGTTGTATTGACATTTTTGATTTCTGGCATATACTGAGATTGAGGTGAATGCTATGAGCACGATCAATGTCACATCTGCACCTAAGACCGCAACCTTTCAAATGCGGATCAATCCAGAAGTCAAACAGCGTATGGAGGAGATTTACGCCCGCCAGGGCCTTTCCTTTACCGATGCCGTTAATATCTTCATTCAGCAATCCCTAAACATGGAGGGCCTACCGTTTCTGGCTTCGCCTGAAAATGCGGAATATATGAAGGCGAAAGCCATGCGCCGCCTGTTGGATGAAGCGGAAAAAGGTTGGGAATCCGCTGAAAAGGATGGCTGGGTTTCTGAGGAAGATGCTTACCGCACCCTTGAGGTAACGGAATGAAGCTAAGATATACGCCGGAGTCGCTATGCGACCTCCAGGAGATCAAACGGTATATCAAAAGTGAGCTTCACAACCCCACCGCTGCCAGTCGGATCACAAAAGCCATCCTCGATGGCTGTGTCCAACTCAAGCAGTTTCCTGAAATGGGCGTTTCCATTGGAGCAAAGACCGGCTATGAAACCGATCTGCGGATGCTGGTGGTGGAAGGCTATATCGCCCTCTACCGCATTGAAACAGAAGTCGTTTCTATTGGCCGTATCATCAACGCCCAGCAGGACTATATCCGCATTCTGTTGGGAGAAGTTACCCCTTGCCACTCCCCATGACTGAAGTCAGGGGATTCTTAGTTCAGCGACCGAAGCCTGCACAAGCGAGGTCTTACATGGTCTCCCCAAGCGGATAGGTTCGGGCGTGTCCCGCCACGAGAGAGCTGTATCAGGCAGCGAGTGTCCGTTTCCTGAGCCCTTCTTTGAGAATATTCTGTGCCGCATTGATGTCGCGGTCGTGGAGCGCCCCGCATTCCGGGCACTCCCAGAGCCGAACACTGAGGTCTTTGGCCTCCTTGTTGCGGTAACCACAGCAGCCGCAAGTCTGACTGGATGGGAAGAACCTGTCGATAACAACGAGTTCCTTTCCATACCAGTCGGCTTTGCAGGTAAGCTGTCGGCGGATTTCACCCCATGAGGTGTCAGCGATATGGAGTGCGAGCTTGTGGCTCCGCATCATGTTCTTCCCCGACTGCGGGTTCTGGACAAAGGCTGAAAACACCCACAGCGGCCTGTATGGGAAAACTGTCCCCCGCCGTCCTGTGACGACTTGCCTTTTTCCGTCAGGATTGGTATACTAAGCTTAGATTTTTTCATTCCGCAGGAAGGGGAAGCGTCATGCTGCATCAGGCTTTTAACGAAGTATACACCAAATTCAAGCTTCACTTTTATCAGGAGATCTTCCGCCGGTTTCAGGACCGGGAAGCCAGTCTCACCACGGTGGAGACCTTCTGCATGGAGAGCATCATGGCGCTGGGGCGGCCTACGGTGAACGAGTTCGCCACCTTCATGTGCATCTCCCCTCCCAACGCCGCCTATAAGGTGAACAGTCTGGTGAAAAAGGGCTACATCCGCAAGATCCAGTCCCCCTCGGACCGCCGGGAATTTCATCTGGAGGTCACCCAGAAGTATATTGATTACTACAACATCTCCTCCAACTATATGTCGGAGGTCATGGACCGCATCATGGCCCGCTTCTCCCCGGAGGACTGCGGCAAGTTAGAGGAGATCCTCACGGTGGTCAGCCGGGAGTTGATGCCGGAGGTCCCCCTGCCGGAACGCACGGAGGAGTGACCCCTCCCCTGCTTCGCCCTTATCCAGCACCGCTTCGGCGGTGCTGGTTTTTCCTGGATTCAACGTCTTTTTCCGACAAGCCGGGCGGGTTGTCTATTGTGTTCTCCGCCGGAACGCAATATAATGGGGAAAAACAAAGAAAGGCGGACGGCACATGAACACCCTGATCGAACTGTATGATGAGCGAGCCATTGAAAATATTCTGGCGCCGGATATGTTCCGTCCTCAGCGCATCGTCTACCTCTGCCCCGGTGAGATTGCCCAGGACCGCACCCGGCAGGAGACCCTGGCCGCCTTCTTCCAGAGGCGGGGCTGGGAACCGGAGCTGATCTTCGTGGAGACCAGCCGGTTCAAGGCGGACCGCATCCTGCGGCAGCTGTTTACCATCGGAGAGAAGTACCCGGACTGCGCCATCGACGTCACCGGCGGCAGCGATGCGGCCCTGTTCGCGGCAGGGATGTTCGCGGCGAAAGAGGGCGTGCCGGCCTTCACCTACTCCCGGAAGAAAAACCGCTTTTACGACATCTCCGGCGCGGCCTTTGCCGACGAGCTGCCCTGCGGCCTGACCTATTCCATCGAGGACTTTTTCCTCATGGCTGGCGGCACGCTGCTGCCCGGACGGGTGGACAATCAGATCCTGTCCCAATATCTTTCGGACTTCGACCCGTTTTTCGACTGCTTCCTCCAATTCCGCCGGGACTGGCCCAATATCATCTCCTATATCCAGCGGATCTCCCCCTCGGAATACGGCCAGATCCCGCCCCTGTCCGTGGTGGGCGGCTACACCGTAAAGGGCGAGCGTGGCTCCCGCAACACCGCCAACGAGGCCGCGCTGCGGGAATTGGCCCGTATCGACTTTATTCAGGATCTGGAGATCATCCCCGGCCAGCAGGTATCCTTCCGGTTCCGGGATCTGAACACCCGGGCGTGGCTGCGGGACGTGGGCAGCGCGCTGGAATTGTATGCCTACAAGGCCTGCGTGGATTCCGCCATTTTCCATGACGTCATCAGCAGCGCCGTGGTGCGGTGGGACGAGGTGCTGGGCCACGGCAGCGTCTCCAACGAGATCGACGTCATGGCTGCCCGGGGCGTGATCCCCCTGTTTTTAAGCTGCAAGGCCTGCGACATCAAGACGGAGGCCCTGAACGAGCTGGCCATCCTCCGGGACCGCTTCGGCGGCAAGGGCGCCAAGGCGGCCATCGTCACCACGGAGGTCTGCAACGCCGCCGCCCGCCACCGGGCCGCTCAGCTGGGCATCGCCGTCATTGATCTGGAGGAACTGAAAACCGGCCAGCTGGTCCACCGGCTGAAGGTCATCATGAAGGCGGAATGACCCGCTCCGGTGGGATTTATCCGCACAAACAGGCAACATACGATCGCATCCCGCGGATACCAGCAAATTCCGATTGCTGAACTGCGGGATGCCTGATATAACCAGCCTAAAAACTGCCGTAGCGGGCGAACGCCCCGGAAAAGCGTCCACGGCCGCCGCTCGATCACACAAGGAGAACCAACCGTGAAAGTCAGACGGAACACCCTGCTGCTCATTGCCGCTCTGGTCTGGAGCGCGGCGGGCTTCAACATTCTGCGCATCGGCCTGCTGGCCTACCCTCCCTACCGCACGGTTGTCAACTATCTGCTGTCTGCGCTGGTATTTACCGTTTTTCAGGTCTTCATTTTCGGGCAGCTGGTGAACAAGCACACAGCCCGGATCAGCGCCTATGAGGAGGAGCTGCACTTCTTCCTGAAGTTCTTCGATGTGAAGTCCTTCATCATCATGGCGGTGATGATGACCGGCGGCATCTGGCTGCGGTCCAGCGGCGTGGCCCCGGACCGGTTCATCGCCTTCTTCTACACCGGCTTGGGCGCCTCCCTCCTGCTGGCGGGACTGCTGTTCGGCTGCAACTTCGCCAAGGCCCTCGCCGCCAAGGGCAAGGCGTAATATCGGAAATACGGTCCGTGCAGAGCAGTTTTGAGATGATGGTCTCAAAACTGCTCTTTTTTGTGGGCGAGAAGGCTCCATAGTGGTCAAACAGTGGTCAGTACGCGCAGAAAGGCGGTTTTTGTATGCGGTTTTGGCACAGATACCCCTTGATTCATTATCCGTTATCATGGTATGATATTGTTATATAAGGACAAAAGTCCGCCTATGAGAGATATGCGTCAGTGACGCTGCTCACAGCGGAACCAAATATCGAAAGGAAGGAGGACCAGACGTCAACAACCCACGGCCAAAAGGCCATGGGCTTGTAACTGCCCAGTCGTAGTAACGGATAGCTCCTCCGACCTTTAACCCCAAAAGGCATTGCTGTCTCAAGTGGCGTTACATCGTAGGGTGGTTGACTGCACCCTTTGCGGCAAAGTTTACTCTGCCGCAACTGTATCAGGTACTTGACTATCATAGAGATAGTTGATTCCCATGCAATACAGATTCATTGCGCCGATACGGTCATCGTTCGACTTGTAACCACAGTTCTTACAGGTAAACAGATGTATCTTTTTGTTGCGGTTTGCCTTTTCTGTGTGTCCACAGACGGGACAGCACTGGCTGGTATACCGAGGGTTAACCTTGATTACGGAAGATTGGTTCTGTTTCGCCTTGTAGATGAGTTTCTGTTCGAGGTCATAGAAAGCCCACGATACAGAAACATAGCGATGCTTCGTTTTGACACGTTCCGTGGCATGACGGATACCGGACAAATCTTCCAGAACGAAGAGAGTGTGCGCGGGGTTATTTACAACGAGTGCCTTTGATACACAATGGTTGACATTCTGCATCCAACGGTTTTCTCGTTGACCGATCCTTTTGAGTCTACGTCTTGAAGACGGGGTATGCCGCATCTGGAGTTCTTTTCTAAGTGCTGAATAGTGGGCTCTTTTCTGCTTGATAGGCCGGCCTCTCACAAACCCGGACTTGTGCTTGCTATCGTAAGTCGCAACGATGAAGTTGATGCCTCGGTCGATGCCTACAACATTACAGATATCGGAGAGATTACTCTCTTCTACATCATAGGTCACAGGGATATGTAGGAAGTACTTGCCATGCTTGTTCACCAGCTTGGCGGTGCCGAACCGATAGATAGAGCGGTCGAAGTATTTCGACATTCCTTCCGCGAAATAAGGCAGTTTCACTCTTCCGCCGAGCGTGTTTATGGAAAAGCGGTCTTGCGTCAGAGAGTAGTCTCTGTTCCAGACGAGGTCATACTGAGGTTTCTTGAAAGACGGTTTGATCCACTCTTTCTGATTCTCAAGGATGGTCTTATATCTGGCAATGACCGTCTTGAATACAGACTGAGTCATTTGAGATTTCAGTCCGAATTCTGCACGCAACGTAGGATACAGAGCCTTGTTGAGCGAAAACTGTTTTAAATCGTGCGTGCGAAACACATAGTCCGAGACATAGTTGCACGCTTCACGATAGACAGACATCGTTTCATCAAGTAACGTCTTATCTTCATCAGATGCCACTACTTGGATTTTTGCCGTGATGGACATTTGAGCCATAGTAAATCCTCCTTCCTTTGATATTTCACTAATGCAATTATATGATATATAGATAGTGAACGTCAAGGCGCATTGAGGTGACTTATGGATAACAGATATCATCGGCATAACCGGCGCTTTGCCTGTAGTATCGGGGAAGTTTCCTCGGCAATTATCCAAAAGTATATCGAAAACCAAGGATGATGCGTCTTTACGAACAGGGCTCCTCCCACCGCCTAAAGGCAGTGGGTTTCCGCCCAAACTATGTTGGAGGTATTTTTTATGAATATGATTTCAGAAGAGGTCCTGGCGCTGGAGCCTGATATAATCGCCTGGCGGCGCCACATGCATCAGAATCCGGAGCTCTCCTTTCAGGAGGTCCATACAACGGCTTACCTGACGGAGGAACTGAAAAAAATCCCGGGTTTGACATTGGAATTTCCCACCAAAACAGGCGTGGTAGCGGTGCTGAAAGGGGTCCAGCCCGGTCCGGTGCTGGCCCTGCGGGCGGATATTGACGCGCTTCCCATTCAGGAGGAGACGGGCCTGCCCTTTGCCTCCACGGTGCCTGGGGTCATGCATGCCTGCGGCCACGATGGCCATGCGGCCATGCAGCTTGCGGCAGCTAAGCTGCTGGCGGCGGAGCGGACCAGCCTCAAGGGCGAGGTGCGGTTCCTGTTCCAGCATGCGGAGGAGCTGCCTCCCGGCGGCGCGGTGGAAATGCTGAAGGCCGGCGTGATGAAGGGGGTAGACGAGCTGTACGGCATGCACCTGAGCTCCAACTTCCCCACGGGCACCTTCGGTGTCCGGCCCGGGGCCCTCACCAGCGCCACGGACCGTTTCGATATCCGGGTCATCGGCAAGGGCGGTCACTCCGCGTTCCCGGAGACCTGCGTGGACCCCATCGTCATCGCCGGTGAGATCGTGGGAGCCTTGCAGACCCTGGTTTCCCGGCGTATCCAGGCGGTGGAGCCTGCCGTGGTGTCCGTGTGCATGATCCATGCCGGAGAGGCGTATAATATCATCCCCGGTGAGGTGGCCATCACCGGTTCCACCCGAACCTTCAGCAAGGAGACTCGGGAGCGGCTCCCCAAGCTGATGGAGGAGCTTGCCCGCGGCATCTGCGCGGCTCACGGTGCGGACTGCGATTTCAAGTTCACCTTGGGCTATGCCTCCGTGATGAATGACAAGGCCCTGACGGCTTCCAGCCGCAAGGTCATTGAGGAGCATTTCGGCGAAAGCGCTGTGCTGGAGATCGATCCCCTGATGCCCGGTGAGGATTTCTCTGCCCTGCAGGAAAACTGCCCTGGCTTTTTTGTGGAGCTGGGAGCCCGCAGTGAGGAAAAGGGTATTACCTCCCCCCATCACAACTGCCGCTACCTGATGGATGAGGACGCGCTGAAATACGGCGTGGAGTATCTCTATCAGCTGGTCCGCAGCCGTTTGTCGATCAGCTGAATCAAAGCGTGAGGCCCTGACAGGCACAGCGAAAAACAAAATATAGACCGAACCAAAAGCGGCGTTCCTAACTTCCGAGCTGGAAGAATAGGAACGCCGTTTTTTGCTATGCAAAATCAGAAATGTGCCATTTTCTCGCCCCTGTGGGGCAACCGGAAATGGTGCGCAACAACTTCATGCACCGACATTTACGCATTTTCGCGGTGCGGTACTCATGCATGAAGCTTGATACCTCAGTATTTACAGGCTGATGGCGCCGTCGGCGGTCTGAGCGTCCGTCAGCAGGGGGGCATACTCCGCCAGCAGGCGTTCCACCTGCTCCTTGCAGCGGCCGATGTACAGGGACGGCTCCATCACGGCGTCCAACTCCGCACGGGTCATGCCAAAGGCCGGGTCTGCGGCCAGACGGTCCAGCAGATCGCAGGATTCGCCCTCCTTCATCCGTGCGGTGGCGGCCATGGAGTGCTGGCGGATCTTCTCATGCAGTTCCTGGCGGTCGCCGCCCCGCTTCACCGCCTCCATCATGATGTTTTCCGTGGCCAGGAAGGGCAGATATTCCCGGATGGCCCGGTCCACGATCTTCTCGTTGACGTGTAGCCCGTTGGTCACGTTCTGGCACAGCCGCAGCACCGCATCGGCGCAGAGGAAGCCCTCCGGCAGGGAAATGCGGCGGTTGGCGGAGTCGTCCAGCGTCCGTTCCAGCCACTGAACAGAGGCGGTCATGGGGGCGTTGGCGGCGTCGGCCATGAGATAGCGGCTGAGGGAGCAGATCCGCTCGGAACGCATGGGGTTCCGCTTGTAGGCCATGGCGCTGGAGCCGATCTGATTCTTCTCGAAAGGCTCCTCCACCTGGCGGTCATGCTGCAGGAGCCGAATGTCATTGGCCATGCGGTAGGCGCTCTGGGCGATGGAGGACAGCACGTTCAAAATGCGGCTGTCGGTCTTTCGGGGATAGGTCTGGCCGCAGACGGAGAAGCATTTTTCAAAGCCGAAGGCGGCGGCGATCCGGCGGTTCATCTCGTCGATTTTCGCCCCGTCGCCCTCAAAGAGATCCATGAAGCTGGCCTCAGTGCCGGTGGTGCCCCGGCAGCCCAAGAAGCGCAGGGTGGCCAGCACGTGATCCAGTTCTTCCAGATCGGAGCGGAAGTCCTGCATCCACAATGCCGCCCGCTTGCCCACCGTCACCGGCTGGGCGGGCTGGTAGTGGGTGTAGCCCAGAGTGGGCGTGGCGGCGTACTGCCGGGCAAAGGCCGCCAGATTCACCAGAACGGATAAGATCTGCCCCCGCAGATACCGCAGACCGTCCCGGTAGAGGATCAGGTCGGCGTTGTCCGTCACATAGCAGCTGGTAGCGCCCAGATGGATGATCCCCGCCGCGGAGGGGGCCGCCAGACCGTAGGCGTAGACATGGGCCATGACATCGTGGCGGACTTCCTTCTCCCGCCGCTGGGCGGCGTCGTAGTCGATATCGGTAACATGGGCTTCCAGCTCCGCCACCTGCTCCGCAGTGATGGGCAGCCCCAGCTCATGCTCTGCCCGGGCCAGCTCCACCCACAGCCGCCGCCACGTCTGAAAGCGCATGTCCGGGGAAAACAGGTGCAGCATATACTGGGATGCGTACCGGGAGGCAAGAGGGGATTCATAGAGATCCTTACGCATAAAAGTTCCTCATTCCTTGTTGAATTGGCTCCATTTTACAGGAAGCCGTGGAAAATGTCCACACAAAGGAACTGGAACGGCACAGCCGTTCCAGTTTTGCCCCTTAGCGGATAATCAGGCTGTCCCGCTCCGCGCCTACGGACACATATCCGATGTGGCAGCCGATGGCCTGCTCCACATATTCCACATATTTCCGGGCGTTTTCCGGCAGCTCGTCCCAGCTGCGGGCCTTGGAGATGTCGCACTTCCAGCCCTCCAGATACTCCGTCACGGGCTTGGCGTCCTGCAGGCAGACCGGGAAGGGGAACTCGTCGGTCTGCTGGCCGTCCAGCTCATAGTGGGCGCAGACAGGGATTTTGTCCATGTAGCTGAGAATGTCCAGCTTAGTCAGGGCAATGTTGGTAGCCCCCTGCACCTGCACGCCGTAGCGGGTAGCCACCAGATCGATGGGGCCCACCCGGCGGGGACGGCCGGTTTTGGCGCCGTATTCCGAACCGGCGTCCCGGAGCTTCTGGGCGTCCTCACCAAACCACTCGCAGACAAAGGGCCCCTCCCCCACGCAGGAGGAATAGGCCTTTACCACGCCGACCACCTCGTCCAGCTTGGCGGTGGGCAGGCCGGAGCCCACCGGGGCATAGGCCGCCACAGCGTTGGAGGAGGTGGTGTAGGGATAGATGCCGTAGTCCAGATCCCGCAGCGCCCCCAGCTGGGCCTCAAACAGGATGGACTTGCCCGCCTTCTGGGCGTCCCGCAGGAAGGCGGTGGTGTTGGTGATGTAGGGCTTGACGGCTTCGCAGTAGGTGTCCACCCAGTTCAGCAGCTCCTCCAGCGTATAGCCCTTGGCACCGTATACCTTCTGAAGCGTCAGGTTCTTCCACTCCAGCAGATCTGCCAGATGCTCCTTCAGGTGCTGGGGGTGCAGCAGCTCCCCGGCCATCACCGTCTTTTTCTGATACCTGTCGGAATAGAAGGGGGCGATGCCCTGCTTGGTGGAGCCGTATTTCTTGTCCGCCAGACGGGCTTCCTCCAGACCGTCCAGCTCCCGGTGCCACGGCAGCAGCAGGGAAGCCCGGTCGCTGATTTTCAGATTCTCCGGGGTGATGGACACACCGGCGGCCCGGATGGTGTTCATCTCATTCAGCAGGTTTTCGCAGTCCAGGGCCACACCGTTGCCCAGAATGTTCACCACGCCCTCCCGGAAAATGCCGGAGGGCAGCAGGTGCAGGGCAAAAGTGCCCTTGTCGTTTACCACGGTGTGTCCGGCGTTGCCGCCGCCCTGATACCGCACTACCACGTCGTAATGGCTGGTGAGGTAGTCTACCATGCGGCCCTTGCCCTCATCGCCCCAGTTAATGCCTACAATCGCGCAGTTTGCCATATTCCATTGCCTCCCAAATTACGTGCGGAAGCTCCGCACGGCATACGATTGCTTTTTTTGACCGGGTTATTATAGAATGGTTTTTTTTACAAGAAAAGAATGAAAATCAAATATTTACTATAAGAAGCGCTGATGCACCCGGATAAAAAACAGTTGCGGGGCAGACCGTTTTTCTATGAAAAACAAACCGGCCCTCCGCGTTTCGGAACGCCGGAAAAAACGTCCCGGACCTTTTTAAAAGGCCCGGGACGGCAGGGAAAGATTAAAATTTGTACTCCACGAACAGCTCCCGGACGGCGTTGGGGTCGGCGGGAGGGGCCTTAGGTGCTTCGGCTGGCTGGGCCGGGGCCTCGTGAGGGCCGTCCCGCCAAGCCAGGAATTTGGGGGCCACCTGGGGGAACAGGGCCAGAGACAGCACGTCCTCCTCAGACTTGGCGATGTCCTTGAACTGCTCCTTGTAGGTCTCCAGCTCCGGGGCGATGTTGTCCGCCGGACGGCAGGTGATGACCTCCTCCGGGTCGATGCCCGCCAGCGCCCGGACCTCCGGGTTCACCTCGCCGGGCAGCGCGCCGTATTCGCCCCGCAGCAGTCCCTTGGACTCCTTGGGGAAGGTCTTGTACTTACCCACGATGACGTTCATCACCGCCTGGGTGCCCACGATCTGGCTGGTGGGAGTCACCAGCGGGGGATAGCCGAAGTCCTTGCGGACGCGAGGGATCTCCGCCAGCACATCGTAATACTTGTCCTCCTTCCCAGCCTGCTTGAGCTGGGAGATCAGGTTGGACAGCATTCCGCCGGGGACCTGATAGAGCAGGGTGTTGGTGTCCACCCGCAGGACCTTGGGGTCCAGAATGCCCTCGTTTTGCAGACGGGCCGCCACCTTGCGGAAGTGGGCCGCCGCCTCGCTGAGCTTGGACTGATCCAGCCCGGTGTCCCGGACGGTGCCCCGCAGCGTGGCCACCAGAGACTCCGTGGCGGGCTGGGAGGTGCCGTTGGCAAGGGGGGAGAGGGCGGTGTCCACGATGTCCACGCCGGCCATGGCCACCATGAGGTTCACCATGTCGCCGGTGCCGGTGGTGTTGTGGGTGTGAAGGTGGATGGGGATGGAGACCGTCTCCTTCAGCCGCTTGATGAGGGAGTAGGCGTCCATGGGCAGCAGGAGGTTGGCCATGTCCTTGACACAGATGGCGCTGGCACCCATTTCCTCCAGCGTCTTGGCCAGCTTCACGAAGTAGTCCTCATTGTGGATGGGGGAGACGGTGTAGCTCATGGTGGCCTCCACCTCGCCGCCGTACTTCCGGGTGGACTTGATGGCCTGCTCCAGATTCCGCACGTCATTCAGCGCGTCGAAAATGCGGATGATGTCGATGCCGTTTTCAATGGACTTGCGGCAGAAAGCGTCCACCACGTCATCAGCATAGTGCTTGTAGCCCAGAATATTCTGGCCACGGAACAGCATTTGCAGCTTCGTGTGCTTCACGTGCTGGCGGATGGTCCGCAGCCGCTCCCACGGGTCCTCGTTCAGAAAGCGCATACAGGCGTCGAAGGTGGCACCGCCCCAGCACTCCAGAGAGTAGTAGCCGATGGAATCCAGCATTTCCAGCGCGGGGAGCATATCCGCCGTGGTCATACGGGTGGCCGCCTGAGACTGGTGAGCGTCCCGGAGGATGGTATCCGTAATGAGCAGGGGCTTGTTCGATAAAAATTCCATATCTGCCTCCTATCAGCCGTACAGGGAGATCAGCACGCCCGCGGCGATGGCGGAGCCGATGACGCCTGCCACGTTGGGGCCCATGGCGTGCATCAGCAGGAAGTTGCCGGGGTTGTACTTCTGGCCCACCATCTGGGATACGCGGGCCGCCATCGGCACGGCGGACACGCCGGCGGAACCGATAAGGGGATTGATCTTCTCCTTGAGGAACAGGTTCATGAACTTGGCAAGCAGGACGCCGCCGGCGGTGCCGAAGCTGAAGGCCACCACGCCCATGGCCATGATCTTGATGGTCTGGAGGGACAGGAAGGTGGTGCCGGTGGCCGTTGCACCCACGCTGACGCCAAGGAAGATGGTCACGATGTTGATGAGCTCATTCTGAACGGTCTTGCTGAGCCGCTCCGTAACGCCGCACTCCTTAAAGAGGTTGCCCAGCATGAGGCAGGCAATGAGGGGGGCGGCAGAGGGAACCAGCAGCGCCACGAAGATGGTCACTACGATGGGGAAGATGATCTTCTCCTTCTTGCTGACCTCCCGGAGGGGCTTCATAACGATCTGGCGCTCCTTCTCCGTGGTCAGCAGCTTCATAATGGGAGGCTGGATCACGGGGACCAGCGCCATATAGGAGTAAGCCGCCACGGCGATGGGGCCTAAGAGGGCCGGTGCCAGCAGAACGGTGACGAAAATGGCTGTGGGGCCGTCTGCGCCGCCGATGATGCCGATGGCGCTGGATTCCGGGCCGGTGAAGCCCATGAAACGGCAGCCCACGAAGGTGATGAAGATGCCCAGTTGGGCGGCCGCGCCCAGCAGCAGGGACTTGGGGTTGGCGATGAGGGGACCGAAGTCCGTCATAGCGCCCACGCCCATGAAGATCAGGCAGGGATAGATACCCAGCTTGACGCCTAAGTAAAGGATGTCCACCAGTCCCGGGGTGATGGTGATGTCAGAGAGGGTCATGCCGTAGTAGGCAGCGGCCTGCTCCGCCTGCACCAGCGCCTGAAGCTGCGCTTCCAGAACGGTAATGGCGGCTCCGGCCTCCTCCGTGACGGCGGCGATGGCCTGCTCCACCATCTCCGGGGAGAAGGTGGTCTGGGCGGCGGTCATCAACTGCTGGATGTAGGGGGCCAGCACGTTTTCCGCCACGCCCTGACTGTGGAGGTCCGCCAGCAGCGACGCCGTGACAGGCTGTCCACCGATGAGGTCCCAGTGGATGTGGCCCCCGGCGAAGAAGATCTCGTGGAACATATTCGCGCCGGGGAGGTTGGTGATGAGCATACCGAAGGCGATGGGCACCAGCAGCAGCGGCTCAAACTTCTTTACGATGCCCAGGTACAGCAGCACGCAGGCGATGCCCAGCATGATGAGGCAGCGCCAGTTGCCGTCCTGGGAAAAGAGGTAGAAGCCGGTGTCCTGTAAAAAGCGAATGATCGCGTCCATATCGGCCCTGCCTTACTGGAGGACGCACAGCAGCGTGCCGGACTCCACGGAAGCGCCCTTGGAGGTGTTGACGGAGGCCACTACGCCGTCCCGGGGCACATGATCTCGTTTTCCATCTTCATGGCCTCCAGAACCATCAGCACGTCGCCCTTTTTCACGGCCTGACCGGCGGTGACGTTGACGGCCAGAATGTTGCCGGGCATGGGGGCGCAGATCTGCTCACCGGCAGCCGGTGCGGCAGACGCGGCAGGTGCGGGGGCAGCGGCGGGAGCCGCCGGGGCGGAAACGGGGGCGGAGCCGGTAAGCTCTTCCAGTTCGACTTCATAAACCGTCCCGTTGACGGTGACTCTGTACTTTTTCATGTGTGTTTCTCCCTCTCCTTACACTTTTTTCATGGAAACGATGCGGATGCCGGTGATGTCGGTGCCCAGCTCCTCCGCCAGCGCGGCGGATACGGCGGCTACCAGCTCCGGTGTTACCTCACCGGCGGTCTGGGGCGCAGCCGGGACCGGTGCCGGGGCGGCCTTTTTCCCGCGGCCCACCACGGCGCTCATGAGATAGGTCAGCGCGATCAGGCAGATCAGCCCGAAGAACACCGTGCCCATGCCCATGAGACAGACAAAAATGCTGCTGTACTCCATACGATACTCCCTTTCGTGATTCCCCCGCCGGGAAACAGTGCTCCACCGCTAGCGGAGCATGCCCCGGCTTGTGTCGGGGGCAAGGTACTGTGGCTATCATACCATGCCGACGCGGAAAAGCAAAGAGTCTTGTGAAGAAGGACGTCGATTTTTAGCGGATGTTTTCAGAAAAATCTGTCAGAATCTACACTCAAACAGCAGGGAGAGGGGCTGCTTGCTCTCTTTGCTGAATCGTAAAACGATTACGGAAAAATTGAGGCAGAGATCCGCTGCGGACTGCAAGAATGGCGTTGCGGAGAGGGGCTGCTTGTGATACACTTAACAAAAGGTTCATTTAAATGCAAGAGGTAGGGCTTTAGCCTTATGTTACCCCGTATCGAATGCGGTGTTTAGGAATCCACGAGGTAAACACCCAGCTTTTCAAGGAAAAATGAACCAAAGACAACGGTAAAGAACCCCCGTAGATTTGAAATTCTAAAATCAGAAAGGACTCTTTGACAATGAAACCTAAATTTGACGGTTATGCGGCACAGTACGACGCTTGGTTCATGGAGAATGAAAACCTGTTTCAGAGTGAGCTTCGCCTGTTCCAGAAGGTGCTCGGTGATATTCAGGGGAAGCGCGTGCTTTCCGTGGGCTGCGGCAGCGGCCTGTTCGAGAGCATGATCGATTGCAGCGGTATCGAAGGCATTGAGCCCTCCCGTGACATGGGTGCCATCGCAGAGAAGCGCGGCGTGAACGTGGTGGCCTTCGGCGCGATCGAGGATGTCGAGCTGGAGGAGAACGCCTATGATGTGATCTACCTCAACGGCAGCTCCAGCTATATGGAGGATCTGACCCGGGCGTTTGACGTCTGCAAGAAGGCACTCAAACCGAACGGCACCTTTATTTCGCTGGACGTTCCCAAGGAGAGCGCCTTTGGGTTCATGTATCTGCTGGCAAAAGAGGTAGGCACCTTTGACCACCCGTTCCTCAACGGCGTTATGCCCAAGCTGCCGTATCCCCACGAGTTGTGCTGCGCAGGCGTGTGGCATTCCACGGAGGAGAAGATCGACGTGCTCAAGGCGTTGGGCTTCCACGATTTCGACTTCTATCAGACACTGCTGAAGAACCCTATGTACACCAACGAGGACGTGGAGGATGTGGTCCCCGGCTATCAGAGCGGCGGCTATGTGGCGATCATCGCCCATAAATGAAAGAGGAGGACGGCGTGAAGCTCTCACAAACACTCTATGCCCGGGCGGAAAAAATCTGGCCCCGGTATCTTTGCCACCCGTTTGTGACGCAGATGGCAGATGGAACGCTGCCGCCGGAAAAATTCCGGTATTATATGCTTCAGGATTATTTATACCTCAAGGATTATGTGAAGATCTTTGCGGCAATCATCCAGAAGGCTGACGATTTTGAGCAGATCCGCTTTTTGAGCGGAGAGCTGGCGGACACCATCGGAGAGACCTTCCGCACCCACATTCCGTATATGAAGCGCCTTGGCGTTACGGAGGAGGAGATCCACAGCGCCCGTCCTCACATGGACAACAACGCTTATACCCATTATATGCTTTGGGAGGCGCAGACCGGGGATGTGCTGACTGGACTGGTGACGCTTCTGAACTGCTCCTGGAGCTATGCGTATGTGGCAGAAAAGATAGTCGAACGCTGCCCAGATGCGCTGCGGGACAAGCGTTACGGCTCGTGGTTCGCGGGCTACGTTTCAGAAAGCTACCGGCGAACCAATCAGATGCTCATTGACCGGATCGACGCACTCAGCGGATTCATTGACGAAAAAACAGCAGAGCACCTCTGCGGGATCTTTGAAAAGTGCTGCCTGTTTGATTTGCGCTTTTGGGACATGGTCTACGCTATGGGTGGCAACTGAATCGAGTCCTTTTGATACAGAGGTCTCTACCCGCAAGACCTCTGTATCACAGAGAAAACAGATCATCGCCATCGCCAACAGTCACATCAGCGGCAGAAAGCTCGGTGCGCCTCTGACCAATATGGCCCTGAGTATTCTCCGGGACAAGAGCTATGAGCGTATGGACTATCATCTCCACTATTACAGCATCAACGTCAACGGAAAAGACCTCCGATCCAGCACCTTTTTCATCAAGGACAGCGGCGAGCTCATCGGTCTGCTGTGCATCAACTTTGATGACAGCCGCTATCGGGCCATCAGCGACCATATCCTGAAGCTGTGCCACCCGGACCTGTTCGTAACCGATGTGCTGGCGCAGCCGCTGCCGGAGAGTGAAGATGACATGTCCGCCCGGTCCTCCCCGGAAAAATTCCGCAACTCCGCCGATGCGGTGGCTTTGGACGCCATCAATCGGGAGCTGGAACGGATGGGGGTCACGCCGGAGCAGCTGACGCCGGAGAAACGGCTGCAAGTCATCACAGCCCTGGAAGCCGGCGGGCTCTTTCTGCTGAAGGGCGCAGTCAAAAGTGCCGCCGCCAGTCTCCACTGCTCTCCGGCCAGCGTATACCGCTACATCACTCAAATCAAGAATTCGGACAGCGGGCAGATCTGAATTCCAGCCTTACGGGCCGCAAGCTGCCGAATTCCCATATCTGTGCCAATCATCTCATATCAAGGGCTCGACCCGCAGAAGGAGGCAAACCATGTTTCAGGAATATCTCCGCAGGATCGGATTGCTTTTGGGCGGTCTGCTGGTCAGCGCCATCGGTATCACGCTGATGCTTCAGGCCAATATCGGCTTGGAGCCTTGGAGCGTTCTCCAGCAAGGCATGGCCAAGACCTTCGGTATTACCTACGGCACCGCCGCAAGCATTGTCGGGGCAGCGGTCATTGCCATTGCCTATTTTTGCGGGGAAAGCTTCGGCCTCGGTACACTGGCAAACATTTTCGTCTGCCCGATATTCATCGACATCCTGTTGTACCTGAACTGGGTCCCTTTGTTTGAGCGCTTCTCGACCGGATTGGCCGCACTGCTGATCGGCATGGAGCTGCTGGCTCTGGGCACCTGGATGTATATGAAAAGCACGCTGGGCTCTGGCCCTCGGGATGCCCTCATGGTCGTACTGGCCCGTAAGACGCACCGGACGGTAGGCCTTTGCCGCGCCGCCGTGGAAGTGGTCATTGTATTCATCGGCTGGCGGCTGGGCGGTCAGGTGGGCATCGGCACCATCGTTGCCGCAGTGGGTGTCGGCTCCCTGTTCAATCTGAACTTTGCTCTGCTGCGCTTCAACCCCGCCCTGCTCCATCAGGAGAATCTGCCGGAGACCCTTCAGCGGTTCCGTGAGCGGAAAACCATCGCCTAAATGTCCAGTCAAGATTACCTGTGGGGACAAGCATACCGAATGGAGTTACACCCTAAATAAACCCGGAGTACCATGCCGATAGCGGCACAGTACCCCGGGCCCTTTTTAGAGATAGCCTTTGAATACACGCTTGAAATTACCTTGTGGATCTTTGGCGGCCTTTATTATGATAAGTAATATTTAAGGGGGTACGATTTGTAGTAAATCGCACCCCCTGATTTAGCATTGCTCTAAGCGGTTGTTGATATTGCCCTTGTGCGTGGATAGCTTGAGGCGTGCATCTGTTTTTAACAGAGCGGCATCATTGCCCCCAATTAAATATGATAGCATAGGCAAAGGCGCAAATCAATTCACAGAACAGTCAAAGTTTTTCCGCGAATTTTAACATCCCTGCGAATTGATATTCCGGCGGATTTGCGTATAATAAGAATCAGGAAAGGGTGAGTCCGATGTATCACTAAGAGTACCCCAGCAAGCGAAAGACCAAAGCTTTCCGAAAACTGAAGAATGTGAGGTTACGTCAATGATTGAACCCAAGATGCATGAGTAACGGCCTTCAACTGGGAGACAACGGTTGAAGGTCGTTACTTTTTTGCCTGATTCCATTTTGGGGTCCGCATTGCGTTTCCGCGCCCTGTATGTCAGGGGCGCAAAAACCAAAAGGGGACCGGAGATTCCGGCCCGCCGCAGCTTGGCCGTGCCCACATTCTCAAAAACCGCGTTTGTCCGACAGGGGAGAACTGCTCAGCCGTTGGCTGCGAGCGGGGTCTCCGGATCGATCCGTGACGGCAGGCGGTTGAGCTTGCAGTAGTACCTGTAAAAACGCTCTGCCAGTGATTTTTCATAAAAAATACCTCCAACATAGTTTGGGCGGAAACCCAATGCCTTTAGGCGGTGGGAGGAGCCCTGTTCGTAAAGGCGCATCATCCTTGGTTTTCGATATACTTTTGGATAATTGCCGAGGATACTTCCCCGATACTACAGGCAAAGTATCCCATCGGACCAGAATATCCTTTTCTTCCAATAGTGTTTGGCCAGGAAAGGACCGAATCTTTGCCAAAGATGATGTGTCGTTTCTTGTTTTAGTGTCTTAACAATGTTACAGACGGAATCCGTCGTGTCGTATCCGAGAAGGATATGCACGTGGTCTTTGTCGGTTTCCATTGCCACGATTTCGCAGTGATGAGCATCAGCGATGCTCTGAATCTTTTGTTTTATGGCATCAATCCATAAGTCACCTCGATGCGCCTTGATGCTCACTATCTATTATTATATAATAGATAGTGAAATAGCAAGGAAAGGAGGATTGACTATGGCTCAAATGTCCATCACGGCAAAAATCCAAGTAGTGGCATCTGATGAAGATAAGACGTTACTTGATGAAACGATGTCTGTCTATCGTGAAGCGTGCAACTATGTCTCGGACTATGTGTTTCGCACGCACGATTTAAAACAGTTTTCGCTCAACAAGGCTCTGTATCCTACGTTGCGTGCAGAATTCGGACTGAAATCTCAAATGACTCAGTCTGTATTCAAGACGGTCATTGCCAGATATAAGACCATCCTTGAGAATCAGAAAGAGTGGATCAAACCGTCTTTCAAGAAACCTCAGTATGACCTCGTCTGGAACAGAGATTACTCCCTGACACAAGACCGCTTTTCCATAAACACGCTCGGCGGAAGAGTGAAATTGCCTTATTTCGCAGAATGGATGTCGAAATACTTCGACCGCTCTATCTATCGGTTCGGCACCGCAAAGCTTGTAAATAAACACGGCAAGTACTTTCTACATATCCCTGTGACCTATGATGTGGAAGAGAGTGATCTCTCCGATATCTGTAATGTTGTAGGCATCGACCGAGGCATCAACTTCGTCGTTGCGACTTACGATAGCAAGCACAAGTCCGGGTTTGTGAGAGGTCGGTCCATCAAGCAGAAAAGAGCCCACTATTCAGCACTTAGAAAAGAACTCCAGATGCGGCATACCCCGTCTTCAAGACGTAGACTCAAAAGGATCGGTCAACGAGAAAACCGTTGGATGCAGGATGTCAACCATTGTGTATCAAAGGCACTCGTTGTAAATAACCCCGCGCACACTCTCTTCATTCTGGAAGATTTGTCCGGTATCCGTCATGCCACGGAACGTGTCAAAACGAAGCACCGCTATGTTTCTGTATCGTGGGCTTTCTATGACCTCGAACAGAAACTCATCTACAAGGCGAAACAGAATCATTCTTCCGTAATCAAGGTTAATCCTCGGTATACCAGCCAGTGCTGTCCCGCCTGTGGACACACAGAAAAGGCAAATCGCAACAAGAAGATACATCTGTTTACCTGTAAGAACTGCGGCTACAAGTCGAACGATGACCGGATCGGCGCAATGAATCTGTATCGCATGGGAATCAACTATCTATATGATAGCCAAGTACCTGATACAGTTGCGGCAGAGTAAACTTTGCCGCAAAGGGTGCTGTCAACCACCCTATGATGTAACGCCACTTGAGACAGCAATGTCTCTTGGGGTTAAAGGTCGGAGGAGCTATCCGTTACTACGACTGGGCAGTTACAAGCCCATGGCCTTTTGGCCGTGGATTGTTGACTACTCCTATTCTCAAGGGGTGTTTCGATCGTTCAACTTGTATGAAACAACCGCAATTCCCGTTTAAAATTATGGTATGGTATGACCTTGACTTTTTTCCCCAGAAAGATATCATTAAAATGTCTTATTTTTGACATACGAAACGGAGGGGACACCGCTATGCTGAAAGATATCGCCGAAGCTATGCTGGGCAGACACCCCTTTGACCTGGTAATCCGCAATGTGCAGATTGTCAATGTGTTCAGCGCCTCTATTGTAAGCGGATCTATCGGCATTGTCAACGGTCATATCGCCGGGGTTTTTGGCCCGGAAGAAGCGCTGGACAGCCGCCGGAGCATTGATGGCGGCAACGCTTATGCCCTGCCTGGCTTCGTGGATTCTCACATGCATCTGGAGAGCAGCATGCTGACGCCGGAGCATTTTGCTCAGGTGGCCCTATCCTGCGGCACAACCACGGTATGCGCCGACCCCCATGAAATTGCCAATGTCCTTGGCATCGAGGGCGTCCGGGGCCTGGCAGATGCCTGCCGGTCCCTGCCCCTGCGGGTGCTGCTGACCGCCCCCTCCACCATTCCCTCCGCTCCCGGTCTGGAGGATTCCGGTTTTGATGTTGGCCCCGCTGAGATGGAGGCCCTGCTGGATATTCCCGGCGTGGCTGGATTAGGCGAGGTCATGGATTTCAACGCCGTCGCCGCCGGAGATGAGCGGATGCTCTCCGTCATTGAAGCTGCCGCCAACCATGGCGTTTTTCTGGATGGCCATGTCTCCGCCCTCACCGGCCGCCGCTTGCAGACCTTCCGGGCCATGGGCATCGACAGCGACCACACCGTTCCCTCCGCTGAAAAGCTCCGGGAGGAGCTGGCTCTGGGCTTCACGGTGCAGGTACAGGAATGCATGCTGAACCGGGAAATCGTCCAGGCCATGAATGATGCACCGGTGCAGGACCGCATCTGCCTGGTAACGGACGATGTTCCCCTCCCCCGGCTGATGCGTCAGGGGCATTTGAACTTTGTGGTGGAACGGGCCATCGAACTGGGTCTTGACCCCATCCGGGCCATCCGGTATGCCACCATCAACCCTGCCGTCCGGCTGCGGCTGTATCACACAGGCGGCATCGCCCCCGGCATGGAGGCTGATATGCAGCTGGTGCAGGATCTGCGCCATCCCAGACCGGAACTGGTGCTCCGGAGCGGGGAAGTGGTCTGGGACCATGGCAGCTATCTGCCCCATACCGCCCCTTACCAGATCCCGGACCATCTGCGGGGCTCCGTTCATCTCCGTCCCGTGACGGAAGCGGACTTTGCCGTCAAGGTGCCGGTACGCCCCGGCTTCTCCGGAGGCACCGCCGTGGTGAATCTGATCGGCCAGGATGGCGTCTCCATTCGCACCCAGCGGGTCCGGAAGACCCTGCCCCTGGCAGCTGAAAGAGACGGCTTTGCCTGTCTGAAAACAGCTCCTTACTTAAAAATGGCAGTATTCAACCGCTATGGCCGGGACCAGCACGGCATCGGCCTGCTGACCGGCATGGACGGTGTCACCGGTGCCGCCGCACTGACCTACGGCCACGACTGCCACAACCTGACGGTCTATGGCGGTAATGACGCTGATATGGCTCTGGCGGCCAACACCCTCCGGGAATCCCAGGGTGGGCTCTGCACCGCGGAAAACGGCAAGGTGCTGACCCTCATCCCCCTGCCGCTGGCGGGACTGATGTGCGACCAGTCTCCGGAAGCGCTGCTGGCGCAGATGGAGCAGTTCCTGGCGGACTGCCGCCGCATGGGCTTCAACCATCAAAATCTGCTGACGTTCTTCACCCTTATGCCGCTGGCGGTTTCGCCGGAGCTGAAATGCACGGACCGGGGTCTGGTGGATGCGCTGCACAAGCGGCTTCTGCCTTTGATTGACGAGATAAAGGAGATAAGTTCGGATGGAACGTAAACACCGTGCACTGCTGCTGGCACTGCCCACCGTATTGACCCTGCTGTTTTTCTTCGTGGCACCGATGGTCTACATTCTGGTCCACACCCTGCATGAAAACGGCTTTTCCGATTTTGTGGATTTCTTCGGAGATCCTTTTTACCGCAACATCCTCTGGGTCACCCTCCGGGTGTCCCTGGTGTCCACCGCCATCTCCCTGGTGCTGGGCTATCCCACGGCTTTTTACATGGCCCGGACCAAGTCCCGTATGAAGCAGGTCATGATGATTGTGATCCTGTTTCCCTTTTTGGTCAGCGCCGTGGTCCGTTCCTACGGCTGGATGGTCATTCTGGGAACCAACGGCCTTTTGAACCAGCTGCTCCAGTCCTTGGGGCTCATCTCCGCCCCTCTGAAAATCCTGAACACGGAGACGGCGGTCATCATCGGTATGATCCACCTGCTGGTGCCCTATATGGTCCTCTCTCTGGTGGGGGTGCTCCAGAGCATTGACCCTAACGTGGAGTACGCGGCCTACAGCTTGGGTGCCTCTCCTCTGCAGACCTTTTCCAAGGTGGTGTTCCCCCTGAGCCTGCCGGGCATTATCTCTGGCTGCGTTCTGGTGTTCACTATGAGCATGACCTCTTACGTAACGCCCAAACTGCTGGGCGGCTCCAAGTTCCGGATGATGGCCACCATGGTGGTCCAGGAGATCAATGTGAATTTTGACTGGGGTGCGGCCTCCGCCATCAGCTATATTCTGCTGGCAGTGATTCTGCTGGTGCAGATCGCGGTGGTGCTGTGCACCTCCGGATATATGAAACGTATGGGAGGAGGAAAGTGATATGCGCGAAAAAGATGTGAATCTGCCCTGCCGGATCTTTGCCATTCTGGTGATGCTGTTCCTGCTGGCGCCTCTGGTGGTGATCGTCATCGCCTCCTTCACGCCCACAGCCCTCATCACCTTCCCGCCCCAGGGCTTCTCCCTGAAATGGTACGCCAATATCTTCGGTTCCTCCACCCACTTTATGGATGGTCTGGTGAACAGCCTGAAAATCGGTATTCTGGCCACAGCGGCGGATATTCTGCTGGGCGTCACGGCAGCCCTATCCGTCTGCCGGTACAGCTTTAAGGGCAAGGACGCCCTGCTGAACTACTACACCTCTCCCATGTATGTGCCCAGTGTGGCCTTCGCCTTTGTTCTGCTGCAGGTCTACAGCCAGATCGGCGGTGTGTCCGGTATGCTGCGCATTTTCATCGGCCATCTCATTATCATTCTGCCCTACATCGTGCGGAACACGGTGTCTGTACTCCATGTGTTCAACTGGACGCTGGAGGATGCGGCTACCTCCATGGGAGCCACCCCTATTCAGGTGTTCTTCAAGATCACCATTCCCTTGGCCCGGCCCGGCATCATGGCCGGTGCGCTGCTGGCTTTTTTGTATTCCTTTGACGAGGTGGCCCTGAGCAGCCTGCTCTCCACCCCGAGGTTCATCACCCTGCCCATCCGCATCATGAACTATATGGAGCTGACCTTCGATCCCACTCTGGCCGCCATCTCCACACTGCTGATCCTGGCATCTCTGGTTCTGATCGTACTGATGGAGAAGTTTGTAGGGTTGGACATGTTTGTTAAGTGAGAATGGAAAGGTGTAAACTATGGCTACTTTGGAATTACAGGGACTGACCAAGCGATTCGGCGAGTTCACCGCGGTGGATTCCATGAACCTGAAGGCTGCCGAAGGCGAGATGATCGCCCTGCTGGGCGGCAGCGGCTGCGGCAAGACCACCACACTGCGCATGATCGCCGGCTTTACTGAACCCACCGCCGGGCAGATCCTGGTGGACGGCAAAAACGTTTCCACTATCCCCCCCTACCGCCGCAATATCGGCATTTTCTTCCAGAATTACGCGCTGTTCCCCCACATGACGGTTTTTGAAAACGTGGCCTTTGGTCTGAAGCTCCAGAAGCTGCCCAAAAACGAGATCCGTGAGCGGGTGGAGCACATGCTCGCTCTGGTAAAGCTTACCGGCATGGACAAGCGTTATCCCCGGCAGCTCTCCGGCGGTCAGCAGCAGCGGGTGGCCCTGGCCCGGGCTCTGGTGACCCGTCCCTCCATTCTGCTGCTGGATGAGCCCCTCTCCAACCTGGACGCCAAGCTCCGGGTAGAGATGCAGGTGGAGATCAAGCGCATCCAGAAGGAGCTGGGCATCACCACCATCATCGTGACCCACGATCATGAGGAGGCCGTCTCCCTGGCGGACCGGGTCATCGTTATGAACGCCGGACACATTCTGCAGATCGGCAAGCCCCAGGAGGTTTTTGACCGGCCCGCCTCTCCCTTTATTGCAGACTTTATGGGCTTTTCCACCTTTCTTCACGGCATTGCCGCCGGAGCAGAGGGAGATATGCGCCTGATCCGCTGCGGTGCTCACACGCTCCAGGTCCCGGCAGAGGCCGCCCAGGAGCTGTCTGAGGGCGACGCATGCATTCTGGCCATCCGCTCCGAAAACATCCGGACTGCGGAGCAGGAAGGTGTCAATACCGTCCGGGGCACCGTCAAAAGTGCCACCTACAAGGGTCATACCACCCGGCTGGAGGTCTCCGGCTGTTTTGAGGAAATGGTATACCCCGCTATCCACGAATATGCGGACGTGCAGGAGGGCAGTGAAGTTCTGCTTCACTTCCCCGCCCAGCATTTCTGTGTATATAAGGACATCAAATAAAATCTGGAGGATGTAAACAAAATGAAAAGCAAGCGCATTTTTACACTGATGCTGGCTCTGGTCATGACCCTGAGCCTGGCCGCCTGCGGCGGCAGCAAGCAGGAGGAAACTCCCGCTGATAACGCCGGAAACGGCGAAGCAGCTGGCGATACTCAGGATTTCGGCGGCGCTGAGCTGGTCGTTGCTACCTGGGGCTGGGCCGAGGCCGGTCTCAAGACCCTGGCCGCCGACTTTGAGTCCAAGTACAACTGCACCATCGTGGTGGACCCCACCAGCGGCAACGGTGACCGTCTCAACAAGCTGATGGCTGAGCAGAACGATCCCACCGCCGATGTGGCCCTGCTGACCAAGAGCTTTGCCCAGACCGGCAATGAGGCGGGCCTGTTTGAGAAGATCGACACCAACATCGTCACCAGCATCGGCGATCTGTATGACATCGCTGTCAACGCCGACGGCTACGGCCCCTGCTACTCCCTGTGCCGCTACGGCATCATGTACAATGCCGACGCTCTAGAGAAGGCCGGTCTGCCCGCCCCCACCTCCTACGAGGGTCTGTTTGATGACCAGTATGCGCACATGGTGGCTCTGCCCGACATGACCTCCACCGCCGGCCCCTACATGCTGGTGGCTATGGCCGAGGCCATGGGCGGCAGCCAGGAGGATGTGACCCCCGCCATGGAGCTGATGCAGGAGAAGAAGGACAACATCGATCTGTGGTATTCCACCTCTTCCGACGTTGTCAACGCCTTCACCACCGGTGAGGCCAACATCGCCGTGTTCATGGACATCAATATGCCCAGCCTGACCGACAGCGGCCTGAACATGGTCTGGGTGGACGCCGCCGAGGGCTCCTTCTCCGCTCCCGCTACCGCCAACGTGGTGAAGAACTGCAAGAACCCTGAGCTGGCCCAGCTGTTTGTGGAATACCTCATCAGCAAGGACACCCAGGACAAGATCGCTGAGGTCATGAACGAGGCCCCCGTGAACAAGAACGCCACCATGGACGATTCTCTGAAGACCTATCTGGCCTTCGGCGACGAATCCATGAACGCCTTGAAGGAATTTGACGAGGCCTACATCACCGCCAACAAGGAAGCCTGGATCGATACCTTCCAGCGCACCGTTGCTGTTCAGTAACCTATCAAAGTATCCGCAGAAACGGAGGAGACGCCCCGGCGTTTCCTCCGTTTTTTAAACAACTGACAAGGAGAAAAGCCTGCCATGAAGCTGACTGTCTTATCAGAAAACGCCGTTCTGTACCCCGGCCTTGAGGGGGAATTCGGCCTGTCCGTCTACCTGGAGGAAGGAGATGCCCGCCTGCTGTTCGACGCCGGGGAGCGGGACGCCTGCCTGCGGAACGCGGAGAAGCTGGGTATTGACCTCCGGCGGGTCACTGCCGTGGCGTTCAGTCACAACCACCGGGATCACTGCGGTGGTTTTCTGCGCCTGGCGGAGCAGCTTCCGCCGGACGTACCCATTTACGCCCATAGCGGCTTTTTCATCCGGAAGTGGTGGGACCACCGGTGCGACCCGCCCCAGCAGGAGACCTATTCCCAGACGCTGGAGTTGGTAGGCCCGCCCATGGAGGCATCCTGGTTCTTCCAGCAGGGGCTGACCGGCTTCCGCTGTCTGGCAGATGACTGTATACAGATCGCTCCGCATGTGTATCTCCTGGGGAATTTCCCCGTCCCCGGACCAGAGGAGGCGGTGCATCCCTCCTCGGTCATGGAGGGGCCGGATGGCCGCCTTGTCCTGGATACCTTCCCGGAGGAGCAGGTCTGTGTGGTAGATACCCCAGCAGGGCTGGTGGTACTCACCGGATGCGCCCACAACGGCATCCGCAACATTCTCTCCACGGTGGAACGGCACTTCCCGGAGCGGCCCATCCAGGCCGTTTTCGGCGGTACCCACCTGGTACCCCCGGACTCGGAACGCATTGCCCGGACGGCAGACTATTTCCGGCACAGCTCCATCACCTGTGCCGGTGTCTGTCACTGCACCGGCCCCATGGGTCTGGAAGTCTTTGCCCAAACAGTGCCCGCCTATCTGCCTACCGGCGCAGGCTTGGTATGGCAGACGCCCTCTTTCGCAAGGACATCCGCAGGCAGAAAAGAGAGTTGACCGCCATACGGAAAGCCTGCAAGCTCAGGAATAAAAACCCCCGGATACCTTATCCTCCCTGTCAGGGGAGCAAGGTATCCGGGGGTTTTATCTATTACGGAATCGGGCAGTTCTGCCCCGCTGTGCGGTTTCTTACCGGATCATTCCCGCAAGGTAGGTGCGCTGCCAGATAAGCGCACATCCCGGGCAGAAACTCGTGGTGCTTCGGCAGAGGCCGTGCACCGGAGCGCAGCCGTCCGATGCGGGAGGGATTCATGCTGATCTCCCGTCCCAGCTGGCTGTTGGAAAGTTCCGCAATATTCATCAGTGCGTCAAATCGTTCGACAAACATGGTGATCTCTCCGCTTTTTTCTCCATTATATGACAGCTATCCGCACGAGCCAACAATTTTGGCACGGTTTGTGCTGAAAATCTGGCATGGTCATTCGAGCGCGTTCGCTTGTTTTTTTCCTCTTTCAGCCCGTCTCCTATATAGGTAAGGAGGCATTCCCCCGGTTCCGCAGCGGATCATCAATTTCTTAACAAGCTCACTTAGCGCAAACTCTGTCTGTCAACTCTGCAAACGCCTTGTTTTTCATGTTCGCGTATGGTAAAATACATAAATAGCCAGTCCCCCCCCCCGCATTTATTTTGCATTTTGACGGATTTTGGCCATCACTGCCAAACAATTCACTTCCGCTTCAAGGGCGGCAGCACCGCCGCGGTATAAATTCAGCCGGGACAAACCCATGGCTGAACTTCTTCTATATTCCTACATTTAAGGGATGAGAGAAACTTATGAAACGAAGGATTTCGTCAACCCTGATGGCACTTGTGCTGTGTCTCACACTCCTTCCGGCAGCGGCCTATGCCGCCGGGGGCACGGCGGTCTATGTCAGCAGCAGCGGCAATGATGGGACCGGTGACGGCTCGGCGGACAAGCCCTTCGCCACGCTGGTCAAAGCGGTCACAGAGGCAGAGGACGGCTCAACGATCTATGTCATGAGCGACCTGACCATGACGGCGCCGCCTGTTTCAGACCTGTTGCAATCGCGAAAAAAATTGTCGTTTTGACTAAGCTGACCCTTGCAGGCAAGCCGGCTTTATGCTATAATTTCCCCGTAGCTTCTGCGGGGTTTTACCGCAGTTGTAAATATGATCCATATCCGGTGGAAAGCGGTGAACGCCTATCAAGCAAATCAGCAAACATCCCTGAACCCCATCGCATCCCCCTGAACCCGGGTCCCGGATGGGACTCAAAAGAAATCGCGTGGAAAGTAGGTATAGATTTATGACTCAAACTTCGCACCTTTGAAAATGCAACTTTTCAGTTAAGATGAAAACAAAAAATGTGCAGGCCCGATATGTGTTAAAATGAAGTTACCACACGTCATCAAACACATAAAAAGAGGGCCTGCACAATGAAAAGTATAGCATTTGATGAAGAAAATGGGAAGCAGATTTCTGCAAGAATCCAGGAATTTTTCAAGCGGTATCAACTGAGTGAAATTCTGCGAAAAAGCAATGCTTACAAGCAGCAAGGCGTGTCCGTCATGGCCATCATGAGCTACCTGTTCTGCCTGGTATTTCGCAATCGCAGCATGTTTCTGGACATGCAATCCGGCAAAGCTCCGGCCTTCAGAAAAGACACCGTATACCGTCTCAGAAATGCCACGCACATCAACTGGATGCGCTTTACAACGCTGCTCTCCGCCAAGATCATTGGAACAACGGTGGAGCCTTTGACCAACGAAAAACGCAGGAACGCTTTTGTCATTGACGACACCGTTTTTGAGAGAAACGGCTCCCAAAAAGTAGAGCTGTTGGCGAAGGTCTACGACCATGCCCACCACCGTTACACCCGTGGCTTCCGCATGCTGACCCTTGGCTGGTCTGACGGCGTGACCTTCCTTCCAGTGAATTCCTGTCTGTTGTCTACAGGTAAACAGGAGAATCGACTTTCTGAAGGAAAGATTCCGGATTCTCGCAGCAATGGAGCAAAAATGCGGGAATTGGCCGTAAAAAAGGGAACGGAAGTCATCTCGGATTTGATTTCCGAAGCCCAATCTGCAGGGATTTGTGCGGACTATGTCCTCTTTGACAGTTGGTTTTCTTCCCCGAAGGTGATCCGTTCCGTGCGAGAAAAGAATCTGGATGTCGTGGCCATGGTGAAGAAAAGCAGCAAGATCCACTACTCGTTTCAGGGCGAGCTGCTGTCCTGCAAGGAGATCTACGCTCGGTGCAAAAAACGCCGTGGTCGCTCCCGTTATTTGCTGAGCGTCCCCATTGAAATATGTGGTGGAGAGCCGGAGAATGCGCCTATTCCGGCCAAGCTGGTATTTGTCCGAAACCGCAGCAACCGGAAAGATTATCTGGCGCTGATTTCCACCGATACGACGTTGACGGAGGACGAGATCATCCAGCTCTACGGCAAGCGCTGGGACATTGAGGTTTTCTTCAAAACCAGCAAATCTGTGCTGCGTCTGACCGGCGAGTGCCGCTCGCTTTCTTACGATGCAATGTGCGCCCAGTGCGCCATTGTGTTTGCCCGATATATGTTCCTGGCGGTTGGTATCCGGGAGAACCAGGATCTTCGTTCTGCCGGTCCATTGTTTTGCCTGGTAGCAGACGAATTGGCGGATATATCGTTTGCGGAGGCTTTCGAGAAATTGCAACTTTTTCTGGAAGAATTGCTGCAGGGGTTTCATCCCTTGCAGCAGGGTATTTACGCCCTCATCGTGGAGTTCTTGGCTGATTTGCCGGCTGATGTTGCGAAATTTCTCGATTTAGACGGGCTTAGGGCTGATTTTGACGCCAAAACAGGGTGCGAAGTTTGAGTAAAGTAACAAGCAAGGGGTTTCGGGGATTTCATTCCCTTAAACCCCTTGTTTGTTCCATCTGACTTGCACATACTTGTGAGAATAGATAAAATTAGTTCAAAAGGATGTGATTCTATGCTGCGGCTTTTGAAATTAGAACTTGGCAAGATTTTCAAACCCGTCATCACCACAACTGCGATATTGACCGTCCTGACCTGTATCCTTACCTGCGTTCTCCAAAGAGACTATACCGTTTATTTCCATATCGACGCATGGGAAATTGGAACTGAATATATTGCATTGCTCTTTCCCTTGTTCGTTACGATACCAGTGTGTTGGCAGCTCTATTATGAACGGCGCGACCGCTTTATTGTTTATACACTTCCTCGAATTTCAAAGCAAAAGTATTTGAGTATTAAATGGGCAGCTTGCGCGCTGTCTGGATTCTGTATCCTTTTTATTCCGTATGTTATGTCGCTGCTTTGCGCGCTTTATGTAGTTACTCCTGCAAACGTACTCCCGCCACATGATAAATATAGTCATTTCTTGCTGACCCTATATGTACAGTTCCCATTGATCTACGGCTTACTTCTTTCTGCATGGAAAGCGCTATTAGGTGTTCTGACAATGACCTTTGGATTTGTGCTGGCCCTATTTTCTCGGAACATATTTGTAATTTTGACAGCACCCTTTGTGTATGTCATTTTAGAAAACTTTATTTTAGCCTCCCTTTCGTCTGCATCTCTCGATTTAGCAACTTACCGCTTCGTAACTGCGTTTGAGCCCACCTGCAAGGAATACATCAACCTTGGCTCTTTTATTTTCGGCCCCGTGTTAATGTGTCTTGTGATCGGAGCGATCATCCTCTATTACACAAAAGTTAAGAGACAGGCAATTTATACGATATAGAGATTATGACTAAGAGATTTTGCCGGCAAATCGGCTTCGGAAAACCTCTGCTGTTTTGGGGCTTCTCTTTAGCCTTTGGGTTGAGCCGCCGAACAAGTATGTGCTCTGCTCTGTCGAGCCACATGCTATCGTTGCTATATAACCAGTATTATTTCATATTTGCGATTCTCCCTATACTACTGTTTTTTTGCGGAAGCGTTATGGAAGATGACCCAATCATCTTTGTCTTTCGCTATGAATCATACAAGCATTACTTCACAGCGAAATGGAGATCTCTCGGCGTGTTATGCAGCGGCCTATGGCTGGGGCAAATAACCATTCTATTTGTGACTGGTGCAGGGCTTTCCGTCATAAAACAAGGATGGGACAATTTTTCAGGAAGCAGTTTGCTTAAAGATATTGCTCCGCTATTAGTCAAGAGCTTCCCAGGAGCATGGGTGGCAGTGTTCTGTGCCGCAGTATATATGTTGATGGGCTATTGGCTGATTGCGTTGTTGACTCTTTGGCTCGGACACTTCCTGCAACGCAAAAAGGCAATCAAAGTCTTGCTGGCACTTTATATACTCACCATTTTGAGCATTAAACTGCCTATCATGTCCAGACCGCCTTTTTGCTATTTGACCGGAATCAACCATTGGGTCTTGTTGCTTCATAATCTGACGGCGGGCTGGCGCTTCCCTTTGACTGTCATAGTAACGCTTCTGTTTGTCGTAACAGTTATTTGCAGCATACAAGGTGGTTGGCGAAGTGCTGCGCATCATCACCGCATATCCAAAGGGCTACCTGCATATTATCGGCATATTCTGTTCTCTGCAAGTAATTTTCTTGTACTTGCCATATCGCTTGCTTTGCTGGTTGGGTGGGTCTGGTGTTCTGGCGGAGTTCCGATTGATGGTCGTGAGTGGGTCATTCGGCTGCTGGCCGGACATGGCACAGGATATTTCTATCCGCTCGGATTTATGGCATTGTTACTGGCGGAGTTGCTCCCTTTATGGCCGGTGGGCCGATTTCTTATACAGGCAACAAGCGAAAACTCGGCTTTTCTGATGATACGATCAAAGCGGCGGAACAATATGTTGCGATCATTACTCTGTGTATCGACGGAATGGATAGCTTGCTGTTGTGGGAGCTTGTTGATGGCGGAGGTCATTCCAATTTTTGCTTTGAACTACGTTATCCCCGTAGAGCTGGTATTAGAGGCAACTATGCTCCGATTTCTTGATATGGTGTTTCAATTCCTTGTAATTTTCCTGTTCCTTTGCTTAAACAGGAATCCCACATTTGGTTTTCTGGTCGTTGTTCTACTGCATCTTCTAAGTCTGCTGCCGATTCCGTGGCTTCCAGTCGGGGCATCAAGCCTGTTGCGCCTGCGTATCGAGGGTACAGGCGGAACATTTCTGCCTGTCACAACGACGGTCGAGCTCGTTGTCTGCAATTTGATCCTGTTGACTTGGATCTGGTACTATGGGGCCCGGTATCTCTTTGGAAAAGTGGAGGTTAAACGATGAGTACAATTATCAAGTTAGATAAAGTCAGCAAGGCGTTTTCACGGAGAGTAATCCTAAAGGATGTTTCACTCTCGGTAGAGGCTGGACGTACGGTTGGAATTGTTGGCTCTAACGGAAGCGGTAAATCTGTCCTTTTCCAGATTATTTGTGGTTTTCTTGTGCCGGATAGTGGAATTGTTTCTGTGCGTGATCAAGCGTTGGGCAACAGCAGAGACTTTCCTGAAAACATGGGGGTACTAATCAATTCGCCCGGCTTTATCAATTTAGACACGGGATTACAGAATCTGCGGTATCTGGCAGGGATTCGGGGAGTCATTGGTGATCAAGAAATTCGTGATGCTATGAAGAAGGTCGGCCTTGACCCGGAAGATCGCACCAAGGTTGAGCACTATTCTCTCGGCATGAAACAAAAACTCGGCTTAGCACAAGCAATCATGGAGGGACAGGATATTCTTGTTCTGGATGAACCGTTTAACGCATTAGACTACAAGACCTATAACGATGTAAAAGAAATTATCCGCACCTTGCACGCAGAGGGAAAAACAATACTAATGACCTCCCACAATTATGAGGACATCGAAACTCTATGCGATGAGATATATGCGATTGAAGATGGACAGCTTGGCACACCCCCTGCGGATGAAATGAAGCGTCGTTTTCGAGGATAGCCCACCAAATCATTCGCGGCTTATCGTGCAAACCTTTGAGCTTGCCCAGCGGCATATAAAAAAACCGCTGTTTAGGCAGGCCGAAAATGTGCGCCTAAATAGAGATACTACATTCTATTCAGCGGTTTTGAAGTAATTCAAGGCCGCTGTTTTTATACGCAGCGGTGCCCGGGAGGTATCGCTGTGTCTATTTCTGGTTTTTATAATGTTCTTGATTCATACTGGCTAAAAAAAGCGCACTTCCTCCGTCGGGGCTATACGACTGTGGATGCGAAATTTGTCAGTATGTAAGTGAAAATGTTGTTTCGCGCGTCCGCATAGCGTCATGCTGTGCGGGCGTTTTTATGTGCCTGCACCTTGGGACAATTTGTCCCAAGGTAGCCAGTCCCGGCTGCCGATCCCCGCCGTTCCTCCGTTCTGTTCACCCACCCACACATGAACCGAATGGAGGAAATACAAATGATGACCATCAATCTGAAGGACTTTTACGCTTGGTACACCCATGATGAATACATCGAAGTTTCCGACGAAGTGGCCGCCGAGCTGAAGGCGGACAAGCTGTATGAGGCAGCCCATCAGCGGCGCACGACCCGCAACAAGGCGCAGTATTCCCTCGACTGTGACGATGGGATTGAATACTCAGCCTGTCTGCATGAGCCGACCCCGCAGGAGCTTCTGGATCGTATGGAGCTGTTCATCCACCTGTGGAACGCCCTCAACTCTTTGCCGGAGGTGCAGGGTGTCCGGGTGGAGGCGCATCTGATCCTCGGCAAGAGCTACCGCCAGATTGCCCAAGAGCAGGATGTGGACAAGAGCGTTGTCCGACGCTCGGTGAAGCGCGGCATGGCTGCTATGAAAAAATATTTGAAAAAAGTTCTGTGAGCGAGGCTCCATTTGACCGATTTTTGTCCTTGGTATATGAGAGGTAGTTTTCACTTCTAAGCAGCAAGGTAGTTGATGCTCCGTCGCGGATCGTCGCTGTCCGCTGTGAGGGAGCGCCGCATTGAATATGAGCTGTCTTATGACAGGCCAACAAGAGCGGGTGCGGCGCTCCCGCCTTTCAAAAAAACCTTGAGACATTTTGTCCCAAGGTCATAAGTCACAGGCCAGCGCTCCGAGCGCTGGCCTGTTTGCTTTCCCCAACGGACAACGGGGAGCGCGCATTGTGTTTTGCATCTGTGAAAGGAGGACGCCATGACCGAGAAGCCCGCCACGGAAGAATATGTGTACTATATTGGAAAGATCCGTTTCATCGTCACACCTGTTTACAAGGAAACGGGAGAACTGATGCGTGACATCCTTTTGAAGCTGATGCTGGCTGACTTGGAGCCGGTATAACCCCATCGACATCCTTAACATGGGCGGTCAGGCGAGGTATAATATAGTCAGGATGAATGACCTCTTGCTTGACTGCCAGAGAGGAGGTTTATATGAAACAGTCAAGCAAAAAACACGAACTCGGCACAGCCGCTCTCTACTGTCGACTGAGCCGTGACGATAATATGGACAGCGAGTCCAACAGCATCCAAAATCAGCGGAAGATACTCCAAAAGGCCGCCAAGGACAAGGGGTACACCGACACGGTTTTCTTTGTAGACGATGGCATCACGGGAACGACCATGAAGCGTCCCGGTTTTCAGAAAATGCTGACCGCTATCGAGGCCGGGTACATCTCGGCAGTGTTCGTCAAAGGCCTTTCACGGCTGGGGCGCAACTATATTGAGGTCGGCAAGCTGACCGAGGAATTTTTCCCGCTTCACGATATACGGCTGGTGGCCGTTTCCGACGGCGTAGACAGCGATGAAGGCGAGGATGATTTCACCCCGTTCAAAAATATTATGAACGAGTATTATGCGAAAGACATTTCCAAGAAGCGCCGGATCGTGAATAAGATGAAAGGCAACGCAGGCGTTCCGCTCTCTCCGCCGCCCTACGGTTACATCAAAAACCCGGACGATCCCCGCTTTTGGATAGTGGAGCCGGAGGCCTCCGAGGTGGTGCGCCGGATCTACCGTATGGCGCTGGAGGGGTACGGGCTGGCGGAAACGGCAGCACAGCTTGCCGCCGATGGCGTGGTCAATCCCACCTACTACTGGCGCAGCCGTGGGACGAGCCGGGGCGGGTCGAAAAGCACCGTGGAGCCTACCAAGTGGGGGCATACCACCGTCAAGAAGATCCTCACCTTGCAGGAATACTGCGGCGATGTGATCAACTTCAAAAGCTACTCAAAGTCCTACAAGATGAAAAAGCGGATCGAAAACCCGGAGGAAAACCGGGCGATCTTCCTCAATGTCCATGAGGCTATCATTGACCGCCAGACTTGGGAAAAGGTGCAGGCGCTCCAAAAAGGGACACGCCGCAAAAAGCCCACGGTCACGCAGGCACCCAGCGTATTCTCCGGCCTGCTGAAATGCCCGGAGTGCGGCGGCAACCTCAATTTCCACTTCAACCAGAACAACCACGACATCAAGTTTTTCAGTTGTCAAAATCATAACTCCGGCTATCGCAAGTGCAGCAAGACGCACTATATCCGGCTGGACTTCTTAGAGCAAGTCGTTTTGTACGAGGTCAAGCGGCTGGCCTGCTTTGCCAGCGAATACGAAAATGACTTTATCAAGGCCATGATCGGACGCTCAGCAAAGGTTGCGGAAAATACCGCGCTCCGCAAGCAGCGGGAGCTGGACGCTCTGACCGCCCGTGACCGGGAACTGGATATGCTCTTTGAACGGCTCTATGAGGACAATGTGGCGGGTAAGATCGACGATGCCCGGTTTGCCAAAATGTCCAAACGCTATGAACAGGAGCAGGGCGAGAACGCAAAGAAGATCAAGGCGCTGCGGCTGGAGCTGAAAAAGGACGAGAGCAAGCGCATGGATATTGACGATTTTCTTGAAACGGTACGGCGGTACACGGATGCGACTACTATTACAAAGCGCATGGTCGCTGAGCTGATCGACCACATTGAGGTGTACCACGCCGAAAAGCAGGACGGCGTTACCAATCAGCGTGTCGTGATCTACTACAACTGCATCGGTGCTTTCGATGTGCCGGATCGCCGGAAGATCCCGGAGGCCGACATTATCATGGAAACGAGAAAAGGCGTAGCACTCAGCTACGCCCCGGAACAGGTTGCGGTATAGGAGGTACGACACGATGAAAGCCTATTTCTATTGCCGCGTCGCTCACGATGATAGCTTTTCTTTGGAACGGCAGGCCGAGGAGCTTCGCCGCTATGCGAAGCAAGCCGGGTACACCATCGTTGGTGCTGCCGCCGAGCATGGCTCTGGAATGACCCTTGACCGTCCGGCTTTGCAAGAGGTGATGGAGGCCGTTCTTGCCGGAAAGGTGGATGTGGTGCTGATAAGCAGCCTTGACCGTATAGGGCGGGACTGGGGCATGACAAAGCAGTACATCGCCCTGCTGACCGAGCATAAGGTCAAGCTGCTGTGCCTGCGGGAACGGGTGAGCAGCGACATCTCCGGCGTTTCACCATTCTCTACATAAAAAAGCAGAGTGTCCATTACAGGATACTCAGATCCTATAAGGACACTCTGCATGGTCCCCCGACCGATTGTAAATCCGAACTCTCAATGTCAGTAAAATCAAGCCTTTCCTCGCCCTCCTTATAGTTAAAGGTAATCAAAATGTAATCGTCAAAGACGGTCACGGAGTTTACAAAGCTGTCAATAAGCCTCCGCCGTTCTTCCAGCTTGGACACATCCAGGGTACGGAAACGGCAAATCCAGTATGTCACATCCTCACGGGTCAGCATGGGGTGTTTCATTTCCTCCTGGATGATTTGCAGCTCTATATCCGCTTTCCTGTCCTCCAACTCGTCAAGCCGCTGTTTGGTGGAGGCGTTTATAATCCCCATCTGGATAGCGTTCAGCATATTGGTGATACCTCGCTCTGTTTCCTCCAACTGGTGCCGGAGTGCCGGGAGGACGCTGCTCTCTCTGGTCTGAATGTCCATCACGGTGTCGGCTATGTACTCCACAAAATTATCGTCCATTACCTTTGCCATAACAGCGTTGACAACAGCGTTTTCAATGGGCGTTTTCCGTATGCTCTTGTGCTTGGCGTTGCAGCTTTTTTGTTTCTTGGTGTTTACACAGCGATAATAATGGTATTTCCGGCCCTTGCTGGCGCTGGTGCCGCTCTCGCCAACCATCATGGCCCCGCAGGTGCCACAAAACAGCTTTGTGGTCAGCAGATAATCGTCCTCGGCCTTGTGGCGGGCCGGGGCTTTTCTGTTTGCCGCAAGCCGTTTTTGCACCCTGTCAAACAGGTCTTGGGGGACAATGGCGGGGATACCGCCGGGGGTGACAATTTCCCGATAGCTGTATTCCCCGATATACTTCCGGTTTTTCAGCAGACGGGCCATAAAGTTCAGGTCAATCTTTTTACCTCGTACCGTTGTAACGCCCTTTTGCCGCATTTCCTCCATGATTTCCTTCATGGTGGCTCCCTGGTCATACCGGGTGAATATTTCCAGCACCACGGGGGCGGTGCGAGGGTCAAGCTGGTACTGCATATCCTTGTCTATAACATAGCCGAAGGTGGGCGTACCGCCGTTATACTTGCATTTCAGAGCGTTTTCCGTATGGCCCCGGATAACCTTCTCGGACAGCTCAGCGGAGTAGTATTCCGCCATACCTTCCAGCATACTTTCCAGAATGATACCCTCCGGCCCCTCGGAAATGTTTTCCGTAGCAGAAAGCACCTTGACGCCATACTTCCGAAGCTGGGCCTTATAATGGGCGCTGTCGTAGCGGTTCCGGGCGAAACGGTCTAACTTCCAGACAATGACCACATCAAACAGGCCCTTGGCGCTGTCCTTCACCATGCGCTGGAAGTCCGGGCGGTTGTCGGTCTTGGCGGACAAGGCCCGGTCAATGTATGTCCGCAAAATGGTAATGTCGTTTTTCACACAATAGGCCGTACACTCCCGAAGCTGGCCCTCAATGCTTTCCTCCCGCTGGTTGTCGCTGGAATACCGGGCATAGATCACCGCTTTCATTCCTCGTTCGCCTCCTCTGTCATAATCCGAAGCAGCGCCTCTTTCAGACGCTTGTTGACGGGCGCTTGCGGGTCAAAGCACATTTCTATAAATTCCCGCATTTCCTCGCTCTGTTCCATCTTTTCTTTAAGCGCCTGGGGCTTGTAGTCGTACAGCTTGCCCCGTGGCTCGTCTGTACGGCAGTAGAGATAATCCATAGACACATCAAAATAGTCAGCGTACTTCACAAACATCTCCGGCCCTGGGACGGCTTGGCCCTGCTCGTATCGGTTGATACTGGACTGCTGTGTGCCGAGTATCCCGGCAAGTTTCGTCTGGGACAGACGGACACCCACACGGAGGGCTTTTAGGCGTTCACCAATCATTTCTTTCATTCTGCGGGCCTCCTTTTTCTGTTGATATAAGACTATCGCAAATAAGCATATTAGTCAACTCTTTATTTTGTTTCCTCGTAAATCCCAGTATTGAACCGGGGTGTCAGCCAGCCTGCGGCTGACACCCCTTGATAACCGAAAAGCCCAGGCCCCTCCCCCTGTCAATGGCGGCACATGGGCCGTTTATCTTGACCATTGACAGGGGGAGGGGGCTGGGCTACTGGCAAGAAAGGCAGGGCAACGCAAGATATAGAATTATTTACAAAATATTCATCAATATATGGAATAGGTATGGTAATATATCGTTGCCTTGTCATAAATGAAACATGAAAAACCAAGAAGCAAAGTAAGCCGCCGTTTTCAGCGGCACACAAGGAGGAACCCCGGACGGTGTTTAAGATACCGCCCACATGTGACGGGCATGGGAAAGCGGTTGCTGTACGCTGTCCCGGCAAGTGCCCCAGGATTGACGGGGGAATACGGCTCCATTTCCGTATTCCAATGTAACATTGAATTATCGTGAGCGGGCTTTGCGCGCCGGAGGTGGATAGTAAACACTATTATTCACCCAAGGCGTATTTCACGATAAGGAGGTGGCCGCTATGGTAAGTAGTCTTTTCCTGTTACGGCGATACCATAGACCCCAGCGACACGACCCCAGGCGCACCACCTCCGGCGGCAAACCCATCTAAACCGAAATCTGTAATCCGAGGATACAGCTTTGGCAGTTCAGACGCCAAAGCAAGGCCCGGATTATAGACTTGAATTGTCCAAGCTGGTGAACGGATATTTAGCCGTGCTGGAATGGAGTCCCGCACGGCTGGCGAAAATGTCCGGACAGTCCAAAGCGACCATCAGCAGAATAACGAGTTACGACACAGAAAGGAACCCCTACTACCGGCCGGAGTTAAGGACGATACAGGCCATTGCCCAGGCGCTGGAACTCACATTAGAGCAGCGGCGGGAGCTGTTTTATACAGCGTTCCCGGAGTTCTATGTGTGGGACGAGGCGGCGGAGCATGGCTACACCGTAGACGAAACCAACGACCTGCTGCACGGCAGGGGCCTCCCCCTTCTGACATCTGACAAGTGAATGACCGATTAAAAGCCGACGCCCTATACAGCACAGGGGCGTCGGTTTTTTGCGCCCTTTCAAGTGTTTCACGCATGAAACGACATTTTGCTTTTTCCCTGGTATGATGGGGACAACACAAGGACTTGTGATTTCAAAAGGGTGGGGCAAAGGCCACGCACCGCCCGGAAAGGAGAACCTATGAAGATCACCGACCTTATCATTGACCCCCGGAGCCTTGGGAGCAAGCTGTGGCTGGTGGAGGTGTCCCCGGCCTATGAGTATCGTGAAAACCGCAAAACTGATACCGTCCTCGGCTACCGCTATACCGTCGCTATGCCGGAAAAGGGCCTGGACAAAATCAATGTGCGGATTGACGGGGATAAACGCATGGACGCCCCGGACGGCTATGCGGAGGTGCGCTTTGACGGCCTGGAGGTATTCATCTATTGGAGCCAGGGGCAGCCCCAGGTGGGGGCCAGGGCCACGGGTATCCATTTGGTGAACCCTAAGACCTGATGCGCTGGCGGCGCTGGGGAGGCCAGCCGGGGAAAAGACAATTCCCCTCAAGGGAAGTGTCCCCCGGCGGCAGCGCCAGCGCCGCCTTTCCCATAAGGGGGCAGTATTACCCCTTATGGGAAACATGTAGCATGTAGCAAAACAAGGAGGCTGACTATGGGAAACAATTCCCAATCCCGCAAGTGGTCACTGGTCATTAACAACCCGTTGGAGGCCGGATTAGACCACACCGCTATCTCCGAAAAGCTGCACCTGTTTTCGCCCGACTATTACTGCATGGCCGACGAGATAGCGACAACGGGGACATATCACACGCATGTTTTCTTCTACGCTCCATCGCCGTCACGCTTTTCTACCGTCAAAAAGCGTTTCCCCATAGCCCATATTGAAAAGGCATACGGGTCGGTGCAGGAAAACCGCTCTTATCTGCGGAAGGATGGCCGATGGGCGGATACGGACAAGGCGGAAACCTCGGTGCCTGGGACTTTCGAGGAATGGGGCGAGGCCCCGCCGGAGCGAGCGGAGAAACACCCGGAGATGTTCCGACTCGTCCAGAATATCCGGGACGGCATGACCACCACGGAAATCATTGACGATAACCCGGCTATGGCCTTTCGTGTCCGTGACATTGACCTGCTCCGGCAGACTTTGACGGCGGAGAAGTACGCCGTGGAAAACAGGCCCCTGGAAGTATCCTACCTCTACGGGGCCAGCGGGGCGGGCAAGACAAGGAGCATTTACGAGGCCCACGACCCCCGGAGCATTTACCGGGTGACAAACTACCGGGCGGCAAAAGGCATTTCCTTTGACGGCTACCACGGGCAGGAGGTGCTTGTGTTCGAGGAGTTCAGCGGGCAAGTCCCCATTGAAGATATGCTGAACTATCTGGACATTTACCCCCTGTCCCTCCCCGCCCGGTACAATGACAAAACGGCCTGTTATACCACGGTCTATATCACCTCTAACCTTCCGCTGGAAAAGCAGTACCGGGGCGAACAGTGGGACAGGCCGGAAACCTGGCGGGCGTTCCTCCGCCGTATCCATAACATCATTGAGTTTTTACCGGACGGAACCACCGTCCAGAAGAAGAAAGGGGGCTGGCCCTGTGACCAGAAACGATAAAGACACCATCACCAGGCGGACGGAAAACCGCCATCTGCTTCGGCGCATGAAAGCGGGGCTTATGGCGGCCAGGGACACACCCCACAAGGGGCTGCTGCTCACGGCGTACCTTGCGGGCGCTGTGCTGGTCTGGCTGTTCCGGGGACACCTGTTCGGCCTGGACGCCTACGGTATGTTTTCCCCCGTCCTGAACGCCGTTATAGACCTGTTAGTGCCTCTCTACGCCGTGGGCGGCCTCCTGGCCGTCCTGGTACTCCTGGGAACACCCTGGGGCGGCAGGGAGGCAAAGGAGGGCTTGCAGAAGGTGGGCCTTGTCAACCACGCCGGAGAGGCCCCTATCCTCCTGTGCAAGCAGCGGGACAAGGACACGCCCCGGCTGACGCTCTGGGAGTTTGACCCCTGTGGCATACCTCTGGGGGAGTGGGAGGACAAGCGGGCCAGGATTGAAACGGCCCTGAATATCACCATAGCGAAAATGACATGGGCGGAGGGGCGGAAAATCATCTGTGTCTATGCCGTCCCCGCCGAGAGCGATTTTCTGGCCTTGCTCCCCTGGAAAGACAAATATCTGTCCCCGGACAGCTTTGTGTTGGTGCTGGGGGAAAGCCTGACGGGGCCTGTGACGGTGAACCTCGCCAACATCCCCCATATCCTGCTGGGCGGCTCCACGGGCAGCGGAAAGAGCGTACTGCTGAAGCTGCTGCTTATGCAGGCGGTGGAAAAGGGGGCGGAGGTCTACATAGCGGACTTCAAGGGCGGCGTAGACTTCCCCAGGGTTTGGCGGCAGAAATGCCACATGTGTTTCCGGGAGGATGAATTGCTCCATACCTTAGACCAACTCACGGCGGTTTTGGAGTGCCGCAAAAAGCGGCTGGAAGAAACGGAGTGCAAAGACCTGGACACCTACAACGAGGCCACGGGGGAGGGACTTCCCCGGCTGGTGTTCGCCTGTGACGAGGTGGCGGAGATGTTGGACAAGACCGGAGCTGATAACGAACGGAAGAAGCTGCTGGCACAAATTGAAAACAAGCTGTCCACCATTGCGCGGCAGGGACGGGCATTTGGTATTCATCTCATTCTTGCCACGCAGAGGCCGGATGCGACCATCATCCCCGGCCAGATACGCAACAACATGGATTTCCGTGTTTGCGGCAGAGCGGATAGTGTGCTTTCTCAAATCATTCTCGACAACACCAGCGCCGCCGAGCAGATACCAAAAGACGCA
>CDZV01005311.1_pt1 | contig 79305 bp, 85 predicted proteins | sample 554851 | NCBI WGS metagenome assembly CDZV01 (sample SAMEA3182090, study PRJEB8094) | gut metagenome | biome: human; feature: gut; material: Stool; isolation source: human stools | place: Canada | collected 2013-03-12
TTATTTTTTATTTTATTTCTATTTTTAACAACCTGTTATAAAACTTTTATCGGTCGGATAATTTATTAAAATTGTCCGACCGTTTTTTGCGTAAAGCATTCTCCAATTTTTTGTTTAATGTAAAATTCAAATACCGCTTTCAGAAAAATGTTACAAATCACCTTTAAAAATCAAGAATTTCGTTACAAATGATTGAATATTTTCAAGAATAATGTTACACTACAATTAAGAGGTGATTTTATGCTTCAAAGAAAAGCCTATGAACATTTAGTAAAATGGAAAAATACACCCGATAAAAAAGCTCTGCTCATTACAGGAGCAAGGCAAATCGGCAAAACATATATTATAAGAAAATTTGCAGAAGAAAATTATTCAAACTTTATCGAGATAAATTTCATCACAAATCCCGATGCCGCAAAGATTTTCAACGGAGATTTGAATGCTGAAACGATACTGATTAATCTAACCGCATACACACAAAAGCCCTTGGTAAAGGGAGATACTTTGATTTTCTTTGACGAGATACAGGAATGTCCGTCTGCAAGAACGGCAATTAAATTTCTTGTAGATGACGGGCAGTTTGATTACATTGAATCGGGTTCACTGCTTGGAGTAAGATATAAAGAAGTAAAGTCCTATCCCGTCGGTTACGAAGAAAACTACCGTATGTATCCGCTTGATTTTGAAGAATTTGCAACTGCAAACGGTATTCAGCCACAAACGATAGAATATTTAAAGAAATGTTACGACAATAAAGAAATGGTTACGGAAGCAGTTCATCAATCAATGCTGAAGCTTTTTCAATACTATATTATTGTCGGCGGAATGCCTGCGGTTGTACAGAAATTTGTTGATACAAAAGACATCAGCGAGGTCTTGAAAATTCAAAAAGATATTCTCGACTTGTACAGACAGGATATTTCAAAATATTCCGACAACAACAAAGAGAAGATAAAGAGCATTTTTGATTTAATTCCCGCTCAGCTTAATGACAGGAACAGAAGATTTACACTTTCCGATATTAAAAATTCTGCACGAATGTTGAGATACGAAACAAGTTTCAACTGGCTTGCAGACGCAGGAGTTGCTCTCCCCTGTTACAACATAACCGAACCCGTACTGCCGCTTGAGCTCAACCTACAGAACAATCTTTTTAAACTGTTCTTGTGTGATACGGGACTGCTTTGTGCCGCATCAATGGGAAACATTCAGTTTGACATACTGTCGGGAGATTTGTCCGTTAATATGGGAAGCATTCTCGAAAATGTATTTGCTCAGGAGCTTGTTTCAAACGGTTTTCTTTTAAGATATTTCAATAAGAAGAATATCGGTGAAATTGATTTTATCGTTCAAAAAGGTAAGTCAGCCGTACCGATTGAAATTAAGTCGGGCAATGACTACACAAAACACAAGGCATTGGATAACTTGATTTCAAAGCAGAGTTGGAACATAAACAGCGGTATTGTGTTCTGCAAGGGCAATTTGGAAATTGAAAACGGCATAACATATTATCCATGGTATATGTCAATGTTTTTCAAACAGGAAACACTTCCCGAACATCTGAAAGTTAATGTTGATATTGTAAACATCTGATAATCGACAATTGCAGGACTGTGCTTATGTGCAGTCCTGTTTTTTATGCTCTGAATCGTCCATAATAAGCCTGTGAGCGAAAAATAGGGGCATACAGCTAACCACATAGCTATATGCCCCTGAAAATCGGTTTTAAAGCTTATTTCATGCTGTTTTCGTAAGACTCGATCATCTTTTTAACCATCTGACCGCCTACAGAACCTGCTTCTCTTGCAGAAATGTCGCCGTTATATCCCTGTTTGAGGTTTACGCCTACTTCGTTGGCACATTCCATCTTAAAGCGTTCCATGGCTTCCTTTGCCTGAGGTACATTAATCTGATTGTTATTGCTTGACATAATTTGTTTTCTCCTTTTCAAAACTTTTAAATCTCGTTAAATTTATCAATAAAGCGGCGTTTCGGCATCCCGTTTTCATCGCCGCAATAGTATTGTTAGCGATGAAATTCGTTTTATTATTTGTAATTTTTTCAAGTTTTGAAATTCACAAAAAACATCATAATCGAGTAGAGGCTACCCATTAGTTGAGTAGCACCTCACACACACCGTGCGTACGGTTCCGTACACGGCGGTTCAATCATATTGAGTGCATAGACTTGTACGCTTCGGATATGTCATAATATCCCCTGCGTGCAAGTCTTTCGTTTGTAATGGTGTGGTTTAATATTCCGCTTCCTGCAACAGATTTCCGCCCTGTGGTGAGCCTTCTTCTGTTTTGTGTCTTACACCATTTTCCATTACTCCGCTTTTGAGATATTTCTTGATTAGGTCAATCAATCTCTTGTCGTGAATATCCTGTCTTAACATATTCATCAGAAGTTCGTGGTTAAGGGTGTCAAAGTATTTCGATAAATCAAGGCATACCGCATATTGGTATTCCTTATCTGCATACTCTTTGTGTTCCACACTATCCCTTTGCAGGAAGCCATCGTTTTCGGTGTATTCTGTTTTCATCATACCAACCTCCTTTGGCTGTTTACTAAAGACTTATGATTGTTCAGCCCTTCCCAAGTTTTTTCCCTTGGTACTATGGCTTCGGCTGACTTCTTGCAGTTAGTTGTTACTACGGAAAGATTATTCCGCCTGCAAGACCTCCTCGGGTAAGCATTACCACCTTCGCCTCGTATATCTGCTACATTTACACCTTGAAATTTCGGGCAGTATTGGACTTCGTTTTGATTGGGAAACTCGTCCGTTTCAAGTATGCCTTATATGTAGTTTCTGTTCGTCAGACCGAGGTTTTGCCCATTGGGAACTTTTCATCCTTCAATCCGGCTTCCTTCAGACTCCACCTCACGATGGACGCCCTTGCCTTCGGCTAACAGTTCCTACTGCCAAGTCTGTAGTGGACTTTCACCACCAAGTAATAATGCGTGCCGAGCACACAAGCAAACAGACAGGAGCACCACCTTTGATGTGTTCCTGTCTGTTTTTGGGTGTAATATGATTTGGAAAATATTTCTATTCTCAACTTATCGATTCAATGATTATCCTTGCTCCTAATTGGAATCCTTTAATAAAAGATTCACGCTCACTGATTTCAGAAATTTCACGTTTGCAATCCTTGTATTTTTCAAAGGTTTCTTTCTGCGATTCAGTCAGAGTTACCGTAAGCTTTTCTTCATTCCTGTTGAGCAGTTTCAATAGCTCCTTGACCTCATCATCAAGCTTCGCACATTTTTCTTGAGGGAATAAGTTTCCGTAATATAAATCTTCAAGTGTGTTCATTGTCGCACCGCCTTTCAGCAAGCAACAATATCACAACTGTTTTCAGAAGTCCAGCAAAAATCATAATAAATCATTTAGCAGATTCATACATTTCACTTTCTGCTGCATATTAGCACTTCCGTAAACATTCAGCGTAAAGGATACATTTTTATGTCCTAAAATTTCAGAAAGAGATTTGATATCAAACTCCGGAATTTCTATCGCCCTGACCGCAAAGGTATGACGTATTTCATGAAATTTTACCTGTTGCAGACCTTTTCGTTTCAAGAATCGAGAAAAGAATTGTCTGTAGGTTCTCGGCTCGGTAGGTTTAACCTTTCCTGTTAAAAAATAGTGATTTGGACTTTCGGTATAAAATTTTTTGATAATATTCATTAATAATGACGGAATAGGGATCACCCTTGCTGATGTTTTGGTCTTTGGTGGACCTATATTCAGATATGTAGTGCCTTTCTTTTTATCATATATTCTTTGTACTGTTTTATTAACAATTATTGTTTTGTCAAGCAAAGAAATATCTTTCATCTGGATACCGCATAATTCACCTATTCGCAACCCGGTGAACAAGGCAATTAAGATACCGGCTGTTTTACGATTCATATCCATATAAATGCATTGAATCAGTGCGAGTTCCTGTTCCTTTGACAAAGATATGACTTTCTTAACACTTGTATCTTTCGGATACTCAATCAAATCCCAATTAAGCAAAGGAATAATTCGCTCTTTATAAGCATAATTGAGAGATAACCGTAAAACAAGTATTACATCTCGTATAGATTTTACAGTCAAGCCCCCGGTATCATCAAGACGACCGTTATTGTACAAGTAAGAAATAAATTCTTGTATGTCGGTCTCAGTGAAACTGCCAATCTTCTTTCTTCCAAAGTATGGAATCAAATGGTTCTCTGAAATAAGAACAAAGTTTGCATGTGTTGACGGTGTAATCATTGGTTTCTTTTCTATTAACCAAGTATTTACAAGCGTCTTGAATTGTGTATTTTCAGTCATTTAGACCACCTCCGATAATTATTATACATGAGGTGGTTTATTTCCAATCTTATCTTCAAGTAACGGTCTTGAGAAGCGTCCGAAACTCCGCTTTCCGGGCTTCGATGAGCCGTGGAAAGAAACTACTTTATCTGCGCTTTTCTCTAAAAGCACACAGAAAAATGCTGATGGACATATTACGAATGTAATTTGCAATTCCGCAAAGCTCGGTCTTATTCCGCAACGCGAGTATTTTGATAAGGATATTGCAAACAGCGATAACACAAGCGGCTATTATATCATCCGACAAAATGACTTCGTATATAATCCTCGCAAATCGTCCGATGCTCCATACGGTCCGATTAGCAGCTACAAGTATGCAGAGGATGGCATCGTTTCTCCGCTGTATCTTTGTTTTCATGCGAAAGACGAAATCAATCCGCTGTACTATGAGTGGTATTTTCGGTCATCGGCTTGGCATAGATACATTTATATGTCTGGTGATAGTGGTGCGAGACATGACAGAGTAAGCATCAAAGACGATACTTTCTTTGCTATGCCCATCAACCTTCCATCAGAGCAGGAACAGAGCAAAATTGCGTCCTTTCTCCAAAGTCTGGATGAAAGAATTGCTGCACAAGAGAAACTTGTGGCATCCCTCAAGAAGTATAAAAGAGGATTATCTAATAAACTTTTTGAAGATTATTCAAATAATTGGATTGCCGCAAAATTTGCGGATGTTTTTAAACTCCTTCAAAACAATACATTTTCTCGAGCCGAGCTTACCTGTGAAGAAACAGAGATTCTGAATATTCACTATGGTGATGTTTTAATTAAATATGGTGATATTTTAGATTTATCAAAAGTATGTGATATTCCTTTTATAAAGAATAATATAGATCTAAAGAGATACTCAGAAACAAGTTATTTGAAAAATGGTGACGTTGTTATTGCAGATACTGCTGAAGATTATACAGTTGGCAAAACAATTGAAATTTTCAGTGCATCCGGAAAAAGAATTTTATCCGGACTGCACACAATACCTTGTCGGTCTTTAATTTCTTTTGAGGCAAAGTATCTTGGCTATTATCTTAACTCGTATAGTTTTAGAAAGCAAATTCTACCACTAATACAAGGAACAAAAGTATCGTCTATTAGTAAATCTGAGTTGCAAAAGGTCAAAGTAAAGTATCCTGAACCGAAGGAACAAAAAAGGATAGTATCAATCTTATCTTTGATTGACGAAAAAATATATATTGCCGAGCACCAGCTTACTTTCTTAAAAATCTGTAAGGATGGTTTATTACAGCAAATGTTCATATAAACATCTGCTGCAGTATAGCGTTCTTCAAGGACAGTAATGTATCATATTTATGCTGATGAAGGGTGATAAGGTCGCTTAGTTTGTCCAAACATCGGGCAATTGCTGTTTGTTCAGCCTTTGACGGATACACAAAACCGAGAGTTAGAAACTCCTCGTAGCTTATACTGCGCCCATCACGGATGCCATAGGTTACTGTTTCTAATCGCCGGATAAACGACTTAGAGGTAAACACATATTTCCAATACTCTGAGTCGTGCTTTTCAGGCTCAGAAAAGCCAAAAACCGTGTAAGCAGGCGAGGTTATGCCTTCTATTGCAGAATAAGCGAACCCACCTTGAAAAGAACGAAGGTGTATCACAAACTGCCCCGGCAATACTCTTTTATAGCCGGCTTCATTTTTCTTGTCGTGGAATATATTGATGCTGTTTTCATCTCTGCGAATCATTCCACGGTCTTGTGTTGCTGACAAAACAGGAAGTTCCGGATAGCCTTTATCCGCAGTTGATACAAACAGCTCTTTTGCCTTACGCTGTTCCCAAGGTTTAGTAAAACCAGCAAAGCGGTATTGAGGTGTGATTTCTCTTTTTTTAGGAAATAAAGCTGATAATGAACCTCTTTTATACTTCTTGAGGGATGCCACAAGTTTCTCTTGTGCAGCAATTCTTTCATCCAGACTTTGGAGAAAGGACGCAATTTTGCTCTGTTCCTGCTCTGATGGAAGGTTGATGGGCATAGCAAAGAAAGTATCGTCTTTGATGCTTACTCTGTCATGTCTCGCACCACTATCACCAGACATATAAATGTATCTATGCCAAGCCGATGACCGAAAATACCACTCATAGTACAGCGGATTGATTTCGTCTTTCGCATGAAAACAAAGATACAGCGGAGAAACGATGCCATCCTCTGCATACTTGTAGCTGCTAATCGGACCGTATGGAGCATCGGACGATTTGCGAGGATTATATACGAAGTCATTTTGTCGGATGATATAATAGCCGCTTGTGTTATCGCTGTTTGCAATATCCTTATCAAAATACTCGCGTTGCGGAATAAGACCGAGCTTTGCGGAATTGCAAATTACATTCGTAATATGTCCATCAGCATTTTTCTGTGTGCTTTTAGAGAAAAGCGCAGATAAAGTAGTTTCTTTCCACGGCTCATCGAAGCCCGGAAAGCGGAGTTTCGGACGCTTCTCAAGACCGTTACTTGAGGATAATTTTGCCATAATTATTTGCCCTCCTCGCCAAACGGAAAATCAAGTCCCAGTTCGTCAAAATATGGTTTTAATTGTGCGTCAATATCTTTGATTTCAGCCTGTAGTTTGCGAATTTCCGCTGCAACTTCATTCAAATCAATTTCCGGTTCCGGCTCGAATGTATCAACATAACGGGGAATGTTCATATTGTAGCCGTTTTCTTCAATTTCTTCCATTAATGCAACATGACAGAACTTATCAATATCCTTACGCTCCTTATAAGCATTTACTATTTTTTCGATATGCTTATCTTCAAGCGTATTTTGGTTCTTTCCCGGTGTAAATTCTTTTGAAGCATCAATAAAAAGAATATTTCCTGAATTTCCGTTTCTCTTGGATTTTAATACCAGAAGACAAACCGGAATTGATGTGCCGTGGAAAAGGTTTGCAGGTAAACCAATTACTGCATCCAGTTTATTCAAGTCTTTTACAATATACTTTCGTATTACCTCTTCAGCTCCGCCTCTGAATAATACGCCGTGCGGTAGGAGCACTGCAATACGACCGTCATCGGGATCCATATGGTAAATCATATGCTCTAAAAATGCAAAATCCGCATGGCTTTTAGGCGCAAGCTTCCCTGCGCCGGAATAACGAGGTTCTTCCTCAAAAGACTTGTCCGCCGACCATTTAAGCGAATATGGCGGATTGCAAACCTGAACCGTCATCTTCACATCGCCATAGCAGTCATTTTTCAAAGTATCTCCCTTATAGATATCAAACCGCTGATATTCTATGTCGTGCATCAGCATATTCATACGAGCAAGGTTGTATGTACTGGCATTATTTTCCTGTCCGTAAAAATGTCCTACTTTGCCGCTGCTCAGGTGCTTCTTAACTTCCAACAGCATAGAAGCTGAACCACAGGTACAATCTCCTACCGTTTTTGCTTCATCCAGTCCGATTGTCGCAAGAATTGCACAGAGTTTGCTCGGACCCGTGGGTGTAAAAAATTCTCCGCCTTTTTTTCCGGCATCTGAAGCAAATAAACCAATCAAAATCATATACGCTGTGCCAAGAACATCAAACTGTGATTCATTTAACATAAAATCAATGTCAGCAATACGTGACATAACCTTTGAAATAAGTTCTGTACGCTCGGATACAGCGTCTCCCAAATCCGGGTCTTGCAGTTTCATATCATTAAAAAGCCCTGTAAAATCCGGTTCAGATTCTTGACCCATGGTAGAACCGGTCAATTCGCTGATTGCTTTTTCAAAATCTTCAACCGAAAAAGAACGCTTGTTAATCTTGTCTATCAGATTCCTGTAAAGGTACTGTGGTTTCATAATATAACCAAGACTATTCACCGACCATTTCTCTACTGTTGATCGAAATTTCTCATCCGCATAAGCTTCCTCATATGTGATTCCATCGTTCTTAAGTAAATCATTCATATATGACTCTGTTCGCTCTGACAAATATCTATAGAAAATAATACCCAAAATATAATTTTTAAACTTACTGGAATCCATATTTCCGCGAAGATCATTAGCAATTGCCCATAATTTATTTGAAAGCTCATTTGCCTGACTCTGATATGTATTTTTCTCCGTCATAATTATTCTCCCTCTGCCTTGTATTTTCTATAGGTTTCAACAATAAATTCCTTTAAATCTTCAATTAATAAAGTCAATTTGAGTAGCCCAAGATTCAAACAACTCACCTTATTACGAATTTCCTCATCCGTAATATAACCATTGAAGCTGTATTCAGAAAAAAGATCAAACACGATTCCCTCATCCAGATTATTTGTATAAGCAAATTCTTCTATCTCTGAATTCAATGAATCTCTCTCGTATTGCTCGTATTCTTTCTGAATATCAGCATCAGGAGACAAATCGAAAAATCTCGTTTGAATGAACGCTATCATCAAATCTTTTTTGAAACGCATAGATTCATTATCGGATCTTTCAATTTCCCTTAAAATCAAATCTACATCTCGCCGTTTTTCCTCGGGAGTGCTATCCTTATGCACATTTTTTAAAAGGTTCAATATATAGACAACATTAATTCTGTCAGTTCTGACAAGTTCGATATCAAAATCAACATCTACAGGAACAGGTATTTTTCCATTTGGGGTTCTGTGTTTGGTCTGGTCATAAAAGTACAGATACCAGCTTTTGAATTCTTCGTATTCATCTTCATCCAACGCAACCGCAAGATCGTTCCAATCAAATTTTGAAAACGTCTTTAATGTAGCCAGTGTCTGCGACAAACGTCGGAATGCCAAAATAAACATTCGAATTGTGTCTTCACTTTTCAGATTTCCGGCTTCTTCCGGTGTTCTCGCAACTTTGCGCAATATTGGCACCTGATTCAGCCACTGATTCACATAGTATTCATAATTCTGAAGCAGGTATTCATTCGGATCACCATCACCCGAGAACAGACGGAGAGCATCATCCTGTGCTTTCTTGATATTTCTGTATGTTACAATCTGACCGAACTGTTTTGTTACCTTATCAACACGGTTTGTACGGCTGTAAGCCTGAACCAAAGTATGCCACACCAAATTTTTATCCAGATACAATGTATTACAAGGTTTTGCATCAAAACCTGTAAGGAACATATTTACAACAAGAAGAATATCAATCTGCGGCAAATCCTTCTGTTTCATACGTTTGGAAATATCTTTACGATATGCATCGAATGTATCAGTTGTAAATGCTGTATCAAACATTTTGTTATAGTCCGACATAATGCGGTCTAGCAGTTCCCGTGAATGCTCATCTCCCCCTTCATCCATATCTTCATTTGCACCATAACTGAATATTGCAGCAATACGAAGTCGTTGATTTTCAGGACGTTCTTCGTTAATCTTTTTAAAATAATCATAGTATTTTCCCAGAGTCGGTATTTTATCGACTGCAAATAGTGCCGTATAAATATCCTTGCCCTGCGGATGAACATGCTGCTCATGATGCTCCATAATATGCCGAGCTATTTTTTCAATTCTCTCTTCATCATGGTAAAGCTCATTTATGTCAATATTATGCTGACGGCAATACTCAGGATTATCAATATATTCCGGATTAATACCCTTATGCGAAATCTTATTTGCCCATATGGTTCTTTGATATTCAACAGAAAAACGAAGAACATTTCCGTCAGCTATAGCGTCTTTTATCATATACTTATGTAAACAAGCATCCATCTTTCCTGCATTGAAAATATCCGCTGTTGTACGACCGTCAGCACCTTTATTTGCCTCAAAAATAGGTGTGCCGGTGAATCCGATATAATTTGCATTGGTAAAATGTTTTTTGATATCGGCGTGCATCTTTCCAAACTGACTTCTATGACATTCGTCTATTATGAAAACGACCTTTTGTGTCCGGTAAGAATCCATAAGTGCTGAATATTTAGAATTACGCACAGCAATAGCGAGCTTCTGAATTGTGGTAACAATCAGCTTTCTATCTTTTTCTTTGAGTTGTTTAATAAGGACCGATGTTTTATCTGTTCTGTCAACACAATCTTTTTCAAAGCTGTTATATTCGTCAATGGTCTGGTCATCCAAATCCTTTCTATCAATCAGAAAGATTACTTTTTCTACCCTGTTTTCATTCCGAAGTAACTGGGCAAGTTTAAAGCTTGTCAGCGTCTTACCCGAACCTGTACAGGCAAATACATATCCGTCTCGGTTTGCTTCCAACACTCTTTTCATTGCCGCTTTTACAGCATATATCTGATATGGCCGCATAACCATAAGAACCGGCTCAGTTATTTTTACAACCATATATTTCAAGAGCATATCAATAATGGCAACCTTTCTAAAAAAGTCACCTGTAAATTCAAAGAGCTTATTGATTCGTTCGTTATATTCATCTGTCCAGAAGAAAACCAAGCTTTTCAGGATTGGATTATATTCTCCGCCTGCCATTTCGTTTTCATTTGAAAAATATTTTGTCTGAACACTGTTAGAAACCACGAAAAGCTGTAAATACCTAAAAATACCCTTGAATGAAAACTTACGATATCGGTTTATTTGGTTAATGGCTTCATTTATTTCAACACCCGGTCGTTTCAGCTCTATCTGAATTAGCGGCAATCCATTAATGATGACTGTCACATCATAGCGATTTTTATATACCACATCATCCTTATGAGCCGGATCCATTGTCACTTGATGTGTAACTTGAAAAATATTTCGTGTAGAATCATCGCTCAAAAAATCAATGTACACTGTTTCGTTATTATCCAGTAAAAGAACATACTGATCTCGCAGAATCTTTGCCGATTCATATACAGTATGATTATCTATATATGTAAGTAATCTGGAAAACTCAGAATCTGTCAGATACGCTTCTCCCTTTTTCTCAATCAGTTTCTCTTTATTAAACAGAGCTATCTGTTCACGAAAGTTTTCAAGAACTTCATCATAGTTTTTCAATTCAATGTATTCATATCCTATTTCACAAAGGCGTTCAATAAACAATTTCTCAACTTCATATTCCGTTTTCACCTTTGGCATTATTATTCCCTCCTTAAGTGAATTTTTCATTACCATAACTTGATGTCAGCATCCTATATGTTATTAATTGAGGATACATTTTGTCGCAGTCAGATTTCTGCTAGATAAATTTTATAATTTCATTGAGTCGATTTGATATCTCAGAAAATTCTGTATTTAAATCAAGAGTTTTTACACTAAAATTATTTCTGCCTATTTTAAAGGGCTTTTCATCAGGCAGGACAGTTTCATCTGTTTTTGCATAAAGCAATATTCCGGAAACATTTCCCGTATTATTCTTATCATAATTTTTCACATAGGTAAAAATCTGATACATATTATTTGAATGATATGATTTTGTATCATAATTTGTCTGCATAATATGAGAATAATATTTTGTGTCAATAATTAAAGTTTTATCGTTTGCTTTGTTTATCAGCATAATATCAGACTGCATTTGAGGCAAAAACGGAATTCCCAAATCGTCTTCAATATTCCAATGAATTTGTTTTGACGATACATAAAAAGTATCTCTAAAATGCTGTCTGTAATATTCAAAAACAAATTTCTCATACAATCTTGACATTAAGTCTTCTTTAAAAGACATCATTCTATATTCGCCGGATTCTGTAGTCATCAGTTGGGAATTCATAACAAAATAGCAAATGTACATCAGCATTTCATAACTTTGATTATTACTCCTGAAACATAAAGTATTCCAATTAACAAATTTCAAAGGAACTATATCAACATTGTCAAAAAAACAATAACAACTTTTTTAGCTCTCTCTTATGTTCAGGCTTAACAGTATTGTGTGCAACAAGTATATTCATTGTGGTCTTAAGAATCTGATTTAAAATATTATTTTTCTAAAGTTGGTAATTTCATATTAATCGAATCAAAAATATAAATTATCTTATTAATCAGAATTTTTCTATCATCGACATAGGCACGGAGTTTATCCGCCAATTCCACATAAAAATCTATCCAAGTAAAATTATCCATAAAAGCCATCTCCTGATAACAAATATATTATTAGTATAACATTATTTTTTATCACTTTCAACGAATTTCAACATTTTATGTAGATAAATCTACTAGTTTTTGTATACCTTTATTTTAAGAGTAAAATATTTAATGTAACATTTAAATATATCTTAATCTGGTTATCCCTTTTAGTCCGCAAACGATGAAAGTGCAATAGCGTTAGTTAATCTGTCGCACAAATTGGGGAAATGGCGACGATTAAAACGATAGCAGAATTCGTCAAGGTATTCCTGTAGGTTTTTCTTAGGTAAGCCGTGATAGGTTCCAAGAATGAAAACTTTGGCATTGCCAATCATCGTATGAAGCCAATGTAACATTCCGGCATCGGGATTATATACGCCGTGTTCGTGCTTGTAGTCCTTAAGAGCAGGAATATAACTGCGATAAACGTCACTGATAATTGTTGCTTCAGCTTGGATATTCGCTTGAGCAAATTTCCTTACAGACCTTTGTTGAATATTATCGGTTGTCTGCATCTTCAAGTACTTTGGACGACCTTTTTTATCAATAAATACTGCAACAAATACTTTTGATTTTTCAGTACCTATGCCACGTTTTTTACCGACTGTAGGACCGCCGATATATGTATCATCAAATTCGATTGTGCCGAGCAACATGCAATTAATATCACGTTGCTTCATAGCACAGCGAATCCGTTTAATCATATACCATGCTGTTTTGTAGGTTACATCAAGAGTTTTTGATAGCTGAACCGCAGAAACACCACGCTTATCCTGAGTAACAAAGTAGAAAGCCAAAAACCACTTTGTCAGAGGAACGTGAGTTCGGTGCAGAATTGTTCCGGCCGTTACAGATGTTTGATGATGGCAATCATTACACTGGTATAACCCGTTTGACAATTCGCAATAATGGAAACTTCCGCACTTAGGACATACAAAGCCGTTTTTCCACTTCTTCTGAAAAAGATACTCTCTGCATTTCTTATCGGTTGAAAACTTCTTTGCGAATTCTATTATTGATAAACGTTGTTGTTTTTTCATGTTTTTGCCACTTTTCGTAAACTTCTACTTCTATTTTATCAAAAGAAGTGTCCATTTAGCAGGACTTTGCCTAGCTTACTAAAAGGGATAACCATATAAAAGAATATCAAATTAGCCACAGCTATTCTTCAATTAATCCTTCTTTTTTGAGTCTGCTTCTGACATCTTCGTTTGTTCTGCCGTGGTTTTTGGCGATTTTGTCTATCGGGATTCCTACTTCGTATTCAAATCTTAATTTTTCTACTTCCTTTTCCGACCAAGGTTTATAGGCATAATTAACTTCGCTTTCTTGTGTTTTTTCGATGTTGTTTTGACTATCTTGTTCGTCTGTATTTTCAACACCTGTTGCTTTATACTCGGCAATTGCTGATATAAAACGGTCGCCGTATTGCTTCAGCTTGTTGTCACCTACACCGTTGACTGATAAAAATTCTTCGGGTGTTACGGGAAGTTTTCTGCACATATCCATAAGTGATGCGTCCGAAAAAATCAGAAATGCAGGAACACCCTTTTGGCTTGCAATCTCGTACCTGATTTGCTTAAGAGTATCAAACAGAGAAATATTAACTGTTTCCTCGACAGTTTTCTCTTTGGTTTTAATTCTGACAGTTTTCTTGACCTTTACTTTAGCTTTGCCCTTGAGTACGGGATAGCTCATTTCTGTTACTCTGAGTATCGGCTTGCCTGCTCCTACTGATATGATATATCCCTGTTCTTCCAGCTTTTCGATTATGTACTTTATTTCTGTCGGTTTTGAGTCCTTCATTATGCCAAAAGTGGATTGCTTATCAAGTCCGAAATATGTTATTCTGTCATTTATCTTTCCTCGCAGAACATCGACTATCATTGCTGCGCCGAATTTCTGTCCTGTTCTGATTATGCAGGAAAGGATTTTCTGCGCTTCTATCGTAACATCTACCGTTTCAAACTTTGTCAGACAGTTTGAGCATTTTCCGCAGTTTTCCTCTGCTCCATCTCCAAAATATCTGAGCATATAATTACGCAGGCAGTCGCTTGTCCTGCAATAGAAAATCATATGCTTTAAACGTTCTTCCTCCCTCTTCTTGAACATCTCGTTCTGTTCGGGTGTAAGCTGCGGATTCGGCTCGGTGTTTTCGATAAAGTATCGACAGGTCTGCACATCTCCTGCTCCGTAAAGCAAAATACAATCTGCCTCCTGACCGTCACGTCCTGCTCTGCCTGCCTCCTGATAATAGCTTTCGATATTCTTCGGCATATTGTAATGAATTACATATGATACATTCGACTTATCTATGCCCATTCCGAACGCATTTGTCGCAACCATAACCGGTTTGCGGTCATAGACAAAATCGTCCTGATTTTTAATGCGCTCCTCGTCGCTCAAGCCTGCGTGATAGCGTGTTGCCGGAAAGCCGTTTTTGATAAGCAAATCGCAAACGCTCTCGACCTTTTTTCTCGTTGAACAATAGATAATTCCCGACTTGTCCCTGCGTTCTTTTATCAGTTCAATAAGCCTGTTATCCTTTTTGGCAGGTCTTAAAACGGAGAAAAACAGATTCGGTCTGTCAAAGCCCGTAGTTACAACGGCAGGATCTTCAAGCTGTAAAATGTTTATAATATCCTTTTTTACTTCATCCGTAGCGGTTGCCGTAAAAGCTCCGATTATTGGACGATTCGGGAGCATAGAAATGAATTTGTTAATATTAAGATAGCTCGGACGGAAATCCTGTCCCCACTGCGAAACGCAGTGCGACTCATCAACGGCGACCATTGAAATTTTTATTCTTCTGCATAAATTAATGAAACTGACTGACTCCAGCCGTTCGGGTGCGACATAAATTATTTTATAAATTCCCAAAGCCGCATTTTTCAACACCTTGTCATATTGTGTATCGGTTAATGAGCTGTTGATATAAGCCGCCTTCACGCCCTGCTGAACAAGAGCATTTACTTGATCCTTCATCAATGAAATCAGCGGAGAAACAACAATAGTAACACCGCCAAACATAATTGCAGGAACCTGATAGCATATAGACTTGCCTGCACCCGTCGGCATTATGCCGAGAGCATCCCTGCCCGACAACAGGCAATCAACCATTTCTTCCTGACCTTTTCTGAACGAGGAATATCCGAAGTATTTTCTTAAAACATCAAATTTATCCATAACTCTGCACCTGATTTATTCTATACTTTAATTATAGGTATTTTTAGAGAGTTTTCAAGATAAACAACGCAGTTTATCATAATTCAGCATAAAATAAGGTCGGGTATCCGTTGTGAATTACCCGACCTTTGATTTACAAATCCTCATCTATTGTAACATTCGTATTTCGTTGTGTTTTTATCTTAATAAATGAGTCCATCCCAATTGACAAAAAATCTTACGAAATAATAAGTCATTCTCTTTTCCCCTTTCGATTGTTTCTATATTGTGTCTTTATCTTACCATACCTACTGTGACAAGATGCGAACAAATTTTTGTGATTTTGAAAAGTTTTTTACTTTTTCTGTTATCTGAATTTGTGGTGATTTTGCTTAAAATAATGAGTGCATCCAATTGTAGAAACGCTTTCCGAGATAAGCAATCATTCTCTTTTCCTCCTTTCGTTTGTTTCTTTATTGTGTCTATATCATAACAAACCGACTGTGACAAGATCCGGACAAAATCAGGGAAATTTTAAATTTTTTCAAAAATTCTTTGATAAATATAAATTTGCCAAGCAATATTACTCTCTTGCTCGGCAAATTATAATTACTAAAAACTATGTTTTACTTTTTAGTCACATATTTTTGATATCGGCTTGTGGGTTTATCCGGTATAGTCATTTTTAGTTTTCCGCTTTCAAGCAGTGGTTTAATATATCTGTTTGTAAATTCCCGGATATCCTTCAAGCCAAAATGCTCAACAATTTCTCTTTTACTTTTTGGTTCAATACAGAATTCAATTATTTTCTCATATACAACTTGAATTACCTTTTCTTGTAGGTTGTCTTGTAGGGTGTCTTGTAGGTTATCTTGTGGGGTATCTTGGTTGCCATCAGGTCCCACCATACTCGTTGCCGCAGAGGATAGAGGAATTATTGTCTTAAATACATCACCCTCGATAAATTCAGGAACTCCGCCTGAGTACATCTTTGTGTATTTATAGGTATTTCTCATACCCGATCCGAGCTCATCGGCAAGTGACACCTCTCTGAACACTTTTGCGATAGGAGGATTCTTAGAAAACGGTTCAAATCTGTCGAGCTTCAACTCACCATGACCGTGAGACAGATTTCCGTTTTCCGTGTACATCCTGTCTTTCTCAATAACAAATTTTGCTACATAACCTGTGGAATAATCACGATGTGCAAGGCTGTTTGAGAAAATTTCTCTTAAAATTGCATCTCTTGCACTTACAGCTTGTACTCCCTCAAGAATAAACGGATCATTCAAATGCTTTTTGCCAAATTCCATAAGCCTGTCAAAGGTATCAAATAAATTCGTAATAATAACATCACGGTCATCATATCTGTCTGTATTTTTGGTTCTGAAAATCGCATCTGTTTTGTGTTGCGGCAAAGCCGCCATTATAGTTTCATCCTTACCAAAAAGAAGTATCGCCGCAAGTGTCAGTCCGTCAACGCCTTTTTCACTGTCTTTAAGAATCAAGCCTGAACTGCGCAGTATTTCTTCATCAGTCATAGTAAGCCACGGATGATTTTTATTTCTCAGTCTTGACAATCTTCTTGCTCTGTCAATTATATCGGAACGCAGATCATCCATTGTAAAGCAAGTGAAAACTTTATTTACAAAATATGTGCCCTGCTTTTTTGAATACAGCTTAAAAACCAAATCTCCTGAATTGGTTATGTCTATATCCGAATCGTTGTTTCTGTCAAAAATCCTGCCGCCGCAACGGCAAACTTGCGTACTCTCGGGGACAAAAATATAAATAATCAGCTTATCATCATATTCAATACTTTCAATCGTCAGGTAAAGCGGAGGATACATTTTATTCGGGTTATTTATTGATGTAACAAAATCGCTCTTAATCCTCTCTGCACGGTTTCTGTCCACTCCGATAACCGTACCGTCATCTTTAACACCGAGCAGAATATGACCGCCCTCACGGTTTGAAAACGCACAAACGGTTTCATAAACATCTTTAGTAATATCGGTTGTGGATTTCTTAAACTCAATATTCATCCCTTCGCCCTGCGATATTATATTTTTAATTTCTTCATATGTCATTACAAGCTCTCCAATAATCTGACGGTTTATATTTTTATTATATTCGCAATCAAAAATAATATCAAGCGATTAGAATTAAATCACACTAAAGTTTTTAATTTGCTGTCTGATTTTAAAGCAATATCCCCGAAAGGTGTCGCTTTTCGCACAAATCGAAAAAACTTTTCACACTAAATGAAAAAAATTGAATTAATCATTTTTGCATATTGTTGCAGAAATGTTTCCGTAAAAAGAAAACACCTTGCAGAAATTTTGCTTTCTGCAAGGTGTTTTTTGTGTTAATTATTCTTTTTTTCGGTTGCCGTTTTGCTCTAAAATGAGATTTGTGCCGGTCTTTTTAATCTTATTTGGCTGATATTCAAGGATGTCAGCAACATCACAACCAAGGACTTCGCATATCCTGTCCAAATGTTCAATGTTAATGCGGTCACACATCTCATTATATATATCGCATATTGTCGCAGGTCTTATGCCGGTTTTACGGGCAAGTTCAGCCTGCGTTATGCGGTGTTTGCCAAGCAAATCGGACAAATGAATTTTAATCATAATAACGCCCCGAGTAATATAATATACTACTGCGTTATTATTTTGCTTAATTGGTAATATTATTACCAAATCAGTAATTGGTTATGATAACTTCTTTGAACTCCACACAATTATCGGGGGTTGCAGGGAGTAGATTTTGCCTGCTCACACACTTAATGTTGTAATCTTTATACAGATTTCTGATAAAATCACAATCATTGTAAGACAAGATAAAACGCCCTTTAATCCCCTTTAAAACGGCATTTAAACGGATGTGGTCATCCTTATTAAACTTACTGTAATTGCGGTTATAGTAGCGTTCCGAGGCTACATATGGCGGATCTACATAGAACAAGGCAGATTCTCTGTCATATGTTTTTATGAGGTCTTCAAAGTCTCTATTTTCAACAATCACACTTTTTAATCGCTCCTTGTATTTCGGGAGTTCAGAAACAATGTTATCAATCGTTTTAGGAGCAGTTGCGAACGAATAGCGATTACTGCCGAAACTGCATTTGATTAAGTAAAGATACCTTGCCGCTCTTTGTATGTCGGTGAGCTCAATTTGTTGTTCAATCTCGTAGCGATACTGTGAAAACAACTCTCGTGACTGTATCCAATCTACCTCTTTTTGCAGAGCGGAGCAGTTGTATTTAATCTGTTTGTAAAGGTTAATAAGGTCACTGTCAATATCGTTAAATACCTCCATTTGACCTTTGATTTTACCTTTACCAAACAAAACCCAGCCTGCACCGCCACACACCTCTATGTATCGCTCGCAATCACCGGGAATAAGTGAAATAATCTGATTTTTAAGGTGGCTTTTGCCTCCTACCCAACCAATAAAACTACGCACTTTTGTACCTCCATAATAACTTTTAGGGGCGTTATTATGGATATATAAGATTAACCTAACGCTTTCTTTGCATTTGCAATTTTCCTATCTTTAGATCTGTTGCAATCATTTATGAGATGATATATTGCATTGATTGTCTTTTCATCAACAGCACCGTTAGCTGTGACCTTGCCTGCTTTCTGTGCCTCTTTGACAGCTTTTAATGTGCCGTCACCGAAACCGTTTGAGTTATCAACTTTCGTTTTGATAATTTTCATGTTGTAGAGTGTAATCAACTGCTTCTTAAACGCAAGTATCGCTGTATTGTGTTCACCATATTTAATCATTTCTTCTGTCTCCTTATTTGTTGAATTTTTCACATAATCTGGTCTGCAAGCATAACTGATACAGCTTGCCCACCTTTTCTGCCTGAGAACTGCACCGTTGCCACCGCCTGTGTTACCTTCAATAGTCGTGTAAGAGCCATCCGAATTAACACTTTCAATAATGCCTACATGGTCAACGGCATACGCACCGGGGACAATTGTGCTTGCCTCATTGCTCCAATGAAAGAGCACTATATCACCTGCTTTATAACCGTTGCGGACAATTTTACCCTTATTGTAGAAAGTCTGAGCAAGTACACCACAACCAGCTGTTTTGCAGAACAGCATATCATCTGCATTTGCCTGCTTAAACAACCACCAAACAAACGCAGCACACCAGTCATAGCAACTGCCCGATACTTCCGCTCCGTAAAACGCTGTATTATATTTACAGCGTTTTACATTTGTTGCCTTTGTGCCAACTTCGGCACGGGCAATTTTAAGAATTTTATCTACTGTTGTTTTACTCATTTTATCCTCCTGTTGTCAACAGTATAACACCTGAAAGAAAAATACCTATACATATAATCCATATCATAGGCACTTAACAATCATTACGATTGGCATCAACCATGCCTTCGCCGATGATATATGCGATCATCGTACCTGCAGACATAATAATTGATGTAACCTGTGCAGTTTCGGTTTCTGTTACTCCAAATCCCATAAGGAGTGCTGTAACAAAACCGATTACCGCTGCCCAAAATTTCCTGCTTGTAAGTTTCTGCTTCCAGTTGATTTTCTTCATTATGTTTCCTCACTTTCTGTCGGCTCGTCAACGGTTGGATTATCGCCCCAAACTGCCATGACAGCGTTATAGTATTCGTCCGACAGCACCGCTTTGAGCTGTTCTCTGCCCGATTTGCTGTTCATGTATGCGTTGCGGATGTTACCGCCTACCTGCATTTCTTCACCGTTAAAGTTCAAAAACTGCTGTTTGAGTACCGAAACGCTGTCCTTTGTCAGCATATCAAGCGTGATTTTTTCTTTTAATTCCATAATTTTTGCCTCCTTAGCCTATGATGTATGTAACTATTACATTGATTTTTTCGCCTTCTGCAAATGTCGTACCGGGACTGTTTATGTACAGCCATGAGCCTGCAACCAATATTCTAAAATCCAATCCCACATTTTAACTTACTCCTTTTATATCCCAGTCACAATGGTCGGCTGGAGCAGCATACATCTTATTGATAGCAGATATATTGATACAATGGTCAATTGTTAGTACATTTGGCGTGTCAGCATATGCTCCTTTAAGCGTGCGTGCCTGTATTTCTGTACCTCCGAAATCACAATCTTTGAAGGTAATTTTTGCGCCAACTTTAATAGGTAAGCCAAAATCGCTGTTATCGGCATTATCGTGATTTTGATAACCTATCGTGCAATGCGTAGGTATGATTTTACAGTTTTCGATCAAGCCGACTTCGCCAAAACTGTGTCCGCAACCAAAGACCGGCACTGTTGTTTTATTCGCATAATCCACACAATCAGCACGACCGCCCCAAATAAAGGTACAGTGTCCCACAACCCAATTAGTTGCATAACCTGTTCCGCCGCTTTCAAGGTGAAGAGCATAGCGAATATTTTTACAATCAAATGTAAATCCTTTGATATGTGTATGAACATTCAAATCAAGGTGGAATGGACACTTTTTGATTATGTCCTCGGATTTTAATGTAGATTTATCAAATCCTGTTGCTCCGTCCCATTTGATTATAGTTGCAGAGGGGTTATAGATGTTCTCGGATTCATAGTAAACATAATCCTTAGTCATTACGCCACGATAACCCACTAAGCCGACATCTGACATGCCTGCATATTTGTCCTGCAAATCTGTATATATTCCTGCCATTACGACTATTGTATAACGATTATGATAGCTGTTGTCTGAAATGCTGTTATTAGCTGACAAGATAGAGTTAAATTTTGTTTCTCCAAATCCCTCTGTGCCTTCATTATAATCATTTGAAACATACAAATAGTGCATTGTGTAGTCAGGAGCTTGATACAATGTAGGCTTAACCTTTTGGACAATCTTTTCAGGGTTAGCATATGCAGTCTTTTGATTGTTTTGCTCAATTTGCAAGTAACAGCTATTGTCTGTTAATCTATTTGCAGCAATGGCAATTTTAATATGGTCAATGACGATATCCTGTGTGGGAGTGTATGTAGCTGCTGCATTTTTAAGCGCACTCACCTCAGATAGTAACCATTTTGAGTCGATAACCGTTTGACCGTGTGCAGGATAAAACACACATCCTGTGTTGTTAGTTGTAAAATCCTGTAACGACAGGCAGTAAGGTTTATTAGCTTGTAATAATGCTATCGGTGTTTTGAGTGGTAAAAATGCGTTGATAGCCGCCGTAGATGTACCGCTTAAACTGATTTTGTTTTTACTAACAGTAATAGTTACACCGTTTTGGTATTGTGAGTAATCTGGCAAATTAGCTAAATTTATACTCTTAGTAACATCAAATAATTCACTACTGTTTACTTTTTCATCAAATTTACGTTTGACATCATATGCCAAGTTGACAACTCTGACCGTGCCAGCCGCATTTTTAATTGCGTCCGTAATTCCGTAGCCGTCAAGAGTGGTTGCTTTATTTGCCTTATTGTTAATGATTTTAGCTAAATCTGCTGCTAACTTATCAAGAGTAACCGCACCGTCCGCAAGATTAAAAGTATTGATAACCCCCTCTTCATTCGGCACTAAGTTATTTATAATAGCTGTAAGAACTTTGTTCTGTACAGGATTAACGCTCTTAGCATCCAGTGCAGTATCGGTAAGCACAGCTCCACTCTCGGTCAGAGCAATGACACGGGACAATATGTCTAATAATTCGGGATAATAGTCAGAGGTAGTAATATCACCGTCATAATCGCTGTGAGTGTTTATTACAAACGGCTGTGTAGAGTAGGTACGAGTACCGTCTGTAAGCACAATTTTAGCAACCGTTCTGCCGGCGGATGAAAGCATAGCTTTATCTGCGGTTACAGTAACAATATTTTTTGCTACTGTAGCATTTACAGCAAAATAGTTACTGCCGCTTTTACCTTTGCACACAGCTGTTGCACCAGTTGCATCGTAAGCCTCGCCGTCAGCAGTAAGGGTTATTAATATCTTTCTGCCAATGTCATATTGCCCTGCTGAGATTACTACGGGAGTCGCCTGACAATTTAAATCAAGCGTAATTTTAGCAACATATTCATTCATCGGCGTGCTCCTTTTCCGTTGTTGTAGCTTCGCCTGTGAGTTCTGCGATTACCTGTGATTTGATATCCACAAGCACTGATGACATTATGCCGTCAATAAGGCTTGCCGGGAAGCCGTATTTACTTACAATTGCATTAACAGCGGCAATAAGTTCAGACCGTGCTGATTGTAATGCTAATGGACTAAGTTTCGTCTGCATTTTTATCCTCCTTCTCCTTGATATCTACCGAATGAATATCTTTTGACTGTTCACCCGGTCTTGATTTGTCATTCTCAGATATTTCTTTTGTGTTGATTATAAAATCCATTTTGCCTCCTTATAAAGTAAGGGCAGTCAAAATACCGCTTTTAAAAGTCATTTTAAAAGATCTCCATGTCTTGGCTGTACCGTCCGAATTAAACGATGTCACATAATATCCCGAAAAACTGTCTGTTATTGAACCTCCCTTAAAGCCCCAATCATTCAAAATAGCGTTGTGTAAATAATAATTCTGTAAGTTAAGGTCACAACCTGTGTGTAACTGATTAGCTTCAAGCGAACCGATTTTTTGAGCGGCATATGTAAAGATAAGAGTGTATGAAGAATCAGTTGATTTCATACGATAACACCAATCCATAAATGCCGAACCGTTATCGAGGTTAAACGAAAGGTCACGCTTTGAAGTATCAGAATCATAACAACCGGTACCTATGTAACCTACCTTAGTGCCTTTGTAGTAAAAAGCTTGACCTACCGAATTTAATGACATTAGCTTTTTGCCATTATTATCAAAAATATCATGTCCGGTTGATGACAAGCTCATCAGCTTTGTGTTTTGGGAATTGTACACATTTAGCTGTGCATTTTCAAATTTTATGTAATTTGAAATTTTGTTCCAAGCAATTTTGATGTCATCGGCAGACTGTTGGAGAAGAGTACCCCACCTGTCCGAACCGACAACCTTGTTGACTTCAAAAAATAATCCCTCGGCGGTTTGTGTAATCACCGAGCTGTTGAGCGAACTTGCCCACGAATCAGAGACATGGAGAACGGTTGTGTCTAAGTCCTGTTTAATCTCATTTACCTTGTTATGGTCGTGCAAAGTTTGTGCGTCAAGAGCAGTAACCTTATTTTGCAAGGTCTGCAACTTCCTTGTTACCTTGGCAGGTACAGTCGATAAAGTAACCGTGTTAAGCGTTGCATCGGCAGGGTACTCTTTAATCTCTACAATACGGTAGTTAATCCTCGTCTTGCGTTTACGGTCAATCAGAGTAACCACATCGTATAAATCAAAGGCAAGCACATCACCGTATGTGTCGGGCAATGTTTTTGCAAGGTCAATAACCTTAGCTGTGTAGGATTGCTCCGGCACAGCAAGCACGGCAAGTTTTGCTTTTGCATCGTCAAGCAAAGTTTGCTTGTTTGTATAGCGTTCGTCTCGCCATATAGCTGATATGACCTTGTCGGTATAGCTATGATTTTCAATGTAATTTTTGCCATTGTTTAGGCTGGCTATACTTAAATTATCTTTACCGTATGGATAAAGTCTTGTAACCAAACTTGTGGTACTGCCTTTGTAAGTCATATCGCTCAAATTAAGCTCATCGGTAAAGTAAGTGCCTGTCGGCTCGGTGTTGTTGTACGGCTTGATGCAGTAAATAACCTTGTTAATTGTGTCAAAACGATAGCGAGTGTTGTACGCTGTCGAGTTTTGGCAGTAATCAAGGATATCAAGCGTGGTAACATCAGTCAGCTCAAGCGTTCGGCGAGCTGACACAAGGTCGGCATCAACTATAGTCCAACCTGTTCCTTTTAAAATCTCCGAACATACGCTTGCAAAGCTTACGGTGCTTTTGTTATAAGTGGGGTAAACATTATAATTAAGTCCCGTGAGGTCAAGCTCACAGGTTATCGTGCTTACTGTTTTACGCTCGTTAATGCCGTTTATAAGATAACGCTGTCCGTCATACTCAACTGAGCCGTACAAGGCAAAGTATCTGTACAACTCATGGTCAGGCGATATATCAAACTGTAATGACATCAAACCGTCCTCTGAACGAGTGCGGAAAAAGGTGCTGTCAATGTCACGATAAACCTTTATTTCTTCACCGTAAAATACCTTTAAAAACATCTTAAACACCTCCTAAACTAAATGTAAATCGGCGTATAAGACACTGAAATTTCAACATCTGACTCCGTTGAAGAAATAATATTTTTTCCCGGTTTCAGCACTGGGAAGTCAATCAAGTCAGAATCATTAAACTTATTTTTACCGTCCGCCGTTATAAGCCCTGCTACGCTGTCAATTACAACCGTCATACCTGATGTGACAGATTTAATTGTTACATCTGCCAATTTAACTTTGTTTTGAGTGTTTGCTATGCTGTTGTATTTGGCGGTAATAACAGGCAAGGTAGGTGTATTAGATTCGCAGATAATGTATCCGTTTGGTTTTACGCTTTGAGTTATTACAGCTTTATGTCTTACAGCATTAAATGTATATGTAACATCATGCTCACCACTGCTATCAAAAGTTGCGGCGGCAATACTGTTGACTATCGCTGTGTATATAAATCCATCAGGAAGAGCAATTTCAACTACTTTTCCAACAAGCAAGCCCTCAAATGCAGTTATATTTTCGGTTGCTATCGCAAATCTGTCTGACACAGTCAAACCTTTTGCATTGTCACCAAGATAGTGAGGGTAAACAGTCAAGGTCAAAGACAAAGTCCTTGTGCCGGGGACAGCCGAAAACAAGGTTGGTGCAATCAAAATACTGCGAGAGGCAGAAAGGTTATTTGTAACGGTTGTACCACTAACCGAATAACTTTGTAAGCGAGCATTGTATGCAGAAACATCAACGCCGTTAATTGTCATTTCATTAAGCATTATCTATCCTCCCATGCAAGTTCCTCAGAAACATACGGTGTGAGTGCCACAGCAGTTTCACGCCCATCAATATTAATTGAGGTGTGTATGTCACCTTTAAGTTTATACTTACGCTCGTTATCATCGCTCATCAGCTCGACATTGTGGTTGACATCAGCGGTAAATTTGGATCTAAGCATTGACTGTCCTGCAGACACAGCCGCCCTCATCTTGCTGACTAAACCGTCAGCTGAAACACCTGCCTGCATACGCTCGGTAAATGTGGATGCCACCGTGTCCGCCTGCTTATAAAGTTTTGGAGCTTCAGCATCAAGTCCATTTTCGCCACCTTCAAGAGTATAACCAAAAATCTTTTTAAAAACTTTTGACGGAGAGTGTTCATCAAACATTTTCTTAAAAATATTGATAACACTGCCGGATATTTCTGAGGCCTTAGAATAAAGCGAATCCTGTTTTTCTGATAAACCAGTTTTCGCTCCTTCCATAGCATCTATAAAGGTTTGTTTAGTGTCTTCATCAAGGTTATTAAACGCTCCTAAAAATGCAGAATTTATTCCTTTAGCTTTTGTATCTGTTTCTCCGGTATATTGTTCATACAAACCCATTAAAGATAGAAATGCAACCAACTGATCTTGGTATTTTTCATCAGATAAAGCCTTACCTTGTTTGTTCCTGATTTCACCAAGCTCTTTGCTGTATCTCGCATTTTCTTTTTCTTCGGCTTTTTCTTTGATTCTAAGTGCAGTACCTGCCATAAGAGATTTTTGAGTATCAGTTAAATTTTTGTTGCTTATTTTATAAAGTTCAGTATTATAATTACTTGCTATATCAATAAGTTTTTGTTTATGTGTTTGCTCGGCATCGCTTTCATCTTGATTTAATCCTTTTAAATCTTTAGTTGTACTCTTCAACGCTTCTGCACGATTATAATAACCGTCTTTAATAATTTTAAGAGTATCCCCAGCCTCCTTATTGGCTGCACTAACGGCTTGCTGATAGCTCGCTTCTGCGGCTTTAACATCAGCATCATGTTCCTTTTGTGAGTAATCACTATCTGTTTTCAACCTCAAATCAAGCAGAGCTACTTCTTCTGTATATTGCTCGTATGCTTTATCAATTACCGCTGTACGAGTTTCTTCGGCAGAGTTGGTGAGTTTTTGTGCTCTTTGCGTATATTCTTCAAGCGACAAATCAGACGCCTCGTTGAGAGCCTTAGCCTGAGTTGTAACAACCCCTTGCTTTGCTTCTTCAATAGCAAGTTCTTGATCCGCAAGTTCGTGCATTTTGGCGAAAAGGTCTTCAAGTCTTTGAATTTCACCGCCGGTTAATTCTTTTCGATTTTTCGAGGCAGTTTTACAAATCTCTGTAATTTTGGATTGAACATTGTCCATATTTTCGGACAACTTTTGTTTTTCATCATCGGATATAAGGATGCTTTCATTGAAGTTATCAAAGATACTGCCTGAACCTTCAATCTTACTCATAAAATCGCCAAACTTTGAACCTATATCCTCATATGACGAACCAAGATTGTCGTTTGCCGACTGTAAATTAGCCTCCGCACTTGCAAGATCGTCCGTTGATTGAGTTGCATCACCGTTGGCGGCAGAAAATGCAACAATACCGGCTGTCAAGGCTGTAATACCTGTCAAGATAAGCACGGCAGGATTAAGTGACATTGCCAAGTTCCAAGCATACTGAGCGGCTGTGGCAAGTGTAATCTCACCTGTTAATGCACCGACTGCAATTTGTTTAAGCGTTATAGTACCGAGTGATGCCGCCTCAGCAAGACTTTCGGCGGTAACGGATGCGGCATGCTCTTTCACAAGAGCAGTAATTGCTGATATGATTTGCCAAGCCTTCCACGCTGTGACGGCAGTTGTCACAATTGGCAAAAGTATATTAAGGTTGTCAGCGACAATATCAATAGCTTTTGCAAGTGGAGGTATAACTACTTTTGCAATGTCAGTAATAGTTTTACCGAGGTTAATCAAAATGGTTTTAACTGTATTGATAGCTTTTTTAAGACCGCCGTCCTCAAATGACTTTTTTATGGTCTTTATAGCTTCTTTAACGGGGGCTTGTAACTCTTTCGGTAATAATTTAACTAAATTTTTTGTTAAAGCATCTACGATACTTTTTGACGCAGACAGTAGATCGGGAGCACGGTCACTTATGCCTTTAACCAATGTTTTTACGATATTTATAGCCGCTTTAACAAGTTTTGATGAGTTATTTGCAATACCATTAACGAATGCCTGTAAAAATGACATAGCTGCATCAATCATCTTAGGTGCGGCTTCAACAGCTTTTGTTGCAAGCTCACCGAAAATAGAGCCGGCTTCTTCAATCATTCCCGACAAGCCACCTTCGGTAAATGCCGTGGTTAACCTATTGACATAGTTCTGAGCTTCCTTTGCGGCATCGGTCAGAGGCTCGGACATACTTTCGTATATTTCTATACCCAAGCCTTCAAGTCCTGATTTAAGAATCGTAATCTGTCCCTGCAGATTGTTCTGCATCGTATCAGCCATTTTTTGAGCTGAGCCGTCTGCATTATCAATGTTTTTAACAAGTGTATTAAAATCCTTATCACTTGCATTGATGATAGCAAGCATACCCGACATAGCCTCTTTGCCGAAGAGAGTACTTGCAGCGGCTGTTTGTTCTGTTTCGGATAAACCGCTAAACTTTGTTCTAAGTTCTTTGATAACATCAATTAATGGTAATGCTTCGCCATTTGCATCGGTCATACTTATTTTATATTTTTTCATGACTTCTGCCATTGCATCGGTAGGTGACGCAAGGTTTGACAGAGCAGTTTTTAAGCTTGTACCTGCCATACTGCCCTTAACACTCGCATTAGCCATAAGTCCGAGTGCAACGGACACATCCTCAACACTATAGTGCATCGCACCCGCAAGAGGGGCTACATATTTAAAACTTTCGCCAAGCATTGACACATTAGTATTTGCAGAGCTTGATGCTTTAGCAAGTACATCGGCAAAATGGGTGCTGTCGGATGCTTTTAAGCCAAATGCAGTAATTGCATCGGTAACAATATCTGAGGTTGTCGCAAGGTCAAGACCGTCTGCAGCGGCAAGTGACATAATACCGTCAATACCATTGAGCATTGATGTTGTGTCCCAGCCTGCCATAGCCATATATTGTAGAGCCTCGGCGGATTCAGATGCAGAAAACTTAGTTTTAGCTCCCATTTCTTTGGCTTTGTCTGTAAGGCTTTGCAGGTCTTTTCCGCTTGCACCGCTGATAGCCGAAACCTTGGACATAGCCGCCTCGAAAGATGAGCCTACAGTTGCCGCTGCTGTTGCTCCTGCTCCAAGAGTTGTAGCTATACCGGCAAGCGTTGTTGTTATTGCAGACACACCTGTTTTGGCAAGTCCTTTTAATTTATCAATACCCGTTTTAAAACCACCGGTATCAATTTTGGTGTCAATTTTAATAGAGCCATCGTATGCCAATATCTCACATCCTTTACTGTGAGGTCATCGGCATCCAATGGCTCTACTTGACCTGATTATTTTTTATCGTTTAATACGATTTCAAATAGCCTTTTACAATTACGCCCTTTACAGTATGTAAAAATGCCCCTACACCTTGACGATTTGTCAAAGTATATGGGCATTTCGTAACCGCAAAAAGGGCATTTAATTTTTTGTTTGTTTTTCAATTTATCACCTACGATAAATCATATTGATTTTTACTTGTTAATTTTGTTTTAACACTTAAATCTAATTCATTTTTCGGTACTTTAGAAGTGAATTCAAACTCAGCGTAACCGCTGGTTTCGCCTTCAAATTTATATACACATGTATTTATATAATAATCATCAGTTTCGTCTTTTGATTCTGATATCTTAGTACCTTTTCCGCCAACAATTTCTTCAACTTTAAATATGGTCATTCCCATATTTATTTGGTCAAACTCATCTTTGCTGATTCCTGACGGGTCGTTTTTAGCTCCACAGGCTGTGCAAGTCAATGCTAATAATGCAATAGTTATAAAGGATAAAATCTTTTTCACAGTTGTACCACCTCAATGAATTTTATACATACATTATACAAAATCTATATAAGTTCGTCAACAGATTTTCCTGACAACAAAGCATCTTCGATAGCATTGTATTTTTCCTGCACCGACTGCGGCAGAGGCAGGGCATAGAGTTTTTTCATTCGCTGATAAAAATTGCGGTCTGCCGTTGACATTTTAGAGGTAATCGGCATACTGCGATAGCCTAAAATTTTGACAAACATACAATCGGTGCGTAGGGACAGAAACATCGCTCTGAACTTCCACCAATGAAGATTAGTGCCGTTTAAATCTATACCGTACTGCTCCATAAATGCCGCATAGATATAGCCGTCATCAAAATCGTAATCAAATACAGTTTTATCATTGCCTCCGCCTGAATGCTTTTCAGGTGGTTTACCGCAACGATAAAAGTTTAAAATAGCCTCAACGGTTTCTTCGTTCATCGGGCAAGGCTCTTTGAATATAAGTCGCTGTATTTCTGCAAGTATTTCAGCTGAGAGTGTATCGTCAATTTGTTCGGTGAGGATAAGTTCAAATTTAATCCACACTCTAAAGTCGGTATTGATTTTATAATCTACACCCGACACGGTTATTGTATCGGGTGTTTTGTCACAAAGCAGATTCATTATTTTGTTGCCGGTTTAAGTGTCTTTTTGTAATGATTGTACTGCTTATGCTTTTTGCCTCTGTGATTGTTAATCACATTTGCTCTGCTTTTATACATACTACCGAGCTTTGAGCCGAAAGCATTAACAGCCTTGATGACATCCTCGTAGGCATTGATACAGGGTGTAAGGTTTACGGTTTCGCCGAAAACCTTTTTAGCTGTACCGTCACCAAAAACCTCATCAAAAAAGTTAAAAACAGCCGTACACTGAGCACGGATAAGCTCTGACTGGCGTTTGCCCTCGGGCTGTAAATCATTCATTGCCTTTGCCACATTATCGTGAGCGTGTTCGTAACGCTCCATAACGAGTGCATCGGCAACATCAATGTCAGGTAAATTTACACCGTTAATAACCATATTTTATGCCTCCGAAGTTTTTGCTGTAAATGTCTTTGTGACTGTGTCAAAAGTACCCTCAACAGGATCTCCTTTTGCAAGGAAATTGCCACTGCAGCCCATTTCGCCGTCATCATTCGTAAAACTTGCAACCTCGACCGCAACACGGATTTTGCGTGCGTGATATGTGGTCTTGTTACTGCCGCCTTCAACAGGCTGGTCAAGGTCAACGATAACATAATCTGTTTCGGCATCAGCTCCCACAAGCTGTTTCTCGCCGATGTTGATGATGTAATTGATAGCGTCCTGCTCTCTGATCTGGTCAACCTCAAATGCCGTTGTCCAATCGTAACCGCTGATTGATTTTGTAGCAGACTTATCACAAACATATTTGCGACTCTTTGTCTGTGCGGCAGGTGATTCATCAAGAGTTTTAGCCCCCACACCGAGCAGAGAAAAGTTTGGTGATTTGTTTGTACCGCCGCAGTCAAGATAGTTTGCCTGCATTCTTCTCTGTCTGATTACTTCGCTCATTATTTTTTACCTCCATTTTTCATATATTTAAGTTGGCACTGTATTTGATAGCGTGCCGATTTCGTGTCATTGTCAATCGCATAACCCGATGATAACACTTTTACGGATAACGGTGTTAAACCTTCGGGCAGTTTGGGCAGTCTGCCGTTCAAGTCCTGCTCGGCAATCCATTCCTGCAGCCTTTCGTAAAATTCTAAGTTTGCCATATTGATTGACTCATCAGGACTATAATTTTCACGGCTTGCAAAGACAAAGAGGTACTGACACTTAGCCGAGCCGTCAACATACTGCTTTAAAACAGTTTTACACGGCACAACCTCAATGCTGTACTGTTCGGGATCTTCGCCAAGATAGTCAACATTAAGGTCATTGTCAACCTCTAACACTTCGCAGTCAGCAAACCACCTAAATAATGATTTAATTATTGATTCGTCCATTATTTGCCTCCGCTTTTTTCTTTGGCGGTTTTGATGATGTCATCAAGATGGTCTGCTTTCATCCTCTCAAACCAAAACTTGCCCCTTAGACCACCGCTTGCAGTACCTTGTTTACCTTTGCCTGCGTTTAGGTAGTAATTGGTATGTGCATATACAATATCGTACATTACCTCACCACTACCTATCTTTGTGCCACGGATACCGCTCTTGATAAGATTGCCGGTTTTAAAAGGTACATATGGAGTAGAACGGCGAAGGACTTCGCTGTCCACAATTTTTTGAACCTTGCCACTCGGCTCAAGACCACGGTCTTTAAGCATTGTTTCTGTGGTATTAAAAAGCAGTTTAATAATCATTTAACCACCAATTTAATATGCTTTGAAAAAGCACTTGCCGACAGATTATCGGTGACCTGCGTAATCTGCTGACCGCCTGCGTCAAGGATATCCTTAACGGTAATTACATCAAGGTCAACCAAGCCTTTAACAACATAATCTCCCTTTTTGAGGGAATAGCAATTGTCACTTTCGTCGAGCGGTAAAGATTTATATGTTGACGGGTCAACATAGTGAGTTGTCTGCAAAACGCTGTCGGGGATACGGATTACATACTCATCAGATGCAGACACATTTTTGTCAGCAACAATAATTTGATCCCTACCGTGGTAATTAACTCCGTCCAAAACAGTTGCAAACCAAAAGGTTTCACGACCCTGCTTTTTAGAGCAAAACACGGTAATGCGTGTGTTGTTTGTGAGCATTATCTCACCCCCTGATACAAAAGACCTGTACCGCTTAACTCTTGTTTTATAGCTTTGTACATCGCTCTTTTTTCACGCTCTGCAAGCTCATCGGCATTGTAATCCTTGTATGTAACGCTGTAACCGTCCGTGGATTCGGACTTGATGCCCTGTGGGATGTTCTGAACACTCTCACGGATTTCTGCGACTGCCTCAGCGGCGGCACAAACAGCATTTTTCACAGGCTCGGTCACATCGGATATTTTTCCCATAACGACATAATTGAGAAAGCGTTCCGCCTTATGTGCATAGCGGTTAAATTCTTCGGCGGTTAAATCACCGCCGAAAGAATCTTTGTAATAAGCATAATCCGCATACATTTAAGACACCTTGATGTTACGGAAAACGCCGCACTTAGTTGTATTTTTGAGTGCGACAGCGGCGACCATCTCAACCTCAGCCTTTTTAACTGCACCCGGTGCAGTGAGGTCAGGCATATATGTTTTGATGATTGATGAACCGCTGAGGGACACACCATGGAAAGCATCAAGACCAAGCTGTACGGCATAAAGGTCGGTAAGACCTGTTACCTTTGAGCTTGATGCACCTGTTTCGTAAATCGGCACGCAAGGCACAGTCTTTGAGCCATCAAAGTAGTTGCCCATATCGTAAAAAATGATACCGTCATAACCCTGTGCTGCCTGACCAAAAGCGTCCTCGGCTCTTGTGAGGTATCCTGCACGCTGAGCCACGCTCTTGAGCTTGGCGATAATCTTGCTGTTACCGAGCAGGAAAGTAGGCTTGCCGTCAATACCGCCGATAAACTCATTGAGCATATCAATCATAAGCTGATAGTTGCTTGTAACAAGTGCAGAGGTTGAAAGGTCAACTACTGTCTTATCAGAGCCAGCGTTGTACTCTGTGCTTGTACCCTTGAGCAGAGTTGTAAGACCGTCAAAGTCAATCGATTTATCCGCCTTTGAACCGTTGATGCAACAGTTCTGAAAATGGTTTCTTGTGGCAAGAGTTTTCTGTTCGAGCTGAAACGCAATTTCGTTTGTTGTTGCTTCCTGAATAACACGGTCAACCTCGCTTGCACCGCCGAAGATTTTAAGATCAACGGTTTTCTTAACTTTCTTTGCCTCATTGGCTGTGTATTCGCTGTTAATTTCTCTGCCTGCCGCTGTTGACGGTGTCTGGAGCTGTAAGTAACCGTAGGTGAGAGTTGAGCCTCCAACGCCCGGTGATACGGCATCATCAAAAGTAAGCTCATCCATAAACTGTGAGCCACGGCGGAGAGTATCAATAACCTCCTGTGTCACCTTGTCGGCTCTGCCGACACTTGCTTCTGCTAATGTAATAGGCATTTTGTGTCCTCCTTATTTCTTGTAATAGTCTTCAACGGCAGACTTGAGGTTTGAGCCGGACTTTGCTTTCGCACCGCCCGTGGGTCCGCCGAGGTCAAGTTTCTTCTTGGATTCTTCTGCTTTTTTAAACAAAAACGGCTTTGACTGTTTGAGTTCAGCAAGCTGTTCGTCAAGTCCTGTGATACTGCCGTCCTCAGCCTGAGACACCTTTGACATATCAATGTTAGCCTTTACCGACACGAGGTCAGCCGCACCTGCGTTATTGATGGCAGATTCAACCGCCTGCTCAAACTTGTAGTCATTGAGCTTTTTGTTGCCGTCAAGCTGTGCCTGCTTAACCTTGTTCTGCCAATCGGGGTCATAACCTTCAAGATTAGCGTTTGCAGTTTTGAGCTGTTTTGACACATCATCATACTTGTCCTTTTCGACATACTGACCGCCTGCAAGGTTGCCGAGCTTAACATCTGCCGCATTGTTTACCTTTTCTGCAAACTGTTCAAATGTCAATGCTTCGCCGCCAAACAGGGCTTTTAAAATTTCCATTAAGTCCATTTGTTTGCTCCTTTCAATTTATTAGCAATTGTGTGTATGCTCAGATATTTGAGCAATATTAAAAGCCCCCGAAATTCGGGAGCTTATAACCTGTTTTATTCTACTGGTTCGTATATTCTTTCAAATGTGTCGGGTTTGCAAGGATATTTATCGCCGTTTATGCCGGTGATAATGTAATCGCCCGGACTTGCTGTCATATCACCCTCACGGGCGTGTATTACAACTGTTTTATCCGTGCGTTCTGCCTCTACCACAATGGGCTTTTTTCTGTATTTAGCCATAAAAACACCTTCTAATCGTAAAAATAAGGGTAAAAGTAAAAGGGATGTTTCAAACACCCCTTTAATACCCTTTTAAATTCGTTTAATTCTGTTTTAATCAAATCGACTATGTAACTTTACCTTTTAGCAACAAAAGCTGATACAAGGCAAATAAACACTTTAAACATTATTGCGTTTTTGATAAAGTAGATTGTCATAAATCTGATACATTCTTTTTCCTAACTTGTTAACAGTATCCTCATCATCCATACCGCTATCAACAATCTCCATGGTGATTTCATCCTGAAAATTGCTAATTTCTTTCACATCAAAATAAATAATATTGTTTTTCTCTTCTTTTATTGTTACCAACTTGTAAGCAAGAGGGATTTTATCCTCTAAAAAATTAAAGTCCTTTTTAGGCAGCGTAAAAATCATATAATCACCTACTTTGGATTCGCCTGTATCAATTTACCAGTATATGGATTGATAGTAACACCACATTTTTCTGTTGAATGTAAAACACTATTACCACCATGTGTAATTTTTACTTCACCATTGAGTATAGCATCTTTTATATCATCTAAAGGCACTCCACTTCTTGATTCATTCTCATGCGTAGAATCATTTTTAGTGCCAAACACACGTTCAAGGAAATGCTTACTTTGTGATTTAATTTTTATACCAGATGAAGCAGTTAATCCTATAAGTTCGTTTTGTATAATGTTATAGTACTCTTCATATATATCAAAGCCCGTTAATGGAGATAACATACCTGTATCAATAGAACTAACATATTTTTTCAAAATAGCATATCTTTCGCTATCATTATACTTCACATTATAATATTCTGCAAGTGTTTCTATGTTATTGATATTATGTTCTTTACTCCAAGTCACATAATGCTTGTTGGCAGATGAAACCGCCTTTTGAGCCGTACTTCTGCTAAATCCGTAAGCCTGAGAGCGTGAATTATCTTTGAGTAATCCCGTCTTATTACAAAAGCTATTCAGTTCTGATTCCTGCCGTTTCATCTTAACGGAATAATGACTGAAATTTTTTTCTAACTTTTGTAACAGCTCTTCATCAGAGAGGTTATTCAAAGCCTCATCACAAGCGGCAAGTATTCTTTTGGTTGCCCTGATTTTGCGTTCAAAAGCTCTTTGCTGTTGTTCTGCCTCGTATAGCGTGTGCATTGAGCCGTCGGGATATTCAATGTTTTTAGCATTCAGTTCCTCAAGGTCTTTTGCCGAGTACATTCGACTACTACCCTCAAAGTACGGATACCAATCGTGCCGGCAGTTCCAGCCTTTGAATCCGTCACCTGTGCCGTAACCAATATCAGATAAGGACAAGTAACCTCTTTGACCGCTCAGGCTTACAATCTGTCCCTGCCAAGCCGAGTGGCTCGGTCTTGCTCCTGCGTGAGCGGTAATTTCCATAAGGTCACAGCCAAGCTCCTGTGCATTGGCGAGGCATATCTGACCTGTGGTTTGACCTATACCGGTCATAACATTACGCCGTACAGCAACATCAAGTCGGTCACGATGACCGGAGGGATAGATTACAAACGCTCCGTCTTGAGCTACCTGTTTAATTGCATCGGCAATTGCCTGTTGCGGAGTAAACGCACCGCTTGATGCTTTTAACTCGGCAAGACTGCAAGCGTTGATAAAGCTCGTTTGCGATGACACAGCTGTGGTCAGAGTAAGATTGCTAAGATTGCCCTGCGTTTTCTTAAAGCCTGCCTCAAGTAACTGCATTTGCACATCAGACACCTTGAGTGACTTTGGATTTAAGCCGTTTTGTCGGTAAATCTCGTTGTCATACTCCGTAGCCGTAATACCTGCATCTTCAAAAAGTTTTTTTAGTTCTGATTCTGTTTTGTCACTATACTTAGCGACACTTGACAGCACATCAGAGTGCAGAGTACCAAGCTCCTGCATATGTTGGGCTTGCCATATACCTGTGTCGGTCATTGTTCCTGTTTTTGCAATTCTACGGGCAATGTCACGGACAATCTCCTCTTCAAGCTGTGAATATAGGTTGATGATATCATCGGCACAATGAGCAAGCTGTTCAGGGGTGAGCATTAAGAGCCACCGCCTTCATCAAAAAAACTTTGCACACCGCTTTCGGGCAACATTTCTGCCGCCTGTTTATCATCAACACCGTAACGCCACTTGAGATAATCGGTCTTTTTGCGGATACCGCTGTTGACCTCATTGAGCTGTATAGCCTGCTCTTTGTCCTTATCTTCAAGCACGCCGTCGCCCCAATTAAAGCTAACTTCGTACTCTCCGCTTGGAGCAAGATTACAGGCATCAGCCATAGCATTGCACGCATATATGTAGTCCTCAAGTACAGCCTCAAGCGAGTGCTGCATATCAGACACAGCTGTATAGCTACGCTGTTTTGATGCTTTGATTTCTTCCGCTGTCTTATCCACATTTTGCGGATTTGACAGCGTACCGTAGGCAAGAGAGCAGTTAAACTCAATTTGCCTTTTGATTTCGTTCAAACCCTTTGAGTAGTTATCATCACGCAAAGTCGGATTAAAGACTTCGTAAAAAGACTTATCTTTGTTATCGTCTGCATCAATGTTAAATTTGCGAAACAATCTATCACGGGTTGACGGTGTTCCGAGCGTATCTTCGCCCGGTCGCTGTCGAAGGACTTCTTCGCCGGCATCAACTGCAAGCTCGCCGCCTTCAAACTCCCACAAATATCTGTCCCACTGCAAGTCAGCCTCATTAAGCAGCTTAATTGCTCGGCTGTAAACAGACACACCTAAGGGACTGCCACTTTCGATGTTATTAGCAAAAGGTACAGACCAAAAAGCAAATAAAGGACGGTCAACATCATTGATAACTATGTATGGGTCAATTCTCGACCACATATCGCTGTCAAGATTTTCAGGATTTATTTCCGCCCCGATGTTGTCGGGACTGGATGAAACAAAAAAGTGACTTTCGATTGTGTGTGATTTGTTTTCGTAGCTGTAAGTCTGCTTTTCAACTCTTGTGTAATAGTTCTTGCCTTTGACCTCTTGATTAAAAAACACGGCAGCGGTTATTATGCCGTTGCTGTAATTAAGAGGGATAAACTTGTCCTGCGTGATGCAATCGGGGAGGATTACACCATTACGAACATACGGTTTAAACATTATGCCGCCGACCGCACAACCTGCCTCAAGCCTTACTCTGAGCTGTTCAAGCAATCTTTCATACTGTTCTTGTAAATAATCCGCACGCTCTGAACCCGTTATTTCGCTCTCAAACTCTATCATAATTAACCGTGCAAATTCGGACGCTATCGTTGCACCAAGGTTAAGTGTCTTGTTGTGGCAATCTTTGCTCCAAGACGGCTCATCTGCATATATTTCAAGCCATACTTCCATAGCCTCTTCCATATTATCAAATTGATAATTGTTTGTAGCGTTTTTGGGGTCAAGTTTGTTTACAATACTCCTTAACCAACTTAAAAACACATATTTAGCACGCCCTTTCAACTGCTCACCTCCTTGTATTTAAATTCACGCTTTAGGACTGTATAAGCAAAATAGCGTATATCGTCCATTGCGTGGTCATTTTCTTTTACAACCTTGTCAACCTCGGCTTTATCATCCCAGCGGTACATTCCAAATTCCTCCTGCGAAGCCTTGCACTTAACGCCGATTTTAATTCTGCCGTCGGTCAGCATTTGGCTTGTAGTTCGGATACCGTTTATAACATCATTTTTCGCCGACTTAACAAAAAACTTGCCGTGTCTTTTGATTGTAGCTTTAAAGCTGGCGGCAGACGGGTCAATTATCACACGCTCTATGTAGCGGTCACCTGCGAGCTTTTCAAGCTCAGCATAATGTTCCTCGTCCGTGCGTTGATAGCCCTCTTTTCGGCTGTTGTAGTAGTATTCATCCACTCTAATAGCCTCGTTGTCAGTTACGCACCACAATCCCATAGAGCAAGGGTTAATTGTGCCGTAGTCCATTGATATGTACCATAGTCCGACAAGCTCATCGGGATTGCCGTCCCACAACTTATCCTTAATATGGTCATTGTAATCTTGGTAAACAAGACCCTCGGCAATAACCCACTCACCAAGGATAAAGCGGCGGTAAAATGTGCCTTGGTAAAGGCTGTAATACCGCTGTTTTACCTTGTCTGATAATGATAGGTTATCGTCCATTAAAAATTTAAGTCGCAAAGCGTGCTTATCCTCAGCCTTTAAAACCCACTCACGATAAAACCAATGGTTAGGGTTATCGGGGTTGCAATTGAACCAAAACCTTGCACCCTCAACAGAGCAACGGGCAAGAGCCTGCTCAACAAATGACCTCGGCATCAACGCAACCTCGTCAAAAAGCACTCCGGCAAGCGTAACACCCTGAATCAAGTCCTGTGAGCTTTCATCTTTACCGCCAAAAATGTAAAATGTATTAGATTTGCCGTCTTTGCTGATTATCAGCAAGTTTTCCGACCGTTTATCCTTGATGTCATAGCGATGTTTAAGCATATTGATAAGAGGCTTAATGACATTTCGCCTGCAAGAGCCTACGGTTTTACCGCAAAGGGCAAAGTTGCAGTCGGTAAATGTTGCCATTGCCCAAAAGACGAATGAAATACTCATGCTGACAGTTTTGCCCGAACGGACAGATCCGTCTGCAATTATCGCATCATATTTATCCTTTATCCCGTCAACTTTCCACCAGCTAAGTACTTTTAGCTGCTTTCTCGAAAAAGGCTTAAATTTCATCTTTAAAAGCCTCCTTGCCTGCACCTTCGAGTGCCTCAATCAATCCGTCATCAACGGTTTCTACTGTTTCGGGCTTGAAGTAATCCGCATACAGCTTAATAGCCTGTGTGTCGCCGTTCTGACATTTTTTAATCAGTGCCTGCCGAATTGCCGTCAGTTCGTCATTCTCGTATTTTGTAATAAGAGCATTTAATTTTTTGCGAAATTCCCTTGATTTTACAACTCCATAGGATAGAGCAAGTGATTTTAAATCTTCAACAATATTAAATTCCTGCTTTGTGTTTGTATCCTTGAGCAGTTGTTCAAGTTTTGACAGCTTATTCATTTTGCACCTTCTTTCTTTTTTGCATAAAAATAAACACCCGTTAAAAGGTGTTTAAAAGCATTTTAATATATATAAAAACAGCGGTTTGCGTTAAATTTTAATGTCAGCCGTTATCACGATTTAGGAGGGATTGTTCCATGGGCAAACCGCTGTTTTTAACTTGGGTATAGCTCCGCCATCCGCTAACTTGAGGTTATCGGTAGCTTTGCTGTATGTCAGCCGTGTCACATCAAGCAGAGACGAATCAATCCGCTGTCTGTTCGGGCATTTGTTCGGTAAACGATACTGTAAGCTCAGTCGGCTCACCTGCAAGGGTAATTTTGATCGTTGCTTTCTTGTATCGTTTCTGTACTTTCACAATTTTATCTTTATTCTCAGCCAAAAATCCGCTGACAGTTTCGTAACCTTCACCAGTGAATTTAAGTACCGAGGGAGTTTTCAAAAGTTCGCTTAAGGTCAGAATAAATTCAGACTCTTTGTCGGTTAAAGGGATAGGACTTGTACCGCCGCCGAGTAATCTGATAATGTGTGGAATACCTTTGAATACATAATACTTTGACCACTCATAGTCCATACGGACAAATACATAGCCGTCAAAAAGTATATGCGGTTGGGTTATCCACTTGCCTTTTGAGCGGATCAGTTTGTTTTCGACCGGCACAATAGCATCATAGCCACGATGTCGGAGCTGTTCCGCAACAGCGTGTTCTTGTCCTGTGTTTACATACAAAACATACCACTTGATGTTCATCATCCTTGCTCCTTTGCTTTGAGCTTGTTGATTTCGTCCATAAGCTCGTTGTAGAGCCGTGGATTACTCTTTTTGATAGTGTCATAAAGCAGGCTCTGATTTTCTTCGAGGGCAATCTGCTTGTCTGACTTAACATCCGTGTCGGTCTTACGCTTGTATGTTACTGCTCTTGCAAGGGCAGTAGCCTGTCTTAAAAGGTCTTCGGCAGACACTTCATCGAATTGTCCTTCGTCAAGTTTTGATATGGCATCAAAAACCTTTTGTGATGCCATTCTCAAAATTGCCTCTGCAGGGTCAAGTTCAGGATAACGCTCCGTTTCCGTGAGTATCATCCTAAAATTTTCCTGTGCAATTCGTAACTGCTGTGCATTTGCCAAAAATCTCGATGCGTAACGGCTGACCGCCGCCTGTGACAGCTGTTCGCCGTTTTCTGCAAGATAAGCTACAATCTCACGATATGTCTGTCCGCTTACAAGCATCTGATCTACGGTGTCCTTGAGGTCAGAGGGCAGTTTGTCAATTTTTCCGCAAGCTCTGCGGTTGTTTCTGCTCACAATCACACCTCAACCGAGTTATCAGTAACGGAGCCTTCGAGGAGCTTAATGCCCTTTGATGAGAGTTTTGCCTCAAGTTCTTCATACGGCACATCTGCAATGTCGGCAGGCTCTTTTGTTTTGATATTGCGAAGTAAAATATACTCCGACAAAAAGAGGTAATTAACCGATGACAAAAAGTCATGTTCTGATACATTCCCGATTGCGTACTTAACATCGGACAGTTTTTCATAATTCACATGAAGTATGTTGATAGTTCTCAAAATCTGTCCGTTGTTCTGAACAAAGTTTCTTGCTTTGATTTTCTGCATATATACCTCAGCATCGTTAGTCATTATTATTACCTCCTCTTAAAAGCTCCAAAATGAGCTTGTTTTGTGTCTTTATTTCGTCCTTAACTTCGTTGATAGAGTTGTAGTAATCCTTTTTTGTAAGGCAGGTGTCCTTGATTTGCTCAACATCAGTTTGCAACTTGCTGATAGATTTGTTGACATCGGTTTTAACATCTTTCAGTTCGCCTTTTGTTACATAGGACAGCTGAATTTCTTTGATTTCCTTGTCGTGTCTATCCGCTTCGTTAATTGTTCTTTTGAGAAAAAAGCTGATAATAGCGATAGCTCCCGAAATGATAAGACCGAAGAGCCACCAAGTGTCTGCCGCAAAGTTCATAATAAATTACTCCAAAAAAAATAAGGTATCATTAAGTCTGTAACTTAATAATACCTTATTAGTTCATATTACCGTAGAAGATAAATTTCCTATATTTTATTCAATAACTTATGTTTTAATGTCGTCAAAAATGCTTAACTGACCGTCAAGTCTATCGTTTGAGCAAATAACTCTAATGTACCGCTCGGACAAATCGTATTCTTTTGCAAGCTGACTACTGTTATAACCGTTGTACTTTGCTTTAATTTCAGCGTTACGCTCAATTTTCTGCAATTCACTGTACTTTTGTATGTAGACAGTATCGCCTCCGAAGATTTTACATAATTCAATATAGCTTTCAATGCCTATTGTTTCGGCTATATCCCGTTGTGTACCTACCAAATCATCAAGATTGATTTTCACCAGCCTTCCTCCTTTGAGCACTGTCAATGTACTTTTTAAGTTTTTCAATCAAGGTTACACCCTGATTATATGTCAGCCACCTAAAAGGCTGTTTTGATGTACAGTCAATTTTCAACTCCTTTTTGATGATACCACAGAGCCTGTCACCGAGCTTTGCTGTGGTAGGCTCTGTGTCATATTTTTCAAGCTGATACATCAGCTGCCAAACCTTACTGCGTTGACCGTCTGACATTTTGCCTCTACCGCTGTCCTCGTACTTTTTCTTTTTGTACGGTTTCGTCGGCTCTGTAAGATTCTGCAATTTAAGCCTCTCGGCAAGCTCAGATACAACCGTTTTATACTCATTCTCATCAAGACTGCGTATGCTTTCCTTTTGAGTAAGACGATAAACAATCGTGTGCAGCATATCGTTTTTGTTGCCTGATTCTAATACCCCGAGCCGTGCCGCCATTGCGTATATTCTTTGCGTTTGCTGAGGTTTTAACATACAAAACACCTCATCAAACCAAAGAGCTTAAAGATATCTTTGTGCTGTCCTCAACAACAAAACTGCTTTGTATTTTCATAAGGATATCATCAATATGACTTTCGTCCATACCATTGACGGTAAGCAAATTCTTAAAATCCTGCCACACAGCCGCCTCTGAAATGAGGTAGGCATACTCTTTTGCATCGTCCTCAGTTAGGCTTGTAAACTTTAAAATGTTGTTTACATCCTTGTCATAGTTAATGCCCTTGCATTTCTTGACAAGCTGTTTGCGTTCGTCATCAGATACACCGTTCATCTGTTCAATAACTTCTTTGACAGTGCATCTTACAAAATTGCCTTTCCACAAACCGATGAGCATTCTTTTTGCCGGAGCAGAGAGGGAATATTCTGTCTTTTCCGTAACCGCATCTTTGTATGCTTTGCCAAAAATTGAGAGCAAAAATGAGTTGTATGTAATTTTGAGAGATTCCGAAGTTACCGCTGTAAGCTCTGATTCTGTGCCTGCATAATGGACACTCTTATATTTAGTGTTTTCAAGGTCTTCCGAGCACTGCATAATAATCTCTGCTTCGAGTTTATCTTTGCGTGCCTTGAGCTTGCTCATATCTGCTTTAATGCCTGCAAGCTCATCAATCTGCTTTTTTAAATCAGTCATCTGTTTTATCCACCTTTGCAAGTAATTTTTCGGCACATTTGCGGCAGATGATAACATTATCTGCAATGATTACATTTTCAACTGTACCGCAAAAGCGACAACAGGGAGCGGACGGTTTAATTGTAACAGTGCCGTCTGTACTTGTTTCAATGTCAACAGCATTGCCCGGAAACAATCCTGCTTCGCCTCTTATCTGCTTTGGCAGAGTAATAGAGCCGTTTTTACAAATTCTCTTTGATGTTTTCATAATTGACCTCCTGTTCAATATATATTGCTTAATATTGCCTATCCTCACTCTGCATTTACACGGACTTGTGACCGTTCCCAACAGGGAGTTGCATTAAGGCGAGCGGATTATCTCCGCTCATTAACCTCTTTTATTGCACATATAAAGCCTTCTAAAGTTCTATCTGCAAAAGTTTTGCCCATATTTTTTTCGAGTTTTTTTATAACATCAATTGTTAATGTCCCTATTTTTCCAAGAATATCGATAGCATTTCCTGTTACAACAGAGTCGGTTGTTTTGTCAGAATTTTCAACCGAAATTATTACTACCTTTTTTTCACAAACAGCGGTTTTGGCTTTTTTAGCAAACGAATCTATTATCGCACCACTCAATTCATTTCCAAATTCAACTGTGTAATCTTCCATTTTTATCCCTCCGAATTTTAATAAAGTTCAATACTTTCGTTGTTAGCAATAAAATGCTTTTTCATTGACTCAAAGTTTGTCCAGTATGGTGTATATACATCGTAACTAAACTTATCTTTAAGCTCTTGTTTTGCTTTTTTACTACGGACTTTATATTCTTTGAAATCCTTTTCGGTGACAACTGACCGCTTTTTACAGCAATAAAATCTTCTGCGGATTTCACAGTCCTCTGCAAGCCATTTACCACGAAGTTCATCATTTACATAAACAAGGATAGCATTTTGAAATCGTGATTTTTGAGTGAGGTTCAGAGATACTTTGTATCCGTCAATTTTGAGATGTACACACGGACTCCATACAGATGCAAGGGCTTCGTCAACCTTTTTCCACTCTTCTGCGGTCATTGTTGCCCCTCCTTTTACTCTTTTTTACCTTTTGGCTTTCGCCACGGAGCATCCAACCTACCCATATCAGCAAGAGCACCATAGGCACAAAGCAAATTTCTCCGCCTGCTGTAAAGCTCCTTGCACCCATTTGACCGAATGCGGCAGTCGTTGCTACTCCCGTACTGAACCCTGCGGCGAGCAGTAACACAATTTTTCTTAACGACATTTTAAATCCCTCCAAATATTGTTTAAAACACCTTGATACGCATAGCTTTTGCCATTGCTATTAAGCCCTCATAGGTGATATTTCCGTTATCCACAGCGTTACCAAATACATTGCTTGCTCCTCTGATACCCTGTTCCGTCCTTGCGACACCAAGTAATAGTTTAACCGCCCTTTCATCATCTTTTATAGCTGGAAACAATAACTCAATATCGCTGTTTTTGATAGCTGATGTGTGCCTTACTTCAGTAAGTTTTGTACGGTTACGAATCTGAGCGAACGCTTCTTTGCTTTTGCCGGTATTTGTAACGGTTTCAATGTTTCCGACAAGGCAAATACCAAGCTGTGGGTTACTATCGAAAAAAGCTCTGATGGCTTCGATTGTTTTAATCGGCAGGTGCTGTGCCTCATCAATGATGAGTACCTTGCGTTCACCCTCAAAGCTGTCTGCAAGCCTCAGCCACATTTCATCCTTTCGCCCTGATGCCGTGATTTTCTGTGTTCTGCAAAGCAGTTTTAAAAATGCACTTAAAGTTACTAAACAGGGGTTTACGGACACATAAATTGCTGTTGCAGGATAATCTTCAGCATACTTTTTGCACGCCATTGTTTTACCGATGCCTGCATCGCCACACTCAATTGCAAGACCGCCCTTAAGATGACACAAGCGGATTGTATCATAAACCTCTGAGCTTATGCTTGTAGGCTTGTAGCTGTTAAGCACCTGAGCTGATTTGAGATTTTCTGCAGCGGCTTTTGTTTCAAAAGTCTCTGTTAAAAACTTTTCAAAATCACTTAAATTACCGTTATAACGGTTATTCAAGTAGGTTGACAAAGTCGCTGCTGACTTTCCGAGAGCCCTTGCGGCTTTGGTTTGTGAGCCGCACTCTTCGATAAAGTTCCTTAATTTCTCCTGTAATTCAGGATTGGCTGACATTACCGACATTTATTATTCCTCCTTTTGTCGCTGTTCAAGATTTCTTATCATTTTTGCCTTATCTATCGTTACGATATTCGACTGACCAACTGCCATGGGCAACTGCTCTGCCGTTTCATCGGCACGGTGTACTGATATAACCTTCGGATTGATTTCTTCGGCATTTGCTTTGTTTTCCTCAGCTGTCGCAAGCACAAGGTTAAGTGCTGTTTCTTTGCCAAATGCTGTAATCTGACTTGCCTTGAGTTCCTGTTTGGTGAGCTTTTCAAGGCTCTTAACTTTACGGAGTGCCTGAGCAACTGCATCTTTAGATGCTCCGTAGGCAAGGACTGCTTCATTGTCTGTTGGAGCGGTCATTATGTAGTTATCATCAAGGTCATATATTCTGACTTCCGAAATATCTTCCGGGTCATATCGACAGTAAACTGATTCTCCAAAATGATTTAAAATAAGGTCATCATTGTAGTAATCAATTTTCTCGCCTGCAACAGTAAGATGTACGCCACGCCTGCCGACTTTCTGACTTCTGGTACTCCTCATCAGCATAAGGTTGAGGTCAAATTCAGAAGCAATTCTCTTTTCGTGTAGATTTTCTCTGTAAACCTGCATTCGGGTTTTACCGTTATCAGAGGAAACCGCACTGGAATATGGCTTATCGTTCATATAGTAGGTGAGAATATCCTCAACAGCCTGTGTAAATTCATAATCCGTTGGGATATTATCTGCGTTCTTAATAACCTGTTTCAGACGTTCCGGGCGTTCAACCACGTTTCCACCCGTATATGTCGGGAACAACCTCGAAAGCCTGTCCTTAACGTCACGGAAACGCCGCTCAATGATTTTTGCTTTTGCATTTCGCACAATAGCGTTCGTCATTTTTATGCCGAGTCTTTCAAACACAGGAGGTGGAGCAAATTTATCTTTTGTACTCTTCTTTTGCCTGTGACCTAAACCACCTACGTCGAAGGTAAGAAACTCACGACCATTATCAACATAAATGTTTTGCGGTATGCCGTATTTCATTATTCCTTTACGAAGTGCTATGAGTGTTGCCTGTGATGACGGTGCGTCTGTTACATAACACCCGGTGAATATTCCGCTGCGAGCGTCAAAAAATGCTGTGAGATAAAGCCTGTGCAGGTTACCTTTTTCACCTTTTGTCTGTACGTCAAAAGTATGATTGTCGGCAATCCACCATTCATTACTTACCATATCTTCATAGGTACGTCTGATATACGGTGCACACCTGTCTCTAAATGCCTTCATACCCTCACGCCCCATTATTTCAACGGGTTTAGGTATTGCCGTTTGTACTTTCCTGTAAAACGATGCGTAAGCAGGGAGTGGTAATAGCTGTGGAGCTTCTCTTTTAATCCACATTTCTGTGTATTCGTAGCACGCTTGGATAGGGTGTTGTGCTTCGTCAAGATAAAAACTTAAAAAGCATTGCCACACTTCTTCGGGGATTGACGATGTACCTTTTTTCCAGTTGCCTCGATTGTCGAGCAATCCTGCAAGGTCATCAGCTTTTAAAGCCTTTTTTTTCCGGTACAAAATTCCCTTCGATATGTTAAGGTCGGGATTAGCGACCTTTTGCAGTTGTACAAATTTTTCGGTTGCAGGTACTTTCTGTAACTTTGATGTTGCACAATACTCATCCCAAGCATTAAGTATCCTTATCCATTCGGCAATCTCTTCACGCTGTACCGCCGAAAATTCATCAAATTCCTTGTGGGGTCGCTCCGTCTTGCGTTCGGGGAGCAAATCCTCAGGAATTGCTATTGCGTGCGATTTGTAGTATTTAAGCTGTTCCGAGTGGGATAGTTCATTTAAAGGTATCAAATACTTTTTGCGGTTGTTTTGATTAAAAGATACTTCACTTTTAAGCGAACCATCCAAAACAATCCTTTTAATATATTGAGCAGAACATCCTTTTAACTCTGCAACTTCCTTAACATTAAGATAAATCAAAAAATCACATCCTTATGACCTGCCATCATCAGAGCAGGGAGGTCATTTCCTGCTGACCGCCTTGCGGCGGTTTCGGCTTTGTGGTATTATTAAAAAAAGGTGGTGAACTGTATGGATATAAATTTGTTTGATATAGCGACAAGTGCAACATCGTTTGCTAATATACTCTTAACAGAGAATCTAAAGAACGACAATAATTTCTCAGTTAGTACTTTAGAACAAATTAAGAAAAATATTTTTGAAACAAAGTATGCCAATGATCATGCAACTAATATTGCAATCGGTGCTATACTTTCATATCACGAACAATTAAGAGCAAAATTACTTGAAGAAGCAAATATTGATATCGGCGAAATCAAGTCTTAATTTTTTTGATTCGTTTTATTGCTTTTGCAATATCTTCCCGAGTATAACCGTAGTTTATTAAGTTGAACTTCCGCTGACATCTTTTGATGTTGGCGGATTTTTTTAGTTTTACAACTTCGTCAGGTGATAATCCTGTTTCCTCGTATTCGCAAAGTTTTTGCAGTACTTCTCGTGTCTGACCTACCGACAATTCAGCCGGAATGAGATGTTTGCTTTCTTCTCCAACATAAACAGTAGCTTGACACAGCTTTTTTGTTAATCTGTCCATAAGTCCTCCTTGATGTGACATTCCTTATTTGTGTAGTGCGTACATTCTTCAACTGTGCAATCTCGTGGCTGTCCCGTATCAAGAATGTAATAACAAATCGAATAGCCTTTGTTGTTACTATGGTTTAATGGTCTGCGGTGTCCGCACCCTTTACAGCGAGGGTTCACTTTATTACACAAAATGCTCTCTCCATAAATTCTTTGGCAGCGGCATTTCTGCTTGCAAAGTAACTGCCGCTGTAAGGAGCTCCGTCGCTGTCCAGCCACCACACAACCCACGGTTCAACTGCATTTGGATTGTGAGCCATTACAACACGATTGTTTATGTTTCCGATTATTTCATACCTGTTAATTGTTTTGCCTATCATTATTAAGCCCCCTTACAAAGTTCATCGAGTGATACTTCAAGTGCCTTTGCAATTTCAAAACCGACTAATACAGATGGGTTTCTTATGCCTTTTTCAATTTGATTTATCATTGCAGGAGTTACGCTCGCCGCATGAGCAAGCTCTACCTGTGTCAGATTTACTTTTTCTCTGACTTTTTTTACATTTGCTCCAAAATTCATGGTGTACCTCCTTGTTTTATAAAATTAACTGTGTTAAAATTAACTTGCTTAATTAACACAGTTATATTGTACTTTACATTTGTAATGTAGTCAAGAAAAATTACTTTACAAATGTAAAGTTTGGAGAGGTGTACAAATGTTTAGTGATATTTTTAAGCAACTTATACAAGATAGCGGTTTGACAGTTTACCAAATTTCTAAAGATACTGGGATTAGCGAATCTCTTATGAGTCATTGGAAGAGTGGTAGACAATTACCCAAGTATGATAGTTTAAATACACTTGCGGATTATTTTAATGTTTCCGGTGACTTTTTATTAGGACGCACAGGTAATAGAAACACAAATTTAAAAAATGACAAGCACCATGATTCAAATTCTCAATCACATAAGACAATAATTTTGCCGTATTACAGGACACCTGCATCAGCTGGCTCAGGCTCTTGGCTTTCAGATGATATGCCTATTGAATATACCAATGTTCCAAAGACTGAGGAAACACTTTCTGCCGATTTTTTGCTTGAAGTACGAGGGGACAGTATGCAACCAAAATTCTTAGATGGCGACCGTGTCCTTGTTCAAAATTCCGAAAGTATATATGAAGAGGAAATAGGAGTTTTCGTTCTTAATGGCGAATCTTACATAAAAAAGATGGGCAGAAATGAACTTATTTCGCTTAATTCTGCATATAAACCTATACAATTACACGAATTTGATGAGATTCGGTGCGTAGGTAAGGTGCTGGGTAAGGTGGATTTGTAATAATTTTCATTATCGTGCATAATAATTCAAATTCAGATTAAAAATAGTTTTCCACATTAGAAAACACGAAATGTTAAAAAATATAGATTTTATCGGAATAGCAACAAGGTTGCCTTTGAGCACTTGATTTGTTGCCTTTGATTTGTTTCCTTGAAAGTCTGTGATGTACCCTAAAAATTGAATAAAAAGCCGATTTAAAGCCATTTTAAACGCTTTTAAAAGGTTATTTTTAAAAAATTAAAGCCGAGCAGATTCACAAATTTTTCGTGATTTGCTCGGCTTTTTCGTTTTCGCACTAAATAAAAAAACAAGCTGTTTTTTCAAAGTGTAATTTCTTTTTACACCTAAAAAACGGCTTGTTTACTGCTTTTTCTGTTTTTTAACTTTTTTTAACGGCTTTTTACGGTTTTTCCTATTCTCTCCGAAAACTTACAAAAGGCTTGGGGTGATTGCTGCCTTTCGGGGAGTGGTGTTTATTACTTTATAAATCTTGAAAAATGCGATAGGTAAGCTATTTTCAGTAGGTTACTCTTACCTGATATGTAACCTCCTGACGGTGTCCCTCTACATTGCGGTTATTGCGTATGTAAGACTTATTTCGTACGGGTAACATCTTTTTAACCATCTGACCGCCTACAGAACCTGCTTCTCTTGCAGAAATGTCGCCGTTATATCCCTGTTTGAGTTTTACGCCTACTTCGTTGGCACATTCCATCTTAAAGCGTTCCATGGCTTCCTTTGCCTGAGGTACATTAATCTGATTGTTATTGCTTGACATAATTTGTTTTCTCCTTTTCAAAACTTTTAAATCTCGTTAAATTTATCAATAAAGCGGCGTTTCGGCATCCCGTTTTCATCGCCGCAATAGTATTGTTAGCGATGAAATTCGTTTTATTATTTGTAATTTTTTCAAGTTTTGAAATTCAAAAAAACATCATACAAAGCAAAAAGCAGCTATGCCAAACGACATAACTGCTTTTTATATTGTGTATGAAAGGGTTAGGGAAATAAGCCTTTCGTCTTGCTGTTAAATATATTGAATTACTTTTTCTCGATTGAATCGGTCTTGTAGATGAAGTCAACCTTACCGTCCATATCATCGGAAATACCGCTGTAATTGTTGTACTTCTTTGATGCTTTCTGAACAGCCTTGAAGCGGTCGATGATATCCCGGACATCACCGTTTGCGGCATCAACAATGCTGTCAATGCCCTCTTCTTTGAACTTCTTCATACCCTTGGACAATGTCATTGCACCGTCATTGAGCTGTTGTACACCGTCAACAAGTGTTTTGCCGCCGTTCTTAAGCGTTGCAATGCCGTCAAGAAGTGTTGTTGTACCGTTTGAAAGTGAGCCTGTGCCGTTTTTGAGAGTCTTTACACCGCTCTTAAGGCTTGATGTGCCGTCCTTGAGGGTTGAAGTACCGCTCTTGAGTTCGCTTGTACCGCTCTTAAGACTTGAAGAACCGTTCTTGAGCTGACCGGCACCGCTTACAAGTGAACCTGTGCCGTCCTTGAGTGTGTATGTGCCGGCGAGAATCTGCTGAGCGCCCTTGTTAGCCTGATCAACACCCGCTGTGTATGAAAGCACACCCTGATAGAATGTGTTGTAGCTGTCAAGCTGAGTTTTGAGAGCCTGAAGTGACTTTCTGCCTGCCTGAGCTTTTGCAACACCTGCCTGAATCTGACTCTGAACCTCTTCGCTGTTCATATTTGTTTCGATAAGGCTCTGAATCTGTGCCTCTGTATTGCTGTCAATTGCAGTCTGAACCGCAGATGAACTCATTTGTGTAGAAACTGCAGTAGAAACCTGAGCCTGAACTTCTTCGCTGACCTGACCTGCGGCAACAGCGGCATCATACTGATCTGCCGTCATACCAAGACCTGCGGCTGCGAGAACCTGTTCCGTAACAGACTTTCTTACCGTTGCCTCAACGGCAGTTCTGATAACATCCTTCTGGCTGTTTACAGTTGCCGTTACTGTTTCGAGTGCTGTATTGTAAGCGAGCTTCTGAGCATTTTCGTCGCTGAGTGATGAAATAAGTCCTTCAAGAACGCTGTCATAGTTTTTAATTGTAAGCTTGTCGGCTGTAAGACCTGCGGCGGCAATCTGAGTGTCGGCAGTTGAAAGAAGTGTGTTAAACACCTGTTCTGCACCGCCGTTTAGAGTTGCGCTGTTGGATGAAAGCTTGCCGAGACCGCCCGCAAGTGTTGCAACATAACTGCTGAGACTTGCCGCACCGTTGTCAACCTGTGACGCACCGCCTGCAAGTGTTGCAAGACCGCTGTCAAGCTGTGATGCACCGCCATCAAGCTGTGACGCACCGTTTTTGAGCTTTGCCGCACCGTCATCAAGCGTTTTTGCACCGCTTGAAAGACCGTCTGCACCGCTGTCAAGTTTTTTTGCACCGCTGTTTACCTGTTCTGCACCGTCATAAAGCTTGTCAATACCTTCAATGAGTGTGCCTGACTTGTCAAGAAGTGTGCCGATACCGTCATAAAGCTGTGAAGAACCGTCAACAAGCTGTTCTGCGGCATCTTCGAGTTCATCAAGAGAATCCTTAAGCTCGTCAACCTTATCGTCAACCTTTGAAAAATCAACATCGTTGAAAATATCGTTCATTGCAACTGTCATTGTTGTTGAAAGTTCAAAATCGGTTGTATCTGCTGTGATTTCAACATAATCAGGAATTTCCATTTCATCCTTGTCAATATCAAGGCTGTCCTGCATACCCGGAAGAGCAAAACCGGCAACGATTGTTCTTGTACCGTCATTGATAGCCTTGCCGTTTGAAACCTCAACATTTTTGAATTTGTCATCGTCAAGAATCATACCCGAAAGCATAAGGAACGGAACATTAACTTCTTGTGTCTTGCCGTTAATCTTAACCTTTTCCTTCTGTGTGTTTTCATAGTCAATGCGGATTGTAACCTTACCGCTCTTGCCTGCAATTTCATCGGCAGAAACAGTTTTGCCGTTGAGCTTGTAGCTTAATTTGAGCTTTACGGGAAGTTCGGTTGTGCCTGTTCCCTGATAGTAGATGTCATCGCCATTTGCAGCCCACTCATAAGCGTTGTCTTCGTTTACCGTGTATGTTTCGTCACCCTTAACATTTTTAACATCCTTGAGGTTTGAAACATCCTTTACCTTGCCTTTTGTATCTACACCCTTGAGCCAGTCGCTTACAATGATTTTCTTAGCCGCACCGCTTGCGTCGGCAATAACATAAACGGTTTCATTTTTGCTGAGCTTTTTGAGAGCCTCTTTAGTTGTGCTTGCCTTCTTAACAGCCTCAACCGTACTTTCTGTCTGAACACCGAGAGCCTGTGCAGTATTGTCTGCACCGGCGGAATAAGCGGCAACACCTACTCCGCTGCAAAGAATTGTGAGTGCAAGCGCACCTGAAATAGCACCCTTGATATAGTTTTTATTTAAGAATTTGTGATTATTATTTTTGTTAGTCTTTTTCATTATACAGCAGCCTCCGAATTTGATGTTTTTTTCGGCTTAAAACCGAGAGTTGTCTTTGCAATTACCTTGTCGAACAGCATAAACATTGCCGGCAAAATAAGCGTTACGCAGAACATACTGATGACAGCGCCTCTTGCAAGGAGCTTACAGATTGATGAAATAAGGTCAACATCCGAGTAGAATGCAACACCGATTGTAGCGGCAAAGAGTCCCATTGCACTAACGATAATTGACGGAATTGAAGTTTCAAGAGCCGTAATAACCGAGGTGCGTTTATCGTTTCCGAGATACCTTTCCTTCTTATATCGTGTCGTCATCAAAATTGCGTAGTCAACCGTTGCGCCAAGCTGAATTGTACTTATACAGATAGGTGTGATGAACGGGAGCGACTCGCCCATAAGATGCGGAATACCGAGGTTGATAAAGATTGCAAGCTCAATAACCGCAACAAGAATAATCGGAAGTGTGATACTCTTTTCAACAATCGCAATGATAATAAAGATTGCAACAATAGAAATTGCATTTACAACCTGAAAGTCAACTGTCGTGATGTTTACAAGGTCGTTTGTACAAGCGGCTTCACCGATGAGAAGTCCGTTTTTATCATACTTTGTAATGATTTTATTCAGCTCGTCAATCTGCTTTGCCATAGGATCTGTGGCTGTTTTGTACTCAGAGTTGATAAGCATAAGCTCCCATTTATCGTTTTTGAGAACGCTTGTGATTGAATCGGGAAGAACCTCTTCCGGAACAAGCGAACCTACAACGCTTTCAAGACCGAGAACATATTTTACGCCGTCAACCTTTTCAAGCTCGTTTGTCATATTTCTTGCATCCTTTGCAGAAAGCGAAGAATCAACAAGAACCATATGTGTTGTACCGACACCGAATTCATCTTTAAGCTTTGTGTTGGCAATTACATTTGCCATATCTTCGGGAAGACTTTCCGACAAATCGTAGTAAATCTCATTGTTCGTCTGGCTGTATGCCGAATAGAACGGATAAATAAGAGCCGCAAACATTACGAGAAATACGGGGAAAATTTTAACAAGTCCTGTTGCAAGCTTCTTTGTTGACGGAATAAGCGACTTGTGCATTGTCTTTTCAAGAGGCTTGTCAAGAACAAGAATGAGTGACGGAAGAACCGTTATACAGGAGATAACACCGAGGATAACACCCTTTGCCATTACAATACCGAGGTCAAGACCGAGTGTGAATGTCATAAAGCAAAGTGCGATAAAGCCTGCAACCGTTGTGATTGAACTTCCGATTACGGAACGGACGGTTTCGTGAATTGCAACAGCCATTGCCTGCTTGTGGTTTTCACAAATGCCCTTTTGTTCTTCATAACTGTGCCACAGGAAGATTGAGTAGTCCATTGTTACCGCAAGCTGAAGAACTGCCGCCAACGCTTTGGTAATGAATGAAACCTCACCCATAAAGTAGTTACTGCCCATATTGACGAGGATAGCAACCGCTATACTTGCAAGGAACACAAACGGGATAATCCAGTTATCCATAAAGATCATCATTGCAATTACCGCAAGGACAACAGCGATTGCAACATAAGTCATTTCCTGTTCCTCAAACATATCTTTCATATCCGTAATCATTGCCGACATACCCGAAACAAAGCACTGCTTACCGGCAACCGAACGGATTTCTTCGATAGCGTTCATTGTTTCATCGGCTGATGTTGAGGTATCGAAGAATACCGCCATCATTGTTGCATTTCCCGAATTGAACGCATCATAAATTTTGTCGGGCAACATTTCCTTTGGAATTGAGATGTCGGCAAAATCGTCATACCAAAGAACCGTATCAACATGGTCAATTTCTTTGATTTTTTCCTCTGTTGCCGCAACATCCTTATCATCCATATTCTCAAAGATGAGGAATGAAAAAGCGCCCTTTCCGAAGTCATCAAGCAGATAATCCTGACCCTTGATTGTGTCGAGGTTATCGGGAAGATAACTAAGAATGTCGTAATTAACCCTTGTAAATGCCATTCCCAAAGCTGACGGAATCATCAGCGCAACGGCAAGTATAAGGATTACGAAACGGCTTTTAACAACCGCTTTCCCTAACTTCATATTTCATACTCCTTCATATATGATTTGCAGACTGCACTCTGCATTCAAAGGAACGATCCGAGAGGTGAACCGTATTTCCTTTGTCCGTAATATATTCTATTACGGCTTTGTTAAAATTTAAACAGACACAAAAAATGCCGTGTCAGGAATTTAGACACGGCAATAAATTTGTACAAAAATCAGACATTTTGTTAAATTCGTCTGCATTTCAGACACGCAAGCAAGCGCAAATATTCATTTTTAACCAATAAAACAGCAATCAGGCATTGATTTTGGCACATCTGTCCAATGCAGACTCCATTGAACCCACAAACAGCTCACAAATACGTTTCATCTTAATTTTGAGGTCATATTTCATACCTCCGCCGAGCCAGTCGATAATAAAACCGACAAGCTGACACTTGTAATACATAATCATTGCGTCAAGGTCATCTTCGGCAATGTTTTTTGTAATTTCAAGCTTGTCAAAATAGCTTTTTATAGCGTGAGTACAAATCCTGTTGAGATACACATCAAATGTAGTTCTGTTCGCAGAATTGTAAATGTGCTGAATCACCGACTTGTTAGAAAAAGCATAATCAATTACAGAAATCAGGCTTTCATAAACAGAAGTATTGTTGTCGGCTTCGGTCGCAACAAATCTGTCAGCCTCTTCAACGAGAATTTCCTCCAGAAGCGACGGAATGTCGTCAAAATGGTAGTAGAAAGAATTACGGTTAATTCCGCATTCTTCAACAATTTCCTTGACTGTAATTTTATTCAACGGCTTTTTATTCAAAAGCGAAATAAAGGTCGCCTTGATAGCCGCCTTGGTAAATGTCGGCATAGTGTCCCCCCTGAAAATTGCAAAACATCCGTGTGCAGACGGATATTTCCGTTCCGAATTTTTTCATACACAATATATGCAGCCAATTGCTGCACTAATCAAAGTAAATTGTATCACAATTATTTAAAAATAGCAATAACAAGCATATTAACAAAATCAGGGGTTTGTCACATATTGTGACCTTATCCCGAATTTGCACACAAAATCATACAAAACCCCTATTTTGCAATAAATTTACATCTATTAAGTTGACTTTGCAATGCAAACAACATATAATATAAGTACAATAAATTGCAACGGAGTGATTATAATGGCAAGTACAAATTTTAGTGTCCGTATGGACAGCGATATAAAAAAGCAATGTGAATCTCTTTACAAAGAACTCGGTATGAATCTTACAACAGCAATCAATGTTTTTCTGCGTCAATCTTTGCGTGTCGGCGGTTTTCCTTTTGAAGTTAGGATTGACCAGCCAAACAAAGAAACCATTGCCGCAATGCTTGAAGCAGAAAGAATTGCAAAAGATCCCGAAGTAAAACATTATTCCGATGTTGAAGAAGCTCTTCAGGAGCTTAAAAGATGAACCGAGATATCGTATGGACAACGCAGTTCAAAAAAGACTACAAATTAGCACTTAAAAGGCATATGGATATTGAACTGCTTGATAATATCATTAGAAGTTTATCTCGTGGTGAAACTTTGCCCGAGAAAAATAAAGGCCATGCGTTGACAGGAGATTGGGTTGGACACAGAGAATGTCATATTCAGCCCGACTGGTTACTTGTGTACCGCATAGAAGATGATGTTCTTGTATTAACATTATCACGAACAGGAACACACAGCGACTTGTTCGGAAAATAATATTCAGCAAAGGGGATATAACAATGAACATAGAAACCTGCACCAAAGAAGAACAGGATTACCTTGTTGACAGATTGGTTGAATATAATTTGACTCAAGTTGAAACCACACAAAAAGAAAACTTTATAGATTTAAGCAGAAAAATTGTTAAGAACGGCAAGATAATAGCCGGCATTATAGCGAGAATGTATTGCTGGAATGTCGTTTATGTTGACACTTTATGAGTTGACCCAAATTACAGAGAAAGAAAAATCGGTAAATCACTCTTGAAAAATGTAGAAACAGAAGCTAAATCAAACGGAGCAAAATTAATTCATTTGGATACATTTGATTTTCAGGCAAAGGAATTCTATAAAAAGCAAGGATATGTTGTGTTCGGAAAATTAGACGACTGTCCTGAAAATCATTGCAGATATTTCATGAAGAAATTATTGTAGTCTTTTGGGCAAAACACATTTCTGTATAATTTTGCACTAAAAAAGCGTGGCACAAAAGCCACGCTTTTCTTTTTATAAAGTGATAAATTCAATATCTTTCGGGAAATCATTTTGCACACTGCAAAGGCTGATTTCATAGTCCGAAAATTTGTATTGTTTCATATAATATTCGGTTTGATTTTCAGAGAATTTTCCGCTGCTGACATCAACACTTTTTGCGCCACGGTGAAAACCGTCACCCATACATTTTAGGAGTGCCTCTTTTTTAGTCCACAATTCAAAAAATGTGCCGAGCCTGTCAAAAGCGTTGCCGAGCAATTTCATCTCGTTGTCGCAGAAAACAATTTTGCCGAGCCTTATACCCTTGAGAAATCGAATTTCTTCTATATCACAACCGACTTCGGAATCCGACAACGCAAAAAGCACATAGCTTCCGCTGTGCGAAATATTGAAACAAAGTTCGTTGTCACATTCGGGCTTGCCGAATTCATTCACGGTGATTTTTGCACCGCCAAGAAATTTGTTCATAAACAAGCCGCCTGCAATGCAACGCAGTTTATCGTCAGCTCTGCGGCATCTTTGAACACGCTCCGCCCTTTCGGGAGAAAGCTCACCGACTCTGTCAAAAGAAATTTTGCGGATATCGGTTATAAAAAGCCGTGTTTTCATATCAATAGCCACGGAGTGCGTCAAGCGAATCATCGGACATAATCCAATCGTTCACATCAATTTCAGTAAAATCGGTTTTGTTGTTTCTTACAATAACCTTGTCAATACCTGCGTTGATAACCATACGCTTGCACATTGCACACGAAGATGTGTTCTGAACATACTCGCCGTTTGACATCTCCTTGCCGACAAGATAAAGCGTTGCGCCAATCATCTGTTCTCTTGATGCATGAATAATAGCGTTCGCCTCGGCGTGAACGCTTCTGCAAAGTTCGTAACGCTCGCCACGGGGAATGTTGCGTTCCTGACGGATACAAAATCCCAAATCACAGCAATTTTTTCTGCCTCTCGGAGCGCCTGTATAGCCTGTTGAAACAATCTGGTCGTTGTTCACGATAATTGCGCCAAAATTTCTGCGCAGGCAAGTTCCCCTTTCAAGCACAGTTTCGGCAATGTCAAGATAATAATTAATTTTGTCAATTCTGTCCATATAAAAACACCGTCCGTTATCATAATTTCAAATTCGGTCAAGTATATTTTAGAGTAGTCGAAAGCAGTATCAGCCTTTGAGCTTTTCAACACAATCTCTGCATACATATTTTCCGCCGAATGCAATCAGATTATCAAGAGTATTGCAAAAAACGCACTTGCTCTCTGCCTTTTTTATCGTAACGCACTCATCGTCAGCCTCAATGTGAAGAATGTCACCCGGCTTAATGTTGAGGTGGTTGCGGATATCCTTTGATATTACAATTCTGCCTGCTTTATCAATTTCCCTAAAGTTTGTATAAATCATTTTAATTCACCATAATCCCTATTTTTACCTATACTACCATTTTTCGGGATTTTTGTCAACGATTTTATTAAATAATTTGATTACAAAAATGACAATATTGTACATTTTGTCGTTAATTGCAGCAAAAGGAGTAAAAATGCTGAATTATATCTGGAGCGGACTCATTGCCGTGAGCGTATTGTGTGCGTTGTTTATGGGCAACACCGCCGACATTTCAAACGCACTCATCGAAAGCGGAGCGTCATCAATACAGCTTATTCTCACAATGGCAGGCATAATCTGCCTTTGGTCGGGAATTATGAAAATCGCAGTTGAAAGCGGTTTGACAAACATTTTTGCAAAAATCTTTGCACCGTTGCTCCGTCCGCTTTTTCCGAGACTTGATAAAAAAAGCGACGCCTTTCAAAGCATCACTATGAATATCAGTGCAAATCTGCTCGGACTCGGCAATGCCGCAACACCTTTCGGACTAAAGGCAATGGAACAGCTGCACACGCTCAATGACCGCCGTGACATTGCGAGCAACGAAATGGTTGTTTTTGTAGTTATGAACACAGCGTCACTCCAGCTGTTACCAACAACGCTTGCCGCACTCCGCCAATCCTACGGAAGCTCTGCGCCTTTTGAAATTATCGTTCCCGTCTGGATAAGCTCTGCGTGTGCGTTGACGGTGGCATTGCTGATTGCCTGTACGCTGAATATCAGGCAAGGTAAAATTTGAGAAATGTGGTGAACAAATGGAATTTGTAATGCCGGCATTTGCGTGTATTGTTGTGGTATTCGGACTGATAAAAAAAGTCCCCGTATTCGATGTGTTCATTTCGGGGGCAAAAGAGGGAGTAAAACTTCTGTACAACATTGCCCCGACAATTATGGGACTTGTGTTTGCCGTTGACCTTTTGCAGTCAAGCGGAGCAATTGACGCAATATGCGCACTGATTCAGCCGACAGCAGAATTTTTAGGATTTCCGAAAGAAATAGTTCCGCTCGTACTCCTCCGCCCCGTTTCGGGAAGCGGTTCAACCGCACTCCTCACAGCCCTTTACAAAACCTGCGGTCCCGACAGCTTTGCGGGCAGAACAGCATCCGTACTCGCAGGTTCAAGCGAAACAACCTTCTACGCAATCGCAATGTACTTTGGCTGTATCCGTGTCAAAAAAATTCGCCACACCCTCTTTGCCGCCATAACCGCCGACCTAACCGCTGCAATCATGAGTGTTATAACGGTCAGATTGTGGTTTAATATGTAATATAAAAATAAGTTTTTGATTTATTTTCTTTTCTGCGGCTTTTTTATCATGCCGGTTACGGGCTTCAGGGTCTTTGACTTGTAATAATGTTCTATAATGCGAGCGCGAAAGCAGCACATCTGATTGTCTACATACTATGTAGATAATTTCAGGAAAGGGGGCTGTGAAAAAATAAAGTTTAAGACTTCATTCTTCGCAGCTCCACAAATCCACACCTTCCTCGCGGAAGGTGACATAAACTTGGCTATAAAGTAGACGCTACTATCACATTTCAATCCACACCTTAATAACTTTTACACACGGCACAAGATACTGTATCGGCAACATCTGCGCCTCGTCAAAAATAATTACGCTGTCGGAAATATTATGCAATTTTCTGCTTTTTGAGGGCTTGTTGCTGAATAAGGATTCAAAAAACTGAACCGCAGTCGTCACTATAACCGGAGCGTCCCAGTTTTCGCAGGCAAGTTGTTGTCTTTGAACCGTTTCTGACGAAGTTATTTTAGGATCAAAAGTAACATTGGAATGGTGTTCAACAACATTTTCTGTGCCGAGTGCGTCCTTAAAAACGGCGGCATTTTGCTCAATAATGCTCGTGTAAGGAATTACATAAATCACACGCTTTCGCTTGTGCTTGTCCTGAACCGCATAATTCAGTGCAAAAGCAAGCGAAGATATCGTCTTTCCGCCGCCTGTAGGGACTGTAAGTGACAAAAGATTTTCGTCGCTGTCTTTGGCGGCTATACATTGCTTTTGAATTTCAGAACGAAGTATATTCAGTTCTTTTGTAGGTGTTCCCCATTTGGCAGTATAAGCATTAAGTCTTTCAAGCAAAACAGGGATATCATCATATCTTCCACGGCTAACCGTATCGTCAAGCATAAAACGCTCAGTGCATATAAAATCCGAGTCAACAAGGCAGGAAAACAGCATATGTATCAAAAACGCATTTTTAAATTCATCGGTTTTTAAGACTTCGGGAACAATTTGCTTTTCAAAATCAGGCTGTTCGGTTTCCCACGCAGAATAATTTTCAATGCTTTTGTCATTTACTTTTCCGAGAAATGTACCGGAGTCAGGCATATCACAACTGCTTCCAAAATCAGGCAATCCTCCGTGATGACCCGAAATGCAAAACGCTGACATAACCAATTTATGTTTACATGCGGTTATTGCACCTGCCGTTGAATGATTTACGGTAATATTTTCGCCGTTGATACGCCTTTGAAATTTTTCGCTGTATTTGCCTATATCGTGAAGTTTACCCATTTCATAAGCAATTTTTTCATAACCAAAACTTTTTGCAAATTCAGCCGCCATTTCGGCAGTTTGATTAAGATGATCAATCAACAATTCTTCTTTTCCGTCCGTATCATTTCGTTTATGTGCCAAATATCGCAAAAGCATCACTCCCAAAGATAATTATAACACTATTATATCACTTATTTGGTTATTTTCAATAGTATTTACAGTTATTTTTGAATACTATTAGTATGTATTTAGGCTTTATAATAATTTTTTTAGTGCTTACAAATCAAACTTATGTGTGTTTAATTATTGTTGTAATGCATTTTTAACCTTCTTCCGTTACCTTTCCGTTTTTTGGGGGTATCCCAAATATTGAAATTGAGCCGCATTAACAAAGGGCGGATATCGCAAAATACGGTATCCGCCCTTTTCTATATTAAAACATCCTCAGCAATAAGCCGAATGGGGTCTTAGTCAGCGTGCTTTATCAGCAGCCGCAGCCACAGCTGTTGTTGTCACAACCGCAGCCGCCGTTATTTCCGCCGCAGCAGCAGAGAACGATGATAAGAAGAATAATCCATGAGCAGCAGCCGTTGCCGTTACCAAAGTTACACATACGCTTACCTCCTTTCGTTTACACTACATATTATTGTGAAAGGAGAAATGTGTGACATCAAAAAAAATGACGGCTGCGAAAATCTTCGTAACCGTCATCAACTGTAATGATTTAATTAAACATTGAACCTGAAAAGAACGACATCGCCGTCTTTCATAACATAGTCCTTGCCCTCACTGCGGACAAGACCTTTTTCTTTTGCGGCTGTCATACTTCCGCAGGCGATAAGGTCATCATATGCGATAACCTCAGCTCTGATAAATCCACGCTCAAAATCCGAGTGAATTTTGCCCGCTGCCTGAGGTGCTTTTGTTCCTTTTTTGATTGTCCATGCACGAACCTCCTGTTTGCCTGCCGTAAGGTAGGAGATAAGTCCGAGAAGTGCGTAACATTCCTTGATAAGTCTGTCAAGACCGCTTTCTTCAAGTCCCATATCGGCAAGGAACATTTCCTTTTCTTCCTTGTCCATTTCAACGATTTCTTCCTCAATCTGAGCGCAGATGGGAAGAACGCCGGCGTGCTCCTCGGCGGCAATCTTCTGAACAGCCTTGTAGCCCTCGTTTGAGTCGATGCCATTTGAGAAATCCTCGTCACTCATATTTGCGGCATAGATAACAGGCTTGTTTGTGAGAAGAGCAACCTCTGAAAGAATTGCTTTTTCGTCATCGTCACATTCAACGCTTCTTGCAGGCTTGCCCTCGTTGAGTGCGGCAAGAACTCTTTCAAAAAGGTCGATGTCTTTCTGATACTTTTTATCGCCCTTGAGCATTTTCTTTGTCTTGTCAATTCTGCGTTCGAGCATTTCAACATCGGAGAGAATAAGCTCAAGATTGATTGTTTCAATGTCACGGGCAGGGTCGATGTTGCCTTCAACATGGATAATGTCATCGTTTTCAAAGCAACGGACAACATGAACGATAGCGTCACATTCACGGATGTTTGAAAGGAACTTGTTGCCGAGTCCCTCGCCCTTTGATGCACCCTTTACAAGACCTGCAATATCTACAAATTCAATTGACGCAGGAGTATATTTGTCAGGATCATACATTTCCGCAAGTTTATCAAGTCTTTTGTCCGGAACTGCAACAACGCCGATATTCGGCTCAATTGTGCAGAAAGGATAGTTTGCACTCTGAGCACCTGCATCTGTAATTGCGTTAAAAAGTGTACTTTTGCCGACATTTGGAAGTCCGACGATTCCGAGTTTCATTTATTTTCACCTCAAATAATATTCGGGCAATGCTTGCCTATTTTCACTGAATATTGTATTATTATATCGTATGGATACTTACTCTGTCAATTCACAGACGAGTAATGCACACTTTGTTAAGTATATCACATAAAATTGCTTTAAACAATAAGAAAGGAAATTTTTATGAGCGAAATAAATACATATTCTGTAACAATTAAGGTTGAAGAAGAAAATCTTGCCGTTTCAATGGGCAGTGGCAGTCTTTGTGTGCTTGCAACTCCGTGCGTTGTGGCTCTTATGGAAAATGCCGCCGCAGCTCTTGCAGACAATGTTCTTGACAACGAAGAGCTTACAACAGTAGGTACAATGATTTCAATTGAGCACACAAGCCCCACTCCTCTCGGTGCTGAGGTTACGGCAACAGCCGTTCTCAAAAGCGTTGACGGCAGAATGTTTAATTTTGAAGTTTTTGCCGAAGATAAAAAGGGTGAAATTGCAAGAGGCACTCACACAAGAGTAAGCGTAAAATCAGAAAAATTTCAGATGAAGGCGGACAGCAAGTTTGATGAATAAGTACAAATATTATCTGTTTGACCTTGACGGCACAATCAGCGAGAGCGCATTGGGCATAAGAGAGTCACTTGAAAACGCAATTAAAAGTATGGGCAAGCCGTTGCCGAATCTTGACGATTACACATTGTATATCGGACCGCCGCTGTTCGATACATTCCGCAATATCTGCCGTTTCAATGAGGAAGAATCGGCAAGAGGCGTTGAGATTTATCGTGAATACTACAACACCAAGGGCAAGCTTGTGAACAAGCTTTATGACGGCATTGACAGGGTTCTTGCAGAGCTTAAAAACAGCGGTGCAAAGCTTGCCGTGTGTTCGTCAAAGTATGAAAAGTTTGCCGAAGAAATTACAGAACTTCTCGGTGTGCATGATATGTTTGACGCGATCTGCGGTTCAACACTTGACGGCAGCAGAAAAGATAAAAAAGACCTCATTCCGTATGCTGTTGAAAGATTGGGCGGCAGTCTTGAAAATGACAGAAAAGATACCGTTATGATTGGCGACACTTGGTTTGACACAAAGGGTGCAAGACTTTGCGGTGTTGATTTTGTCGGTGTTGAATACGGCTACGGCGACCTTGAAAGCATGAAAAAAGAGGGCGGCAGGGTGTTTGTGAAAACTACGGCTGAACTCTTGGATGTTCTTACAAAGTAAATAATTTGAAATCGGACAAACGGAATTATCCGAAGATTTTTCGCATACATTTTATCAGAGAATAAAATGTGCGGAGGATTTATAATGTTCGTTTTTAATTTAAAAATTAAGGCTAAAAAAACAGTAATTTTGGCGGCGGTGCTGTCCGTAACAGCGGCAATAATATGTACAGCCGTCACGGTTGCAATAAATTCACGGTTGCCCGATACAGCCGTGAGTGATAAAACAGGGGAGTATTCTCTTGTGCTTAATGACGGTGAGGAGAAAAAATTCCTTGAACAGTTCGGAATTGAAACCGCCGATGCAAAGTCTGAGAAACGCTCGGTTGTAATTCCGTCGGATTTTAATGAATATTACGAGGAATACAACGAACTTCAGAAGAAAATCGGACTTGACCTCGGAAAATTCAAGGGCAAAGAGGTTACGGAGATTACCGTTCCCCTGGAAAAGCCAAAGAATAACAATGCCGTTTTGCTTGTTTACAAAAACAGGGTAATCGGCGGACACATTACAAACGGAGAATACGGCAGTAAAAATCTGCCGCTTGTTGAATAAGATGGAAAGACTTGATAAGCTTATTTCGTCACAAAGAGCCGACGGCAGAAAAGAGGTTCAAAAGCTGATTAAAAGCGGTGCGGTTCTTGTGAACGGAAAAATCTGCAAAAAGCCTGATACAAAGGTTGACCCCGACAAGGATGAAATTGTTGTGGACGGACAGGCTTTGAATTACAGCAAACACATATATATAATGATGAACAAACCTGCGGGAGTTGTTTCGGCAACCGAGGACAGGCAGTTTAAAACTGTTATTGACATTATCCCCGAGGATATGAAACGAAAGGGACTTTTTCCCGTCGGCAGACTTGACCGTGATACGGAGGGACTGCTTCTTATTACAGATGACGGTGACTTTGCACACAGCATAACCTCGCCTAAAAAACATGTGGACAAGAAGTATGTTGCAAAGCTTGACGGAGAAATCACAGAAGATACTGTCAAGAGGTTCTCCGACGGAATTGAGTTTTCTGACGGAACGAAGTGCCGCAGTGCCGTGCTTGAATGTGACAAAAATGATAAAAAAACAGGAATTGTCACAATTTGTGAGGGTAAATATCATCAGGTTAAAAAAATGTTTTTGTGTTGTGGATTAAAAGTTGTGCATCTTCAACGAATTTCAATAGGCGGTTTGTATCTTGATAGCAATTTGCACATAGGTGAGTGCAAATTGTTGACGGATTTGGATAAAAAGTCGGTCTTTATCGGCAATATACACTAAAAAATGCATCTGAATTTTATCCTGTGTCAGTTTTAAATAAAATAATGCATATATCTTTGGTCAATTTCGGTATGGTCAAATTGTGCGAAAAGTGGTATATTATTGTAGTAATAAAGCTAAGGACTTTATAGTTATCGACTAATTGGAGGTTTATACACAATGGCAAATGTTTCATTAAGACATGTTTACAAGATTTATGACGGCGGCGTAACTGCTGTTACAGACTTCAACCTTGAGATTGCCGACAAAGAATTTATCATTCTCGTTGGTCCTTCAGGCTGCGGTAAATCAACAACTCTCAGAATGATTGCAGGACTTGAGGATATTTCAAAGGGTGAGCTTTATATCGGCGATACACTCGCAAACGATGTTGCACCTAAGGACAGAGATATTGCGATGGTATTCCAGAACTATGCTCTTTATCCTCATATGACAGTATATGATAATATGGCATTCGGTCTTAAACTCCGTAAGTTCCCTAAGGAAGATATTAAGAGAAGAGTTGAAGAGGCTGCAAGAATCCTCGGTATCGAGCAGTACCTTGACAGAAAGCCAAAGGCTCTTTCAGGCGGTCAGAGACAGCGTGTTGCTCTCGGTCGTGCTATCGTTCGTAACCCGAAGGTATTCCTTCTTGACGAACCGCTTTCAAACCTTGACGCTAAGCTCCGTGCTCAGATGAGAACAGAGATTTCAAAAATTTATCAGCGTCTCGGCACAACATTCATCTATGTAACTCATGACCAGACAGAGGCTATGACAATGGGTACAAGAATTGTTGTTATGAAAGACGGTTTCATTCAGCAGGTTGATACTCCTCAGCATCTTTATGATATGCCTTGCAATATGTTCGTTGCAGGATTTATCGGTTCACCTCAGATGAACTTCATCAACGCTGTTCTCTCTAAGAACGGCGGCAAGTATACTCTTGATTTTGACAAGTATCACATTCCTGTTCCGGAGTCAAAGGTCAATGCTGACCTCGACAACTATGTTGGCAAGGAAGTTGTTTTCGGTATCCGTCCTGAGCATGTTCACGATGAGCCTGAAGAAATTGCTAAGGCTGAGTGCCTTCTCAAAGCCAATGTTGATGTTACCGAGCTTATGGGCGCTGAGATTTATCTCTATGTAAACATCAACGGTACACCTATTACAGCTCGTGTTGAACCGACTTCAACAGCTAAGCCGGGCGACGACATTGAGATTGCTTTCGACCTCAGCAAACTCCATATCTTTGATAAGGACACTGAGAAGACAATTACAAACTGATTATAATTTCATTTGGTTTTCACGGCGGAGCGTTATGCTCCGCCGTTTCGGCTTTTTAGGCAATTCTATTTTAACGGATTTTGGCAAAATATGCTCTGCTTTTTTACTTTTTATTTACAGGCTCTTTTTCTGCTCCAACTTTTATTATAGAGCCTTATTGTATAGCCTTTTTAAATTCGTTTCACTGTGACGAATGAACAATTTTTCGTATTTTGTCACAAAATCAACACAATGTTGTGATACATTAAAAAAGTAATAAAGTTATGTAACAATTGTTTAATTTTGCTTTCAAAACTGTAACTTGTTGCTGATTATGCAAATTCTCTAAAAAAATTCAAGAAAAATTGTAAATAGAGGTTGATTTTTTTCTCGTTTTTGTGTAATATGTATATGAGACAGATTGTATTTTATTGAACTCTTTTACAATCACAATATATAACTGCGGAGAAAACGAGGTAAAAATTTATGTCAAACAGATTATTTCAAGGTATTGTACACCAGATGAAAGACGCAATCGACAGAACGATTGGCGTAATTGACGAGACTTCGGTTGTTATTGCCTGCTCCGAGCTTGGAAAAATCGGCGAGGTAAACGAGAGCGTTAATTCCGAAACACTCAGCTCGACAGCACCGTTTGTTGTGAACGGCTATACATACAGATCTTTCGGCAGCAATGCAAAGTATGATTATGCAGTATTTGTTCAGGGTACCGATGAGTATGCTCAGAAATATGCTCAGCTTTTGTCGGTTTCCTTTGCAAGCATCAAGCAGTATTATGACGAAAAGTATGATCGTTCAAACTTTATTAAGAATGTTATTCTTGACAACATTCTTCCGGGTGACATTTACCTTAAAGCAAGAGAGCTTCACTTTAACAGCGAGGTTTCCCGTGTTTGCCTGCTTATTAAAATTGTTTCTAAAACAGATGTTTCCGCTTATGATATAATTCAGAATCTTTTCCCGGACAAGTCAAAGGACTTTGTTATCAACATTAACGAGGTTGAAATTGCACTTGTTAAGGAAATCAAGCCTGACACAGAGAGCCGTGACCTTGAAAAGCTGGCAAGCTCGATTTCAGACACACTTTCGAGCGAGTTCTACACGCATTGCGTTGTCGGTATCGGTACAACGGTTACAGGCATCAAGGATCTTGCAAGAAGCTTTAAGGAGGCACAGTCGGCGCTTGAGGTTGCAAAGGTATTTGACACTGACCGTACAATCGTAAGCTATGATAACCTCGGCATTGCCCGTCTTATCTATCAGCTTCCCACAACATTGTGTGAAATGTTCCTCAAGGAAGTTTTCAAGAGAGGTTCAATTGAAAGCCTTGATCAGGAAACTCTCTTTACAATTCAAAGATTTTTTGAAAACAACCTTAATGTTTCCGAAACATCAAGAAAGCTCTTCGTACACAGAAACACTCTTGTGTACAGACTTGAAAAAATTAAAAAGCTCACAGGCCTTGACCTTCGTGAGTTTGAGGATGCAATTGTGTTCAAGGTAGCTCTTATGGTTAAGAAATACCTCAACGCAAGTCCTACAAAATACTGATTTAGTTAAAGTGTGCCCGAGCATAGTGCGTTCGCTGTGCTCTGGGCGTTTTGACTTTTTATGAGTATTTGTACAATAACTACAAAACAAAGGTGACTTTATGATTGATTTTATAAATGTGTCTAAAACATACCCTAACGGCACTCATGCTCTCTACGGTATTACGCTGAGTATTGATAAGGGCGAGTTTGTATTTATTGTCGGTGCATCGGGCGCAGGCAAGAGTACATTTCTTAAACTCATTATGCATGAGGAAACTCCGACATCGGGCAAAATCGTTATCAACGACACTGATGTTACAAAGCTGAGAAGGAGCAAGGTTCCTTATATGCGCCGTCATATGGGCATTGTTTTTCAGGATTTCAGACTTATTGACAAGATGAATGTTTTCGACAATGTTGCGTTTGCGATGCGTGCTGTCGGAAAACCTTCGGCAGTAATTAAAAAGCGTGTTCCGTATGTGCTTGAGCTTGTCGGTCTTAAAGATAAGATGAAAAACAGACCGAGTGAACTCTCGGGCGGTGAGCAACAGCGTGTAAGCCTTGCAAGAGCCCTTGTGAATAACCCCGAAATTATTATTGCCGATGAGCCGACAGGTAATGTTGACCCCGAGATGTCACACGAAATCATTGATCTTCTCAATGAAATTAACGCAACAGGCACAACCGTTATTGTTGTAACGCATGAACATGACCTTGTTCGTGAGTTTGACAGACGAGTTGTTGTTCTTGACCACGGAAAAATTAAGAGCGACACCAAGGATTTGTTTGTTAAAGATGACTATACTGACGATTACGGTGATGACAGCGGTGAAGAAGAAAACACACCGGATTATCCCGATAATGCAGTGGTTGTTCCGGAATAATGCGTTTGCGCAAATAGGATTTTGAAAGGATTTTTGATATGACCGGATTTGGTTATTTGGCAAAAGAAGGTTTCAAAAATGTGTGGAACAACCGTATTATGAGTATCGCTTCTGTCTGCGTACTTATAAGCTGTCTTGTTCTCACAGGTGCGGCGGCACTTTTTTCATTGAATGTTGACAAGGTTGTTGAATCTGTCGGCAAGTCAAATGAAACCTCTGTATACATTAAAGACGGATATTCACAGCTTGAGGCTGTTTATGTAGGAAAAGCAATTGAAAAGCTTGACAATGTTGAGTCTGCAACCTTCCTTTCAAAGGAGGATGCGATAAAGCAGTATAAATCAACCCTTGGCGACGACCTTTTTGCCGAGATGAAAGGCAGAAACAAACTTCCTGATTCATTTATTGTAGTGATGAAGGATTTGTCAAAGTACGATGAAACTATTGCACAAATCAAGAAAATTGACGGTGTTGACAGTTTCAGCAGTCACCGTGAGCTTGCAAAAAAGCTTACGGACATCAGCAATCTTGTAAATATGATTTGCGTTGCAGTTGTGTGTGCTTTGACAATCATTTCAATCTTTATCATCGCCAACACAATCCGTGCAACAATGTACTCACGAAGATTTGAAATCAGCATTATGAAATCGGTTGGCGCAACGAATTCGTTTGTCCGCTGGCCTTTCCTTATTGAAGGTATGATAATCGGACTTATTTCCGCAATTCTTTCAACAGGTGCAATTGCAATTCTCTATGAGACTGCACAGGCTCTTGTTTATCAGATTGTTCCGATTGATTTCATTCCGATTAACAATGTCATCTGGATTACAGGCGGCTTGTTTGCAGTTGCGGGTGTTGTTATCGGCTTCTTCGGCAGCTTTATCTCAATAAGAAAATACCTTAAAATGGAAGGTAATGAAATACTCGGTTGGTAATCCCGACAGAAATCTTAAAGGAGGAGATTACAATGAACAAATTAAAAAGAATTTTATGTGCAATGCTCTGCGTATGTATGATTTCAATTCCTATGGCAATTCCGACTGTTGTTTCTGCTGAGGACAGCATTTCAGACCTTGAACAACAGCTTCAGCAGCTTGAACAGGAAAATCAGAAGTATCAGAAGATTCTTGATGATACAAAGTCTGACATCGCAGAAAAGGAAGAATACAAGAGCGCCCTTGTAAGCAAGGTTCAGGTTCTTGATGAAAAAATTGCAGTAACCCGTGAGAAAATTTCAAGCCTTAACGATGATATTAAGGAAAAGCAGGACGCTTATGACAAGGGACTTTCGAAAGTTGAGGATCAGTTTGACGCACTTGCAAACAGACTCAGAATTCTCTATATGTCAGGCAATGCAACCGACCTTGAAATCATTTTCGGTGCAAAGGATTTTTCTGACCTTATTGATAAGATGGAGCTTGTAAAGAACCTTGCAAACAGCGACAAGGAGCTTATCAGCGAAATCCAGACAAAACTGGACGAGCTCAGCACCCAGAAGGAATCCCTTGAGGCCGACAAGAAAGACCTTGAAACTCAGCAGTCGTCATTGAAGTCGGATCAGGACGAGTTTAATAAACTCATTTCGGATAATGACGAGATTCTTAAAAATCTGTACGCATCAAATTCCAAGGCGCAAAATTCTCTTGAAAGTGCGGCTTTGAAGAGTGATGAGATTGAATCCAAAATCAGCGAGTACTATGCCGCTCAGAAGGCGGCTGCGGAACAGGCTGCTCAGGCTGCCCAGAGTTCAAGCAGTTCATCAAGCAGCTCTTCAGGCAGTTCAAGCAGTTCATCAAGCGGCTCAAGCAGTTCGGGTTCATCAAGCTCAGGTTCATCATCTGTAATTGTTCCGTCGGGTTCGGGCTTTGCATGGCCTACACCGGGCTTTGTAAGCCGTTCATCTGAATGGTTTGAGGACAGAGAAGTTTATAACCACGGCGGAATTGATATTGCCGGCGCGGGCATCATGGGAACTCCCGTTGTTGCGGCTGCCGACGGTACTGTTATCGCAACCAACAGCAGTTGTACACACAACTGGGGCAAGAGCTACAGCTGCGGCTGCGGCGGCGGTTACGGTAACTATGTAATGATCAGCCACGCGGGCGGTAAGATGACAGTTTACGGTCACCTTACAAGTCTTACAGTAAGTACAGGTCAGACCGTTTCAAGAGGACAGGTTATCGGCTATGTCGGTTCAACAGGTAACTCAACAGGACCTCACCTCCACTACGAATGCCGTCTTAACGGTGTAAGATACAACCCGATGTCTGAGTATCCGTACATGTGATAATTTCTTTGATACATACACAATTTGATAATTAATTTAAAAGCCTTCGCATATACTTAAATAAGTAAATATGCGGAGGTTTTTGTTTTGATTACTTCATTGAATGTTGTGTTTCCCGAAAAGTGCGGGAAAATAAGGGGATTTTTTAACAGGCTGAGGGGGGACAAGGTGTGCGTTGAAATCAAAAGGGCAAGGGGCGTAAGCGTAAAACAGCTTACATACATCTGTCGCGGACAAAAGGTCAATCTCAATAAAATTGACAGGGCAATCGGCAATCAGCGTACAAGACTTTTGTGTTGCGAAGAAATGACTTTTCCGAACGACAGCGGTTACAAGCGTTTTTACTCGCCGTTTTTTTCGGCAAGACTTTGTACAAATATGGCGCTTTATGCCCTCAGCAAATTTGACGCTCCCGAAAGGCTGACGGTCGGAATTTATGATCCCGACGCACAATGCACAGACCTTGTTTCATTTGTGTTGAAATATACGGGCAATGCCTGTATTATCACAGACAACGAAGATGTGTTCTATAATGAGCTGAATACCATTGCCGAAGAAACAGGTGCGTGTGCCGTTGTTACTCACCACCGTGAACAGCTTTCAAATTGTGACCTTGTCATTGCACCGTTTGAAATTGAAGAAAATCTGCCTGTAAGAAATGACGCGATCATCCTCACAAACGGCAGACCTAAGGAAAATATAAAGGGCTTTGTGTATTTTCGCTATTGCTTTAAAATGCCGAACGGTTTCGCACTTTTGCGGCCTGAGGGGTTGTCTGAGGAATACTTCTGCTCGGCACTCTATACACTCGGTTCACAGTACGAACTCGGCTCAATTGTTCCCGATTTGTGCCGTAATGATACAGAGGCGCAGACGGTGAAATCTCTTTGCAGTTATCTTGCCCGTTTTGCTTGACAATCGGTGTGAAAAAAATTATAATAAATCTATATGCAGTTTTTTGCTGATATGAAAGAATTTTATACCGTATGCACGCTTGTGCAGGTGCGGTATTAACTGAAAGGAACGATATAAAATGGCAGCTAAACCAACAATGCTTACTGCGGAAGGTCTTAAAAATCTTGAAGAGGAACTTGCAGAATTAAAAAATGTCAAGCGTAAAGAAATTGCAGAGAAAATCAAGGTAGCCCGTTCCTACGGCGACTTGTCCGAGAACAGTGAATATGATGATGCAAAGAACGAGCAGGCTATTATGGAGGCAAGAATCGCTACTATCGAGTCTATCCTCAAAACTGCTCAGATTATTGATGAGTCCGAAACATCTAACGATAAGGTACACCTCACTTCTGTTGTTACAATCGAAATGGTTGGCACAGACAGACAGATGACATACAAAATCGTTGGTTCTGGTTCTAACGAAACAAATCCCGCACAGGGCAAAATTTCAGACGAATCACCTGTCGGCAAGGCTCTTATGGACAGATGTGTCGGTGATGTTGTTGAGGTTGAAACTCCCGGCGGCGTAAAGGCATTTAAGATTCTTGAAATCTCAAAGTAATTTGTTTATCTATTGAATTTTTGCTGACGGATTCTGCTTTTGCAATCCGTCAGATTTATTGATGTTGAAAAGAGAGGAATGATTGGAAATGAGTCAGAAGCCACAGCAGACCGGCACAAGCGATGTTATCAAGGTCAGATACGAAAAGCTTGCTGCCCTCAAAGAAGCAGGCAGAGATCCGTTTGTAATTACAACAAGTGCCCGTGATGTTCTCACGGAAACAATTAAAAACAATTTTGAAGAGTACGAAAACAAAGATGTATGCGTTGCAGGCCGTTTGCTTTCAAAAAGAGGCAAGGGCAAGGTTTCGTTTATGGACCTTTGGGATCGTTCGGGCAAAATCCAGATTTTTGCAAAATTTGACGATCTCGGTGAAGAAGAATACGGTTTCCTTAAAAAGTGGGATATCGGCGATATCGTTGAAGTAAAGGGTTTTGTTTTCAAAACGCAAATGGGCGAAATTTCTGTTCATGCAAAAGAGGTTAAGCTCCTTTCCAAATCACTCAAACCCCTCCCCGAAAAGTATCACGGTCTTACAAATACAGACCTTCGTTACCGTCAGCGTTATGTTGACCTTATTATGAATCCCGAGGTAAAGGATACCTTTGTAAAGCGTTCAAAAATTATCGGCAGTATCCGCCGCTACCTTGACAATCAGGGCTTTATGGAGGTTGAAACTCCAATGCTCGTTGCAAATGCCGGCGGTGCGTCGGCTCGTCCGTTCCTTACTCACTTCAACGCTCTTGACGAGGATTTAAAGCTCAGAATTTCTCTTGAACTTTACCTCAAAAGACTTATCGTAGGCGGACTTGAAAAGGTTTACGAAATCGGCAGAGTATTCCGTAACGAGGGTGTTGACACCCGTCACAACCCTGAGTTTACTCTTATGGAGCTTTATCAGGCATATACCGACTACAACGGTATGATGGATCTTACCGAAAACCTCTATCGCCATGTTGCACAGGAGGTTCTCGGCACAACAACAATCACATACAACGGCATTGAAATGGATCTTGGCAAGCCGTTTGAGAGAATTACAATGCTTGACGCTGTTAAGAAGTATTCAGGCGTTGATTTCAACGAAATTCATTCTGATGAAGAGGCTAAGGCAATTGCTAAGGAAAAGGGTGTTGAGTTTGAAGAACGCCACAAGAAGGGCGACATCCTCAACCTTTTCTTTGAAGAATTTGCAGAAGAGCATATGATTCAGCCTACTTTCGTTATGGACCATCCGATTGAGATTTCTCCGCTTACAAAGAAGAAACCCGAAAATCCCGATTATGTTGAGAGATTCGAGTTCTTTATGAACGGCTGGGAAATGGCTAATGCGTATTCGGAGCTTAACGATCCGATTGACCAGAGAGAGCGTTTTAAGGCTCAGGAGGCACTTCTCGCACAGGGCGATGATGAGGCTAACACAACCGATGAGGATTTCCTCAACGCACTTGAAATCGGTATGCCTCCGACAGGTGGTATCGGCTTTGGTATCGACAGAATGTGTATGCTCCTCACAGATTCAGCCGCAATCCGTGATGTTCTCCTCTTCCCGACTATGAAGAGCCTTGATTCCGACAAGAAGCCGTCGGGTATTCCGAAAACCAAGGACGCTGTTGTTGAAGAAAAGATTGACTTCTCAAAGGTAAAAGTTGAGCCTTTGTTTGAAGAATATGTTGATTTTGAAACATTCTCAAAGTCAGATTTCCGTGCAGTAAAGGTTAAGGCTTGCGAGGCTGTTAAGAAGTCGAAGAAGCTTTTACAGTTCACTCTTGATGACGGCACAGGCACAGACCGCACAATTTTAAGCGGTATCCACGCTTATTATGAGCCTGAAGAGCTGATTGGAAAGACTCTTATCGCTATCACAAATCTTCCGCCGAGAGCAATGATGGGCATTGACTCCTGCGGTATGCTCCTCAGCGCAGTTCACGAAGAAGAAGGCGAAGAAAAGCTTCACCTCCTCATGGTAGATAACCATATCCCCGCAGGTGCAAAGCTCTATTAAGAAGTACCGTTTTACCCTACAAAACGGGATGTACTTCATTTGCGAAAAAGCTCTGAAAATACACAAATACACCAAATGGTGCTTGAAACGGTGCAGAGCCTTAAAAATCGCATAATTTTCAAGATATATGGGCAATTCCAATCGGGATTGCCCATTTTCAGAAAGAAAAAGACAAATCGGAATTTGAGAAGGTAAGTGAATGGGATACCATGGAGGAATATGATAATGTCGAAAGATGAGTATTTGATAACCGATACGCCCCTCAAAGCGTTGACGGTTTTTGCAATGCCAATGATTCTTGGAAGTTTTTTTCAGCAAATATACAATATGGCCGACTCTATTATTGTCGGCCAGTTTGTTGGTCCTTCCGCACTTGCAGCTGTCGGTGCATGTGCAGCATTGACCAATGTGTTCATTTGTGTGGCACTGGGAGCCGGTGTCGGAGCCGGTGTGCTTGTGAGCCGTTATTTCGGAGCCAGGGAGTATGGCAAAATGAAAACAATCGTGTCAACATCCTTGATTAGCTTTTTGCTTCTAAGTATAGTCCTTGGTGTTTTTGGCTTTTTCTTTGCCGGCTCGATGATGAGGGGACTGCAAACCCCTGCCGACATACTGGATGATGCAGTACTGTATTTGCGGGTCTATTTTGTGGGCTTTCCGTTTCTGTTTATGTATAACATTCTTTCTACCATGTTCACCTCAATCGGCGAATCCAAAATTCCGCTGGGACTGCTGATTTTTTCGTCCATCCTGAATATTTTAATGGATCTTTGGATGGTAGCCGGGCTAGGTCTCGGTGTGTTCGGTGCGGCTATTGCAACCCTGATTGCACAGGGAATTTCCGCAGTGTTTTCGTTTTTGATTTTCTTTGCACGGATGCAGCAATATAAAAGCCCCTTTAACAGGTTTGAACGGCAGGAGCTGTATTCCATGCTTCGCATTGCGGTGCCGTCGGTTTTACAGCAGTCCACAGTGTCCATCGGTATGATGATTGTGCAGGCAGTGGTAAATCCTTTCGGTACACAGGCACTCGCCGGGTATACAGCAACGATGAGGGTGGAAAATGTTTTTTCATTGATATTTGTATCCATCGGCAATGCGGTTTCGCCGTATGTTTCCCAGAATCTTGGCGCAAAGAAAATTGATCGTATCAAAAAAGGCTACCATGCTGCGCTGGTGCTGGACGTGTGCTTTGCCGTTCTTGCCTTTCTCGTCATTGAAACGCTACACACGCAGATCTCCTCGCTGTTCTTAGGAAAAGACGGAACGGCGTTTGCCTATCAGGTGTCCGGTGATTATATGAGGTGGATTGGTTACTTTTTCATCTTCATGGGTATCAAGATGGCAACCGATGGAGTTCTTCGCGGTCTCGGAATTATGCGTCCGTTCCTCGTTGCAAACATAGTGAATCTTGCGATTCGTCTGTCCGTTGCCCTAATCTGTGCACCACGTTTCGGCATTGCCTTTGTCTGGCTTGCTGTACCAGCTGGTTGGCTTGCAAACTTTTTAATCTCCTATGTGGCTCTCAGGAGATCATGGCCGACTGATAAAATGGCATCCATTAGTTAACTTCCAGTTTGCCAACTTGCCCTTTGAGAAGAGAATTTTACAAAAGAAGTGATCTCTATGTTCTCAGGCGAGAAAGTTCTTGTGGATTTACGGTGTGATAACAGCCTGATGAAAACAATGGTTGACCGCTTCGGAGAAGATGTGACAGACCAATATCAAACCGGACGAAGTGCATATTTGCGACTGGGACAATTATTTATGAGATTATTTGCTGGATTGCTATAAGAATCTGATGAAACGACCTTTCAAAAAACAGTTGATTTAGAAGTTAACTTTTTTTGAAAGGCCGTTTTTGCTATATCTAACAGTCTGTTGTACAAAGAAGATTTTGCATGGATGAAAAAACAAACCTTGTTGAGGTTAAATTGAGTTTTCCATTGTATTGTATTGCTAATGAATAAGAAAAAGAACAGACAATGCTGAATGCTCTGGAAACAAGAATATCTGAGTATAGTATGTAAGTTCGTAACAGAATGAAAGGAGCGACTCAAATGAGCAATTTGGAAAATTATATGAAACAGCAAGCAATTTTTTGTGAACAAAATGATAGCATTAGTAAGAATCTGGTATTCAGAGTATGGTGTAAAAAGAGGCTTACGAGATGAAAAAGGAGGAAGAAGATCGTGTTTCAAATATTAATTGTAGAAGATGATAAAGAATTAAGCCAGCTATTCCAAAATGTGCTTGAGAAGAATGGATATCAGGTCAAAAGTGCATCGGATGGAGCACTGGCATTAGAAATATTGGATAAAGAGTATATTGATCTGATCATTTCCGATATTATGATGCCGGTTATGGATGGTTATGAACTGGTGTCGGAACTCCGTTCAGCAGGATATCAGATACCGGTACTTATGATCACTGCGAAAGGTTCCTTTGATGATATGCGCCAGGGATTTCTTTCGGGAAGTGACGATTATATGGTAAAACCGGTAAATGTGAATGAAATGGTTTTAAGAGTCGGAGCACTGCTTCGCCGTGCACAGATACTGAATGAACACAAAATTGTGATCGGTTCAACAGAGTTTGATTATGATGCAATGACGGTTACAACTGATAAGGAAAGTCTTGTTTTGCCTAAAAAAGAATTCCTGCTTTTATATAAGCTTGCAGCTTCGCCAGGCAGAACATTTACAAAACAACAGTTGATGGATGAAGTATGGGGATACGAGACGGAAGCAGACCCACATACGATAGAGGTACATATAGGAAGAATCAGAGAGCATTTTAAAGATAACCCTGATTTTGAAATCGTAACAATGCGTGGAATTGGATACAAGGTGGTGAAAAAATAATGGAGCAAAAGAAAGAAAAAGGATTGCGGATCCGATCCTGTCTGACGGGTGCAATCTGGCTGGCACTTGTATTTTCAACAGTCATATCTGCTTTATTATTTGCTTTTTTGAATCATTTTTTTAATCTGCCGGGCAGCATATCTGTGCTTGGCTGGCTTTTGATTTTCAATACATTGATTGCAGGGCTGATCACTTCCTTTATTAATGCAAAGTTACTGGAACCAATTACCAGACTTAGTAAAGCAATGAAGGAAGTTTCTCAGGGAGATTTTGAACAGCATTTGGAAACGAACAGCCGTATAGCAGAAGTTGGAGAATCTTATCAAAGTTTTAACGTTATGACAAAAGAACTTCGTGCAACAGAGGTGCTGCAGATGAATTTTGTATCTGATGTTTCTCATGAGTTTAAGACACCGATTAATGCCATTGAAGGATATACAATGCTGCTTCAGGGAGAAGAACTGTCTCCGGATCAAGAGAAATATGTAGAAAAAATCTTATTTAACACCCAAAGACTTTCCGGATTGGTTGGTAATATTTTGCTGTTATCCAAGTTAGAGAATCAGAATATACCAATGAAAAAAACAGAATATCGTCTGGATGAACAGATCCGCCAGGCATTTCTTTCATTGGAAACAAAATGGACAGAAAAAGAAATTGGTTTTCAGGTAGAATTGGAGGAAGTTAAATATACTGGGAATGAAGGACTTTTTATGCATATCTGGATAAATCTTTTGGATAATGCGATTAAGTTCAGCCCTTCAAAGGGGACAATTACGATGTTTCTGAGACAAGAACAGGATTCTGTTAAATTCATTCTGGAAGATGAAGGACCAGGAATAGAGGATGATGTAAAATCCAGAATATTTGACAAGTTCTATCAGGTAGATGGATCTCATAAAGCAGAAGGAAATGGCCTAGGTCTTGCACTTGTAAAACGGATTGTAGATAGTGCCGGAGGAACAATCAAAGCAGAAAACCGTGAATATGGTGGATGCAGATTTGTTGTAGAGCTGCCAAAGCAGAAAGATGAGATTATATAGTTTTAAGATAAATTAGAAGATTGGATGATTTATATGACATTTTATCAGGAGTTGCAGTTAAATCAGGCAGGTTCTAAAAACCTGTTGAAAAAGAGTAAAACACTAAAAGAAAAATTATATCATATGTGGGTATATCTGGTGAAGATAGCTGTTACAATGGCATTTTGTTTTTTCTTTGTTAGTATTTTCAGCATCCTATTTGGAAATGAGAACAGCATTGTAGGTGTAGTAGTCTTATTATGTCTCATGGTGTTTAGAAATGCGGATCTGGGGATCCACACCGGACAATCTACGATGCTTTTGGCTTTGTTCTTTGTAATTATGACTGTATGTCCGCATTTAGCAAATCAGTTTTCACCGGTATTGGGAATGCTGTTAAATATTGCGGCACTGGCTGTGTTGATTCTGTTCGGATGCCATAATCCATTCATGTTTAATCAATCTACATTGGTTCTTGGGTATCTGCTGCTATATGGTTATGATGTTACGGGAAAAAGCTATCAGATGCGATTAGTCGGAATGGCTTTAGGTGCAGCACTTACCTGCTTCGTATTTTATCGAAATCATAAAAACAGAACTTATAAAAGTAATCTGAAAGATCTGATACAAGAATTTGATATCACTTCTTCCAGAACAAAATGGCAGATATGTCAGATTTTATGCGTACCGATTGTCCTTTGCATTGCAGAACTTTGTAATATGCCACGTGCAATGTGGGCTGGTATTGCGGCCATGTCCGTGATTTTGCCGTCTATGGAAGATATGCACTACAGAGTCCGTAAAAGGATTGTCGGAAATATTGCAGGTGTTATATGTTTTACAGTATTATAT